>Ga0315310_10001189_pt1 | contig 16406 bp, 17 predicted proteins | sample TDP5_MG_FD_203630 | JGI IMG/M metagenome (GOLD analysis project Ga0315310, IMG submission 203630) | Freshwater sediment microbial communities from Lake Towuti, South Sulawesi, Indonesia - TDP5 | ecosystem: Environmental > Aquatic > Freshwater > Lake > Sediment | place: Indonesia: South Sulawesi... | reverse complement strand
CATTTGTTCCTTTTTCATTTGCTTCGACCTCCCAAAGTTCCGCTTTCAACATGTCTCTAACGGCCTCACGTATCGCCTGCGCTCTATTTCCATACATCTTCTTTTCATGAACTAGCCTGTCTAGGTCTTTAATGTATGGTTCAGGAAGGTAAAGGGTAATTAGCCTCATTTGTTTAACCTCCTATTTTCTGCGGTAAGCTCCTTTTCCAGCTCATACCATTTGCTCCATTCTACTTCTACAATGACTTTCTTAGCGGAAAACATAAGTCGCTCAACATATTTGTCAGCGTGGCGAAGGAAATCGCTCCACTCGTTTGTTCCGCCTTTATCAAGTTTTTTGAGAAACTTACTGTGCTCACTTCTGCCAATGCCAAGCAACAAGCGAAGGGCATCTAGGCCTTCTTCTCCAAGGGTCACATAGTCTTTTTCTCGATGAGCAACATTCAGAACGATTATTTTTCCCTCTTTCTTCAACCTCTTCACCTAAGTATGGATTCGTTCCTTAGCGTCTTCTTGAAGGTTGAACCAGAAAACATTGCCTGTGCTAATTTTTCTGTAGAAAATACCTTTTCCACAGAGTTCAAGCAATGTGGTATCAACTTCTTTATCTCCGTGGACCCAGCCGTTATTGGATAGTTCAGTGACTATTTCCTTCCGGTTGTGGCGATTATCAAAGAAACCTTTAGTTATGAGGAAAATTAAGCGGCCCTGCAACGTGGTTGTGTCGGCATGGAGGCGTTCTTCCATTTTTTGGTAGTCAAAATGCGTTACTTTATGCTCAAGTTCAACTGACGTAGGGATAGTTCCACTTGGAGCAGTGGACATCTCCTTCATCTTTCGATCTATCAGCTCCTCGAGTTTCTTTTCATCAATAGGGGTGGCTGAGATAGGTCTGGGACCTAGACCTATTTTTTTGACTTCAGCAAGAATCTCAGGAACGACTTCTTTTCTGAAGGCATCTAAACGTTTTTCAATGTCTACGCTGGGTGCTGTGATACCTAACGTTTGGAATCCTTCCTTAATTTTTCTGTAAGCTTCATTCTCCTTAGTCAATATGGTGATTTGGTTCAAGAGCTCTTTTATTTCGCTCTCTCGCTTCTCCAAGCGTTCAAAAAGTTCTTTATTGACTTTTCTCCCATGTTCCACTTCATCACGCAACACTGTACTCTGCTGTGCAATGGGACGTAATGTGTTGACTTCGTCTTCAAGGGCCTTAGCGTGTGCTTGAAGCTTTCCTAACTCTTCAATTTCTCGTTTAGCCACATCTGTTATGAATAGACGTTTTAGCATCGACCTATATCGAATGGGTTTACCGTCACCGATTATTACTTGCAGTTGGAAAGTACGGTTGATTTTGTTAACCATACTGGCAATAACATCTTTGGAAGAAACCATTCTGGCAGCTAATTCCTCTCGAGTGTGCCCTGGCTCCCGCTCTATCCACGTTAACAGGTCCCGAGCTTTATCCTCGAGTTGAAGCATCCTAGCCTTCACTATGGGATGCTCAAGAACGTCAGTTATGGGTGTAGTTGGCTGGAGTGCTTGTGACCGAGACAACTTCTCGAGTTGTTCTTGGAGTTGATCAATTCTAACCTTGTATTTACGTTCAGCCTTCTCATCGGCAGTTTTAAGGATAGCTTCAATTCTGCTTTTGTATTTGCCTTCAAGTTCACTTTTAATTTTACTTTCAAGTTCAGCTTTAGAAGCAATGGCTGGCTTAATTTTCTCAATAACACTGGGCAACATTTTCCTAAGGTTTTCAATGACATTTGTTATTTCCTTTGGTGAAGGCGGAATAATCTCTGGAGTGGAATTTCCCGAAAACATAGCAGTTCCATTCTGCATCACCATGAAATTATCATTATCTTGAACGGTGAAACACCAAACTTTTCCATTATAGGGTATTTTACTGACCTTATCTTTTCTAATGTGACCGCTAAATCTCCTAAGGAAATAAAGTTCCCAAGATGACTTCGAATGAACCATTCTCCCATTGATTTTATGTTGCCTGGGTGGTCTAAGTTTTAATCGTGGCTGTTTTTTTCCAAACCAGTCGGCTGAAACTGGAACATAAAATTCATAACGTTCAAGAGCAGCTCCAGCAACTTCATAAAACCATGATGGTCTGTGCCTTGTTCTGATTAGCATTCTGTGGTTAGGTGTCACAGCGATATTAACACGCTTACCTCGCACTTGGTAAATCAAATCATCATAATCATATTCATGTATTTGTCGGATAGGTTTAGGTTCCATATTGCCGTCTTTTAAGTTTAATGACCAAACGAGGTCACCAACTTTGCAGTCAGAATAGACTTTTGGGCCTTCGGGAGTGAGAACTTTAACATCAGGTGTAAAGCAACCAAGGTGTGTTGTTTCGACGGGGCCAACTTTCACAAAGGTTGTTTTTTCAACCCAGTCTCCTGTAAAGCAGAATTCGCCTCTTGTGGGTCCAGGATAGACCACGTTCCCTCCTTCATCTGTTTTAGGAACAAGTTTTTCGACAATGTTGCGGGGGATCCTAGCGTATTCTTCCAAAGCCTTCATGTCTGTAGATTCTATTCTGCCTATGGCTTTGTTGGGGCATTGAGATAGTATTCCTTTGCTTATCCACGCCGGCCTGTGTCCAACAAAGATGATGCCGATGCCCCGTTTTCCACCTCTACGTGCGTAGGCTATTGCTACTTCTAGGCACGTTCGGCTTCCAGGAGCACCAGATTCCGGTGCAAAATCTTCAGCTTCTTCCCAAATTATCAGGTATGGCTGCCTAGCTGTGGTTTGAAGGTGAAAGAAACGGCGCAGAAAGGTATCGACATAGTCCTTGCCGGCCTCAATGTCTTCACTGACCGAGAGATCGATGATGGCTGAAGTCTTTGTTTCTAGGATTTGTTCAGCCATAAGCTCGGCTGTTATGGTTTTCAGTGTTTGTGTTTCAACCTCCATGGGAACGTCGCGCCCGATGATGATGAACGAATATTTTTCACGTAGGCTTGAGTATTCCCCTTCTGGGTCAATGATGATGATTCCTACCTGCCCGAAGCATTTCTCAATTATTCTGCGAGCTGTGTGACTTTTGCCAAATCTTGTTTCAGAAGCAATGTATGTTCGACTAGCCACCACGTCTTTAACTTTTAAGCTGAAGGATTCGCCTGTCTCTAAAACGTGGCCTATTTCGAAACTCATGTTGCTTCCTCTTTTAGGAGTGTTTGAACGTTCGCCCAGGCGTTTAGGAAGTTGATGCCTTTCTGGGTTGCGCGGTACTTTTCACCTAGGTTTTCGACCAATCTAAAGTGTAGGGCTATGTTTAGCCTATCATTCAAAATTGTATACGAGGTTTTAATTTTGTGGAATAGGTCAAATAATGTCGAAGGTTGTAGACAAGCTTCAACTATCTCTTGTACAAGGTCGTATGCGGTTCGGTTTTTTCCTAGCATTCATTTCCGCTCCTCTCTAGAAGATTGTTCTAAATAAGCTTATATAAGACTTTTTCTCATAATGAATAATGGAGAGAAAGAAAGTGATTTCAAAAAACGTTTGGTTAGGGTTGCTTTGCATTGTGGTGTTGGTCGCAGCGGTAGGTGGCACATTAATTGGCACATACATTGGCAACAGAATTTCTAGCTTAGAAAGTCAAGTGGATTCGTTACAGGAGACTGTTTCCAGTTTGGAAGGTGATAGGGATTCACTGCAAAACAACGTTTCAACTTTGATTATGCAACTTGTCAACTTGTCTAATCAGCTTAAGGATGCGCTTTCACATAATACCACGATAACCATGAATATAACTTTTGTATTCGAAGAGCACAAAGTTTTCATTGTAGTCAATGATAGCGACTATAACAGTAAAGACTGGTTAGCAGTCTTCGCTAGTAACGGGTCTGTCGGCGGTAGCGTACAGTTATACGCGGACAACGGGACGATTCTTGGAGTAATGTTGTGTGCAGATGGAAGCGTAGTAGACCCTACCTATAGTATTCCCGTTCAATGGACAAACCTTTTCTCATGCGTATTTGAAGATGGTGTAGGCTACACTTTCAAAATTACATTTCCTAGCGGATGTTACACTGCTCTTAACTCATCTTGGCTTTTCATATTTTACGATGCTGACAGTGGCAACAGAATCTTCGGTTTCCATTGGCCTCAAGGAGGATAGTCTTCAATGAAGACTTTAGCCATTCTCTGCTTTGCCATTCTTTTCTCTGTTACAGTGTTCTGTGTGGAAGTTCCTACGGCTCATCCAACAGTTCAAGGAAAACTTTTTGGAGTCATAGTATGCACAACTCCTGGTCTTGCAGAAGAAAGCGACTTCCTGTACCGAACTTTGACTCGATACTACAATTTTGAAGACATCTACTATTTAGCTTTACCAACTAAAGCCAACATTAGGAAAGCCTTCACTCAGTGGCTTACAACACATTCAACCGAAAACGATACAGTTTTCATTTACATGATGGGACACGGATGGGGAATGTATACAAAATTTAGCTTTCTTGGAAGGCTCTTATACAACGTCACAGATTTTCCCGATTTACAATGGCTAGACTCAAACCATGACGAAGGAAACGAAATGAAGGAGGCTTGGCTTCTTAACATGTCCGATTTTTACTGGCATGGAGCAATAACCTATGGATGGGACCTGAACCATGATGGCGACACAGATGATTGGGTTGGCGTAGATGAGTATATGGCTTTACAAAACGCATCAGGAGATTTCACAGGAGAACGCTACTGGGACGATGAAATTAAGCAAGACCTAGATAGTGTGTTGTGCCAGAGGCTAATATTCGTGTGGATAGGATGCCAACGCCCAAACAGTACAGAGCACTGTTTCAGCGGAGGAGTAATAGACGACCTAAGCGCACCAAACAGAATCATAATGACACCAACAAACGAAACAGCGCCTGCATGGAGAAAGTTCGACTTAATTCCTTCAGGAACTCCTAACGTTTTCTTTCCAGGAACCGTTTACAACATGAGTTTCTGGGGTGAACAGTTCATTTCCGCTCTAGGAAGAAACAGCAGTGAAGCCGACGTAAACCATGATGGAGCAGTGAGTATGAAAGAGGCTTTTGACTTTGCATGGGAACATGACCGCGCACGGCAGGGTTTCTCTTTTTGGGACGGGTCAGGCCCATTCGCTAGTATTTGCAGGGCGAGTGAGACTCCTTGGCTAGATGACAATGCGAACGGGCTTCCAACGTTCATAGAAGGGAAGGACTGCTTAGACCCCACTGATGGAGAGTTGGCTAACGAAACTAACTTAGGTAAACTAATGAAAAATCCAGACATAGACGGCAATGGAGTTGTTGACATCTTCGACGTAGGCATAGTTGCAAAGGCTTATGAAGCCAAATGTACGAGTGACGAATACTGGCACAACCCGCCATGTCCAATCTGCCCCCACGACCCAAGCACGGACATGGATAATGATGGAAACGTAACCATCCTCGACGTAGCAAGAGTTGCCAAGTTCTATGAAGCCTAGAACTACTAGCGCAACTCCTTTTTTCTTTGAACAAAAAAGTTTTAGCCTTCGGAGTTCGAGTATTTGATAGAGGAGACTAAAACTTTGATTGACAGAGAGTACCCCAAGAAATGCAACATTTGGAAATTGAGTAGAGAACTTGTTGATGCTGGCTTTCTAATTGAAGGAGTAAGCTATGATGAAGGAAGAAATGTTACGACAGTCCATTTAAAGGATGAAGAAACGAAAGACCCGACTTCGATTGTGGAAGCACACGTCTATGTTGAACCCAAAACGATTGACTGGGAGAAAGAATTTACTGACGCTATGACTGTTGACCAACAATTGAAGGTTTTAGCAAAGAGGATAGGTATACTTCGTTTAACAGACCAAGAAGTTGAGGAAGGAAGAATAATCTAATTTGACGTTATTAACTTACAATTCCAAGCATATTGTTCAGTCAACAGTAGAAGTTCAGACTACTTCTGCTACCTTGGTCGATGACACTGAGGCAAAGAAAGCGTTTATTTTAACTCAATCCAAAACTGTTCTTATATTTTATCAAGCGAATTGTCTTTACGGAGTGCCTATGGGGAAAGGAGGAATCTATGGAATTTCAGTGGATGGCTCAGATGTAGGCGTCAACTATGATAGTCCTATGGGGTATAATTTTCCAGCCCGCACCTGTACTTTTTGGATAGGCACCTTGGCCGCGGGGTCACATACCATAAAAGGAAGGTACGCTTCTGCTGTCAGCGGAGAGGTAACACGCATTTCAAACCGCATTTTATTAATTTACATTTTCAATGGAGACGAGTTTCAATACATTGATGATGCTACCCAATCGCAAACCACTTCAGCAATGACCGACGACCCGCAGGCATCCGTAACTTTTACGCCCTCTGGCGCTTGTAAAGCTCTTTACTTGTATAATGCTGGAAACATTCATGGCACGACAGAAGATGTTCAAGGAAAGAGAATTAGAATTAACGTGGCGGGAAGTGATTACAGCCAAGCCGAAAAGTCTCCAGGGTCAAGTGATTATTCGGATGGCACCTTCACCTGTTATGCTGGAAGCCTTTCAGCCGTATCCACAACAGTTAAAGGTCGTTTTGGCGCTTGGATTCCAGCCACAGTCACAGTTTCTCGTCGTCAACTGGGAGTTCTTCTACTTGCTGATTCAACTTTGTTGGACATCGTTACTTCCGACGTGGAAGTTTCAACAACTTCGCCAACTCTGGTTGATGACCCTGAAGCTTCAATTTCTAGAACTCCAAGTGACACTAGAGAATTGTTAGTGGTAGCGATGGGAACAAAAAGGGCAACGGTTGATTCCAACGACTACGGTGAATGCTATGGAATTATGACCAATGCTGTAGACAGGCAACATTCCAGAGGTAGTGCCCCTTATTACCAGCGTGCTGACAGTGCCGCCACTTGCTGGGCTGAAGAGGTGGCGGCGGGTTCACAAAGTGTTAAGGGAAGGTTCTCACACAACTACACGGACACAAGCGTAACGGCGAAGATAAGTTCAAGACGAGTCATAGCCCTATGGTTTCTTCCCGTTAAAACTCTTTTAACCTTCAATAGCAAATACGTTGTTTCTTCTACAACTCCAGCAACAACCACGTTGACCGCTTTACAAGATGATCCAGAGGCTTCTCAAAATTTCAGTTTGGCCACTGAAAAAACTGTGCTCGTGATTTATCAAGCAAACAATGTTATTGGCACCGAAATGCCACCCCAAGGAATGCAGAATGCAATTAACATAGATGGTGTGGATTACGCTAATAGTTGGGATAGCCCTCTTATAGCAAGCGATTGTGCAAGAAACTGTGTCTTTATTGTTGGCATTTTAGCGGCTGGGTCACATACAATAAAGGGAAGATTCGCAAGCATGGCGAGTGGTTACACTGCCACTATCAGCAACAGAGTGTTACTTATCATTATTTTCGATGGAAACGAATTCCGATATTTTGACGACCCAACTACCTCTACTAACGCCACTACAACATTCGCTGATGACCCATACGCCATAGCAACTTTCTTGCCTTCCGCCGCGTGTAAAGCGTTGATTTTATATAATGCCGCAAACTCAGGAGCAACTGAAAGCGCCTATGGCAAAAAAGCGGCTATAAACATTGATGGAGTAGATTATGCTCAAGCTGAAAAATCGCCTAGTTCAGGGGTTGGGGCTTCGGAAAGAGTTGACAGCGTTTTCACATGCCACGCTTTAAGTCTTTCAGCCGCTCAAAAAACAGTGAAAGGAAGATTTGCTAACGCAGGCACAGCCGCAACCATAACTATTCATCGTCGGCAATTTGCGGTTTTACTACTTGCAGATTCAACATTATTGGACATTTCAACCTCAACTACACAGGTCACCACAACTTCAAGCACCCTAGTTGACGACACTGAAGCGATTTTACAAAGAACAATAACAGAAACCCGCGAACTTCTTGTTGTGGCGATGGGAACAAAGAGGAATGGAACTTCGTCATCGCTGTACGGTGAATGTTACGGCATAAAAATAGAAGCAAACGATAGGGCAAACTCAAGAGGCAGTCCGTATGGAACCGCTTACGCGAATAGTGCCGCCACCGCCTATGCTGAACAATTAACGGTGGGTAGCCGCACGGTTAAAGGCAGATTCTCGAATAATACTGGAACAGAAACGGCTAAGATAGATGCCCGTCAAGTTATAGCCTTATGGTTAGTGCCGTTAGCGCCACCTGTACCTGTACCTCCCGTCAGGCTCATTAGACCCATAAGGAAAATAGACTTAGGTCCACATCCACGCTCAAGATTCCTCTTTACACGAACGTTACTTCTATCCGGTAAAACTCCGCTTTGGGATTCGTGGGATTACCTCTGGGTAGCAGTTCTATAAAGCATAAAAGGAAGATGCGCGATTTTAAATAGCGATTAAGAAGCTGTGATTAGATGTCAGTAGACTCTTACATTCAGGTTCCGCCTGATGGGTCTGGCAAAAAGATAAGAGCTATACAAGAAACAAATTTGTCAGGCGACGTGGTTTATTCTAAGGTAGTTAAGATTTCAGGCGAGTCAGTTGTTGTAACTTCTGGCGTTGTGGTTGGAAAGGTTTCTGGAGAAACTGTTGTTGTTGCGTCTGGACCATTTGTAATGGCTAAGGTTAGTGGTGAAAATGTTGTAATTACGTCAGGTACGGTTTCGTTGGTTTCTGGAGGGTTTGTGAGAGCAGCAACGTCTGGTGATGTTGCAAGTGTTGTTTCGGGCAGTGTGAAAGTACATTCGGGAATCGTTGCCTTGTATTCTGGAGGGTTTGTCTCGGCTCTTGTTTCTGGCACTGTGATAGCCAAATCTTCAGGTGAAATATATGAGACTCGTCCAACTGGTTATACCTATAGCGTTGTAAGCGGCGCTGTTCTTGTAAACGTTGTGAGCGGACAAGTCGTTCTGCACACAGTCACAATAACTGACCGCACCTCTGGCTATTACATGCGAATCCGAGACGCTATGAGTGGAGCTATGGGAACCATAATAGCCATGCCCTACGCTCAGTCTAGAGCTGTGGAGCCTTCCACCCTTATTTTCGACTGCATAATGACAAGCGGTATAGTTGTGGACACTTCTGGAGCTACTTGGCACGCCACCGTCACATACAGAAAGCCATTCTAAGAGAAAAAATAAACTGCTAATTTTAAATATAGGCAAACAATAACACATAGAGGGATTCGATTGAAAAGAAAGCTATTGATGCTTGGACTTGTGATGGTCGCTCTAACTCTTGGAGTTAGTTTAGCTGATCAGTTCAAAATAGTCAGCAACATCTATACATCAGAAACTACAGAAGTTTCAGACCCACAACTAATGGATGTTTGGATTGACGAAGCAGCGAAGCCACCAGAAACAATGCTAACAGGACAGCCTTTCACTGTTCTCGTAACAGTAAACAACACAAATGCTGTAACTTTGAAGGCTTTCGTTATGTTGAACGTAACTAGCGATCATGCAATATCACATGGTGTTGATGTTGAGGTGTGGCCAGTTGAGGGACTTTCTGTTACTCTTGGCTCAAGTTCAGACCCTAACACTATAGTTTATCACCTTTGGTCTGGGGGTTCCCAATACCTTACATTAGCTCCTGGATTAAACGCCCAAGTGACAGGCATTATCATTCAGTATAATAAGGCTGGAAACTATACGATAAGCGTTGGAGTATACCAATAAATCTCATTCCCTTTTTTTCTACCACTCGTTTCCTTCCAAAATTTCATAGTAGAGCCTCAGATAGTTTTCAGCCATATTTTCTCTGCTGAACCTTTCGGCGTTTCTGCGACAGTCTTCAGGCTTGATGGAATCAACTTTCTTAACGGCTTCAATCATCGCTTCAACGGGGTTTTGTTTTATTTGATAAACTGCTCCTTTGTTGGGAACAATACTTTTATGAAATACATCGCAGACTATTCCCCCTTCCTTAACAACTTCTTCAACGGCGCCGTCGTTAAGAGCGACAACAGGTGTTCCAGAAGCCATAGCTTCTACTGGAACGAGACCGAAAGGCTCCCCCATAGCGGAGGGAAACAATAGGCATTTTGCGTTTTGCATGAGTCTAATCTTTAACTCGTGTGGAGTATCAGGATAGAATTTTATTTGCTCTCCGTCACATATACGGCGAATCTGCTCTAGATAAGCGGGGTCTTGAATGAAGGTTCCTCCTACAATGTCTAAGCCCATGTTAAGTTTTTTGGCGACTTCAATAGCTACATGAGGTTGTTTAAATTTGTCGATGCGCCCCACAAAAAGAAGCCTATCACCCTTCTCCCTTTTGAAGGGGTAGCGGTCTAAGTTTATGCCATTATAAACGAATTTTGCTGGAAAGCCTTGAGCCTCATAGATTTTACGCATCCAGTCTGAAATGGCAATAAGATTAAGCTTGAAAGGCGGTTTACTTCGACCCCACCATTCAAGATTAAGACCGCCATGATGCGTATGACAAACCTTTATCTTTGGATTCCTAGATTTGGCTAAGTACTCGAAGCCGAACCAGTTGCTTCCATGTATAATGTCGAAGTCGCCCAATATAGCTCCATAGACTTCGTAAGCGTCTCTTTCGGCCTTGAGCCAGTCTACTTGAACCTTTAATTTTGGCTCCCCAAACCATACGACTTTACAACCCTTAACCTCGGAACCGTTAGCCGCAAATATGGTAACATCGTGCCCCATCTCCGCTAAGGTTTCACCTAAGTTAGCGACAATTAACTCAAGACCTCCATACGAATCGGGAGGGGTTCTCAGAAAGGGAGTTGAAATTAAACCTATTTTCGGTTTTTCTTTTGGTTTTACTTTCAGTTTCGGAGTTATCTCTGATTTTAGTTCTGGTTTTGTTTCTACGCAGAAGAATGCCCATCCTTCGTATTTCAGATTTTCAAGCGTATAGTCGGTTATGCCTGCTAGGGCAAGGTCAACTTCTAGAGCTATCTGGGTATACCATCTTCTGTGGAATAGGTGTAGATAGTCGTCTTCGGTGTAAAATTTTTTGGCATGGGGGTTACTTTCTATGGCTAGTTGTTCCGCTGTTTTTCCTCTTCGCTTCATTACTTCTTCGAGTGTTTCGTATGGGTAATATTCTTGAATCCAGTGGGCAGGATCCGGAACTGTTATTAACAGTCGCTTTGCTACGCGGTTAGCTCCTTTAAGAACTTTAACTGGATCGTCTACGTGTTCTAATAATTCTCCTAAAATCGCAACGTCGAAAGTTTTGTCTGGGAAGCTTTTAGTGGGATCTGTTAGGTCGTGTGCATTCATTTGAATGAAGTTGGGAAGGTCGTAAACGTCCAAGTCTATTGAAGTAATGTAGGGTTCTAAACTTGAACCGCGGAATACCCAACCGTCGGCGCTTCCGATGTCTAAGATTTTCTCGCCTTTTTTACAACGATTAAGCACCCATTGTCGTCTGTCAATTATGCCTTTGAAAGCTTCAATAACCATGTCAGTAGAACAAGATGGATGGGGGCGAACTTCTACCTTTTGAAACCCCACTTCTCTAAACAGCTTGATGGCATACTCAGGTGAAAAGCCGCATTTGTGAATGCCATACTCGTGTTCTTGTCCGCCGAAGATTGTGCATGAAATGTCCTCGCTCCACTCTTTTGTAGCAGTTGCTACTTTGCACTGTTCAAGAAGATTAGCCGTGATTATTTCTGCTTTGCCACCAAACTTCAAAATGCGGTAGATTTCTTTTACGAAGGCTTTCACATGGCGCCATGAAATATGCTCGATACAGTAGCCTGAGTAAACCAAGTCGTATTCGTTATCTGGAAGAGGAAGAGGCTTCTCAAAATCCGCTACAAGGTCAACTGTTGATAAAGGTCTAGAATCTACGTTAGGATGATAGCGAGGATTTTCTCCGCCACCAAGCTCAACAACTTTCATTTAAGAACCGCTCAATATTATTCACAACAATTCTACTGTTTTCTTTGTCTTCACTTATCCATATAGGAGTGCTTGCTAATACTGGACTACATGGTTGGGCAAAGTATGCTACCCTTGCTCTTCCATAATCATGTCTTTTGTCTCCGCATCTTTTGCATCGACCAACAACATCGTAGTCAACAAACTCTAAAACATCACTTCCGACATAGGGAACGCCATTACAAGTCATGCCAACAACTCGAAGTCTATGTCCTTTAACAAGACAAATCAACTTCCTCATTGAAGATACATCTCCTCATATTTTTTGCGAATCTTTTCCCATGTGTATTGTTCTGCCTTCTGTCTAGCGTTTGCGCCCATACGTTTAATTTCTGAAGGATTATCGTAGAAATATCTTATCTGTTCAGCGATTGCTTCTGGACTGCGAATGGGAACAACAAAACCTTCTTTACCATCTTCAATAAGCTCAGAAACACCCGCTCCTTCAGTTACAATCACAGGTCTTCCATAAGCCATAGCCTCTAACACAGGTATGCCGAAACCTTCGGTTACTGTTGGTTGAACATAAACTGAGCATTGCTCGTAGATTTTGGCTATATCATTAACCTGTCCACAGCCCTTAGTCCAGTATTCGGTTCCAAGTCCAGCCAAGATTATGTCAGCGTCTTTTAAGCCTAGTCCTTCCCAAGCCAACATTAAGTAACATTGCCCTTTGTCTGGCCCATTTACGCCTACGTGTGCCACAACAAATTTTGGAGGCAGTGGTTTAATTTCTTTTGGTAAATCGCATCCGTGTGGAATGACTCTTATTTCGTTAGTTAGACCAAGTTCCTTTTTTATGTACTCTGCGCTTGATTTAGAATGAAAGATGACGACATCGGCGACTTTAACATGGAGCATATAAAGGAGTTGCCATAGGTTTTTGTTCAAGTGAGGATAGGGAAAAGGAAGACCTAAGCGTTGATGCTCTTCTCGGCTGAGTTCTATATTGTGTGGAGCTATATCTACTAAAATTTTAGGGTGATGAAGCAAACAAAGTTTTGCAACTGTTTGACCAAATGGGGCACCATAGAACTGTGCAATATCAACTTTCTCGGCAAAGGATGATGCAAAGTAGTCGTATAGAAAGGGGTTTTCAGGTTGCTGATAAAAGGCAGGACTTATGACCCTAATTGGAACTTCTAGGGGGATAGAACGGTTACACATCACGGTTTTGAGTTCAGTTACAGTTTTCAAAGCTTGAATTATGTTGTAGCAGACTATTCCGCCACCGCTGTCTAGGGTTATGCTTGAATTAGTGCAGAAGATTGAAGTTTTCATGGTTAAATTTCAAGTGGAACTTGCTTAAAAAGGGTTATAGAGGATTCTTCTATACTTCTAGAGGGGATATTGAGCCGTCTACCCTAACTTTAAGTGTTCCGATGTGAGAGCATTTTACGTCTGTTAGCACTCTTATTTCGTAGCCATGTTCGATTAGTTGTTGGCAGAAGTAGAAGTCTTCTGATGGGTGTGGTTTGTCCCATTTAAACCAGGGGTAAGGAATCTTTTCGAACACCTCTCGTTTCATGAGGCAACATCCTAAGCCAATGGCGTCTACATTTATCCAGTTGGCTCCCGGTGTCCAGCCTGCCGTGGGTATGTATCCCTCTTGGCCCTCAGCTTTTTTCCACATAGCGTAGAAGTAGCCTGTTTTCTGTTTTGCTCTGTATAATCCGCCGGCTATTGGTGCGTTGCAAGCTAATAACATTCTTAAGGCTTGGTTTGGGTCTTCGGGTTCCTCGATTATTATGTCTGTGTCAAGCCAGAAAATGTGTGTTGTTCGAGGGTCTTCTAAAGCATCTTTAACTAATTGGTTTCGTTCGGTATCGAGGTTAAGGATGCCGCGAGCGAGAAGCAATGATTTATCAAAATCTGGTTGTTCAACAATCCATAATGGACCGAAAGTTCTTTTGCTCCATTCTAAGGTGCAACTTCCCCAGTGAGGAATGGCAATCTTTATATGTGGTTTTGTCGGGATTGGGGGAGTCGCCCATAGTTCCCAAGCCATAGCTTTATTCTAGTCCTTTATCTTTGAAATATCTTTTCGTCACTAGCTCTGACATTCTCCTGATCAGATGCTGTTCAAGCTGCAACAAGGCAATATGATCTGAGCTTTCTGGGTGTCTGAAGAGTCTTTTTCTCCATTCTTTTATGATTTTGGCGAGTTCAACGAGTTCGTCTTCGGTAAATTCGTATTTGTCTTCTTCTGAGACTTTGGTCATAGAATAACTCCCCTTGGAGAATACATTGCTTTGTAGAACAGGTTTATGTATTCAGGGATACCGTTAATAAAGTCTCCTTGTAATGGAACTATGTTGTGAAATACGAGCATGGGCACGTCCGCGTTAAGGTCGAACTTGAGTTCACGGTTGAATTTTATGTCTTGAAGCATTTGTTTTAGTCGGTCCATTTTAACATCTTCTATGGACGTAATCTTCAAGTTTTTGAGCCATTCAAAGAGTGGTTTAAGGCTTGGATTATCCTTTAAGAGGACTGAGTGGCTCCTCTGCATTGACGTTGCAAACTCTCTGGTGACCACCTTACCGAAGCGGGTGTCAACGTCCATTTTAAGCTACTCCGACGAAAGTTACTCTGTCGCCTGAAACTACAGCCAACAATTTGACTCTTCCAAAGTTATCTATGTCTAGGTTTATTGCTTCTCCAGGTTCTAAGACGAAGCCTTCTCCAGACTGCATTGGGTTGCCTGAAAGGAATACGTCTGCACTGTTTTTTGACATGGACTTAACTGTTGCGCTGATGCATGGACCTGAAGTCAATATTACTCCTCCAGATTGGGCGCTCACTATAAAGATTCCGCCGCTTGTGACGCTTGTTGGAACTTTTATGTCCACTACTTCGCCTGAAACCTTCGCTACAACTTGGCCAGAAACAACGTGTATTTCTCCCGAATGCACGAAAACAGGCTGACCACTGATGTTTGTCTCTACTGCTGTTACAACATAAATACCACTAGCAAGATATGCTCCTGATGCTACAACAACTGTTTCTCCGCTGACCTTAGCTATTAACTGCCCAGATACAACATGTACTTCGCCCGAAGAAATGGCTACTTGCCCAGAATAAATACTTACAAAGCCCGATACGATAACTGCTCCGCTGACTTGCCCAGCAGCGACACCTGCAACGTAAATGCCTGAAGCAAGATAAGCGCCGGAAGCAACTACTACAGTTTCCCCTGAAACCTTGACTACATCGCCAGAGATTGCCGCTCTTCGAGTTGTGCCGGCCACACGGGACATAGGAGCCCTCGCTTATCTTTTGGGTTCACTGTGCTTATAACTTTTTTATTTAACTGCTCCCCAAGTCACTGCGTCTCCGCTGATTATGGAGACGAGCGCGACTTTGTTTAGGTTTTGAACATCGAGGCTCCATGATTCTCCCGGTTCTAGGCAGTAGCCGTATCCGCTGTATGGTCGGTCGTCTGTTCCCCCAATGTAGATGTCTCCACTGTTCTTCACTAAAGCTTTAATGGAAAGGCCCACAATCTCTCCGCTACTGAGAATGATTCCCCCTGAGTTTGCTGGAACTTGGAGAACACCTACTCCGTCAACTTTTTCTGCTGGGCTAACTGCTCCAGTGTAAACGTTTTGGGTCTGTGATTGTGTTACGGATATTTGCTGTGGAACCTCATAACCCATGCTTAGTCCTCCCAGTAACCGACAACAAAACGGCAGACCCCTGTGCCAACGGGGTTAGAAACAATAATATCTGTGAAATCATGTTGGCTGATTCGTCTTCCTTGTGAGGCCCGAAAAATGTCAGACAGATTTCCATCTGTTTGTTTCAGCTTATAGTTTAGTGAAGAGTCGCACCGTTCTATAGTCAACCAATAGAAGGTGACTCCCAAAGCATTTAACCCAACTGACTCATCAGTGTGGGCGGTAGTTAAGTCTACCTCAACCATTTTTGTTCGATTTGTTCGTCTAGCTGAAGGCTTCATTAAATTAATAAGGTCTTCAAGCAGTTTTTCTTCACGTTCACTTTTATACTTACTCAAAGGTCTCACCAAACTATTCTTAGGAAGAAATAACAAAAAAGGTTTAGTCCTCAAATGTGTCCAATCATTCTTATTGTTGTTGGCTTCCCAGATTCCACTCTGATTGTGATGTATTCTATAGTTGCTTTTGGCCGGCGAATTTCTATGTCTTCTCGGTCTTCGACGGGGATCTCCTTTGCTTCGTTCACTCTAATCCAAGCCGTATTAGGACCTTTGTTGAAGATAGGGTCTATGCTTCGTAGTTTACGGTAGGGATAATTCTTCACAAAATTGATAGTTGTTGTGGCTGTCACGGTTACGTCTTCTATGGGATAATCAAGCCCTTCGGGAGTGGTCTCTTGCGTATGTTGTAGCAGTTTGGCTTGTGATTCAGAGAGTTCAACCAGGGTTTCTCCAATGTCTATGAGTAGAACAGTCATTAAATCGGGAGGAACCTCTTTCTTCACCTTAGTCTTTTCTAAAACCGATGAC
>Ga0315310_10001186_pt1 | contig 16419 bp, 16 predicted proteins | sample TDP5_MG_FD_203630 | JGI IMG/M metagenome (GOLD analysis project Ga0315310, IMG submission 203630) | Freshwater sediment microbial communities from Lake Towuti, South Sulawesi, Indonesia - TDP5 | ecosystem: Environmental > Aquatic > Freshwater > Lake > Sediment | place: Indonesia: South Sulawesi... | reverse complement strand
TATGGGAGGCTATTTCGAAGGTCATCATAACCACAAAGCCGACGGCGTAGAATTGAAGGTAGTCGCTGATGCCTGTTACCAGCTGAGAGATGAGAGCGCCGAATATGCCGAGTTGGAGTCCAAAAGTAATCCATTCCATGATGATCCACACTGGTGGGTTCAGCTCTTGCTTGAGGTCGAACCAGATGAGGCGGAGGATGCTGCTCAACTGTTTGCTACTGCTCCTAGGGCCTTGCCCGTAAAGTGTAAGAAAACATCGTCTAGAGAAGGCTCAGTCACTCTCACTGAGACAAGCTTGGTGTTGTTTTGATAGCATAGGCTGGTCATTTTGGGCACCCAAGCTTCAGCCATCGAAACATACGCGCGTAGCTGATTTTCACCCACGGCAGTTACACGAACTGTTCCCTCAAGCTTGCTGACATCGGCAACTATGTCTTTGTCCACCGGTCCGTCAATTTCCAGTTCTACGATGTCTCCGCCTGAGATGCTGTCCTTCAGCCGTTTCACCGTGTCGCAGACAATGTTATGTCCCAGGTCGAGAACAGTGATGCGATCGGCCAGATACTCTGCTTCGCGAACTTCGTTAGTGGCCACAAGAATGGTTGAGCCTTCTTCACGTAGCTTGAGGATGTGCTCCCAGATGGTGCGCTTGCCTCTCAAATCGACTTGGCTGGTTGGCTCATCAAAGATGGCGAAGGATGGACGCTGAACGAGAAGCTTCGCTACCTCTACCCTTTTCGTTTGACCACCAGACAGATGCATGAACAGTTTGTTTCGGGCGTCCCAGAGTTCAAGGTCTTTCATAACCTGCTCTATCCTTGTTTCTCGTTTGTCTCTGGGAACGCCGCAGATTGTGGCGTGGAAGCGTAGGATTTCGGCTGGCTTGTGGCGCCAGAAGCCGCGGGCCTCCTGAAACGCTGTGCCCAGTATCTGTCGTACACGAGTAGGTTGGCTTACGACGTCCAGTCCCATTACTCTGGCACTTCCAGACGTGGGCTTCAGCACGGTAGCTAAGATGAGGAGCAGAGTGGTTTTTCCTGAGCCGTTGGGTCCCAGCAAGACCATTATTTCTCCTTCGTTAACTGTGAAGTCTAGTTCCTTCAGTGCCTCAGTCTTGCCGTATCGTTTGGTCAGCTTGCTCGTTTCAACCGCAAACAACGACTAGTTCTCTTCCTCTCTCAGTCAAGCTTCAGTGTTGAGACCACAGAACTAACACCAATGCAGTATAAAAACCATGAAGAGGGATCGGAGAAAAAGGTAGAGTGCCAAAAACAATCTATTCGATTATCTAACTTCACTCTTTGGCTTCCATTTCATTCATGTTCTTCACGGCTACCGTTTTCAGTTTAAGAGTAAGACGAGCGATTGCCTTTCCTAACTCTTTGCATCTTTGTTCTTCTCTTTGTTTTGGCGCTCCCACCGAAGCGGCGCCATAATGTCCAGATTGAGCTCGCCCTTGGATAATCATCCCATGGACAAGCATCGCTTCTAGAATCGAGATTATAGTAGTCTCAGCGCCGCTTGCAACTCCGCCTGAACTTGTGAACGCGGCTCCCACTTTGCCCTCCAGCTTCCCGTGAATCTTGACTGACTCATCAAACAAAGCCTTGACTTTGCCTGACATTTGGCCATAGTAAGTGGGTGACCCAACGACTATTCCGTCAGCTTTCAACAGATCATCATTAGTTGCTTCATCTATCTTCTTTACAGCGACATCAACACGGCCAACCTCTTTAACACCCTCGGCAACTGCAAAAGCCATTTTCTCCGTATTCCCAGTCTTCGAATCGTAAACAATCAATATCCGCAATTATCTCACCTTGCTGAGCAACACTCAAAGCGGCAAGACCCAATAATTAAATCCACCGAATGAGCAGAGCTCATTCGCGTTATGGCATGTCGGAGTTAGTAATGCTCAAATGCGTCTCGGCGCACGCTATTTACACTGATGAGTCGTTTTAGCCCACAGTTTCATTAACACTCGCCCTTATGTTTTCTGATTTAGCCCAAGAGCATTTAGTCGGCGGCCCAGCGCATAATGCGAGCCAAGTGTGCGCGCTAGCTTAGTACTTTAACTCAGAGAACTAAGCTAATATCTGGTTTTCAACTATGCATGGAGCGAGCAAGAATGAGTGTTGACTGCCGTTTACTTGGAGAAGGCGTGGTAGTCCAAGCCGTGCCAAGGCTTTCCAAGAAGCATGGACTGTCTGTGGTCCTGCCGAATGAAAAATCCCTTTATGGTCAGTCTCTAGAAGGGTTCATTTCAACGTTCGGTCGGTTTGAGGCTGCCTTGAGGCAATTGTTTGAAGAATTCGGTGTCACTTGGCGCGATGTTTACTCGAACTCTGATGTAGGAGAAGAGCGGCTGAGGCTTGCCGAAATTCTGAGCATGAACTCTAATGACATTGTCTTGGATGTCGGTTGTGGAAGAGGCTTCTTTACAGTAGCTGCTGCTGGTCATGCCAAGGCTGTTGTTGGTCTTGATTTGATGAATGGGCTTGGACGTGTGGGATGGTGGAAAAGGTTCAGAGGAACGATGGGCGAGTTTAATCTAAACCGCAAGGTCATAGGCGTTAGGGCAAGCGCCGCTGACATGCCCTTCAAAGATGAAGCATTCTCTGTCGTTGCTTGTGTACATGCCATGCGCAATTTTTCTGACGTGGAAACAATCCAGAAGGGCTTTAGTGAGATGAAACGGGTCACGAAGAAGGCTGGACATATGTTTGTCGTAGAGACCTTGCCCACGGCAAGGAATCAGGCACAGGAAGCCCATCTCAGAATGTTTCAGTGCAAGGTTAAATACGCACGCGGCGAGCTGCCCTATTTAACTGAAGAGCAAATAACAGCCCTCTTACAAAAAGCCGGTCTCCGCAGACTTGAATGCAAAGTGCTTGACTTCAACCTCAGTGTCGCACCGCCTTTCTTCTTCCTGAATACTTCAACTCTACCGCTGGCGCAACGGAAAGAGGCTGAAGAGGAGTACAATGGGGCTGTAGAAGCCATAAGAAGGTGGGGTGAGGCATCGCCGCCAACCCTGTTGGTTGAGGTGCATGTTGAATGACTACTTGAATCTATCCACAAATGATTTCACGTTCCTGCCTAAGACCGAGTGATTGCGCGCACGCACATCAGCGTCACACCCACATCCATACGCATGCTCACTTGCAGATCAAAGCGATTCAGCGCGTGTTCAGCATTATCGCGTGTTCAAAACTGGGAAAAGAATCTATGCATGGCATAAAGTTGCGCGTGACTTACTTCCATCATTGGTATTAAACCGTAGTAAATCCTTGGCGGTAAATAACCACAATTTAGGCTCTAACCCAAAAAGCACTGTTTCACAGTGGTGCGGCCGCCGGGATTCGGACCCGGGTCGTCGGCTTGGGAAGCCGATGTCCTAGCCAGACTAGACTACGGCCGCCGATGTTCTCTGCTTCCAGGTCAAAATTAAGCCTATTGTTTGCCAAATGTTGAACATCACGTTTCCTAGCTTGCTTCTCTGTTTCTTGTCTCTCTCTTGGCTTAACACGTGTGTAAGATGAGAGAAAGATTCAGAGGCTAGACCTCTTCTTTCTCAGCTTTTCTTAGAAACCTAAACATGCCGATCGCAAACATTGCAGTGCCGAACGCGAACAGCAAAAACAGGAAAAGATAGGCAGCGATTGCCATTTGTTCTCTTGCGAACAAGTAGGCAAGCTGTCCAGCTACTGCAACGCTAAGAACCAAGTAAACCGCGTAGAAGAAGACTGCAGCTATAATCCTTAATTTCCATATAACAGACATACCATTCACACACGATACGACCTCTCTCTGTTTCGTTTTTCTAGAACTTAAGAGTCATTTTACATTTTTTGGGTTGAACGTCTTTTAGTTATCATCAAGGAATTTCGCTTTGGTGTCGAAACGAAGACGCATGCAAGGTCATTATAAAGCTTCATGCCAAATCGCATCGTACATGTCAAAAGTCGAAAACAGCTGCATTCACAATTGATCTAGTATAGATTATAGCGGTGGAAGGCTGACGCTTTGGACAGAAATAGACTATGATCGCTACGCAGATTAGAAGTCGCTATACGTATAGGGCCGATTTGTAAATAAAGGTGAAATCAATTCCAATTGAAGCTCTCAGGAGCTAGATGCAAACTTGACTAAGAAAGTGCTGTCTAGAACCCACTTTTGGCAAGGCAACGAAGCCTGCGCCGAAGGGGCCATAGCCGCAGGTTGCCGTTTCTATGCTGGTTACCCAATCACTCCGGCGAGCGAGATTTTTGAGCACATGGCGTTGCGGCTGCCTCAGGTTGGCGGGTTAGAGGTGCAAATGGAGGACGAGATGGCGTCTTTGGGCGCTGTGATAGGCGCTAGTTGGACAGGCGCAAAAGCGATGACGGCCACGTCGGGACCAGGCTTCAGCCTAATGCAGGAGCTGATCGGTCACGCGTTCATGATCGAAACACCATGCGTCATAGTAGACGTTCAACGCGCTGGACCCAGCACAGGTCAAGCCACAAAATGCGGACAAGGAGATGTGATGCAGACCCGCTGGGGCACGCACGGTGACTACGTTTCCATTGTGTTAGCGCCCAACTCGGTTCAGGAGCTATTCGACCTCACAGTCCGTGCGTTTAATCTTGCTGAAGCCTTCCGAACGCCGGTCATTCTGCTCAGCGACGAGATAATCTCACACATGCACGAAAGCCTGATAGTGCCGCCTCCTGAACAGATTGAAGTTGTTGATCGCAAGAAGCCTAAGCCAGGGGACACCAAGTTCTTCCTGCTGCCTGATGTGGCACCTATGCCTTCGGTTGGCGAAGGCTTCAACGTAGCCGCCACAGGTTCAACCCACGACGAGACCGGTCGCCGATTCACTGCTGACCAAGCAGTACACGAACGACTCATACGAACGCTTGTGGGCAAAATAATGAATAATGCAGATAAAATAGTGGATTATGAAGCCGTCAACGCTGAAAGCTGCGACGTGGGCATAGTTTCCTACGGATGCACGTCCCGCGCAGTGTATGAAACCGTCGAGATGGCAGAGGAGAAAGGAATCAAAGTTGGCTTCGTCCGCCTGAAAACCATCTGGCCGTTTCCAGAGAAAATCGTGCACGACCTAGCTCAGAACGCTAAGGCTGTCATCGTGCCCGAGCTTAACATGCGCGAGCTGTTCTATGAAGTTGAGAGAGCCGTGCACGGTACAGCACCAGTTTTCTCCCTGAACAAAGTAGGTGGCGGCGAGATGATCACGCCCGAAGAGCTATTAGTTGAGGTTGAAAGGAAGGTGAAGTAGATGGCTGAAGCCTTCAGCATGAGACACTATCTCCGACCAAACTTGACCCTGCCATTCTGCGTTGGCTGCGGATGCGTCAACGTGATGAACAGTTTCCTCAGAGCCGCACAAAAGCTTGGACACAAAGACCTGACTAAGTTCGTGTTCTGCAGTGGAATCGGCTGCTCCGCTTGGATTCCATCACCATACCTAATGGCTGATTCACTTCACGTCGCCCATGGTCGTAGTATCCCAGTTGCCATGGGAATCAAGCTCATGCGACCAGACCTCAACGTAGTCGTGTTCGGAGGCGACGGCGACATCGCAGGCATCGGCCTAAGCCACTTAGTCCATGCTGCACGCCGAAACCTCGGCGTAGTGGTCATAATGGTGAATAACATGATCTACGGCATGACAGGTGGCCAAGTAGCACCAACTACGCCACTGGGAGTAAAAACCACGACCACACCCTACGGAAACTTCGAATACCCCTTAGACGTCACAAAGCTAGTCGTGGCTGCCGGCGCCAACTACGCTGCACGATGGACAACAACACACGGCGAACAACTCACACAAGCCATCAAGAAAGCCATCACAACCAGAGGCTTCGCCTTCATCGAAGCAGCCAGCCCATGTCCCACAGCCTTCGGCAGACGAGTCGGCTTCAAAGACGTCGCCGAAATGCTCCACTGGTTCAGAGACAACTCCATACCCCTCGGAAAGATATCAGACATGACAGAGAAAGAACTCCTAAACAAGATTATAGTCGGAGAATACGTGAGTCGAGAAGCTCCCACGCTCACAGACAACATCTACAAGACTTTGAAGGAGGCGCAGAAAGATGCCTAAACGAACCGAAATCAGGATAGCGGGGTTGGGCGGACAAGGCGTGGTCTTAGCTGGGCACATCTTGGGCAAGGCAGCAGTTTTAGATGGACTGAAGGTGGTTCAAACCCAAAGCTACGGCGCTGAAGCCAGAGGAAGCGCAGCAAAAAGCGAGGTAATTATATCAGACCAGAAAATCGGATTCCCACTAGTGCGAAAAAGCGACGTATTAGTAGCAATGAGTCAAACAGCATTAGACAAACACCTGAATGACCTCAAAGAAGACGGAACCTTAATAATAGACGATGAAATGATAAAAGCAACTCCATCAACAAAAGCCCGTGTCTTCAAAGTGTCTGCTAGCAAAACAGCTGAAACCGAGCTACAATCCAGAATGTACGCAAACATGGTCATGCTCGGCGCCATCACAAAAATCACAAACCTTGTAACTCAAAACAGCGTCGACAAGGCGATCAACGAAACTTTCTCAGGAGAAACCGCAGAGAAAAACATAGCGGCCTTCAGAACAGGACTAAAACTCACTAGACAATGACTCAAAGATAAGCGCTTATGGATTTGTCTTACCATTGACCACACCAAAAACTCTAAGATCACTCGCCATCATTTCCAGACCAGAGTTTCTCCCAGCAAATCTAGGTTCTCTAGTCATGGGATTCGCATGGAGCATCAACCCGCCTCTAGAATCCATCGGCAAAACAATCATTTTGCTAGCGCTATGCTTCCTCGTGCTCACATTCGTCTCCGCTGTCGGCGCTCAAACAAATACCATATCCGACTACAAGTTAGACCGCACAGACCCACACAAGAAGAGACTTGTAGAAGCGTTAGACTCTCTAGGATCAAAAAGGGTCAGGTCAATCATGATTATAGAGTTCCTGCTCAGCTTGCCAGTCATTTCTGCACTGCTGCTCATCAAACCGAAACCAGTTCTACTCCTGCTCTGGATAGCTGGAAACACACTTAGCCACGTTTACTCAATGCCCCCGCTCAGGCTTAAGTCCAAGTCGTGGCTCGCAATGCTCAGCTTGTTCCTAGTGCTCAGCATCCTGCCAATAACATTCATCTACCTCAGCTTTGCATCCGAACTCAACCCACTCTTCCTCCTGTTCCTCGCAGGTCAAGCACTAACAGTCTACGCCATAATAATACCAACCGAGATACGAGACTACTTCGTAGACAAAGCAATGAACGTCAAAACCATGACAGTCTACCTAGGCCTAAGCAAAGCCACACTGCTCGCCATAATCCTACTGATCACAGGCGCCACACTAATGGCAACCACATTCACCATACAACTAGCCAGCAACCTACAGCCAGCCCTGCCCATATTCCTAGTGGCCATGATAGCAGCAGACACCTTCGTACTAAAACAGTACAAAACGCTCTACTCTCTCTCCAAAAAACACTCGCCTACAAGAAATCCCAGTTCGACAGCCAACGAAATAACCAACCTCGCAGCACATAACCCACAATGGATAACCATCATATCCCAAACAATCGTGCTCCTGTGTATAGTGCTCATAATAACCAAATTCCTACCATAAACACAACAACACAACCCGAACAAACCACAGGTAGAAGAAGGCCTTAAGGGTCAACTGCATTCTTGTTTCACACAGTTGCTACCCTAATCACAACGGACACAAACTTGATGATGACACTATAGGGCAAACTTGTCATCAACACGCAAAAACACTACCAGTTGACTGCTACTTCTGAAACAGAAATCAGCTCTGGCAAACGCCTTCGGTATTATTACTGATTCTAAGCCGAAGTTAATGACACATGAACACAGAACCCGGCTCTCCTCACCCCAGCAGTCAACATAAGAAGAAGTTGTACAGCGCAGTCTCTGCGTATACTTCTACAACTATCCAAACCGCTGCCCATAGCAGCAACATTCAGGACGTCATCGTCACTAGGAACAGTTTGACGATGACGTCCACACAGCCTCAGCCGCACAACATAGCCACAACATGGTAGAAGAAGGTATAAGGGGCATACCGCCTTCTTCTTATGAAATTCTCTTTCCCGCATCGACGCAATACGCACCATCCTTCTTGTTAGTGTTTCTAAAGCGCGGTCAACACCATCAAGCACACAAAAAAACAGCCCGCCCAAACCATCGCCTGAACAGTCGCTTTCAACAACATAGAAAGCACACACAAACAGAAACCCAACCACAACCAGAAAGACCCTGCTCAGACCCCCAAAAAATTTTCCACAACCCATACCAACCTACCCACACCTGACACTGAACCCTTTTAAACTCCGCAACATCCATTCTCAATGACCCAGACCCATGAAACTACCCCTCTTCAACTCAACCACAGCCGCCCACTGCACATGCCCACCAAAATACAACCTAAACACATACCTCGGACGCTGCAACCACCAATGCGTATACTGCTACGCCACCAAATTCCCAAGCTTCACAGGCCCAACCCAACCTCGCCTCAACCTCCCAAACCAAATCGAAAACATGGCCAAAAACACCAAACTCAAACTACCAGTCATGCTAAGCGACTGCACCGACCCATACCAACCCCTCGAAACCACACATCAAATAACACGAAAATGCACTCAAACCTTAGCCAAACACGACTTCCCCCTACTAATAGTAACCAAATCAAACCTAGTCACACGAGACCTAGACATATTCAAACAAACACCAACAGTCGTATCCATAACCATCACAACCCCACACGAAAACACAGCCAAAACCATCGAACCATCAGCACCCACACCACAAGAACGACTCTCAGCCCTACAGAAAGTCGTTGAAAATGGCATTGTTGCCATAGCAAGAATAGACCCCATACTGCCAACGATCAACGACAACGAAAAAGACCTCGAAAACTTGGTGTCAACACTCGCAGACATAGGAGTCAAACAAGTCACAGTGGCAACGATGAAACACGTAAGAGGCTTCCTCGCAGCAATCAAAAGCACAGACGCAAAAGCCAGCGAACGATTAGCAAATGAATACAAGAACGGCACATGGGCAGTTGGCTACAAATATCTGCCCTGGGAAAAGCGTAAGAAAACAATAGAGAAGCTACGCCACATCGTCCTAAAACATAGATTAGCCTTCGCATCCTGCCGAGAAGGACTCTCTCAATACAACACCACACTCTGCGACGGCACAGCCTACTGCAGAAACCCGTCAGACTCACACCTTAACGAAAACCTAACCGCATGGACAGCAGAAACAAACGCAAAGGAGCACAAAACATGACAGTCTCACAGCAGAACCAAGTCCTAATTCCCATTCACAGACCAGCCTTCAAAGAGAAACTCTTCTTCTTTATATCAGGCATCGTCACAAGCATTCCGCTTACATTGTTTGTCGATCAATTCGCGAATTCTCTTGTGGGTTCACTTTCTTTCTTCTATGCTATGCTGTTTTCCACCGTGATATTTGCACCCTTCATAGAGGAATTCGCGAAGGCCTTCCCGCTTCTTTATCGGCACGGCGAAACCGAGAGATCAATCTTCATCTTGGGCTTTTTGGTTGGGTTAGGGTTCGGTATCTTTGAGTTTCTCACGTATGTGTTCGTGTTAAATGTCCCATTTTACATTAGACTACCCGCAGTCGCTTTCCATGCGGCAAGCACATCGATCACAGCCTACGGCATAGCAACCAAGCAACCATTAGTCTTCTACTTTATCGCTGTTGCACCGCATTTCTCAAATAATTTCCTTGCGTTTGCACGTTTTTTGATTGACCCCGCAGCGTTGATTGGGCCATGGTCAATAGGCGCGTACGCCGTAGCAGCGGCCACGTATTTTCTCTCATGGCATCTATACGACAAAACGAAGGAAAGAATCGTAGCTTGACACAAAGGAGTCGGTTAGTATACCGCATCGATGAATTTGTCGGCTGTTGGGATTTCTGGAGGTAGCCCTCGTCTCTGACGTGTTTTTCCGATTATGGTTGAGGCTGCGTTTTCAGGCATCTTGTCCCAGTGGTCGAATGTTGATTGCCAGAAGGCGTGGCCTGATGTTGCTGATCTCATTTCGGCTGCCAGTCCGAAGGTCTCAGCGACCGGCATGAATCCCAGAATGTTTGTCACGAGTCCTCTCTGCTCTGATGAGAGGATTCTGCCTCGTCTGCGCGTTATCAGGTTGCTCACTTCGCCGACCCATTGGATCGGTGTTGAGACTTCGATTTTGTAGGTTGGTTCGAGCAGGGTCGGCGTGGCTGTGAGGAACGATCCCAAGATGGCTCTTCTTGTGGCAGGCACGATTTGGGCTTGACCCCTGTGAATTGGGTCTGGATGCAGTTTGGCGTCTAGGAGTTTGACTTTGACGCCTCTCATTGGTTCATCGCACAGTGGGCCGTATTGGCATCCATATTTGAAGCCTGAGATTATCGTGTCCCGTGTTTCTTCGAGAAGTACGGCGTCCTTGGTCAGGTTGATTAGGAGGTTCTTGTGTTGCTCTATTGCCCAGACGTTTTGCGTGGTGTCTGCAGGCCAGCCAGTGAGTCTCTTGAGTTTGGTTGCTACCTGCTTCGGGTCCATTTCGTCGGTTATGTCGCTTTTCTCGATTAGGTCGATTATTTTCTGTTCTATTGGTTCAACTTGGATGCGTATGCTGTTGAGTCTGTTGGGGCTTTTTGCTGTAATTGGGTTTCCCTGCGTGGTTACGCTTTCTCTGAAGACTGCTATGGGTTCGGATGTGATTATTTCGAGGCTGCCGCCTGCGTAGTCTCGTAGGAATTTCACAGCGATTTCAAGGTGGAGTTCGCCGATTCCGCTGAGTAGGTATTCGCCTGTTTCTTTGTTGATTGTTGTTGTGAGGTTGGGGTCTTCTATGGCTAGGCGTTGCATGGCTTCTACTAGGCGGGGGAGGTCTTTGGGGTGTGTTGGTTCTAGGGCTATGGTTATGACTGGTTCTGAGACGTATTTGATTTTTTCAAATGGGACCATTGTGTCCTTGTGGGCTGTGTCGATCATGGTTTCGCCGATTCGGGCTTGGTCTAGGCCTAGGAGTGCGGCTATGTTGCCGGCGTTGATTTGGTTTACGATTTCTCTTTGGGCTCCCATGTACATGGATACTTGTTGGATTCTGTAGTCTTTTCTCGCGCCGATCAGGTAGACTTCTTGTCCCTCTGTGACTTGGCCTGAGAAGAGTCGGCCTGTGGCTATTGTTCCTGCGTGTGGGTCTGTTTGTGTGTTGGTTATGCACATGACTGTGGGTCCTGTGTCGTCGCAGTCGAGCATGGCTTGGCCGATTTCTGAGTTAGTGTCGCCTTGCCAGATTTTTGGGATGCGGTATTTCTGTGCATCAACGGGGTCGGGTAGGTGTTTGTTGACCGTGTTTAGTATGGCTTCGTGTATGGGTACAATGTCCTGTAGTTGTTGGTGTGTGTCTTTTTGGTAGGATTCGATGACGTCGTTGAATCGTATGTTTTTTTGTTGTGCTGTTTCTAGTGTGAATCCCCATTTGTGTAGGGCTGAGCCGAAGGCTACGTTGCCTTTTGCTGGGTCTATTTTCCATTGTGTTTTGAATTGTGGTTCTGCGTATAGTTCGATGAGGTTGTTGTAGTCGGTGATTATGCGCGTGAGTTTTCTCTGGATCTGGTTTGGTTTGAGGCGTAGTTCTTTGATGAGTCGGTCGATTTTGTTGATGAATAGCGTGGGTTTGACTCTTTCGTTTAGCGCTTGTTTGGTTACGGTTTCTGTTTGTACCATTATTTCTTCTACGGCGTCTATGACTACGATTGCTCCGTCTATGGCTCTTAGGGCGCGGGTGACTTTTCCGGTGAAGTCTACGTGTCCTGGTGTGTCTATGAGGTTGATGAGGATTGGCTGGGCTGGGGTTTCGTGTAGTAGGCTTATGTTGGCTGTTTTGATTGTTATGCCTCTTCTTTGTTCTTCTTCGAGGTAGTCTAGTGCTCGTGCTTGTCCGGCTATTGTTGGTGACAGTAGTCCGGCTTGTGCTAGTAGGCTGTCGGTTAGTGTGGTTTTTCCGTGGTCTATGTGGGCTATTATGCCTATGTTTCTGATTGAGTGTTTTTGTTTCATTAGGCGTAGTATTTGTGCGGTCTGTTTGAATCGTAGTGGCATGTGTTGGTCTTGGTTTTATTGTTTCTGGGGGTTAGTATGGGTTGTGGAAAATTTTTTTGGGGTCTGAGGGATAGGGTTCTGGTTGTTTTCTGGGCGCTGTTTTGGTTTCTGTATGGTGGGTTTGGCGTTGTTTACTTTCACTTTGTGGTGCGGTTCTGCATGGTTTGTGGTGCGATTCAACATGGTTTGTGGTGCGGTTCAACGTGGTCTAGCATACTTTTTGGTACGTTAGGTGGTGGTTCTGCGGGAAAGAGAATTTCGGAAGAAGAAGGAGCTCAGCCCCTTATGCCTTCTTCTACCATTGTTGCGCCTAAGGTTGGCTGAGGGCTGTGTGCGTGATGAAGTGGTCACGCTGTGTTACCATCATCATCACGTTGCGAGTGGCTGTGTGGGCGTCGTCGTCAAACTGTTCCTAGTGACGATGATGTCCTGAATGTTGTGGCTATGGGCTGCTTGGGCTTGGATAGCTGTAGTTGTACACGCAAGACTATACTGTATAACTTCTTAGTCATGTTGGCTGAGGGTGGTCTGCAGGATTGTGTGGATGTTGATGCCCAACTGCTCCTAGTGTCATCAACAAGTGCCAAGTGTACAGAGAAAAGTGTGGAAGTTGTTGTTGACGGCTGTAGTGTTTTTTTACAACAACTTCTTGAATGTTCGAGGCGGCGGGTGTCTGTTTTCATGTGTCATTAACTTCAGTTTGGAAACCGTAATAATACCGAAGGGCGTTTGCCAGGGCTGGTTTCTTTTCATGCGTTATTAACCTCGGCTAAGAACAAGTAATGATATCTTCTTTGGAGTCGGTTTATGAAAGTGGATGGTTCTGGGGTAGTGGCTTGGCGGCTCATGATGTTATATTTCTTTCATGATTCTGCTGTTTACGCGTTGGAACCACTTGTTCATGGGGGAGATGAGTTCTAGGAATTCTGGGTCTTGGGCGAATTCCTTGCTTTTCTCTTCGTCTTGGTCGATTGCTGTGTAGTTTGGGTATGCGAGCCAAGTTTCGTACACTGGTTCACCGACTTCTGTGATGAAATGTTTCACGGACTTCCATGTTGCGCCGTGAGACGTGAGCCATTCGTCGAATCTTTTTTGCCATTCTAGGACGTTCTTGAAGTCTTTCTTGCCTTCCGGAGTCAGTTTCTCTATGATTACGAGGTGTATCATGCCTTCATCACCCTGTGTGCTTCCTTGTTTTTTGTTCTTTTTTACCTAAAAGCCTTCAGTTCAGGGGCAGTATGCCTCTAAAGTTTTGTGATTCTGAAAACTGGTGTTGTGTTAGACTTTTCAACACTAGTGTTTATGATGTCGATTTTTGGTACGGAGTTTGTTTGGTTGTGGTTTTTTGGATGGTTGCTTTGGGCGCAAGAGGGATCGCTACGATATCATTGCTGAGATTTTGGAGGCGGCGAGTGGTGGCACGGTGAAGACTCGTTTATTATGTAAAGCGAAGCTTAGTTATGGTCAGTTGACGGAGTATGTGGCGCTGTTGGTTGAGAAGGGTTTGTTGGAGAATTCAGAAGTTGTGCAGAATGGACGGTTTAGGTGCGTTTTGAAGACCACTGAGAAGGGAGTGAGGTTCCTGGAGAGTTTGAGGTCGTTGGACACGCTTTGGTTGACAAATGAAGCTTTTCGTATGCCTTCATTACCGAATGGTAGTGAACTCTCGGTCTGCGATAGCAGTAAGCGCTAAAGCCTGTAAATGGTCTCCGTCTTTGACTCTATTCTTTTTTACTGCTTGTGTTCTGGACGGTGTTGACTGCTGGTCTGTGGTGGGTTTCAACATGGTTTGGCGTGGCTTTTAAGATGGTTTTGGGAGACATGAGCCATTTGAATTTCCAGCCAGATGTAAGGCGTTTAGAGCAGCATCAAGAGACGAATCAGCTATTACCCGACTAAATCATCAGATCCTCTTAGGTAGACGTCATTTTTCAGTGCAACCCAGATACGGATGCTGATATGAAAATACTTATTCGTGGATGTTGTAGGTTTAGCACATGCCCAGCAAAGATTCAACAAGTTTGGTCACCTACTGCGGCTTATACTGTGGTCTCTGTGCCCAGCGCAACCGCCTCCCTCAACAAGCCAAGCAACTGCAACAAACCCTACACGAAGAAGGATTCGCCGACTTCTACCAGTACATACCCAAAATGAAAGAACACTTCCCACCATTCTGGAACTTCCTCCAAAAACTCGCCACCTTCGACTGCTCATGCCGAACCGGCAAGGGTGGGCCTCCCGACTGCAAAATCCGCCAATGCGCCAAACAAAAACACATAGAAGTGTGCCCACAATGCAGCGAATACCCATGCAACCACATTCAAGCATTCGCAGAACGCTACCCAACGCTGATCCAAGACGGAAAACGCCTAAAGAAAATAGGACTCAAAAAATGGGTAGACGAGCAAGAAGAAAGAGCAAGACGCGGATTCTCCTACGCAGACCTGCGATACCCGCAATAGACTCTGGTAACACTGGCTCATGTTAGCTATCGAATGACCGCGATATAGAATTGGGGTTCAAACTCGTTGCGCACGCGTTATTAGTAAGCACAAAAAGGGGAGGGTTCAAGTTGCACTTGCCTGCAAGGCTCAAAGTCCGGGCGGAAGAGTCAAAAGGTTTGGAGTCCATGAGGTAGCATCGTAGAAGCCAATGAACTCTACAACGGTCACAGTTCCAGTGAAGCCCCCAGGCGGTTGGATAAGAACCACTGAAGAGCAATCGGAAAACGACCCGTAATCTTGGTCAACCCACAGCTGCGCCTGTATAGTGTTATTGTTCTCATCAACAGCGCTATCATGTATGACCACCACGCCTCTTCCACTGACAGGGTCGTGGATAGCAAACCAAGTTCCGTCCCAATTGGGTTCATACACGCCAAACTCGTAAAACTGCGCGTTCTTGGTTAACAAATTGGCGTGGTTGATGTCAGGGTAGATCACTTGATAGAAGCTGGTGCGTGGCGAAACCCTCAGGATGTACGGTCGAAAGTCGTAGGCAAAGTGATCCGTACCGAAGTGGAACCAGCGTTGCACTCTGAATTTGTTGCGGTTGTCAAAGAACTTGTACGTGGTTTCCACTCTGTAGCCTGCTGAGCCTGTGGAGTTGATCTCGATATGGTCGTCATTAGGCCAATCCCATTTGATTTCAGTTTGTCCTGCTCCCACCAACACCTGTTGCAGCTCAGGCCATGTTATCGCCCAACTGTTGCCAAAGTATTCCACATCTCCGCCCCCTCCCCACCAAGGGTTGGCTGTTCCTGGCTGGATAGTGGTATTAAGGTAGGATAGTCCTTTCCATTGCAGATCGATGATCGCTTCAGGGTTAGGTCCATGGGTCAAGTCCCACCCGACGAAGATACCCGAAGCCGTTGTGACTGTTCTAGCTACAGGATCGATTGTAACAATTGCAAGTGCTGGGCTTATGGCTGCGATGCCTATAAGCAATGAGTCTAGAACCGACAAACAGAGCAACAGCAACCTATCTCTCTTCATATTTGCATCTCCTTCAAATTGGGTACTTATTTTCAGCTCAGCGCCCCTCACTCGGCGCTGCAGAAGGGCATACTCTCTACTAGCCCTTCTGGAAGACTCTTATAGAATCAAATTACTTTTAAGACTTTAGAAACAATCTTCTAGAACATTTCCTTTCTTCTACTATCACTTTCATTCTAATATTCCCCCTGAAGTGAATGATTACTGCAGTGGCAGGTCGCTTTAAGCTCTAAGCTCTAAGCTCTTTCACTGACCCAACAACCACATCTGCCAATTGCTGCAACTTCTCCTTCGAAGTAAATCCCGTCAATACACCAATACATCTCTCTACTCCAGCATTCTTTCCCATCTGAACGTCACTCAGAGAGTCGCCCACAACCACCGCCTCGTCAGGTGCACATCCAATCTGCCTGCATGCTTCTAACACCAAATCTGGAGCTGGTTTAACGTTTTCCACATCATCTCCGCCAACAATCACGTCAAAAAAACGTGCCACACCAAGAAATCTCAACGACTCTTCCGTTCTCCTGTGACTGTCTGTTGTCATAATCGCGAGCTTCAATCCGTTAGACCTCAACTGTCTCAGCACTTCTGCTACTTCTTCAAGAAGGGCACAGCCATAAGAAGGCTTCAACAACTCGTCGGCCTGGTCATACGCCACCTGAACAATCCTCTTTGCCTCGCTCCAAGAATGCCCACACTGATACACCGCTGACGCAGCAATCAACATCTCCTCCCG
>Ga0315310_10001185_pt1 | contig 16422 bp, 12 predicted proteins | sample TDP5_MG_FD_203630 | JGI IMG/M metagenome (GOLD analysis project Ga0315310, IMG submission 203630) | Freshwater sediment microbial communities from Lake Towuti, South Sulawesi, Indonesia - TDP5 | ecosystem: Environmental > Aquatic > Freshwater > Lake > Sediment | place: Indonesia: South Sulawesi... | reverse complement strand
ACATCGTGGTGGCCTCTTCCATCGAGCTGGCTCGGCAGCTTGCGTCGCTGGGCGCCCGCAACGTAGAGGTCGTCCCCTACGCGGTCGACGTTGATCGGTTCACAGGTTCAGCCGCTGGTCAGCAGGTCAGAGATGAGTTTGTCTTGAAGGAGCCTGTTGTGCTCTTCTCAGGAAAACTCCACACTTTGGCGCGCGTGGACAAGGTGATCAGGGCGTTCTACCACATGCTCATGAGAGTTCCGTCCGCCACTCTGTTGATCGTTGGAGACGGTTCACAGCGGGGGGAACTGGAGTCCATAGCCCGCCACCTGGGAATACGGGCCTCAATTGTGTTTGCAGGTCTCAGGCGCCATGAGGAGATCCCCGGGTTCATCGCTTCATGTGACCTGGCAGTGGCTCCCATGGAGCTTGGATATTATGTCGAGACAGGGGTTCTGCCGGTGAAACTCTTGGAGTATATGGCTGGCAGGAAGCCTGTCGTGACGCAAGAAGGTTTCAGGAAGCTCGGAGAAGGCAAAGGTGTGGTTACCACCAACTTCGACAAGCCTGATGAAGCCGGCGATTTGATGGCTGACCTTTGCTTGGACAGGGAACGCCTCAGGGTACTGGGCGAGAGAGCCAGGATCGCCGTTGAACGGCACCACAGCTATGATGCGGTGGCCGAGCGCTATCTCAGGATATATGAGGAGAGAATGAGGTAGACGCTGTTTGAGAATTGCCATCCTCAATGCCGGTCACATGACTCAAGGGGGCACCGAGAGAGTAGTAGCCCATCAGGCCAGGGAGCTGCACAACCGTGACCACCAGGTGCAAATATTTGTTCCATATGCTAGGAATGGGGTGTTCGATGAAGTTATCCCAGAGGACGTGGCAATAGACTCTTGGGGAAAGCGCTTCCCCGTGCCAAGAATCGGAGCTTCCTTCAACAGGCTTCTCCACTTCTGGAGCGGGGTGTCCAAACTCGAGTCCTTTGACATCTTGATAGCGCACAATCAACCCGCTCCCTACGCCGCGTACAAGGTCAAGAAAGGTTTCAACACGCCATACCTAGTCTACATGCACGGCCCATGGAGACGCCTCTATCCAAGAAAGATTGACGTAGCAAGTGGATGGGCTGGAGGCGGCAAGTCGAGGATTCTCGGTGCGACCCAGAGCTACTGGAAGAGAATAGACAGAACGTCTGTTCTTGCTTCAAGCGGGGTGCTGGCGAACAGCCGTTACACGATGAGAGAGGTAGAAGCTCTGTACGGAGTTCTATCCACTGTATGCTATCCAGGCGTGGACGTGAACGAGCGCGCGGGCGCCAACGGGATGGTCGAGGAGGCGGCTCGGCGCTATGACATCGACGAACACACCATTCTCTCGGTGGGCAGACACGTTCCGCAAAAGAAGCTCGAGTGGATTCCCGAGATCCTCAGAAAAGTTACAGACGAAGTCCCTCCAGCCAGGTTCTTGATCACCGGAAGACCGACCCGCTACACCCAGATTATGATGAGGGAGGCTGAGAGACGTGGCCTGAGGCACCGCCTGATTCTGGCAGGCGAGGTGGCGGAGATAGAGCTGATGGCTCTCTACCGCCTCTGTCCTATCCTGTGCAGCGTTGCAGTGGAGGAGGAGTTCTCACTAGCCCCCATAGAGGCGATGGCAAGCGGATGCGTTCCCCTTGCTTGGAACGAGGCCGGCCCAGCTGAGACGATCGAGGACGGGGTGGACGGCTTCCTGGCCCCACCCTACGACCTGACCCAGATGGCCGGCATGATATCAACTCTGCTCATGGACCACGAGAAACGAGAGAATATGAGTAAGAAGGCGCGCGAGAAGGCGGCTTCCTTCACTTGGAAGGGACACGCTGACATCTTGGAAGAGGCAATCCAGCAAGCGCTTGTGTGCAATTGTTAAGTGTCGATCGATCGACAGTGGGAATCATTCATGCAACCACGGGCAAGATGCCCGGGTAGTTTTCGAATAAGATTTAAACCACCTGCCGCACGTGTTCGATGAACGTGGAGTAGATCGCAGAGAGGTCTTTCAAGAGGAGATGAGAATGAAGATACTTTTCATAACAAAGTACTCCCCGGACAACGGGAATGCTTGGGGAGGCGAAATCCAGCAATTCAACACAGCCAAGGCTATACGCAGGCTCGGCCACGAAGTCGTCTGCCTAAATTCAGCCGACGCCGGAGAGATTCAGGGTATCCGCTTCCGCAAATGCCTGTGGAAAACGATGGGCGGAACGCCGTACTATCCTATCGAAGGTGAGCTTAAAGCTATCGTGAATGATGAGCGAGTTGATATCGTGCAGCACATAGGAACCACCGGTGTCACGATCGAAAGGCTGCGGCGTAAAGAGAATTTGAACATAGGCACGTGCAACATAGTCGCCACCGCGAGGAAGCTCTCGTTGAGGATAAAGAGAGACATGTCCTTTCTGTGGCGGATGAAGCCCTTCCAATGGATGTCCCATAGATACGAAAGATTCTGTGCTCGAAGCGCAGACGTAGTCATGCCGCCGTCGAATGCTTTGAGAAACTATGTGAGGGAGGAGTTCGGAGTCGCGGCAACAAAAATAGAGACGGTTCCGAATTTTATAGACCTAGGAGAACTAGACAGTGTGTCTCCGGAGAGGGGTGTTAGGTACGATGGCAAGACCTTCGTGTTTGCCGGCAGGATCGTCAAAGAGAAGGGGTTAGACCAGATAGTTCGAGCACTTGCCACTCTTGGGGAGGAAAACTCCAGAAAGTTCAAGGTGCTCATATTGGGTGAAGGACCCGAGAAATCCCGGCTCCAGAGGGCAGCCGGAGAGCTTGGGGTGTCTCAGTTGATCTCATTCAGAGGCCGCGTCGCACATGGGGAGGTCCTGAGGCATCTTGTCTCGAGCTTTGGCCTCGTCATCATGAGTCAGTTCGATCCGTTTCCCACTGTAGTCCTCGAAGCCATGACCTATCGTAAACCCGTAATCGGATCAAATAGCGGAGGCATCCCTGAAATGATAGAGGATGGCTTCAACGGGTACTTGGTCGCACCGCGAGATTACAGGGGTCTCGCCCAAGCCATGATGACACTCGCCGACGATCCTAATCTTGCGCGTAGGATGGGGGAGAACGGGCGAAGTCGTGTTCAGGAAAGATACACAGCAGATAGAATCGGCAGAGAGATATTGGCGATCTACGAGGATTTGACGAAGTCTCCCAATTGAGGTCGAGCAAGAGGCGACTGAACACGGCCTTTCGATCGATCAATCTTCAGGTGCTCGGGGCTTGAGGCTCTGCATCATTTCCCATCATGAGGAACTTACTCCTCAAATGCTGGAGTTCGCTAGGAGGATGAGGATCAGGGGAGTCGAGGTCCATGCTATACTGCCCTCGTTCAGCATCCCGCGGAGAGAGGTTCACTCCGACGACGGGATCCGCCGCCACGTTGCAAGAGTCGTGCCGCTTCCCAGGTTCAGCTACCCCTCATACGTTCTGTCTTCCTTGGTTGCAGGTCTTCCCCTCTCTCGATCGGCCTACCTTGCGCACGAGGTCTACACGGGAGTCATAGCGGCCCTTCTGAAACTTGTCACGGGCAGGAAAACAGCCATCTATGTGGTCGACGCGCAGACCGACCTTAAGATAGGCCGGGGCATGTGGAAGAGCAGACTGTTGATAAGAATCGGCAGACTGATCGAATTCCTTTCGGTGAGAAACGCTGACCTCTTGATAGCACTAGACCCGTCTCTTGAGCCGTATTTGCGAGAGCTCGGTGCAGTAAGGATTGTAGTCGTGAGCTATGGCTCCAACTTGGAGATGTTTTCTACAGGAAATGCCGAACGTATACGCGAGAGGCATCGTTTGAGGGGAATGAAGGTTGTAACATACGCAGGAGGCATGGAGCCTCATCATGGAGCTCAGTACCTAGGTAGGGCGGCTCCAATCATAGCGGAGAAGTGTCCTGGCACAAAGGTGATGTTCGTGGGAGATGGCCCTGTGAGACCAGAGATCGAGAGAACCGCAGGGACGGCAGGGATCTTCGTGGGTTGGGTTCCATACTCCGATGTGCCCGACTACCTTGCGGCGTCGGATGTTCTTGTCATACCAGCGGCGCCGCAATCCCGGTATGTATCTGTGATCACCACGAAGGTTTTCGACTATCTAGCCTCTGGAAGGGCCGTAGTGGCAACGGATGTGGGAGGCATCCGAGAGGCAGTAGGAGAAGCTTGTTTGATCGTTCCTCCGGGAGACCCATCGAGTTTGGCCGAGGCTGTTACCGTTCTTCTGAACGACAAGAACCTTAGGGTAGAACTGGGAGCCAGAGGCAGAAGGCTTGCCAAGGAGAAGTTCGACTGGAACCTTCTCACGGACAAGTTGATAGGTGCACTCAAGGGTCTTGCTGAGGCGAAGTGACGCTCTGAACAGAGCAGGATGCTGTGCTGCGTTGCCGATAGACCAGACACCAGACGCAGCTCCAAAGCATGTTTATATTGCAAACCGACGGCGGAAACGCGATCCCTCGGTGCGTGGGATTTGCAGAACATCAGGCTCAGGTATGCAGGTTTCGTGGCTTTCTTTGCACAGATGCTCAGTGTGGCAGCCGGGGTCTTGTTCACCATCATGGTGACTCGACGGCTCAGCGAGACTGCGTTCGGGTCTTGGTTGCTGATCAGTAACTATGCCTCGTACTTCGTCTTTCCCGCAGCCGTTGTCGGCTACTGGGTGACGCGTTACGAGGCCCGTGGAACACCGGCGGCAAGAACAGGCTTGGTCATCAACAGTGTCTTCTCTTTCGTAGCTGTCCTCCCATACCTCGTGCTGAGCGGGTTGCTCTCCAGCGACACAGCCACTCCCTACCCATACTTCCTCGGAATGGGTTTCTTCGTGGTGTTATACTACCCTCTGGTGGTGCTTGAATCCGTCGCCGCCGCCACCCAGCCCGAGTCTCAGTACAAGGGTTGGATCGTCTTCGAGGTCGCGAAGCTGGTTTCAGGTTTTCTCTTGTTGCTAGTGTGGAGACTGGAGTTGACCGGTGCAATAACTGCGCTGATCGTTGCCTTTGCTCTCCGATTCGTTGCGCTGGCAGCCCTCGTTCGCCGGAGACTGGGCGGGAGCTTTGATTCAGCTCTTGGTCGGCGAATGATTCATCACTCCTGGATTCCTCTGTACGGAGGCCTAGCCAGCTTCGTTGGAATGCTCGACTATGTAGCCGTGACATTCCTCGCGAGCATGGGCACAGCAGCTATGGGCAAAGAAGCAGCCATCGAATTTTCCAAAAGGGTGCTGGGGAACTATGGGGCAGCATACAGCATTGGGGTTGTTGTCACATACAGCTCTTCACTGGCTGTCGCCGTCTATCCTAAGCTCCTGGGTGGGGGCGGAAGCAGGGATGTCGAGGAATCCCTGAGGATGGTGTCGACCTTTGCGGTACCGATGTGCATCGGCGCAATCATTCTCGCCCGTCCCATACTCGGTCTGATCAACCCCGTATATGTCCCCTCGTACCCAGTGGTTTTCGCCCTTGCCGTCGCAGGCTTGCTCTCAGCTATCTCCACTCCCTACGATTCAGTCATAATGGGCACGGAAAAAGTCGAACTGAGGGAAGAACCAACGTTCCGCGATTTTGTGAGAAGCAGGCTCTTCCTGTCACCAACGATCGTCTGCATCGGCGCCGGGCTTCGTCTGCTGATACTCTTCGTCGGCTTCTTGAATCTTCGGGCAATAGCGCAGGGCGACGTTCTGATCGCCGCGGTCTTCTGGAGCCTTTCGTACTTGTTTTCATGGATTCCTGTCGCCGTTGGGCGCTGGCGGCTGGCTCGCAAGGCGCTGCCGACCGTTTTTCCGCGGAGGTCTTTGCTGAACATTTTGGCGGCGTGTGCAGTTATGTCGGCGGTTGCGCTGCTTTTCAGCGGTATGCCGGTCGTTGCGCAGAGCTCAGCGGCACTGGCGGCTTTGCTGCCTGTCATTCTTGCATCTGCGGGGGCATATTTCATCGTGCTTTACGCGCTGGACGGATGGTTCAGATCGATCGTGGCGAGGGTGCTGAGCTTCCTCTCCTCTTCGTTAGGGAGAGTTCCCTGACTCGTCAGATCAGCCCTTCACCACACCGAGAGGGGTGAGCCTTGCGACCTTTGTCGCTATCCCTACATCGTGGCTAACCTGAGCTACCTCGTCCACGTTCTTGTAGGAGGCGTCGGCTTCCTCCACTAGAACCGTGAGAGACGCCTCTTGAACCAAGATTCCCTTCGACCTTAGTCCTGACTTGATCTCGGATCCGTGGAATCGTCGCTTTGCGCTTGAGCGACTCAGCACCCGCCCCGCTCCGTGCGCCGTGCTACCCCATGCGAGCTCCAGGGCTCGAGGCGTCCCCAGCATCACCCAAGAGGAGGTGCCCATTGATCCAGGTATCAAGACGGGCTGACCTACGTCTTTGTAGTCTTGGGGCAGGTCGGGGCTTCCGGCTGGAAACGCTCTTGTCGCCCCCTTCCTGTGAACGTACACCCTCCTCCTCTCGCCGTTGACTTGGTGCTCCTCCAACTTGGCGATGTTGTGGGCCACGTCGTAGACGAGGTTCAAGCCGAGATCCTCGGCTGACTGGTGCAGGATCCTTTCGAAGGATTCCCTCACCCAGTGGGTGATTGCTTGTCTGTTCGAAAACGCATAGTTTACCGCGCAAGCCATTGCGTCATAGTATGTCTGAGCCTCCGTGCTGTTGGCCGGAGCGCAAGCCAACTCTCTGTCCGGGATGTTCAACCGATACTTGTAGACAGCTCTCTCCATAGTCTTGAGGTAGTCTGAACATATCTGGTGCCCGTAGCCTCGGCTTCCCGTGTGTATCATTACCGTGACCTGGCCCTCGTTTCTGATCCCGAATACTCTTGCTGCATCAGGGTCAAATATCTTGTCGACCCTCTGGATCTCGAGAAAGTGGTTGCCGCTTCCAAGTGTACCGACCTGTTTCTCACCTCTTCTCTTCGCCACAGGCGAGACCTTGCTTGGATCTGCGTTCCTCATGCGCCCCTTCTCTTCGCAGTGCTCAATGTCCCGCTCCCAACCCAGACCGTGCTTCTCGATTACGTACCGCACACCCTCCGAGGTTAGAACGTCAAGGTCTGAGAGGGAGATGCTGAGGTCCTTGCGTTTGCTTCCTAGACCGCATGGGACGTTGTCGAACATGGTGGACAACAGTTGCGGTAGAACAGGCTTGAGGTTCTGCACTTCGATGTCGCTAGTTAGGAGTCTCACTCCGCAGTTGATGTCGTAGCCGACTCCCCCCGGAGATATGACCCCCCCCTCCGCGTCCATGGCGGCCACTCCACCTATCGGGAAGCCGTAGCCTTCGTGTCCGTCTGGCAGGACCACGCTGTGCTTGTATATGCCCTGGAGGGTGGCAACATTCACTCCTTGGAGTAGGGTCCTATCCTGCGTCATCTTTGACATTAGACTGTCATCGGCGTAGATGATGCAAGGCACCTTCATCCCGGGTCTGGAGCCCTTCGGGATTCTCCAGATATTTGGTTCAACTCTCTCCGGCTGTGTCTGAGGCATCTTACGGGCCTCACCTTCAATAAATGGATGTGAGCCGAGTAAGCTTGCGGTCATATTTAACGTTGCCTCTGAAAAACCAGGGACGACTTGTTGTAGCCGACTACGTGAAGCTTGAACATTTTTAAGCGAAACGAGAACGGCCTTCGGTCAACGCTCGGTGATTCGTTTGGGCGCCAAGATAGTCGGCTTCGTCCTTGCTGTTGTCGAGGTTGGGAAAGAGAACGAGATTGCGCAGCAGCTGCGAGAGGCCGGGGTAGCTGAAGTCGACGTTGTCTACGGGGAGTACGACCTGCTCTGCAAGATACAGACTGACACGATCGAGCAACTAGACAGCGCTATGGCACAATTGAGAAAGACACGGGGTCTACTCCGAACCGTAACTCTGCTGGGGTCCAAGAGGACGTAAATGAGGCCGGTGGAACTGTGTCTCAGCGAAGCTTGTAGCTGAGTCCTCACCGATTCTCTAGGGGATCGTGTTGGAACGTTATTCTCGAACGACAGGCGCTACGTTCGAGCCCATCTTTCGAGGCTGCTTTGCTTGGTCCCTTCGTAGAAGCGCTCCATGCGCTTCACAGCTGTCTCCACCCTTTTCCTGTCAAAGCCCTTCTCCGTGCACAGGAATCGAATAAGCTCTGTCTTCCGCAGTTCTGAGTATCGGATACTGTAGTCCAAGGTCACGGAGGGCCTAAGAAAGATCTCCCTGACTTCATTGAAGCTCTCGTCGAGGCCGGAGAGCACTTCATCCGGTAGTTCCTCTATCCTACCATGCTTCCTTATCAATTCGAGAGCAGTCTTGGGTCCTATTCCCTGTATGCCAGGATTGAAGTCCGTTCCGACGAGTATGGCAACATCCACTAGCTGTTCCCTCGTTACACCTAACATTTCGCGCATACGGCTCATCTCTATCACCTCTGGTTTGAGAGGGCGGAACGTGCCTCGACTTGGAAGGTACTCCCTCCCCGATATTGTGAGAAATCGAACAAGGCGGGGGGCCCCGAATAGGAGGGAGTCGTAGTCCTTGCTTGCCGCAGCCCACACGCTGCCAGCAGCCGCCATGTGGGCGGCTTGAGCCTCGGCCTCCCCGGGCGCCTGCACGTAGGGTACGCCCATCAGCTCCAGGGTCTTCTTCGCCTCCTCTACCATCGCAGCGGTCAGCCTACTTGTCATCACGGCCTTGGAGAAGGCTGTGGCTATGTCGCCCCTCTCTAATGCCTCTCGGTACTTGCGGATTGCCTTCCGCCTGGCGGTCCTCCTTTTCTCGACGGTCTTCTTCTTGAGCCTGGGGGGCCTGCCGTCGAAGACAAGAACAAGGTCGATTCCGTAGTCGGCGACAAGTCGAGTTACGCGGTAGATCAAGCCTGCGAGGTGAGATGTCACCCTTCCAGAGGAGTCCTTGAGGGGAGTTCCATCCCTCAGGCGAATGAGAGACAGGAACTCATACAGCATCCCGTTGCCGTCTACTGCTAGACTTCGACCGCCAAGCTGTTTGAGGTCCACCACCTCTTTGACCACGATGGGGGTCAGGTGTACGCCCATCATCCTCTACGCACCTAGGGCATCCTCGGGTCAAGATAAGCCGATCGACAGGTTGATCTATGTCACTGAGGATTTGATCTTTTCCAGACAATCCTTGCAGGGCCACTTCCCCTTGATGTCTGTATCCCCAATCCGGTTGCTGAAGTGCATCACGCAGAGAGGGTCACGGCAGTGTCGGAGGCCGATCAGGTGGCACACCTCGTGAACGGCTTCCTTCTCGGCTCTACGAACAAGCAAGCTCTCATCTCTGCGTTCGCCGTAGAATTGAGGTTTGAGTCTGTGGAGAGAGACTATGGCTGTCCGCCTCTGGGCGAGACCGAAGCAGAAGTTGAGGCCGGCAACATAGAGGTCCAGATCGGTGACAAGAAGGAGAAAACCGGCTTCGCTTCTCTCGAAGCTGGAAATGATTCTAGACGCGTCGTACTGCCCTCTCGAAGGGTTAAAGGCTTGCCGTGGAGCCTCCGCTCCAGCTTTCTCGACACTGGCATCAAGACTCAATGTCTCGGCCAGAGACGTGCTCAGCCTCTGCACGATTCCGATGGAGGCCTGATCCAATGGTACCACGGCGACAGGGATCTTTCTTTCCAACGCGGTCCCTCTGGAATCGGTTGCTGTCTCTATTAGCTCTTGACGCCACAGGATCAGGGTCATGACCTTGGAGATTATTCTATGGGAGCTATCTTTCTCAAAACCGGAGGTCGTCTCGACCTTCTTTTCCACATCAACACGCCAACAATTCCAGCTGAAGGGATACCCAGCATCAGAGCCAACATGTAGATGGACTGGGAAGCGTTCACCACGAGCTCGGAGCCCTCTATGTATGCATCCTCTTGGTGCGAGAAGAAGAGAAAGGATGTCTTGATGGAGATGGCTGTCTCAGGGAGTTGGCCGAGGTCTACCTTGCCATCTTGGCCCACGGCCCCTGACAACTCAGTTCCGTTGGCGAAAGTCACTGTAACCTCGTTGCCCAGAGCAGGAAGCCCGAGGGCATCGACCACCGACAGCACTACACGGTGTACACGGCAGACCACGGTCACGACCCTCGGGGATTCGACGTCGAAAGTGGCTGGATACTGCTTCACATCAACGCCGCTCCAGAGGATGCGAGTGAACCTCCATGTTCCGGTTGACAGCCAAGCCTGTCTACCTGTCAGTTCCATGCGCTCTCCACTCATGTCCTGAATTACGACGCTGGACGGGCTCACCGATGACTGAGCCTGAAAGTCCACAAAACCGAACGTGACCAAGTAAAGCCTAGTCCAAAGCACCTCAAGACTTGCCGGAGCTGTCAAGTCAAGCTGTATACCAGAGCCGGGGGAGGTCACGTTTCCGACCCACCCTACGAAACTAATCTTGGTTTGGTTGTCCAAGCTGATCAGGTTGTCCACCCAGATCGCGTATCTACCAGTCTTCAGCCACACCGAGCGATTGCTTATGATCACTCTCTTGCCCTGTTCGTCTTCCACGTTGATGATCAGGGGTAAGGTTGCGTTCGCGCTTCCCACGTCGCGTGAATTGAAGTTCACCATGTGCTCCTCGGCGTAGTTGGCCCTCAGCTTCTTCGGACCGTTGACCAAGAGCACCAAGCTTGAGTTGCTGCTCTCACTGTCGCCGGACCAGTGCTCGAAACGGCTCCTGCTCCTGTTTGAGCTGTTTGAGTAGATTGCCGGCGGGACGCGTATATCTACCAATGAGCCTTCGTCATACCATCCAGCGCCTGTGGCATTGCCGCAGTCGGACTCTACGGTCACGAGGTGTTGTGTTCGGTACGGGAAAACCACGGTACCCACGTCAGGATTCACTACGACCGATGCGTTGCTGCAGGCGTGGTTTGACCCTGTCCCAGTGTCTATCGAGTGTTGAACCACTTCCACGGTAACGGGCTCTTCACCGAACAACTCGAAGGTCAGGGTCTTTCCGAGTTCCAGTTTCCCGGCTTGCTCACCATTCAGCCTGAGGTCCACCTGCAATCCGGCTGGCAATCCCGTGAGCTCTACTTTCAAGACATACCTTGAAAGAAGGGCCCTGAAGCTGCAGTCGTCTGAGCCGAAGTAAAGGGTTGAATCCGACCCGATCATTGGAGATGAGCGGATGGGAGCTCCTGTCTTGTGGCGCCAGGACAGTTCCCCGCTCGGCAGGACAGCATACATGCAGCCGTCCTCCGATCCGAAATAGATGGTGCCTTGTGAATCCAGGCAGGGAGAGGAGATAACGCGGCCGCCTGTCTTGAACTTCCACCTTAGGTACCCGCTGTCGCTGAAGGCGTACAGGTAGCCATCCAACGATCCCACGTAGACGTTGCCATTTGAGTCAACCGCAGGGCTTGACTCCAACGCGTCTCCAGTCCTGAAGGACCACTTGAGAGATCCGTTTGGGTTCAGCCCATATATGTAGCCCGCGTCGTCGCCGACATACACTGTTCCGTCATCCCCCACGGCTAGGCCCGACCTCATGTACTGATCTGTTTGAAACTTCCAGATCATCTTGCCGCCCTGGGCGACAGCATAGACATACCCGTCATCGGAAGCAACGTAGACCACTCCCGAGGGAGAGATTGCGGGTGAGGTGGCGATCCTGTTACGTGCTGTGAAGTTCCAGAGGATCACGGGCTTCATCCTAAGCTCATCCTTGAAACCGACGCAGTATAGGAAGCCGTTCTCGGTGGTGATGTAGATGGAGCCGTTGAAGACAGTGGGGGTGGTCTCGATCGGCCTTCCCCAAGGCACCTGCATGGCCCACTTCCTAGTTCCGTTAGGGAACAGGGCGTGGACGACCCCCTCGAGGGTCGTGACGTAGACCGTGCTGTTGGCGTCCACTGCCGGTGTGTTGCGGTAGGCGAAGGGCGTGATCCTCTTGTGCCACTGCTCTTTTCCATCGCTGCTCACGGCGAACAGGTAGCCATCTTCTGTCAGGAAGTAGATGTGGCCCTCGGGTCCCATCACTGGAGAAGAAGAAATGGGGCTCTGCAGAGGCATCGCCCATCTGGTGTTGTTGTTCTTGGGACCCTTGAACACGCTTCTGCCAGCCCTCTGCGGGCCGCCACGAGCCATGGGCCAGGGGGAAGCTGTGGATGTTGTGGCTTGAGCGGCTCCCTCACTCACCAAGACTGGCACTAGAAGCAGGCATGCAAGAAGAGCTAGACAAAGCGCCGGCCTTTCGGCAGCCATTTTCTGTGCACGGCTTCCACGCAGATGGGTCCCGCCAGATTTAAGAGAGTCGTTCAAGAATCTTCGAAGTGAGCTCAAGCTCGTTCCGGTCCGCTGGTGCAAGCTTAAGTGCGTTCAAGCGACTCGATACCTGGATGTCAATTTCCAGCGTTGTCCAGGGCTTGGAGCTGAAACTCATCCGCGACAGAACCGTGTACCCGCCGTCGAGGGTGTCTCTGCTCATGGCAAGACACATGAAGGTCAAGCAGGGTGAAGAGGTTCTGGACATCGGGACAGGCACTGGCTTCCTCGCCCTGGCTGCCTCGATCCTGGGCGCCCGAAGGGTTGTGGGCACGGACATATCGCCTCGGGCAATCAGGGTGGCAAGAGCGAATGCCCAACTGAATCGTGCGGGAAACATAGAGCTCATTCTAGGAGACGTCTATCAACCCATCAGGGACAAATGCTTTGACCTAATCATCTGCAACCCTCCAATGACGCCGTCACCCAGAAGAGTGAACGTGAGCACCTGGGGAGGATACGACGGTAGACGGGTCCTAGATGATGTGCTTCGTGAATCCCCTGTCCACTTGAGGCCCGGCGCCAGGCTCATGGTTCCCACGATCTCGGTGTGCGGAATCCAAAAGACAACGTCTGCGCTTGAGGCTCTGGGCTTTCAGCATCGTATTCTGTGCCAGGAGACCCATGAATTCAGCCACCTCATGACCAGGCTGCTGCCCCATATCTCAAGTCTGCCGTGCTCCACGGTGCTGTACAAGGCCGGCAAGCCGCACTATGCAGTCTCTCTGTTCGAAGCGAAAAAAGAGGCTGTGAACGATGGACAGGGCGGCCGATTTCCTGCTCTTGATCGGCCTGCCCCTCTAGGATTGTTCGGATCTACTTGTAGACGTCCTCAACGGCGGATGCCAGGCGCCTAACGCCCTCCACTATGTTCTCAACCGAATTGGCGAAGCTGATTCTGACGTACCCCTCTCCGAAGCTTCCCATGGCCGACCCGTGCAGCAAGGCGACACCTTGCTTCTCAAGTGTCTGCTTGCAGAAGTCCTCTGATTTCATCCCGGCCTTTGACAGAGCTTCTTGCGCGTTGACAAAGGCATAGAATGTTCCGGGAGGCTCGAAGACGTGTAGATGCTCAATCTCGTTGACCCCCGACACAACAGCTCTCCTTCTCTCCTCATATTTCTGCACCATCTTTCTGACCGGCTCCATAGGGCCGCGAAGGGCGGCCACAGCAGCCTTCTGGGCGAACGCAGCTGGGCAGGAGGTCATGTTGTTCAAGAGCGTCACTATAGGTGGCACCACTTGCTCTGGTGCGATTAGATATCCCAGCCTCCACCCGGTCATGGCGAAAGTCTTGGAGAATCCGTCTACTATGATGGTGTTATCCAGTGCCCCGGGCTCGGCCGCCGGAGAGAAATGTCTAGAGCCGCCGTAGATTATGTGCTTGTATATCTCGTCCGAAACTATGTAGATATCCTTGTCGACAGCTATCTCCGTTATCCCCTTTATGTCATCGTGGGTCAAGACCGATCCACAAGGGTTCTCGGGAGAGTTTAGGACGATCATCTTGGTCCTGCGGGTGACCATCTCGTTCAGCTCGTCGGGATCCACCCTGAACTGGTTCTCCTCCCTGAGCTTGATTGGAACGGTCTTCGCCCCAGCCAGACGGGCGACCGATTCATACGCGGGGTACCCGGGATTCGGGTACAGCACCTCGTCGCCGGGGTTCAGCAAGGTCATCAAGACAGCGAAAACAGCTTCTTTGCCGCCCACGGTGATTACTGCATTCTTCGCCCAGTCAACATCGATGCCCAGTTCCCTCTTCGCTGACTCGGCGACAGCCTCTCTAAGCTCCGGTATCCCCGGCGTAGGGGTATAGTGTGTGTAGCCCTCCTCAAGGGCCTTGATTGCGGCTTGCTTGATGTGCAATGGGGTGTCGAAGTCAGGTTCCCCGATTTCAAGATGAACGATGCTCCTTCCCTCAGCCTCCAGCTGCTTGGCCCTGCCTAGGATGATGAACGCTGCCTCGGCTCCCAGGACACCAATACGCGACGCCACTTGATACTTCATAACAAGATCATCTCTACCAGACAGCCACCTCAACACATATAGCGTTTGCGAGCATCATGGGCGAGATCCAAACCTTATAAGGAATCTCGGTTGGATTCGGATTGACCGACCCATCGGTCGATGGCCTTTTGATCACAGATCCCACAAAGTTCGAGAAACAGCTCAAGGAACTGCATATGGCTCCTGAGAAGCTGGCATCGATGATAGATCATACCAAGCTCTCGCCCGACAAGACTGCAAGCTCGATAGAGACCCTCTGCGACGAAGCGAAGGCGTATGGGTTCGCCTCGGTCTGCGTGAACCCGTACTGGGTTCCCTTGGTGAGTAGAAGGCTTCAGGGGAGCACCGTGAAGGTTTGCACCGTCATCTCTTTCCCTCTCGGGTCGACTCTGCCGGAGGCGAAGGTAGGGGAGGCAAGGTTGGCGGCGGAGGCCGGCGCCTCAGAACTAGACATGGTGATGAACATAGGAGCCATGCGAGACGGGAAGCACGATGTGGTCGAGAACGACATTCGAGGAGTAGTCAATCTGGCCAGACAGAAGGGCGCTCTAGTCAAGGTAATCCTGGAGGTTGGATACCTAACGGATGAGCAAGTGAGGCAGGCCTGCGAGATCGCAGAAGCCGCGGGAGCAGACTTCGTGAAGACCGCCACAGGTTTCGGTCCCATGGGCGCAACGATACACCATGTCAGGATAATGAGGGAAACCGTCGGAGAACGGATGGGGGTCAAGGCAGCGGGTGGAATAAGGAACTTCAAGGATGTGCTAAGGATGATAGCGGCCGGCGCAAGCCGAATCGGGACGAGCGCTGGGGTCGAGATCATGGAAGGCTACAGGTGGGCAGAGCTCTCCGAGGCATGGACTGACATCGAGGAGATACCTTGCAAGCTCTGCCCTGTCAGAGCGGCGGATAGCGCGAAGATGCCCAAAGATGTCTACAGCTACTACAAGAGCAAGTGCCACGAGTGCGCATACAAAGACACCTACAACAGGTTCTACTGGAGGTGAAAGTTATTCCCGAGAGATTTGGGTGGCACGGCAGAATCCTGCGGGTCAACCTTTCTTCTGAGACAACCGTGTCGGAGGAGATCGAGGCCGAGACGCTGAATGGATTCGTGGGGGGCCGTGGGCTCGGGGTCAACATACTGTTCGATAAGCTAGAGCCTGGTGCTGACCCCCTCTCCCCTGAGAACAAGCTGGTCTTCGCGGTCGGCCCGGTGACGGGCTCCGGCGCGCCTATGAGCGGGAGGCACGCGGTCATCTCCAAGAGCCCCCTAACCGGTGGGGTGTTCGACAGCAACTCGGGAGGCTCCTTCGGCGTTGAATTCAAGTCCGCTGGTTTCGATGCCCTGGTGCTGGATGGGAAGGCATCGAGCCCGGTCTATCTCTGGGTGTCGGACGGCGAAGCGGAGATCAGAGACGCCTCCGCGGCGTGGGGCAGGGACACCCAGGAAACGACCCACCGTCTTCTGGAGGAGACCTCGTCTAAGGCGAGCGTTGCATGCATCGGGCCGGCCGGAGAGAACTTGGTGAGAATCGCATGCATCATCAATGACTATCATCGAGCGGCCGGGCGAGGAGGCCTGGGAGCCGTGATGGGATCGAAGAACCTCAAGGCGATCGTGGTTCACGGAGACTCCAAGACTCAGATCGCCAGAGAAGACGCTTTCAGAGAGGTGACGAGGACAATCGCGTCCCTCCTGAAGACTGTACCTCTAACGAAGGACTCTCTCCCTACGTTCGGAACCTCTGTCTTGGTGAACGTGATCAACGAGCATGGCATGCTCCCCACAAGAAACTTCGGGGAAGGAGTCTTCAACGACGCAGAGGCCATAAGCGGAGAAAAGCTGAAGGAGAGAATCTTCCTGAAGCCGTATGCCTGCCGATCATGTCCAGTTGGGTGCGGAAGAATAACGTCTGTCGAGGGGCAGGAGATAGGAGGACCGGAATACGAGACGCTCTGGGCGCTAGGGGCGCAATGTGCCGTGAACAACCTAGAAGACGTCGCTCTTGCGAACCATTTGTGCAACAAGCTTGGCCTCGACACGATCAGCATGGGCAACACCATCGGATGTGCGATGGAGCTGAGCGGAAGAGGCCTGATCGATGAACCTGTTAGATGGGGCGACTCAA
>Ga0315310_10001184_pt1 | contig 16423 bp, 12 predicted proteins | sample TDP5_MG_FD_203630 | JGI IMG/M metagenome (GOLD analysis project Ga0315310, IMG submission 203630) | Freshwater sediment microbial communities from Lake Towuti, South Sulawesi, Indonesia - TDP5 | ecosystem: Environmental > Aquatic > Freshwater > Lake > Sediment | place: Indonesia: South Sulawesi... | reverse complement strand
GACTTCATCGACAACGAACCCTTCGTCATGTACCTGGGCGACAACCTCCTCAAACAAGGAGCCAAACCACTCGTCGAGGTCTTCGAGAAAGAACAAAGCGACTGTGTCATCGGCGTCGCAAAGGTAGAGGACCCCAGCAGGTACGGAAACGTTGAAGTGAGAAACGGCAAAGTCGTGAAGCTTGTTGAAAAACCGGAAAAGCCCAAAAGCCACCTGGCGCTGATAGGGATCTACGTCTTTAACCCAATAGTCTTCGAAGCTGTGAAGAAGATCAAGCCCTCTTGGAGGAACGAGCTGGAGATTACGGACGCGATACAGCTGCTACTGAACTCGGGGCGAAAGGTCGACCTCCAACTTGTGAGCGGCTGGTGGAAGGACACCGGAAGGCCCGAAGACATACTGGAAGCAAACAGGCTAGTCCTTGAGGACCTACGACCAAGAATGGAGGGAGTAACGGAGCAAGACGCAAAGACGCAGGGAAGGGTAGCCACAGGGAAGAACACCGTAGTAAGGAGAGGCAGCACCGTGAGAGGCCCCGCCATCATCGGCCAGGATTGTGAGATAGGGCCCGACACCTACGTGGGACCCTTCACGAGCATAGGAGACGGCGTGACGATAAGGGGAAGCGAAGTGGAAAACACGATAGTGATGAATAATTGCCACATAGAATGCAACAAGAGAATCGTGGACAGCCTAATAGGCGCGGGAACACAAATAATCTCCGCAGACAAAGAGACCCCTAAAGGACACAAATTCATACTAGGAGAACTCTCCCGCATAAGCATATAGTCCGTAGCATGACGACGGGTCTAGATCATTCAACTTTCAAATAACATATGCGTACAACGTTCGCTTGAGCTCCCATCAATCTCGGACTACGCTTCGATCTGCTATTTCGATCGAACCGCGCTCGTAAACCCTGATTCAAAAGAACCGAGCTACGAAGTGTTAAAGTCTTCATCTAGATGGTCGATCGTTTATTGGTGCTTCAACAGATTTAGCTTCAACACCTCATCATTAAGAGTTGTTGTTAGCTGACTAAGCGCTATGTATTGGAGCTCCCTTGAACGCTTCCCATGTCTCAAATAAAACCTAAGCATGAAGGCATATAGTTCAAGAGCTCGAATTGAAACTACCGGAGCTCCTACTCCACTTTTCTGACATCGATTGCTCATACACGAATCTCTCGTCCCCATTATGAAACCATCTATGACGCCGCGAATCAACAGCTTGCTTCTTTCGAGGAACGAGACGAGAACAAAGTGAGGAATCCTCAATAGGATCTTGGGAAGCCAGAACCTGGCGTACCATACGGTCAAAACTATCGCATTCCTATACGGGTAGTAAAAGAGAGCCCAATCATAAGACCTGGACGTAAGCGAGCGATAGTGTCTGCCCACCACCACGGGGATGGATCGCACTTTATACCCGGCGTGCCACAACCTCAAACCTAGTTCAGCATCCTCGTGATGCAAGAACAACCTCGAGTCGAACATACCTCCCACCGACCTCAAGGCGTTTCTCCTGTACACGCTATAAGCGCCGTCCGCATAAGTCACATCGACAACCTCACTCAGCCCGTCACTATCTGACGGCATACATAGACCTCTTGCAAGACACGTGGAGAGCGATGTCCAGTACATCCCAGACGAGTCGATGATAGGCTTGGTCCACTGAAGTATTTTTCCCTGAACACCGGCAACATCAAGGTTTTCTTCCAGATAACTCACAAGAGTGCCTAGGGAATCGGGCTCCGGACGCAAGTCATTGTTTATTAGGGCAACATATTCTGCTCTCTCACCTACGATCCGGAAGCCAGCATTATTTCCCCCGGCAAAACCTTCATTTTTCGACAGCCGAGCGACCCTCACTTTGATATCACCCGGCTTGGACGAGTTCACTAGTCTGTTTATTCTTTCAAAACTGTCATCGTTAGAGCCATTGTCAACTATCACTATTTCCAATGGCCGGTAGCTCAGTCTCAGGACGGCTTTGATGCACTGGGATACTATGCGCCAGTTAATGGAGGAATTGTAGTTGACCACTATCGCCCCTACCGAGGGGCTCGAGGGATTGGTCGAAGATTCCGACATTCTAGCCACAAATACGGATTGTCAGCCGAAGTTCCTTATGAATCTAGCGCGAGGGAACTCGCACCAAGGTCCTCCAGGAGCTGCCTCGTGTTGTGGACGAGACTTACAGTTCGATGGTCCGATCTCGATCGATAATGCCATTTTTCGACTGGCTTCGGCCGAATACCTAAGCGTTGGTTCGCGAAACACATTAATGTTTCTCTACGTAGAAGGTTGCCACGTCTCCCTGCTTCTTTTCGTTAAGTTGTCTTGCGGCCTCTCTAAATCGTTTGATTTCTCTCTTGGAGAATATGCTTTCTTTTGGATTTACGTGATAAGATTTTGGCGATTTCAAAGGTATGTCTCGCACGTACTGCTCGCTTGCCCAGAATTGGAAATCCGTGGAGTTGTAGACTACGTCTGTTAATCTCAGATTTGCCTTCTCCAGCAGGAGCTCTAGGCTACGAACGGAGTGAATGAATAGGTGCCTCGGGGGATCTAGCCCCACCCAGTTCACACCGTAGTGTTTCCAAGCGTACGAGGATACGGTGGGCATTACAATCACACACATACTGTTGTCCTTCAAGAGCTCTGCAACGGACCTCAACGTTTCGAGTTGGTTAGGGATGTGCTCGAGCGAATGGCTGAATATTATCAAGTCGAAATTCCCATCCATATCATGTATTGTTCCTTTGAATATGTTAAAGGTTGGAGAGTATCTAATACCTTCCTTGATGAACGCGTCAACGCCTGTTAGGTCTCTAAATCCCACGGCCTGTAGTTGGTACAGGAGCGTCCCCGTTCCACAGCCTACATCTAGTACTCTTGAATTGGCATCGATCCGAACCCTTCTCAAGGCAACCAAGGATGTGTTGACAGGGTAGAATCTGCATATGACTCTTCCTATTAGCCCCTTGCCGAAGGCTTCAAAAGCATACTTTCTGGCAGCGAAGAATTTCTTCAACGGGTCCCTCGAACGAAGATCATCGATCGGCCGCAGAGAATCATATTGTTCAGGGTAGTACCTCGCCATATCTTTGGGACTCTCCGAGATGTACACACATCCACAGTTCTTACACTCTAAGTACTCGAACGTGTCTCTGTACCCGAACACCATCTCTCTGGCAGTAAACGATCTATTGCCTTCCTTGCTACCACAGACAACGCAGCTCAAGTTGACCGCTGGCGTCCTCTCTCCGTCGGCGTTCTTCGAATCATCTTTATAACGGTTTCGTCGATTCGCTGTCATCTTGTTTGGATCGATCGGTCCTGTTTCTCGGTCCACAAAGGCGATCGACCGGAGAGGACCATATGCTGTGAAGATCTGGCAGATGAGAGCAATAAATCTTGTCGATTGCCTCAACACGAAATGGTAAACGATGAGCGTCAGCAATCAGGTTTGGACTAAGAGCGAGATCAAGATCCGATCGATCGACCGCAGATGCGTCACAACTGCTATTCTTGAGCCTGTTTGCAGCCTCGAAGATAGCCCTGACGCCACCGGAAACCCCAATATGCGTTAGAACAAAATTGATGTGCCTAAACCTCGTGTCTCTCCTCTAGCTAGGGCTTTCTCATATTGCCCTAAGTTAATACCGATCGATTCCTCTTCAGCTTCACTACCCTGACTGTTGGAAACTTTCGAGATGAACTCTGGGCTAACTATTTACTGCCATCTCTGGATCCGTTATCAACGATTGCTGCTTCCAGCCATGGGTAACCGCTTCTCAAAACTGAGGCTACACGGGGGACAGAAACTCTTTGCCTTGGTAGTTGAGTGTTACAACGGGGACTGAAGCGGATCGATCAGCGACATGTTGCACTGTTATCCTCCTTTTTCGATTGGCGCAGAACGGGTGATTAAGCATCAGTTCAGAAAACACATTCGATCGATTTATCCTGATTGGAGAACATGCCTTCGTCAGGTTTACACCATCATCGATTGATCGAATGGACTAGAAAGCCAATGCGTGAATGCATCTCCTACAGTATTCTATGTCTGCCGGGGGAGAAGCCGAAAACCGGTTTTGAGCGAGGCATTGTAGGAACCATGTCCTTCTCTTGAGCCGGAAGCTCCTTTCGCTCGGTCGATCGACACCGCGTGGATGCAAAACGAGATATACCAGCTCCTGATTCAGCTAGCACGGGGCCGAGACGGTGTGGGGCCTGATCTTGGCAGCAAGGTCGAGGCGCAATGCCGTGGTCTAGCATGGTCTTGGAGCAATCCGCCAAGATGACTCCAGCCTGGGGTGCGCTAGCCGCGCCCTGAGCGTTGGAAATCGTGGGTTCAAAAGCGGCGGCGAACCGCTGAAAGTCCCACCGGCCCCATATTGATGACGAATCCGAACGGTCACCTAGCTTTCGGGCATCTTCGATCGAGGGTACAAAACGATTTATCGGTCATTCTGCCAAGAATTGTCGTGAAACGCCTCGGTAGGTCAAGTCAAGCGACCGCCACAATGTTGAGCTTGCTAGCCCCTGCCATTCTCGCCGGTCTCAATATCGCCCTATCGTTTCCGCTATTCACGGGTGAGTACACGCAACACATGGCGTCGATCGAGTCAGCCTTCATAAGCGACGCTCGCTTCATCCTCGAAAACTACCCGCATATCAACTGGTATCCACTTTGGTATCTCGGTTTTCCATTTCATCTCACGTACCCGCCTCTTGTTCCATACCTCACCGCCCTTGTCAGCGCGGTCTCCGGGGTCAGCGCAGCCCGTTCATACCGGGTCCTGGTGGCTCTCATCTACGTACTCTGCCCGGTCACTCTCTACTTCTTCGCTCAGAGGTTGATGAGAAGCAGGTTCTGGGCTTCTGTCTGCGCTCTTGCCTACGTGTTCTTTCCATCCTCGTACTACCTCTGTTTTCCTGATGCAGCCCAGAGACTTCAGGCATGTCCATCGGTCAGGCTGGTGAATCTGGCTTTCTATGGTGAGGGGCCCCACACCCTAGGTCTCGCAATCACGCCCTTGGCTGCTCTCTTCTTCCTTGAGGCGGTGGAGAAGCCTAGGTCGCGAAACTGTGTGCTGGCGGCTGTCTCCGTGGCAGCGGTTGCCCTCGTTAACCTCATCGCGTTCTTCGCTCTGGCCGTTATCTTGGCCGTCCTCTTGCTCGTTGAACTGTCCAGAGGGATACCCTTGAATGCGGTGTGGAAAGCTTTCATCTGTCTGTCACTCGCCTACGGGCTGATTGCTTTCACATACGATGCGTCCTTTGTTCGGGCTTCTGTCGCCTTCGGCGAGCAGGGAACGAGTCCTTGGGGGTGGCTGATGACGCTACTCCTTCTGACAGGCTCCATCCTAGTGGCTAGGCTCACCGCAAAGCGGGGAATGGGCTGGGCGGTGGCCGCGACATGGGTAGTCGCTTTCGGAGGGATCATATCGCTCTGGCGATTGTTCGGACTGACGGTCGCTCCTCAGCCAAAGCGGTACATCCCTGAGCTGGACATGGGGATAGCCTTGCTGATCGGTCTTGCCGCCAAGTCTCTGAGTCAACAGGGAGGGCTGAAGCGCTTCCTCATAGCAGCGGTTGTGATCGCCGCGGCGCTGAGTTTCGTTCTGTCTTGGAGGGCAAGTTGGTCGATTGCTGAGCCGAATGAAGACATCACCAACACGGTGGAGTATCAGGTTGCAGTTCATCTGGAAAGCCTCGTTTCGTGTGGGGAAAGAATCTACGCCACGGGATCGACAGCGTTCTGGCTGAACGTGTTCACGAACATTCCTCAGGTGCGCGGGGGATCGGATCAGGGAGCCACAAACCCCTGGTGGGCCCACATCATGTATCAAGTCAACACAGGGGAGGATCCCGACACGTCGATTCAATGGCTCAAGGCCTTGAACGTGCGATACGTGGTGGTGGATTTCCCGAACGCTTCAACCGTGTATAACGATTACATCTATCCTTTCAAGTTCGAAGGAAGACTGGAGAAGCTTTTCCAGTGGGGCGGGGTCTCAGTCTACGAAATACCGACGTCGAACTCTGCATGGGTTCAACTGGTGAACAGCGAGGCTGCGGAACATGCAAGGCCTATCTGGGGGGTTCTCGACCGAGAAGGCCTTGCAGACTACCTTGAGATGGTAGAGAACTCGACAGCAAATGGAAGCATTGAATATGTCGTCAAGAACCCGGATGAGATCACGTTGTCGGTTGTCGGTGGCAGCGGGCGGGAAAGCCTTCTCGTGAAGTCGACGTTCGACCCTCGATGGAGAGCAACCTTCAACGGAGTTGATGTTCCGATCGAAAAGATCGGCCCCGACTTCATGCTGATCAGTCCTAGACGCGCAGGGAGCTATGAAATTGAGCTTACTTGCACGCGGTCGGCGAGTGAAGTAGTGGGGCTAGCTATCTCCGCTCTTTCCGTCACTACCATGCTTGTCATTCAAGTGTATCGACACCTGACTCCACGTCTCGAAAAAGAGCAATGTCGGTGGAAAGATTGGTCGCGGGTAGCTCAACATCCATTTCAAGGCTCCAAAGAAAAGCGAGAGAAATTGGGGGTCACCATCTAACTGATTTTGTCATTTGCGTATTCGTAGCGCTTCTTTCTCCAATCAAACTTTGGGCAGAGCCTGGGTTGCCGGCCAGCTGGGATCTCGGTGCCCACCTTGTTACCAGCTCAAAACTCGCGTTTTGGCTGCATAGAGGAGTCTTTCCTTTTCAGTTTGTTCGATCGAAAAGGGCGGGTGGTATGGTGTGGGATGAACCTGCCATGGCATATAGCCGTCTACAAAAATTGTGAGGGGTCCAGGTTTCTTTCGAAAATGGTTGGTTGGACCTCGAGGGCGTCTGAAGAAACCAGGGTGCAGGTGAAATGCGGTGCAGAAAGGGTTAGCCCGGAAAAGGTCGCGGTGAGAGTTGACAGTGCGGCGAGTGGCATACTTTTCAAAGAGTTCTACTTCAAGGATTGGCATGCCTTTCTGGAGAAGGATGAAAGAAAGATTAGGGAGCTCAAAATCTGTCGGGCAGGGCCGGACTTCATGTACATAGCCATTCCAAGGGATAGCGAATACCCGATCACGGTCGTGTTTGAATTCGGCAGGACCATCGAATACACTGGGCTTTCAGTATCGGCCACCACGCTGTCTTTGCTCCTAACCTACGGTCTTGCTGGAGAAAGACTAATTGCCCGCTCGCTTCTGTTGTCAGCAAGATCAGGGAAAAAGCAAGGAGCTCCATACGCTCGATCAGGATTTGAAGGACTGAACGTCACCATGGTCGGACTTGGGATAACGTCGATATGCGCCCTCCTATACATCATATGGACACGTGGAAAAAAGGCAATGATCCTAGCACCAACACACTTCCTAGCACCAACACACTGAAGCGGATGCTCGATCGATAGGTTTAGATCAGAACTCAGTCTGGCCGAGAGGCATGCTTTTCCGCTGCATGGATCTATCGATCGAGTCCTTCCGTTCTGCAATGGGGCCTTCTATCTGGCTTTCTTCTTGACTTCTTTCGTCTCTTCCTTCTTCTCTGGCGCTTCTTCTTCCTTCGCTTCCTCGCCTATGGGTTTCTCCTCTTCCCCTGGTGTCTCTAGCGGCGTCTCCTCTATTGGTGTTGGCGCCGGAGTTGTAGCCAGCGTCCATCCTATCCATGCCAGTATGGCGAGTATCACGGCTATTCCGAGGAAGGCTGTTACTTGCAGGGTGATGACCGGCCAGGGTGAGAAGCCCACCAGCCATCCGTAGATCAATATCCCCGCGACGCTCCCTATCAGTATCAGCGCCCCTATGACTTGATCTTTCGTCATTCTTCTCGTCCCCTATTGCGATGCTGTGTAGTCAAGGCTTGAGTACTTAAAAATAGCGTTTTCGCCCGGCTTGTCTTCCACAGCCCGGCAGCCGTGCCCCGGCGCGGTCTCGACGTGCACGGCTTAAATAGAATGCGTCGGGGATTGTCCACAGCGATGAGCGGGGAAATCTCACAGGGCTTGACGGGGGTTGTCTTCTGCGGTGGAGCCGGGGTTAGGCTTCGCCCCCTGACCTACTACGTGCAGAAGGCCATGATTCCCATAGGCACGAACGAGAAGCCTCTGCTGGAGTATATTGTGCGCCTCCTGAGGCACCACGGGGTGACTGAGCAACTGTTCTTGGTGAGCTACAAGGCTAGGCAGATTGTGAACTACTTCGGCGACGGCTCGAGGTTCGGTGTTAGGATTCGGTATCTGGCTGATCCGCCTGGAGTTGAGTCCACGGGGGCGGCGCTTGTGAACGCCTTCAAAAGGGGTTTGATTGGCTCGAGGCAGACGTTGTTGATCTATTACGGCGATATCCTCTCCACCCTGGATCTAGGGTCCATGATCAGGTTTCACAGGGAGAAGGGGGCTGTGGCTACTCTGGCTCTCTCCTCCGGGTTTCCCATACCGGTGGGGGTCGCTCAGGTGGACGAAGAAGGAAGGGTCTCAGGTTTCGCCGAGAAGCCTGTGTTGGAGAGGCTCGTGGGTATAGGGGTTCTAGCGATGGAACGGTCAGCTCTCGGGTCTTGCGCCGAGGCCTGGAAGGAGGGGGAGCAGATGGATCTCATGGGCGACATCATACCGCGACTGATAAGGCGAGGTGAACCGGTCTTCGGATACCGCACCTCCGACTACTGGTATGATATTGGGTCTGCCGAAAAATACGAGAAGCTTGACCCAGAGATAATAGACGGCAAGTTCGCGTATCTCTTCCAAGCGTCCCCCTAGGCTCTGACCCCACGCCCTCTGCCTCAGCACCGGCCCGTTTTCTGGCTCGCGTGGTTGGAGGCAATTTCGCGATGTTTTCCCGTGTTCGTTCGATCGTTTCGATGCTCGAGACCGGCCCTACTTTAGGGATAAGTATATATGGCGGTCGTGTCTCGCGGGGCGTCAACTAAAGAAGCGAAGAAAACCAAAGGAAGTGAAGAAAGATGCTCTCAGGAAGAACTCGTCTCGTGAACACCTCTACCAAGATTCAGGGCAAGAAGTATGATCGTTTCCTGGTTCACATCCCGTCAAAGGTCGCCAGGGACTCCCAGTTTCCGTTCAGGGCCGGCGACTTGCTGTCGATAGATGTCGACCCAAAGAAGAAGACGATCACGCTTCTAAAGACGAGGAAGTAAAGACTCCGCAAGGCGACATCGGCATATCTCGAGCCCGTTATGAATCCTTTTTCATCCTGGGCTAGAGGTTCTTCTCTTTCTGGTAGGGGCTCTCGCAAGTTCTCTTCGGTCATTGCTCATGCAAGGGGTGGCCGAGGCCCGATCCTCGATTTCGAGAGATGAGTCGACACCGAGTGGAAGAAGCTCCCTAGCCCAGGCCTCCTGAGGTGCCCAGCTTCAGGCTCATTGCATGCCTCCTGAGGTGCCCAGCTTCAGGCTCATCGCGACGCTCGGGGAGAGAGCTATGGATGCAAGGGTTACCAGCGTTAGGATGAATGCGTGCTTGAAGCCTGCGGAGACCCGCTCCTCCGCAACCTTTCCTGCTACGAGCCCGTTTATCGCTCCGTTCAGCACGAGCGGCGGAACGAAGAGCATGACGAATTCTCCGTAGGCTATCGACATGCTGGCTATGGAGAGGATGCTCCTGAGGAAGCCGATGAGCACGACTGTAGAGGCCACCAAGACCACGGCCCCTATGTACGGGATGAGTATGAGTGGGCGGAGAGTCATCTTCTTCTGTTTCTCGAGGGCCTCGATGTTCTCTCCGAAGGAGGTGAGCGTCTCTAGGATCTCGGGAGTCCCCCCTCCCACGTCGATGGCGTCTATCAGGAGGTACATCGTTATCTGTGCCAGCCAGCCGTGGACCTTCTCTTGAAAGGTTTTGTAGATCTTTGCCAGCGGGAGCCCCCACCCTATCTGGCGCGCCATAACCTTCAGGTGCTTGGTGAAGCGTCCGTAGTCACCTGCCTTCGCAAGGTTCTGGATGCATTTCTCTGGGCTCATCCCTGTCTTTCTCACCTCAACGAGGTCTCGGAGGAAGTTTGTTATCCCCCTAGCCACCTCGCTCGCTTCGCTGGAGTAGCGGTGGTGTGCGAACATGCCGGGGATGAACCCGATCATCACGGCGAGAGACAGCCCTATGGAGGATTCGAAGCCGGATTCGAGGTTGAGCATCTTCCGTATGGTGTCAGGCACCGCTAGGAAGGGGCTGAAGAATGGCTTGAGCGGGAAGATGTAGTAGGGAATGACGAAGACGGTGAAGCAGAAGATCATCACGGGTAGGCTCAGCGCGAAGGCCTTGTAGATTCTCCAGTCGGAGGAAGGGTACCTGGGCTGAAACATGTCTGTGAGGTATAGGAAGATCATGGATATGACGGGTAAGATGATGTAGGCGAAGAGGACGAAGGAGGAGGGTGTAAACATTCCTACTTCGGCGGGCAGAACCTTGGAGATGATGAACATCACGTACATGCCCAGGGCCAGGAGGGTGGCCACGGCTGCGTAGCCCTCCATGAGCATGGCAACCCTCTCGCCTATGATCTTGAACTTGGCGCTCCTCTCCTCGAAGATCATCTGGGTTCTCCTGTGGAGGTAGTGCACGACATCCCCTCCGATCCTGAGGGTGGAGGCGTAGCCCAGGAGAAGGTCCTTGTACTCCTTGGAGGGAAGGGCCTTGGCCGACTTCTCCATCGCTGACACTGGGTCCATACCCACCGCCTTGACGTCGATATCCATTATCCGAGCCGCCTCGGAGAGGTTCGGCAGGAGCTTCACCGTCTTCAATCGCTCCATGCTCTTGTAGGGCGAGATCCCTCCCGTGGCCATGACGCTTATGTAGGCGGAGGCAAATGGCACCTCCGTCTCCAGGTTGGAGGCCCTCGTCGCCGCTGCAGAGGCGGGATACATTATCCCTGCCACAATAACGAGCGTGGGCGCGGCGAGCACCGCTAGGGAGATGAAGCCTAGGAATGGAAAGAGTATGAGGGCGATGGGAAGCGCGATGATGAAGGCTACGAAGAAGAAGAACCCTATGACGGAGGTGTAGGTCTCAGGGTAGATCCTCCTTCCCGCCGCGTCTAGGCTCTTCGGTATCCCCTTGAAGAGCCTGAGCAGGGGTGCACCTATCCACCTGAAGTATGCGAGCGAGAAGCCGGCAAGGCTCATTGTTTCACATCGAGTGCCCGTCGGAAGAACTATTAAGCTTTTGATCCGTACTACATTCAGTTTTTCCTGAACAGTACGGCTCTGGGTCGGCCCTAGCTCTCGGTTCGATGCGAGCCAACCTGGCGTCAGTCGGTCTTGGAGACAGGGTGCTGATGCGTGTAGGTGTCCTGTCCTGGGCAGCCAGGGCAGGACTGGGAGGCTCTGGATCGTAGACCGATCGTGCGGACGTTCGAGGAAAACGAGATTCAGGTTTTTTTGAGCGTAACATTATAAAGCGCCGTCGCCGGCAGGCGGTCGAGCACACATGGCTCGGCTTAGACAAGTAAGGAGAGATGGAAGAGCTATCAGCCCCGTCATCGCCACCGTGATCATCGTCGCCATAGCCATCGCCATAGCCATAGCGGTCGCCTTCTGGGCAGTCGGCTTAACCGGGATCTTCACGAGATACGAGGAGGTGAAGATACAGTCTGCCTACGCAGAAAACGACGGCACCAATTTCATCCTCAGGATCAAGCTCAAGAACACGGGTTCAGCTGACGCAACGCTGGATGACTGCTTCATAAACGGAAAGCCGTGGAATAGCTTTGGAGCTTCAATATGCACGGCATACGGCGCCAGTGGGGGCACCGAGATCGGCGGGCCCAACTCGGGCACCTACACATTGCCCTCCGGAAAATCGTGCGATATTGAGATCCAGATGCCTGTCAGTGGCGGTCCTGCCAGCAGCGGACAGACCTTGGATGTCAAGATCCACACCGCAGCGGGAAGAGACTACCCGCGAGCTATAGTTCTTCCATAGTCTTCTTTTTTTCTTTCTTGGTCGGATTCGATCGATCCGAGGGGTTCTGCAAGAACCCACAGGTCGGTCATGTCACGGGAGTGTGGATCGTGAAAGTCCTGTTGCCATTTGGCCAGCGAACCGCGGCCGCGATGGTCAAGTGGGGTTTTCTATTTCTTGTGCCACTCATCTTGAGGTCCGCGGTCTGGGTGGCTGGCTCGGGAATGGGGTTCATCGGATTCGACACTCTCTCGTACTGGGGTGAGGGCGATGCCTATGTTCAAGGCCTTCTCTCGGGCAATCTAAGCTCGTTTTCTGAGGGAGCTTGGCATCCTCCGTTGGCCAAGGTGCTGGTCGGGCTTGTGCGGTTGCCTTTCAGCGACCCGAAAGCGTCGTCGGACGCCGCTGTGTTCCTCCTGTGTATCCTTTCGGCTTCCATCTGCATGATCACCTACTATCTCGGGAGCCTCATCGGAGGTAGCGCGGCCGGTTGGCTGGCCTGGGCACTCGTCAGCCTTGACCCGGTGATGGTGGCTTGGACAACTGCCTGGATTGACACTCCGATGGTTCTCTTCACGATGTTGGCGCTCTATTTCCTGTATCGAAACGGCGGGAAGCGTAGCTCGGTGTTTTCAGGCGTCTTCATCGCGCTCGCGTTGCTCTGTAAGTATACTGCTCTCCCATTCTTCATACTGGTATTGATTCTGACTAGGAGGCCGAGTTCACGCCTGCTGATGACGGTGCTGACATCTCTGGTGGTTGTTGCGTTGAACCCGCAGTTCTGGGTTCCGGAGGGCAGGTCGGTTGTCACCGTCTCGGTGACGTCAGGGTGGGGGTTCCTGCCGTACACTGTGGGGTTTGCCAAGTTTGCAGGTCCACTTGCCTATCCCTGGGCTTTCTTGACGGCGTTAGGCCGTTTTCCATCGTACTCTTTTTTCGAGGTTGTTGCAGTTAGTCCGGCAAGCCGTCAGCTCATGGTCGTCCCCTCCGTTGCTCCTTTGGTCGTCCTCGGCCTTCTCGCGCTTCTGGTCTTTGCCAGGCGGTCGTTCACTCTGCCGCGATCTCAGGTGCCCTTCATCTGGCTCGGATCAGCCGTGTTGACTCTAGCGCTCCTTCCAAAGTCCTACCCCTACTACGAAGTGATGCTTGTTCCCCAAGCTGCGCTTTGCGCTGCTACGCTTCTCGGGTGGTTCCAGTCCCAGCACCCCAAACTACATTTCGAGGCGCCGTGGAGAGGCCTCTCCGTGGCCGGGAACGTTCTGGTCGTCGTCAGCTGTGTCTACGTTGTTTTAAGCCCATACGCCGTTCTCTTCCGGGCGATCCGCGGTTCATCGAATCCCTGGGCTCTGGTGCTGCTGGCGCTGAGCCCTAGCTCAATCCAAGCACGGCTCATGCCCCTAGAATCGCTTGTGGCGTTCCTCTTCACGGCTGGGCTTGCAGCCTGCTCCATCTTCGTCGCCATACGAGTTTCAAGCGTGATTTCAGGCTGGAAGAGATCACCTGATTCGGCTGGCGTGCCGGCGGCGGTGCCCTCCCTCTCCCAGTTGGCACGGTGTTTCATGTCGTCCTCCTCTGGAGTCGCTCAGGATTTCTTGAACGCAACCCTCAAACAGCGGATCGAAAAGATATGGAAGAGGCATGGGATGTCAGCTCGGACGACTGAGGGTAGGGGCTCCGATCACCACATGAACGCCCAAGACGCTGACTCCCTAAGGGACGGCAACGCCACTCTATGCGGCTGCGACAAGTGAGGTGCGGGTGGACTTGACAGCACCTTCGTTTGGTGGGTCCGACTCGGGAACACCACACGACGTTTCTGCAGATGATCTTTTCGATGGTTCAGGACCTAGGGTGTGCCTCTTCAACCACAAAGAGCTCGACACGATCGACGGCGGAGTAATCAGGATAAGACAAATGCTCTCGGCCATGAGACGAATGAAGGCCCAGGTCTCGATCTTCACCTACTCGCAATCCCTCAAGTCGTATCGGGGCGGCGGCGGATTGTTCTTCGGCTTGCCGAACCACCCGTGGCCTATCCTGAGGAGAATGGGTTCTGCTCTTTATCGAAGAGAAGAGGGTGCCTCCGCGGTCGATATAGTCCTGGCGGGCAAGCCGGGCTTGGCAGCGCACGCCAGGAACTACGTGAAGGCGTGCGATCTGGTTCAATGCGAGCACATCTGGTCGAGCTTCTGGCCCCTCGTTCAGGCAAACGCGCTGGGAAAACCCTCTGTGCTTGACGACCACAACGTTGAGACGCTTTTCGCCAAGCGACTGTGGGACAACGTTGGGAGAGGCATGCTTCCTTCCACCTGGCTCGCATATGTGAAGCTGCTTGAAGGAATGGCGTGTAGGCTCGCCTCAAAGATAATCGTGACTTCGGAGTTTGACAGGCAGGTCTTAAGCCGCCTTCTGGACGTACCCCTGAAGAAGATTGAGGTCGTATCCAACGGCACGGACACTAGCCGCTACTCTCCTAGCTCGGATCGCGCGAGGAAAGCAAGGCTGAAGCTCGGAATACGGGACTCGTCCCCTCTCCTGGTTTTTGTAGGGCGCTTGGATTTCCCACCAAACCTCATCGCCGCGAGACTCATCGTTCGAGACATTGCGCCAGAGGTTCTGAGACGCAGCCCCGAAGCTAGGTTTCTCATCCTGGGCTGCCACGCTCCTGATACATTTGTGGACTCAGTAGAGGATCCGAGGATCATTCTCTCCAGCGACTCGGACGACGTTGGATACTTGAATGCCGCTGACATCTGCCTGGCACCGATGAGTGTTGGATCGGGAACGCGAATCAAGGTCCTAAACTATTTTGCCTGCGGGAAGGCCGTTGTCTCGACGGACATCGGCGCGGAGGGGATCGCTGTTAGGGACGGAGAAAACGTGGTGATCTCCTCGCTAGGGGATTTCCCTGACAAGATTCAGTTGCTCCTGTCCGACAATGTGTTGCGTGAGGAGATTGGTTCAAAGGGGAGGGAGCTGGTTGAGGAGAAATATGACTGGAACACGACGATGCGAGGGCTTCGGGGCATATACTCGAGGATATGCGGGTCAGGCTAGAAGTATACCGAAGCCGTCGGCTGATGTCGATCGAATTCGTCATGGAAAGAATGAAAAGGTCAGGGGCCGATCCGCAGGAAATCAGCCATTGGTCTCCGTGATCATCGTGAACTGGAACGGAGCTCAGTGCTTGCCGAGCTGTGTGGAATCGGTTCTTCGTCAAAGCTATACTCCCATGGAGCTTGTCATCGTTGACAACGCTTCAACCGACGGCTCGCCCCAAATTGTGTCTCAGCTATACCCCCAGGCTCGGTTGATCGAGAGCTCCGCCAATCTTGGGTTCTCAGGCGGATGCAATCTCGGGGCAAGGACTGCATCAGGAGAAATCCTGGTCATGTTGAACTACGACGCCGTGATGTCTCCGGGATGTGTGGAGGCGCTTGCTGACTGTATTCAGTCCGGAGAAGGGGCTGGTGTCGCGGGGGGGATAGTAACCTATCGGGACGGGAAACTAGTCTGGAACAAGGGAGGCAGGTTCGACTGCTTCACGGGGACAAATTGGCACATAGACCAGGGAAAGCGTCTCGACCCCACTGTTCAGGGTGACGCGGACTATGTGCCAGGCGCAATGCTTGCAGTCCGAAGAGAGATCTTCGATTTGGTCGGAGGTTTCGACGAGGGGCTGTTCCTGTACGGCGACGACTTAGACTTCTCCCTCACAGTTTCGAGGATGGGTCTGACTCCTACCATAGCTCCGCGGGCCGTGGCGGCCCACCTGGTTTCCTTCTCCCGTAGGACCGCATCGAGTCGATGGGTGTTCTATCTCAAATCGCGCAGTCAGTTCTATGTGATCTGCAAGCAGCTTCCTGCTCCACTGATCTTGTCTGCCCTATTTGTTCAGATGACTGTTCGTCTCCTTTTCGAATCCATGACGATTGCCCCGGGAAAGCTCTTAGCCGCAGACAAGCTCCGGGCCCTCCTCTGGGTTCTCGATAACCGACGCCGGATAGCTGCTGCGAGGCGGCGACTCGGGGCCATGGGGAGCTTGAGGCCAAGGATAAGGCTGCGAGAACTTGCACGGCTTGCAGTGGACCGAGTCCGAATGAGAGCGTACTACTGGTAGTCGATCGGTCTGAGCGTGTGTGGGGTGATGGTGATAGGATCGCCGGATCTTGGAGCGAGCGGACAGAAGAGGAGTTCTATGCCTCATGGAAACTGTCTGTGGTGAGAGGTTCGGCGACCACGCTGGGAGCTTCGAGTCTAGGAAGAAGGGGCGCTCATCCGATTGATCGGCGGAGCGCCAATCTTTGTTTGTTGAAGGTCTTTGGGGTGGATTCTTATTTTCTTGAACTTAACGCTTTTATTCACCAGTAGGGGGCTCAGCGTGCAGTCGAGATGTTCCCTGTGCTCTTGCTCAAAGGTAAGAAGAAGGAGAAGAAGCCCGAGGGTCCAGCTGTTGTAGTCAGTCCGATGCCTCCAGAGCACGACGTGGTTGAGGAGTACTGGATCA
>Ga0315310_10001180_pt1 | contig 16458 bp, 14 predicted proteins | sample TDP5_MG_FD_203630 | JGI IMG/M metagenome (GOLD analysis project Ga0315310, IMG submission 203630) | Freshwater sediment microbial communities from Lake Towuti, South Sulawesi, Indonesia - TDP5 | ecosystem: Environmental > Aquatic > Freshwater > Lake > Sediment | place: Indonesia: South Sulawesi... | reverse complement strand
GCTCAAGCGAACCGTGTCCTCGATCCGGGAGGGAACGCATAGCGTCATTCTTAGGCCTCTGCCTCGTCCCCGGCCGTGCTTCTCTTTCTCGATCAGATTCAACGTGTCCAGCTTGTTCAGGTAGTCATAGAAGCTGGCGAGTGAGGTTCCGGCTTCATGTTCGGGGGCGACTGACACAAACCAATTGTAGGCTGCTTGTCCAGTGGGACGGTTGACCAAGATGAAGCCGAGGATCTTCCGCTCGATAGGAGGTAGCATACGGATGGTTTCCTGCCCTTGCTCCTGCTTCAATCGAATAGCTGCTTCTCGAACATCATTCTCCGCGATCCTGTCGTGCCGCAGAGAGTCTGCTATCTCAGCTGACTTACATGCCAAGGCTAGAGCTCCTCTGGCCCTTCCCCCGCGTTTGTACGCCGAAGCAGCAATCAACCCGCAGATGCCTCGATCATATGCCTCAGAGGTCAAGCCTAGTCTGCATCGATCTTCTACGATGTCAGTCAGCTGAATTGCATCGTAGTCAGGAAACTCTATGCGGGTCCATCGGAATGTGTCTTTTACTCTAGCGTCCATTGTCCGAGAGAAATCGGTCTCGAAAGTTGCGCGATTCGTCAGCATAATCGTTGTCACATTGGGAATCAAGCGGCTGAGAGCATAGAAGAACTCGAACGATTCTGAGCCTTTTCTCTCAGTGAACCTGTCCACTTCATCTAGACCAAGAATGACGAACCTATGCTTGGAAACTGCCTCTTTGAACCTTCTCTCGTAATAGTCGCCTGGAAAGCCCGATTCAGGCGTATTGACTCCTAGTTGCTGGAGAACTGACCTAATTATTCTCAGCCTCGTGTTCTGCTCACTGCAATTCACATAGACTGCGACACAACCAAGTGGCAGAGTCTTGCAGATTGTTTTGACAACTAGGGTCTTGCCACTTCCAAAAGCACCTGCGCAGAGCATATTCCCGGGCCTAGACCCGATTTCAACATCCGCCAACAGTTCTTTGATTCGCTTGAATTGCTCTTCTCGATGAAGGATGCGCTCGGGCAGATAATTTTCGTCAAACACAGATTTGCTTTGAAGGATTCTCTTTAGTTTGGAGCCTATCGGCTCTGAGAAGTGCCCAGGTTCAACCTGCGAAGTCACGCTTTGGCCTCCTTAGATATGCGAACTGAACCGTCGCGGCACAATTCAAGAGAAAGAACGCTCTCCGAAGTGACTCGAAGCAACTCAAGAATCCTGTGACCTAGGCCGGTCGGATCCACTGACTTCATTCTTGCTTCTTCCCATCTTTGATAGGTATGATTGTCAAGTTGTCAGCCAGTTGAATCTCGACCTCATCACGTGGCTTAAGACCGAGCGCATCAATCCAGATCTTTGGCAGAACGACGGTAAGAGATCCCCCCTGACCGTGCAGCCTCTTTCGAACAGTGATCAATCTTGGTGTACCAACGCCGAATCTTGTTTCAACATTCATATAAGTCGGTGAGTGGCTACATATGGCTCATGAAGCAACCTATGCCACAGGCATCCCGGCTAGCCCCAGGCGACATCGAGAAGCACGGTCGAGTGCTGATGTATCTGGCCAACAATGGTCCAAGTACGAAATACCAGATAGAGAAGAACATCAAGCCAAAGATTGACCACGCAACATTGCATAAAATCGTCTCGGAATTGAAGAAATCGGCCTCCATCAAAGTCGTGAAAGAGAAGAGATCTAGGGTAGGCTTAACGATGGAATACTACGACCTTACCCTCGGCGGCGTAATCGGCGCGATCCAGCATGACGATAGGGTGAGCCGGAGAAAAGATCTGACTGTAGATGAAGTGCTTCGTTCCATTCGAAAGAGAAGGAGTCGAATATACTTCAAGTTCAAGCCCGTATATGGACTTGATCTGGATAGGCTCTCCGAGAAATACTCCTCATACTTGCCGTTGATATTCGGAAAATCGCGATTCTTGAGAGAAGCAGGGTTGGATCTAGATATGCTGTTTCGAGACATCTCATGGTCGGCATTCCACTGGCCATACTGGTTCGGAATCATTGTCCGATACAACCAGATACACTGGCGAGATTCAGGACCGCCTGACGCTGCAATGGTTACTCGCAACTATGCACAGAATTTTGGCAATCTCATGGAAACCAAGCCAAATAGCCGACAAGCGAAGCAGATGCTCGCATCTTGGGAGCGTCGAGTCAGGGATGCTCTCTACCTAGGTTTCTTCAAGGTAATGATAGCAGAATCTGCTTGGCAAGAACCAGAAGAAATTCTCGCAGACCACAAGACCGAAGCCCTGAGGTGTGACCAAGTGTGGGTTCAAGATCCAGAAATCTACGATTGGGTGAGCAAGGCACTGACCAACGTTGCAACTGCCTATTCAGAGAGGGCCAAGTGGTACGAAGAAAGAAAGACACAACTGGATTCTATGAGGAATCGTACCGACGCAGTAGCTCATCGACCTCATCCAAGAACCGGGACTACAATCTGAACTAAGCACCGCTCTAACCCATGCATTGTCACGAGTCAATATCCCTACGGGAGGATCATGATTTTCGTCTTGAGTGCCATGTCACTTGCTCTCCGATGCTTAGGCCCTCGGGCGGAGCGATACATCGAATGCCTCAACTCCTCGACCACAGCTCCTGGAGAAAAGGCGGCCGGGCTCAATTTCGCTTCCGCAAAATAGACAGAACGGCACAAGACTCCAGTAAGGAGATTATGATATGGCATATTTCGTCATTACGCTGTTCAGCTCTACTAACTTGAATCTAGGCCAGTGCTGAGAATGCGGCTGCTTGCGTTTGATTCGAAGTCCTGTTTTCTCTTCTTCTTTGTCTGAAAACCTCAAGAGAGACTTGGTTTCCATCTCGTCTGAGTCCGCATATCGCCTTTGACATCGATTCATACAGCCTTTAATACAGGTCTCCGGGATCTCTATTGGAACCACCTCCATTGGCACGCCTCCGTTCTCGAATAAGGCAAGTCTCTTCTGAGAGCTTCTTCAGGTCGATCTTAATATAAGCCGCCGACCGCGTCGATTCGGATAGGCGCTAGCTCACAGGGCAACATGTCTGATAACCTTCTATGTGACCGATGTTTTGTCCCTGAATCGGATTCATCGATTATCCTTGAAGAACTTCTCCCAGCGGAATTTGAATACGGGCAGCCTCTTTGTTTCCTCACCCACTCTGCACTCAATTTCAATATCTAGAGGAGTAAAGTAGTCTCTTGACACTCCCTCAGAAGCAACTGAATCCACAAATTCTGCGCACAAGAGTATGTCGTTCCTATTGCGATAGCCACTACTAGAATCCTTTAGTTCACATAGATCCTTTGCAAGTCCCATCATAGGTATGAGTGTTGAATGCTCCTTACCTAGTTCAACTCTGCTGTATGAGATGCCTCCCTTCACGTCGATGTGGGCCTCCGCAAAATCGTTCATAGACATTGCTGCAGCTCGGAGAAGCGCAACCGGATTGCCGAAAATGTAGAGCATGCGGTCTTCTCCGTTTGGATGTAGTGTCATACATTTCCCGCCAAACCTCTCTGTTGCCATGTCAGAGTACTCATAGAGTGTGGCGGTCTTGATGATTACGTCCTCACCTGCACCTCTTGAACCAGTAAGATCCCAATGTACAAAAGCGGCGCGAGACCACCCCGCCTTCTGGCAATAAGTGACTGCACGGTTATGCGCATTTCTCATGTATTCCTCCCTATTGCGTTCTCTTTCCGATTCTGGTTTAGGAGGAGAAAGGGACTCTACTTGGTAGCAAACCTCAAGATAGGCCGGCCTGAGAACTCTCTCAATTGAGTTTCTATCACTGGCCTGCAATATCTGCTTGGTGTCAAAGGAGAAGTCATATTTCTTGAATTGCTCATCAACCCAGTTCTGAACTTCTCTTGGCGTTCGTCTCTCCCTAGTTGGAAAGAGCTTCAGCAAGACTATCCCAGTCAACGCCCTCTGTATTGTCAGAATCCTCAAGACATCGTTCAATATTGGTAGCTTTCTTTCCTTGCTCAGGTTACCTAGAAGCTTTGAGCGCGGCAAAATGAAGCGTACTTGACTTACGTCTTCTATCGTTTTCGAATATTGATCGAATTGTTTCCACAGGGCCATCTTCTTGAGTCCAGCAGATGCAGCCTCGCCAGAGCGATGTAAGGGCCCCTTTCGGATATGCTCGTCATAAGGATACTGAAGGTGATCCAGGAAGATTCCGAACTTCTCAATCCAAAGTGTGAGGTTCTTGTGAACATGCCAGTAGAAGCTTTCTGGTGTTCGACAGATAGATAGCGCGGTTAGGATATCCGTCGAACCTGTCATCTGTGCAAGTCGTGCCAATAATGCAATGTAGTTAGTGATTTCATCCAAGGGAATACTCTGGCTATTATCATAGAACCGGGACAGATCGTTCAGAGCGCCCTGTTGTGACGCAAACAACACCTGACGCCTGCGCCTCATGGGATAACCTTTGTCTGTCCTGCTAATTGCTTGTCTTTCTACGGTATAGCGGTTGCCCAGTCTCTCATATCTATAGAGTGGGACCGGACTGGGGGCTCTGATAAGATGATAAGCCTTGACAACGGTTCCATGTGTGCCCGGTTCTCTAACAAGGCAGTGCATCCTTTCGAAGAAAGGCGCTTTGCCTGGATAATCATAAACGAAATTCGCAATAGCTTTCATAAACAAGAGCGAGTTTACTTTGTGCTCATGAAAACCTAACTCTTCCGCAATAACATCAATCATAAGTGGTATCAAAACATGTGTTCTCTTCCAGCTCAAAATTTCGTCAAATTCGCCTGAACGCCAAGTCCTCACCATGAACTGCGGGGTTACCGTAGTTACCGGAACAAGAGTTCCGAGATCACACAGGCAATCAAGAAACTCTGTGAGCAGTAGTCTACTCGCTCCACCGACTTCCTCCATCCTTTCCATTGATATAGCATAATGAACTCCTTTCCGGGTCCCTGCCTTGTCACAAGAGTTGCGGTATCCTTCTCGGAGATGATCTATCAGTTTCGACAGAGCCTTGACAGAAAGGGTTCCTCTCAAAGGATCCTCGCGCCTTGGTATGAGAATGTCTGAGAGATATTCCTGCAGCGCGCTATCTGCCTCGTAATCCTTCTTTAAGAGAAAAATCTCAATGCCTTTTTGCAGTCGAACACCTTCTTCAATTCCAAAATACCTGTAGAAGTCTATAGGCCTCACCGTAAGATTCATAGCTCCTTTGTAGAGGTCGTAACCATAGTGGCTGCTGAGAAAGGAAAGGAGGAGACGCCCAAGCTCCGCACTAAGCAGAAGGCTAACGCTCCAATAGCACAGCTCATCCACAGCATGTTCTTTGTTCCGCATTGTTTGGCACGGTAGTGCGAAAGGTGTTCTCAGGTTTGACAACTTGCAGTTGGCGGCGACCCTAATGTCTGGTAAAACCATTGGAACACAAATCACTGACCCTTGATTTTCATGAAACCTTATTTTGACGATGCCACTGGCCGTTCGCAAAAGCGGAGACCCTGAACAGAAATCAGGATCCATCACAGACCACTTTCGTGGATAACTATCGGTAGGCGGAACAGTATACGTGTAACCATGTGTTTCCAAGGCATTTCGCAGAGACACTTTGCAGCCACTTGGCGATGAAGGGATCAGCATTTCTAACGTTAGATGTCTGACATCCTGATAGAAGCCTTCTTCCAGCAAGTATTCAGCCTCTCCTAGCAGGAAATCCTGATAGCCCGGCTCAGAAACATAGCTCTCAATTTCGGCCAACGGGTCGTAACATGAGGAGGGGTTATCTTTCAAATCCATGTGCCCTGCAACAGCAAAAGTCCGGACTTTGGCCCCTTTCCGCTCGAAGAAGTCTCTGTACTCGGATAGAGTTGAGCACGTTCTAGCAACATCGTCTACTACTGCGATTCTCTTTCCATGCAAAGGCACTTCTTTGAACCTGAAGTAATCCCTATAGAACACTCGTGGGAACAATGCTGCTTCCATGCTACCTAGAGTGCGAAACAATTTCGCGCTCTTGCTTCCCACCGGAACTATGTAGTCTGCATTCCATTCCCTGATCCTTTCTAGTATGATTCGCAGCTTTGGTCTATGTTGCTCATCCCAAGATCTCATGCGCTCTTCTCCACCCCACGCTCGATAAGCTCTGAAGTGGCCTCTGGAAAACTGCCGCCATTGGATATATCAGTGTAGCGCACACCCCCGATCGAGTAAGCTTGACCCCCCCTAGAAATGGACCTCAAGTGCGCGTCTCCTTCAAATGAATGGGAGTATGTGCCACTACAGATGTTCAGGGGGCAGTGTACCAAAGAATCGATTCGAACAAGTATCATAGAAGAGACTGGGAGTTGGGAGAGACGACTGGCTCTGTTACTTAGCCATCTGTGATGGATTGTTGGCTTTGGCTCCCCTATGTTGGTGAGATTGCAGGCGGATGAGGATCCTTCCTCTATCGAGATGAGAAGCTCATTCTGCACCGTTTGAGTGAGCGAGATTCCTTCCAAAGGGGCTCGACAAAGAGCATCGTAGGCTCCTTAAAGTAACAGAGCCAGATGACTGACGGAAAACCTATTATTTGCGCTAGCGATTTTTGTAGCCTAAGGTTTCCCCAAGTCGGTGCTCCTTATATAGGAGCCTAGACTTGGGTTTAGCCCCGTGCGGTCGTAGTCTAGCCTGGTCTAGGACGGGAACGGCGCATACACGTCGCCGTATGCCTGCCACGCTTCTGACCCGGGTTCAAATCCCGGCGACCGCACCAAGTCTCGACACGCACAAATACTGACGACGGTTCATGAGCCGATACCTCGGGCTTCGCCCCATTTTCAGCACAAGGCTCAAGCAACCATCAGTCGACTGGTTCCATTCACTTTTCAACGTCTGACTCGCTGTGCTACACGCATATCTCTTGGCGTGGCCGTCGTGATTGGAATCGTTGGTTTAGTTAGATTGTGTTTGCGCACCAAAAGATAACATGCAAATTACGGGCTTTGTGGCATTGTAGCTGAACAACATAATGATACACTATTCCAAAAGACTCTTATGAAGAGAGGTTGAGAGAGTAGAGTAGCGTACACTCAGAATCCTCGGTATGTGAATTCAATTGAGTGTTAACCGGTATTTGCTAGGTGCGTCAATGCTTGCGTTTCTGCTATTAGGTCTCTCCTCAATTCAACCATTGGCTGCGCAGAAGATATTCACCAAGTTTGCACTTTGCTATATCAACACAACACCCAAGGAAACCCCTCAGGGTCAGATCATTATTGCCATCTTCGGAGTCTTCTATTCCGACTACTCCCCATGCGGTGACGCATGTGAGCTGAAAGCAAGACCCGGACAATCTGGGCCCACAGGAAGCTTCACAGTGACAGGATCACCAGCGCTTCGGTACATTGACATTCCTGTCACTCCTACAGGCAAGCCTGGTGAATACAGAGCAGAGCTAAAATGGCCTCCGGACGCTCCCATTGGCAGAGAGACTGTCTACATTATCCAAGACAGTCTTTATGACGGAAAGAGCACTGGACCGGTTCAAGACACAAGCTACCTAGAGACTCCTGACCCGATAGACAACAGTGAGTTCACTTCGAGATCTGCGAATCCAATTGTGGCAATGTTCGACTTCCTACCACGAGACATAGTGGTCACTGCGCTTACGGTCGGAACTTTCATGACTTTCGGGATCATGTTAGCGGAACTGCTTGAGAGATACTTTGAGGACTTGTTTCAAAATCTCCTTCAGAAATCCGGTCAGAACCTCATTCAGAGACTTCTCCAGAAAAACGCACGCGCTCAGAGATTCGTTCAGAAACTCCTTCGGAGAAGGGCGCCACCCGTTAGTGCGGGAGGGCACTTGGGGAGACTGCTTTCATATGAGGCGATTACTAGCAGCATTTCATTTATCATCGTATTCTTTGTTTTGCGGCACCTATTGTCTTCGTTGGCATTTGGAGAGATTAGGAGCGACATTGTTTCTTCGATAGCAGGTGCGATAGTCTCATGGTTACTATCGCGTAGTGGACTTTACAAGCCTCTTCAAAGACGCTTCGGATTGGTAGGCTGACATCAGCCTTTCTTTCTGCGATCCCAGACGTATATTTCGCTCGAAGTGTGCTATCACATGTAATATCCATGGCATGCCTCGGGACAAACAGTGAGAATTCGCCACCTCATGATAGCTTTTGCGCTTCTGAGTTCAGCGGCGGCCACTTCAGCCTTTTTAGGTGGTGGAATCGGTGGAAATTATGGGCGCACCAAGCCTCGCACAACATTCCTTGGCTGAAGGAAGAAATGAGTGTATTCAATCTTTCACTTGGGCAAACGTAAGGACAAAATCAAATGGGTCTTGAATTGTGAATTCGCGAATTGATCCTTTGCTCCATAATGACCTTGGCCTTGTCTGCTATTGGTTGTATAGGGCATCAATATCATCAACGTAACAGCACACAACGAAGTTCGCAGCTTCCTTGTAATCGGCGAAATGTGTTGATGTTCATTCTATGACACTCCTTTTTCCAAAACATGATCTCAGCTTTGTCAAGTAAGAGAGAGGCTCATTCAGATGGCTTAGTCCTCTGCAGGGCATACTGCAATCTTGCGCCAAAAACACACTCACAGTATGACATAGCTTCATCCGCATCATCCACAAGGAACATCGGCACTATTTTCTGATACGTGGCATTTCAACTCCTTTGAACTAATCTGCAGGATTAGAGGGTTGATGGTTTATCACCTTCTCCGACGAGTAGCCGCAAGCCATAATGAGTACTTCTTGTTACGCATAGAAGGTGTCCAAATGAGAGATCTTGTGATCCAATGTGTAGAGAAGCCTGGCGTCTGCAACAAACACAATGTCGGAGATTTCTTTGAAGTACGGAACGGAAAGCTGCACCTGCCGGATGGGAAGTTCATCTGCATCTATGCTCTTCAGAGCATTATGCCGTTGATTCCAGCAAAGGAACGTGACCTCGTTCCAGATGAGAAGGATTGGCTCCCACGCGTGAATCGAGTGTCGTGCCCAGACCCGAACGGCCGCCTAGTCTTTGAGATAAGGGTTAAAGAAGCAAGCATGAAGTAGCGGAACCGGGCTTCAAGACTTCTTGGCTCCAATAGCAGTGGGCGGAACGTTTGAAACGAATCGTCGTCGACAAGGACAAATGCTCTGGATGCAGATACTGCGAGTTGATATGCTCATATCGCGAAAACTCGAAGTTCAATCCTAGAGAGTCAAGGATCAAAGTTCTGAAGTACAACGAACGTGGAGTCGACGATCCGATAGTTTGCTGCCAATGCACAGAGTGCCCACCGGCAGACGTCTGCCCGACTCTTGCATTTCGAAGAGGCGAAGACAAGATCGTACGGATTGAGGACGAAACCTGTACCGCGTGCTATGCCTGCGTTGACGCTTGCTCGCATGGAGCTGTATTCCGGCCGCCAACTCAAAGGACTCCACTTGTCTGTGATCTCTGCAACGGCAAGCCCTTATGCGTCAAGAAGTGCTCGACACACGCCTTGACCTTCTCGACAGAGGACTCTCTTCCGTCTCGTTGCGATACAGGAGGAAGGAGTGCAACGGAATGAAATACTACGGTTACGCTGGAAAAGTACTCAGAATCGACCTCTCTAGAGGAAAGACAACGAAAAGGGAACTTGAGAAAGATCTCGCAGCTCGCTTCCTTGGCGGCCGCGGATTCAACTCCAAGTGCCTATTCGAAGAGGTCCCGCGTGGGCTAGATCCGCTCTCACCGGAGAACAAGCTCATGTTTGCCACTGGTCCACTTGTGGGAACAATGTTTCCCACGGCCTCTCGCTTCAATGTAAGCGCAAAATCTCCGCTTACAGGGATCCTTGGCGATTCAAACGCGGGAGGACACTTCGCAGCCGAGATGAAGTACGCAGGCTACGACCAGATCATCATCGAAGGACGAAGCCCTGAACCTGTCTACATCATCATTGATGACGACATTGTCCGCATCGAGGACGCAGGCCATCTGTGGGGAAAGGACGTATACGAAGTAGACAGGATCCTTAGAGAGGAGTTAAGAGACAACAGCGTTCGAACTGCTATCGTCGGACCCGCAGCTGAGAATGGCGTCATGTTTGCTGGAATCTTCGCGGACCTCATGAGAGCAGCGGCCAGGACAGGCATGGGAACCGTCATGGCGTCTAAGCGGCTCAAGGCTTTGGTCCTCCGTGGGAGTAAACCCGTCGAAGTCGCCAACCCTGAAGGGTTCATGAAAATCTCAGAGGAAATTGAGGACGCAATCTATAGGCATCCACAGTACTGGCCCCGCGTCAAGATGGGAACCACCCGCATCCTCACACCCGTCAACGAGATGGGTTTTCTCCCGACGAGACACTTCATGGAAGGGGTTTTTGAGCATGCTTCGGACGTGTCGGGAGAGCGATTGGCTGAGAAGTACAATGTGAAATCCCGGGGATGCTTCAGCTGCAATATTCCGTGCAGCCGCTTCTACAATGTGCAGGAAGGAAGATTCTCAGGACTGAAAGGCGAAGGGCCTGAATATGAGGCCCTATCTGCCCTCACGGCGAGAGTCGGCAACCCTGACTTGGCGTTGGCGCTTAAGGCCACCGACATGGCCAACAAGCTTGGGTTGGACGCGCTCACCACTTCGGAGTGCATCTCGTGGGCGATGGAATGCCACGCTAGAGGATGGCTGAGCAGGGGGACGGCTGACGGACTCGATCTGTCCTGGGGGAATGGGGAGACGATAATGGCGCTCATCGAGAAGATCGCAAGACGAGAAGGCTTTGGAGATGTTCTCGCTGACGGTGTGAGAGCAGCTTCGCAAAAGCTTGGGTTCGGAGAGGAGATAGCTATGCACATCAAAGGCTTGGAGATGATCCAAGCCGATCCGAGAGGACTAAAGGGATATGGACTTGGGTTCGCTGTCGCCTCTCGCGGAGGAGATCACTTAAGATCTGAGCCGTTCGTCGAGTTGAGCGACGACCCGAAGCGCGGCATAGAACTCTTTGGCGTATCGGAGGCGACAAGGCGCCTAGAATGGAAGGGTAAAGGCAAACTCGTGAGCTACTTTGAGAACTGGTGCGCCGTCGTCGACGCCTTAGAGGTCTGCAAAAACATCGCCGAGAACATGGAGGTTCTGCCTTTCGCCAAGGCTGCAGAGGCGATCCGTGCGGCGACAGGATTGGATATGGACATGGAAGCTGTAGCTCAAGTTGGTGAAAGGATAGTCAATATCGAGAGAGCTTTCCTTGTTCGAGAAGGAATCACGAGAAAAGATGACACCATGCCAAGCAGATTCTTGCGTGAACCATTCACAACCGGGAAGTCCAAAGGATCAGTTTTCGAACTCGAACCGATGCTCAATGAGTACTACACAGAGAGAGGCTGGGATCTACGCACGGGCATCCCTACAAGAGAGAAGCTGAGAGAACTAGACCTGGACTACGTCACCGACGAGATCGATGCACATTGAGAAGATCCTGTACAAGGTCAGGGAACGGTGTTGACCTCGCACCCCCCGGGCATCTTCTTCTTCGATGAATCTCAGTTTCTAGAGATGAGCTTTAATACACGTTCTTTAGTGTACCGACGATTAGGGATGTAAGATATGCCGATCGATCCTGAATTTCAGAAGAACCGTAAAGTGACGGGAGAACATTCAGGCCACAAGGTCTGGGGAGAGACGAAACCTCCCGAGAAGCTTGGAATCCACGGAACAAACGTCGCAGTCGATCAGGACGTTTGTAACGGCGACGAGATCTGCGTCAGCGTCTGTCCAGTATCGGTCTTCGAAATGGTGGATTCGCCAGGGCATCCGACCTCTGCGAAGAAGTCAGATCCGGTCAATGAGTCGGCTTGCATTCAGTGCATGGCTTGCGAGATTCAATGTCCAACCAAGGCGATCAAGATAACCCCACCGTAGTGACCTGAACATCAAGAAATAGCCAAAGGCATCTTCGTCTCACTGAATCGATCTTGAGAGCCTCGAACAGGTCTAGGCGCCTTCCCTTTCTTTTCCTCGAAAGCTAGTATACGCTAGGAAGAAGATAGCTGATTGACCACCACAGGCCACGGATGAGCATTGTGAAACCTATTCTTCTCTCACCTTATCTGCAATGGTCTTTATCTTTCCGCTCTCGACGAATCTTATGTGTGTCTCAAGCCTAACGTTGATGCCCAGCTTTCTGAAGAACCAATAGAGTTCTTCCCCGGAGATGGGTCCAGTCAGCTCTCCCTTGGATATCAGCTCGGCAAGGGCATCCGTTAACTTCCTTGTCTCTTCGAGGAACTGGCTCTTTGCCGCCTCGTAAACCTCGTCCGCTCTGCTTTGGAACAGTTTCCTGAGAATGGCTTCAGAATCCTCGTTCCGCTTTTCCGGACCTTCTTTGAGTTTTTCCTCCTCAACCTTCTTCATGATCGCCCTTCTCTGCATCTCAAGCAGTTTCCTCTGCTTCCAAAGCTCCAACTCGTCGCTTGACAACCCCGCATCAGTCTCCAGTGAAGCGTCGAGAACTACGATCCAATCCTTATACAAGCATTTCTGAAAGGGCTAGGCGCCTAGGTATTCGTTGACCTTGCTGGGATCGAACCTTTCATCATTTAGTACATTGATTATGAAGTTGAGCATTAATCGTCGCTTGGTGTACTCCATGTCAGGATAGTAGAGTGGATGCGTCACGACAAGTCCCCTGAACGCATAGAAGGGCGCGATGACGCTAAGAATCTCTTCGTCGCCAGTTGCCTTCAGGTAGCCGTCAATGAACTGGTTGAAGAGGCTTCTGAACGGGTCGACAAATCCCCCGTGGTGCCAGACGCTGAAGAATAAGTAGTTGATACTTAAGCATGAGACATCGTCTGCCGGCTCCCCGAACTCTTCCCTAGCCAGATCCAACGCCAAGATCGAGTCGTCCTCTCGGAATCTTATGTTTCCGAAGGGGTGGAAGTCGCCATGAATTCTGGAGAGGCGATGCGACAGGAACTTGATCTTGTTCCTCCATTCCACGGCTTTCACCTCGATATGTTCTATCTCCTTTGGGTTTGTGAAGTCCAGTGTCCTAATATCCGGGTAAGTGTCCACCACACCCATCAGCATCTCTCCGTGGCCGACCAGATCACGAATGTGCCTCTTGTAGAGGATCGGGTTGTTCTTTTTCTTCGAATGGAGAATCGCAAGGTATTCCACCAGCGCGTCACATCTTTTCAGATCCCGTTCGGTAACGGACCGATCACGAGCTATCCTGAATAAGTCTTCAACATACGGTTTGCCTTGCTTATCCGTCACCTCTTCCACGAGGTCAAAGAACTCCAAGGCATCACCAATCGAGACTATGTCTCCGCTCTCTGAAAGGGCCGCCACATCTAGCGATTTGCAGCAGGTTCCCTTGGGAGCAGTATTGAACAGTCTGTGTTGAAGAAGCAGAACAGCGGCCCTATCACCTAGGTAATCATGCCCCCATCCCGTATCTCCCCGAACGATCCGCATCACGAGATTCCTCTGTCTCGTTCCAACCTTGAATGAGAGGAGGAAGCCAGCATTGTGAAATCCTTCCCCAAGCTTTCTTAGTGAAATGAAATCAACCCCTCTACCAAGGAGTTCGGAAAGATAGCTCTCCAGCTTCCGCTGATTCACGTTGAACCTTTTCGAGCCAACTCGAAGTTCCAAGAATCCCACCTACCGGTTGGTTCTTGAATGGAGGTACAACCCTTATCTGGATTTGCCCATAGGATCTCTGTATTCGCCGTGCGGGGCTGGACTTGTGCAGAAGCGAGGATGGGTCGTCTGGATCACGGGGCTACCTGGAAGCGGAAAGTCTGTCGTTGCACGGGCGCTGCAGATGAAGCTGCTCGAGAAGGGCGTTAGAAGCCAGATCCTTTCATCAGATGAGTTGAGGATGTTCGTCACTCCCAAGCCCACATATAGTCAGGATGAGCGCGATGCGGTATATGGCACGTTGGCATTTGTTGCTAATCTTCTCGTAACTAACGGCGTCAATGTCATAATCGACGCCACGGGAAACCTTAGGAAATACAGGGAGGAGTGCAGGAATAGGGTTGAAAGGTTCGCTGAGGTCTACTTGAAGTGCCCGCTCGAGATATGCATGAAAAGGGAAGCGACACGCGTCGAAACATCGCATGCACCTAGGCGAATCTACGAGAAAGCTTTGAAAGGCAAAGCCCAAACTGTTCCAGGGATGGGATCGCCATACGAAGAACCTCTCGAGCCCGAAGCCGTAGTCGAATCCAGCAAGCTAACGCCAGAAGAATGCGCCGACATTATCCTAGACCGATTACACGCTTTCCTTCTGACGTGAGCGATCAGACCCAGCTTCTTCAGACGCTAGGCTCAGATATGCCATTGTGATAAGATTGCTTGGAAGAATGGAGTGGAATAAGCAGCCATGCTAACCGATGTTGCTGTAGCTACTTTCCTGCTTGTTTGCCTAGGATCCTTTGCCTCGGTTAACTTGCACAACATCTTGGTTGTTCACAGGCGTATTGGATCTGTGAAGGCCAATGCGGAAATTGAACGCCCATCCGGGCTTCTTGTCGGCACAAGTGCGGCGGGAACGATAACCTACTTCCTTCTGGCGCTTCTGTATCCGTTCCTTGTATTCACTGGCCACACAGCTGTGCTTTTCACTCTATCTTTGCAGTTGGAGCCTACAATGATGTTCTACTTGCAAATTGTCGGCTTGGTTCTCACGGGAACTGGATATTTCCTATTCATCTGGAGCGTAGTCGCACGAGGAAAATATGCTGTCTCATGGGCCATGACCGAAGACCATAGACTCGTCACTTGGGGCCCATACCGCTATGTGAGGCATCCATCCTATCTTGGTTATTTTCTCATGTTTCTCGGTCTCTTCTCGCTGTGGCCTCATTTGCTCACACTTTTCCCTCCGATCGCAATCCCCGGATACGTACGCGTCACTCTTGAGGAGGAAAGACTCCTACTGCGCCGCTTCGGCGACCAATTCCTAGAATACCAAAGGAGAACCGGCCGATTCATTCCAAAGTTTAGATGACCTTAGGCCGGTATGGCTTTCCAGCCAACCTGGACCTATGGAAATCTTTCAGTGCGCATTCGTACTCATAGATGATCCTTGAAGTCACCACCCAGCTGTCGAGAGGTTCTCTATTGACGCTGAGCACCCGGTCGGCCAGTTTGACGTTTCTCTCGGTGAAATGGCCTCTTGCGAAACAGCCTATCATCACCGCAGGCCTGTCGGTTTCCGCTAGACTTCGACAGATCTCCTCAAAGGTTGATGGTTTACCGAGAGTGCTCAGTGCAACTAGCTCGGTGGGTCGTGTTCTGTCGATTACCGCCTGTAAAGGCAAGGCATCTATTTGAAGAAGAGGCTTCCCCTTAGCGGGGACTCGCCTCTCCTTGAATAGTTGTTCCATGAGGCCGACGAATCGATCGTAGTTCCTTGGAATTCTTGTCTTCGAATCGATCGTGATCACCTCATCCTGTACAGTATGAATCAGAGTCTCAAGTCGCCCCTCTTTGTTCAACGGAGAACCCAACGCCTCCAGAATCGAGAAGTGAATGATGTCGGGTCGTCCCCGCTTCTCAAACTGCTTAAGGCCTCTCATTGCCGCATAGTGATAACTCACGTCTAGGAGGATCTCGTTCGGCTTTCTGCCCCTCCTCTCTGCGTGAGCCAAAACTGACGGATGTTCTGCTATGCTTTTCGGGACCGATTCCAGCGCGGCCTCCGCAAGGATGAGTGTCAGGGGCATCGGTACTTCCGCCTCAAGCCCTAGTTACCTCTTGAGAAAGCTTAACCGTTGGGGAGAAAGTAGGCTGTTCGAGCGAGATGAGACGACAGGACCGCTCGCACATCAAGATAGCTGAAGAGCGGATAGACCTACTTTACACCTTCGCTCGTGAAGTCTTCCATGAGAACTCATCGCTTGCGAACCGTTACGTGGAGATCGCGCGACGGATAGGGATGAGGTGTGGAGTGAGGATTCCCCGGGAGTTGAAGCGGTTCACCTGCAAGGGGTGTAGAAGTTTTCTGGTTCCAGGCGCGAACTGCAGAGTCCGCATCAGGCCGGATAGAGGAACTACGGTAGTGGTGACTTGCCTGAAATGTGGAAAAGTCAAGCGATATCCAGCGGCTAGAAGAACCACGTGAGGAGCTAAGTCTCCCAACATTTTCAGGCACGATGTCGGCCATCTCTGGCCAAGAGACGATGTTGAAAAAGCTACGAATAGTATATATTGACGGTTGGTTCGTTACTGAGAAGATCGTATCAGAAATCAGGAGAGAAAGTACGCCTTGCCCACACCCTTCGATGTTCCGGCTGACCTCCTCATCGACAGGTTAGCCAAATATCTGAAGGAAAATGTAGGTGAAGTAGGTCCTCCAACTTGGTCATTGACAGCAAAGACAGGCTCACATCATGAACGCCCTCCCCAGCAAACCGATTGGTGGTACCTGCGTTGCGCGTCGCTTCTCAGAAAG
>Ga0315310_10001179_pt1 | contig 16462 bp, 14 predicted proteins | sample TDP5_MG_FD_203630 | JGI IMG/M metagenome (GOLD analysis project Ga0315310, IMG submission 203630) | Freshwater sediment microbial communities from Lake Towuti, South Sulawesi, Indonesia - TDP5 | ecosystem: Environmental > Aquatic > Freshwater > Lake > Sediment | place: Indonesia: South Sulawesi... | reverse complement strand
TATATAGAAACCAATGCAATTTAAAAAAGCTCTTTTGCACTTTAATATACGATCATACCACTGAGAAGGGGCGATTCTGAAATATTGCATCTCTCCACTATATATAAAAACTCTTTTCCCATTAATAATAAAACCTTTTCTGTCATAGGTTATTTCCTTGCCCGTGGTCATATCTTGACCTCCATTTATCTAATTTTTAGGATTTCTTTAGCTAACTCTTCTGAATCGCATTCTATCCGTAATTATAAGAAATTGTGATACCTTTAACTTTAACTATGCCTCTATACTTCCCAGTAAATAGGTAGGATACATCTTTATGAAACCCAGAATCTTCTACTAGAACCTCTTCTTACTCACTCCATATTTTTTAACAAAAAAAGTAATTGTGCCTTCCTTCTTATATACTTCTTTAAATTCTTACTTTCATCCGATAAGGACATTCCTTTCCGCTCATCCCAGGGCCTCTTTTTTTTAAAATATTTTACAGGAGGTTCTGGGTTTAAAATATAGCCTTCAAAGTTATCATAGTTCAATTTATTGCAAAGATTAAAAGTTGCAGACTGCGTTTTTGGCCATTTCTAGAAATTTTTTACCTTCTTCTAAACTGCCTGACTCCACCCAAATAAACCCTCCCTGCCGATTCATCTCTCGCACCAACTCCAAATCTATCTTTTCTTTACCTAATCGGTACTCCTCAACCGAAGGAGAGACTACATCTATTTCTGCTAAAGAACCGACCAGCACACATTTTCCCAAAATTTTCTGTTTTAAGTCTAAAAGGTCTCTTCGGGTTCGAGTACTGCCTCGTAAGGTAGTTAAATCAATAGATTTACAACCCCTTGTTGCCAGCATCACTTCTAAGGGACTATCCAAAATCGGCCCACAGGTATGCAAATGCCCTTCACCAAATTTTTCAAAAATCTTCTCGTTATACTCTTTACAGAAATTACTGTACTGATGAGGATTAATTACCGAGACGTAATCATCCCAGATAATCATGTGGTTATAAAAATTTGGTTGCCAGTTACTACCTATAAGAAGTTTATTATCACCAACAACTTTTCTAGCAACCTCCTTTTGAGCATCTATTGTATCAATTATGGCTGCGGTAATAATATCTAATAGTCTTTTAATCAATTCGGGATGATCGTACATTTCGATCATCAACTGAGTGGGGTCGATGAGCTTACTTGCTAAACCGAAGGAGCTTTGGTGATCAAGAACCTGACAGGAAACTTCTCCTTCAGTAGCTTCCAAGAAAAATTTGAGTCTTTGGAGACAGTGAGGACCCCATCCGTCTTCGTAAGGATTCACCCGCAAAGGTAACGATGGGAGATCTCTTTCCAGATCTTTGATGATCCTACCTTGGGTGAAAGGTCTTTGCTTATCCGTTACCAGCTGTTTGGCACCGAACATAGACGGAATCACTCCTTGACCAGTATCTCCCATGTCGAAATAAGGAATCCGGTCGCAATCAGGAAAACTTTTAAACTGGAAGTTACAAACTTCCACTTGGTACTCCAGTGCTTTTTTATGATCGATCGCTAAATCTTTAAATCCAACATTTTCCGGCTGAGGATATCCCTCAACCGTAAAAATAAAAGGAACCCGGTTACTCACCCGGTGTTCAAATGCCAGCCGAAGTCTCTCTTTAGCTTCTGTCAGTCCTTCTTTTGAGTAGTTTATTTGGTATTTTTTACCAGACTTAATAATACCGGCCATATTCTTTCACCGCATCCACAAATGCTATAATATTCCCATAAGCCCCTTTTCCGCCTTGGTAGGGTATTATCCAACATCTCCACCTCATCTTTTCCTGCAAAATCTACCTCCATGGGACCAATCATTATGATTATAGGCGATTTAAGAGCTTCTGCCGCCTCCATCACACCTTAGACATACTCCAGATCCCTGACGATAAACCCACCAACCGCATACTTCTTCTTCTGGGCATCTTAAAGAAGTTCCCGCAGAGTTCCCAGAGCTATTTATTTCTTCCCTGTGATAAATCCTTCATTAAGACCACTCTAAGTACGGAGATTTAAAGTACTAGAGTTTTTGCCATAGCGCATTTTGGCTTAAGCTCAATCATTCCCTATCTAATCCTCCCTTTGCCATTCACGAGCTAGCTACCAGCTTAAATAATTTTTTTCATCAGGCAAAATTGTCCTTTCTCATACAGGACTACAAGAAATCGGTGTGTCAAACGCCGCCACTATGATGATCGGAGCAGCTAAATAATCAAAAGCTTTCTTTATTAATAAAGTTGTCAACACGATTTCATATAATTGCTTTTGAAAAGTAAGCATTCACAGAAGTTTCTTATACCTCTTTTGTCATTAATTATTTATTGGTTACATGTTGTAGTTTCCATATTCTTTAACTGCCTCTACAAAACCAAATATATTTTCATAAGGTACCTCTGGTTCAATCGCATGGGTAGGACTAATAATTAACCCTCCGCCTTTACCCACTGTCTCTATCCTTTCTTTCACTTCTTTTCTCACATCTTCTGGGGTACCAAAAGGTAATGTCCTTTGAATACTAATTGTTCCCCAAAAAACTAACCTATCTCCATAGAGTCTTTTCAACTTTGCTGGATCCATACATTCTGGCTGAACCGGGTTAAGAATATTTATTCCAATTTCGATAAGATCGGATATTATTGGTTCTATATACCCATCACTATGGTAGAAAATAAATATATTAGGATTGACCTTTCTAACACTATTAATTACTTTGATTAATCTTGGCTTCAGCCATTTCCGCCATAAATCTGGTGACATCATCAACTTATGTTGAGTCCCAACATCATCTCCTAACCTTATAATATCTACCCCTGCCTCGGCATACCGTTTTGCCTGAAAACAGCGCAATTCAGTTATACGATCAAGCAAAAATTCTGGTAGATCTTCATTTATTAAAAAATCAGTCATCAGTTCGTTAAATCCTCTTATCTGCCAGGCAACTTCAAATATCGTCATTTCTAATGGGGCTACAACTGCTAACTTCTTGTCCTTAATCTTTTTCACTTCCTCTTCTAAATGTTCATGGCGATAGCTAGCTTCAAAATCAGGGAAAGGATACTCTTTTAGCTCTTCAACTGAACTTATGTAGGTTAGAGGAGGAATATGATAGTCAAAAGCCGGATTTGACCCTACCACAAAACCAGTTCCCCATTCATTAAAGGTAATAGATCCTAGACTAAACTTACCCCTATGAAATGGAGCATATCTGTTAAGGTCTAGTTTTGTTGCTTTAAATTCTACATAGCCCAAATCTATCTCTACCCCAAAGTATCTATTAGGGTCATCGTAACCAGTTCTTTCTTTAAATATACGAAAGGCTTCACGATTAAAGTCGGTAAGTACCATTGGAACTCTGTCTGGCTCTTTTAATAAAAGAGTGGTAAGTATTCTTTCTCTTGGAGTCATTATCGCCTCCGATTCTCTAACTCTCTTAGAAATACTTATGGAGTAGCAGAAGTCCTCAAAAGAGACGTCTGCAAGAACATGCTGATTAAGAGAAGAAAATATCCTCCTTTTTCCCTTTAATTAGTGCCTGTTTATCAATTCCACCTAAAAGAGCTAATTTGGTGAATTTTTCTCTAATAAAAAAGAATTTCATCCCGGCAGCTATCTCACAGAGAATAAATATATTAACACCGGCTTCTATAAAAAGAGGGAGAATGGCAAAATTATTGCCATATGAGTCCACCATAAAAAGTTCTAATTTGCACCTTTCCCTTAAATAATTAATAAGCTCTTTGTAATAGGGAAGGACAAAATCATGAAAATGTTTTGGGGAGATAAAAATCCCCGGGACTTTTTCCTTCGGGGAGTCCCTCCTTATGCTAACTTGCAATAGTCTATTTCGCTCTTTTTAGCTTCCTTTCTGTCCAAAGTTTTGCCTTACTCAAAAGCTCTTTTACTTCCTCTTCCGACCTGCAAAAAGTAGATATAAATAACCCTTTTGGGGAAAGCTCGGAGATTAGAGATTCTACTTTTTCTGGTTTTGCCAAGATATATAAGAGCTTCCCTCGCTTCTGTATGCGCTTAAAATATGGATACCATACTGGATCATCATGAGGTGGATCAGAAGTTACAACTGGGACACTCCATTGAATTCCATCCAATTCTTTAAGACCTAACAGTAAGTCAAGATGGGCAATTTGTCCTTTCCCATCAAGATGGTAAATACTATTATCTAAATATTGACAACACTCTGTAATAAAAGGGATAGCAAATTCTTCAAACATCTTTGGTGAGAGCATATTAGCAAAATCACACTGCACCGGATACCATTTCCCTGGTGACCATAGGCCTAACCAACATGTGGAACCCGCCTGTCCTTTCTGAGTAATCTGGTATATCTCTTGATACCATCTGATTTCAAGTTCAGTTATGCGTGAAATAAGATGCTTTACCTCTTCTGGATGATCAACTAAATCAAAGAGAAGTTGAGTTACCCCTCTTAGTGATACAAGAGTATCTAATCCATACAATACATCAGACATTCCAACAAGAAATTTTCCTTTACCTGCTTCTGTCAATGCTTCTGCTAAATGCTTAGTAATTTGCCACCATTTATTATTTGAATCATATTTAAAATCAGGCAAATTCTTCCAGTCATTAATTATAGGTGTTCTAAACCAGGTAGTTTCATTGGCAAACTGAGGCTCAACTCCCAAATAGCTAGCTGTCATATTTGGACCAAATGATGCAATATGATAAGGAACTGCCTCTCCTCCATAGTATGTCTTGGCAAAATTTATCTCCGCTTGATTTATACAATACTCTGGATTTAGTGCCCAGGCATACCATTGATTTGGGTTAAGTCTCGCGATCTCCGGTGGTGTAGGTAAAGGTTTTATATCTTTAATAGGTTTTCCCCTGGGTGCAGTTACTGCAATGCAAACCCTATCAATAATTTCACCTTTCCACCAGGCTTTAAACCTCTCTTGTACTTCTTCCCAATCATCTTTGTAGATCATAATAAGCTATATTTTCTAGCCTTAGTTTTTAAAAATCCCAGTCCTTCTTTTGCCAGAGTATCACCATCTGGAGCAAGCTTTCTCCAAATGTGGGTTGCCGCTGCTATCTCAGGAATAATACTAATAAAGGATTCAATTGCCGCCCAGCCTGAATAATTAATTTCTTTCAATGCTTTAAATACCCCATCCCAGTCTATATGACCTGTTCCAGGAATCCCCCTATCATTTTCACAGAGATGTATATATTCTAAAAGGTTTTCTGTTTTTACTATAGGCTGATAGAAATTTTTCTCTTCTATATTCATATGGTAGGTATCAAGCTGTACTTTGACATTAGGTTCATCTATAATATTAATAAGTCTTCTAACTTGCTCAGCTGTATTAACCAGATAAGTCTCATATCTATTGAGAGGTTCAAGCACTAACGTTATACCACATTCATTTGCAAACCTTGCTACCTCTTTTAGGGATGTTGCAGAAAATCTCCACTCTTCCTCAGTTGGAGATCTTCCAACATCCTTTCCAAATGAAGAGTACATAGGGCCTGCTAAAAAATTTCCTCCTATCTCATATGCTACCTGGACACAATCTTTTAAGTATCTTATGCCATTCTCCCTTACATCCCTATTTTTACTAGTTATATCTGTCTCATCAGTTAATCCAACAGATGCACAGCACTTTATGCCCTTTAAAGCAAGTCTTTCTTTTACTTTTTTAGTATTCAGTAGGTCAAGTCTTAAAAGAGGGATCTCTATAAATTCAAATCCCATACTTTTCGCTTTATCAATTAATCCTAAACAACTATCATCCCACCGAGATGTCCATATAAAAGGATGAATTCCAAATTTTATTGCCATACTCTCATCCTCTTTATAATTGAAAAGAAATATTGACTCTTTTAGCTATATAGTATGGCGAGATAGATACTTCCCCAAGTTTTGCACCCTTATTTCGTCCATCAACCAAAATTGATACTATATTTTCTTTTTTAATAAGGCCTTCATAAATATAAAAATCTTCTTGGGGACCAATATCAGTGTATCTTCCTATTAAGACATTATTAAAATAGATTAAGGCTTTTGCATTAGTATCTTTTAAAGTTAGCCGCAAAGGTGCTACATAATCAGGAGGAATTTCTATATCTATCCTTTTACGAAACCATATAAGGCTACCAGGGGAATTACTCTTATTTTCAGGAATTTTTCCCTCTTCCCAGTTTGAATCATCAAATACTGGCTCAAAATAATCCAAACTTTCTCCCGAAAGCCCTTCTTTAATCTTCCAATTCCTATCGATTAAACTATCATGAGTTGTTATATTAACTATTCCTTGAAGTCCAAAATAGTTAACCCACCGATCTACCTTTATACCAATAGCGATAGTATTCTTTCCTACTTCAATTGCATCTGTAATATCAAAACTAAACGGGGTCCCTAAGTATGTATTTTCTCTTAAACCGATAAAATTCCCATTTATATATAGATAGATTTTATCCCTTAATCCTTGAGGAAAATCTAAAGAGAGATATTTCCCTTTAAAATCCGATGGCAATATTACATCCGTTCTATACCAGACAAAACATTCTTCAAAAGGATTCTTAAGAAGCCGACTGTCCCAGTTCCAATCTATCTTTACCTCCTCCCAGTTCTGATCGTCAAATGTAGAGGTTACCTCCAGTGGTACCTCTTTTTTCAGCAATTTCTCAGAGTAGGTCTCAGGAATCCGCTTTCGCTTCCACTCTTTTAACATTAATGTTTTCTCTTCTGAGGATATATACACTGGACAGTTAATGCCATTAAATGACTTTTCCCCTAAACAGTGATGCCCCAGTGATTCAATTAGAATAACTAAAGTATTATCTCCTTGTTTTGCTAATGATGATATCTCACATTTTAAACAGTCTCTTCCACTACTTAAATACTTCCCATTCAGATAAATGGAAGCTTCATCCTGGAATCCTGTTAATGTTAAATAAAGAGGAGATTTAGTCTCTAACAAGTTAAAATGAGTTCGGTACCAAGTATATCCATTCTTTAAAAACCCATAGCTTTCAAGAGATTCCCAGGGTTTCCAATCTAACCACGAACTATCATCATAATCAACTTCTACTTCTTCATTGTCCACTTTTCTCTTCCACTTGCCTTTAAGAGAGTAACTTATCCGAGGCATCTTCCCCTCAGGTAGAGTAAATGAGGTGACATTTTTCTCTTTATCATACTGAAATTCTACGATTTTATTGTCAACTTTTACCTCTTTGAGCTGTAAGGGTAGCTGTATCCAGTTTTTCCCCTCTTTTACCTGAAAAGTTAGAAAGGAATTATTTCCTTCCCATTTTTCTTCTTCTAAGAAGTAAATATTCGAAAATAGTGGATATTTTTTCCCTCCGTAGTTGAAAAACCAAGTTTTCGACGCAATTTCCTTATCGACTATAATAAGTTTAAGGATTTCCTCTCCATTCATAGTTATAATTTGAGGAGCATCTTTGTGGATGTAATTAAGGTAAAGTATATTATCCTCTAAGTAATACTCTTCAATACCGGCCACACTCATTTTATCTTTAGATTCTATAGCTACCTCTCCCTCAATTTCGGAGTCTCTATAGAGGATAAGCGTCTTCTCTTTATCATTATCTATAAAATAGAAGAGCTCCGAGGTAGAGTATAGAAGGGTAAAATTATCGGAAAGTTTTAAGTTTACAGGGACAATAGTCATACTATAACCAGGAAGTTGATACAATCCTTTTTTGGGAATAGTTATTTTATCACCCGTCACTGGATGTAAAAAGGTAAGTTTGAATTTATGCTCTTTAGCATAAATATTACATAAAAAGAGAAATGCCTTTCCTTTACCCTTACGGGTAAATACTTCCACTCCTTTTTCTTCTATCTGGCAATAGTTCTCCACAGGGACAGTTTCCAGAAGCATTTCTCCAAAAGTATCCAGGAATCCACCTAACCTTCGACTAATGTAGTAACGGGTACTTAACTCTCCCCATTCTCTAATAGGGGCTTCAAAATCATAAGTTGTAGCCACATCTCTTCCCGTCCAATAGCCTAGGTTCGTTCCACCCCCATACATATACCAGTTAAAGCCAGAAACACCAGCCGCAATCAAGGCTTTAAGATAAACCTCATCCAATTCTGGCGGTCTATATCCATCGGAGAAAGGAAGCAATCCACCAAATCTAGTATACATATGGGTGCCTACTTCTAAAGCAAGGGGAGGCTTATCTGGTTGTGTTTTTATTAACTCTTTTATCTTATATATTGGTTCAGCGATGAGCCAGGACCTAAGATAAGGGTCGGGACATTCTATTATTTGGGAGCCTCGTACCCATATATTCTCATTAGTAGCTATAGGAACATCGATCCCGTCTTCTTCTACTAGCTCTTTTAGTTTAAGGTGATAAGACAGGTCACCCACTTCAAACTCGTTCTCTATCTGATAGAGAAAAACCTTACCGCCTTTGGTAATAAGATGAGGCTTAACTATCTTATTCACCCTGTCAAAATATTTTGCGCAACATTCAATATAGTTTGTCTCAAGGGAACGGAGCTCACAATCTTTAGAAATAAGCCAATTGGGAAAACCACCAAAATCCCACTCTGAGCAGATATAAGGACCTGGTCGGGCAATTATATATAAACCTAACTCTTCGGCTATTGTCAGCCATCTATCTAAATCTCTGTCACCTTCAAAATTAAATATTCCTTCCTTCACCTCATGCCAGTTCCAGGCTATATAAGCCCCAATAGAGTTAAGGAAAGCTCTTTTACATTTTAATAAGCGATCGTACCATTGGCTGGGAGGAATCCTAAAATAGTGTAATTCTCCACTATATATAAATTTCCTCTTACCATTAATAATGAAACTTTTCTCATCGTAATGTAAGTTTTCGCTAAATTTCTTTTTATGCATTAATTCTTCCTTTCTCCAAATCTCTTTTTTACTTAATAGCTCCGCTTAAAATTCCCGCAACAAGTCTACGGTGGAATATTATGAATATAATTATTAGAGGTAGACTGCAGAGAGTAGCTCCTGCCATTATCATGCCATAATCTACGGTATCTCCTTTCACCGCATTGAGACGGGCTAATGCCAGTTGGACAGTAAATTTCTCTGGTGATTGTATTATAATGAGGGGCCAGAAAAAGTCATTCCAAGTCCCCATAAAGAAGACTATCCCTAAAACTACTAACCCACCACTTACAAGAGGTAATATTATTCGGTAGTATATCTGAAAGGTTGAACACCCATCTATTTTGGCTGCATCTATTAGCTCATCAGGCATGGAAGAGATATATTGTCTCATTAGAAATATGCCAAAAGCATTAGCTATTCCTGGAATAATAAGAGGATAGAAAGTATCAAGCCAATGAAGCCAACTCATCAGAAGGTAAGAAGCTATTACCCCAGCTTGCACAGGTATCATCATCGTAGCTAAAAGAAAGATAAATAACCCATTACGCCCGGGAAAGTTATATTTGGCAAAAGCAAATCCCCCTAATGAACAGAAAAATAAAGCTAATAAAGTAAAACTTGAAGCCACTATGAAACTATTAATTACAGCTCTACCAAAATCCACATAGTCTACAAGTCCAGTATATTTCTCAAGATGAAATCCTTTTTCTGGTAAGAAGGTAAAATGCGTACTAAAAATCTCTGCGGACTCTTTAAATGAGCCAATGAACATAAAATAGAAAGGGAAAAGAAAAATAATAACACCAATTATTAGAACCCCATAAAGAGCTACGGAAGCTAAAATATGTTTCAATTTCATAAATATCCCTTCCTAGTTAATATCTCGGAGTAAAGAATTTAATTTGTATAAAACTCGCTATAAAAATCAATACAAACATTGCAAATCCTAAACTACCTGCATATCCTAGTCTATAATACTGAAAAGCTAGCTTATATAAGTAGATACCAAAGGTAGTAGAAGAAAATGCAGGACCACCACCTAGCATAATAAAAGGTTCTGTAAACATATTAAAGGTTCCTATAGTAGACATAATTGCACAAAAGAGAAGTACAGGCTTCAATAAAGGTAAAGTAATTTTCAGATATATCTGAAAATTATTAGCTCCATCAATAATTGCGGCATCATAAAGTTCTAAGGGAATACTCTGTAAACCAGCTAATATAAGTAACATATTGTATCCTACCCACTTCCAGTTTACTAAAATTGCTACTGTTACTTTTGAAAGCTCTGCACTATACCATCGAATACTAGGTACCCTTAAGAAAGTCAGCACTGTGTTTATTATTCCTAAGCTTTCACTAAAGAGAATAGAAAAGACTATTCCCATTGCTACCGCTGAGGTAACGTATGGAAGAAGATAGATGAGCTGAAATACATATCTATATTTAATAAATTTCGAATTTAGTACAAATGCCATAATAGACGCTAACAACGTAATGGGGGGTATATGTAATAGCAAATATATCCCTGTATTCTTTAAAGCTATCCAAAATACCTCGTCATTAAAAAGGTCTCTATAATTTCCTATTCCTACAAACTCCCAAGAACCCCCACCACTATAATTATGAAAACTCATCGCGAGAGCATATATAAGAGGGAATATTCCAAAAATACAATAGAGAATATAAAAGGGAGAAATAAACAAATATTCAAACCTATACCTTTTGAGCTCTTTTACTAACCCTTTAAGTTGCATCATTATATATTCCTCATTAAAAGAGGGGCTTTCAGTTAATTTGAAAGCCCCTCTTTTAAAAGTAAAAGCTTATCTGTATTTCTTACTTAAGTCTTCTAGCCTTTTCTGGAGTGTATTTAATCCCTCATCAATAGATACTTTACCAGCATAAATTTTAGATAGCTCAGCATCTATTATAGGGAATGCTTCACCACATGCTGGATGATAGAAGATCTCGGTTGGCATTAAAGCTAATGCATCTATAAACTCCTTAAGAAAGAGCTGGCCTCCAAAAAGCTCATCAGGTCGATTGTATACTCGTGGATCTTTAAAAATAGGCAAATAAGCTGAGAATGTTCCTCCCCATATCGCTTCAGCTAATCGACCCTCTAGGGTAACTGCATAAAACTTTAAATATTCCCAAGCAGCTTCTTTATTCTTTGACTGTGCCGGAATAACCACCTCTGAGCCACCCAGGTTAGAGACTGGACATCCACCTATCTCAAAAGCAGGTAAGGCACACACTCTAAGTTTCCCGTAACCGTCCTCAGGTTTTATTACAGTGTACGATAAATCGTCATGGTGCCATACCGCCATTGGATATGCTGCAATTTTACCAGCCTTAATAGCAGAAATCTTTGCTGGATCCCACAAAGGAACATTGAAAAGAATATCAGCATCTACCATTTTTTTAAATATTGCAACTACTTTTTTTGCTTCAGGACTGGTTAGAGTTGGACGGCCTGTCCGATCAAAATAACTACCTCCAATCTGATGATAGAGTGTTCTGAAAATTGCCTCTTCCCCAGTGCCTTTCTGAAAACTACCTATATAAATATCAGCATTTCTTAGTTTCTTACCTATTTCAATGTATTCATCCCAGGTCTTAATTGGCATACTTATCCCGTATTTATCAAATATGTCCTTTCGATAGTACAAAAGTACGGGACCAGCATCTCCTGGTACAGCAAATACTCTTCCTCTTGCATCCGAATTATTGTAGAGCTTAAAAGGGAGGAAATCTTTTCTAAACGGTGCTATCAACTCTGTCAAATCCCATAATTTCCCCTGCTTAATATATCTCTGGATCTGGCCGCCTTCGATCCAACATAAATCTGGGGCCCCAACTCCTGCTTCTAGAGTCATAAAAAGCTTTCCGTGAGTCTCATCGAATGGCATTGGTACAAATTTTACTTTTATATTAGTGTCCGGATGAGCTTTGACAAAAGCGGGGTAGATTACATCGTTATTCCACTTATCAAGGTTAGGCCAGCCCCAAAATACTAGTTCTATCTCCTTTTGGGCTAAGGCTATGCTCCCTATAAACATCACCAAAATGGCTGAGCTAATAATCACTACTAACAACTGCCTAAATTTTCTCACTACCATCTTAGCTAACCTCCTAACATAAAATTTTTATAATTCTACACTATTTTCGGGTTTACTGAACTAACAAATACTTCTTGTAAGTCTATTCTACCCTCATACGCATTACCCCCTTTCTAAAATTTTTTATACTATGCTTGGTAAAAGTTTATCTACACACTAAACTAAGTTGCTAGTAAAATAATACTGTTCAGCAGTACTAAACTATCTAAGAGATACCAGAGCTCATTCCGCGATAAGAATTTCTACCTCCTGGTCTTCAATTGCTTTAATATCGGAAGAGGAAATCTTATTATCCGTAATTAATTTACTTACTCGAGCCAGCGAAGTAACGTAGGTAAAAGCGACCTTCCCTAATTTACTGGAATCGGCTACAATAATTAGTTCCTCGCTACAATTTATCATGTATTTCTTTACTTCAGCTTCCAGAGGATTAACCGTAAAAAGTCCTTCCTTAACCGAAATGGCACTGATACCCAAAATAGCCTTGTCCGCCCGAAATTTAGTTATGGTTTCTATGGTTACCGGACCCACCAACATCAGGGTTTGCTTCCGTAGATTTCCTCCGGTAAGGATTACTTCTATACTATCATTTTCTTGTAATTCCATAGCAAGATTAGGAGCATTAGTCACTACTATCAGATCTTTTTTATGCTTGAGGTTTTTAACCAACTGAAGAGTCGTGGAACCCCCATCAATCATAACTGTTTCACCATCTCTTACGTATTGGGCGGCAAACTTCCCAATTCGCTCTTTTTCCGCTAGAAATTTAATCTCTCTTTCAGCAAAAGAGGTCTCTATGCCCGTACTCTTCGTAAGAATTGCCCCTCCGTGTGTCCTTCTCAGTAAACCTTCCGACTCGAGCTGGGAGAGGTCGCGTCTTACAGTTACATCGCTTACCCCCAGTATTTCTACTAGTTTGGTAACGGTCACTCGGTTAGATTTTTGAATGAATTCGATTATTTTTTTTCTTCTTTCCTCAGGAAATAGTTCCATTTTAGAATATTTTCTTTTTTTTCCCTCCGTTTGAATATTTTTTAGCATAATCTTAACTTCTTGTCAAGAGAAATTTTATAAAGTGTTAGTAACATGTCAAGATGTCCGCTTTTTGTAACAAGTGATGTGTCCGCTTTTGAGTTAAGTTAGTAGTCTACTCTTGTAGCGGTATGGGTAGTAATCCGAAACGATGGCGGACCTGCTTGGGTAACCTTTGAAGCGACGGTTTATCAGAGAGAAAATGAAAAGGAATACCACGATAGGCAAATTCGAGTTCTTCAAGATCAATATAACCGACTCCAACAACGTCTCGATCAGATGTATATTGATAAGCTAGATGGCAAGATTAGCGAGGAATTTTACGAGGAAAAAGCACGTCAGTGGCAGGAAGAACAGACTAATATCTTAGCTACTATCCAGAGACATCAAGACGCTAACTCTAATTACTTTGCCCAAGGCATTCATATTTTAGAACTTGCTCAAAAGGCGTATTCTCTATATATTAAACAAAAACCCGCTGAAAAACGTCGTCTTCTTAATTTTGTACTATCGAACTGCACTCTAAATGACGGAACCCTTTGTCCCACATATAAAAAGCCCTTTGACTTAATCGCCAAAGGGCTCACTCGTTCTAACTGGCTCCCCGGGCAGGACTCGAACCTGCAGCCCTCCGGTTACAAGTGCCCCTGAATTACTTCAGGGCTTGGACTATCTCATATCCGAAGAGATTGCAGTTTCTCTTTACGGACTCGGGCACTTCCCCTCCGATATGTCATCGAAGAGTACTCCCTTGCGGGATAGTCTCTGCACCTTCCCCAAACCATTAAATAAATCAAATAGTTCGGGGCTTGGCTCAGGATTGTCCGCCATCAATTTCAACGGATTTCCCTGAATTCACCCGATTTTTCAACCACGATTTCTCGTGGAAGCTGCAATCCAGCGTGAACCTCACGGTGACAGTTAGCACATAACATAATACATTTGTCCAATTCTTCCATAACCTTTTTCCAACCTCGAGTATATCCTTTCTGAGATATACCGAAGTCTTTACTAGAAGAACTGAGATGATGAAATTCCATCGTTTCCGTGCAGCGATCATAACCGCAGACTTGGCATTTTCCACCTTTGTACTTAATTGCCATCTGCCGAATCTTTTTCCTTCTTTTTCGAACAGCTTCGATCAAATACCCTCTGCGGTCATTATAGCGTCTCCTGTCCACCTCTGAAGCCACGCCTCCTTACAGCCGGATGCTCCACCATTGAGCTACCGAGGAACCAATGGCAATTTTATTATACCAAAATTATTTTTACTTTACAATCCCCCCGGATATAATAAAAGCTATAATAAATTTAACTCTACCAATTTGTGGAACGACGAGGTGTGGAAAGCCGATGTTTAGAAAGCTAATTTGGAGTAGGCCGAGGTTAAGATTTGTGGAAGTGTTGGTTATAAATATTACGAAGGTAAGAGTGATAAATTGTGTGAAGGTAAGAGGGGTAAATTGTGTAAAGTGGTAAATTTGCAAATGTGAGGGTGGGAAATTGATAAGGAAAATTTCCCAGAAATGGGGTTTTTATTTAACCGGGTTAATAATCCTGGGAGGTTCGTTTTTTCTTTATCTTCGGACCTTAGCTCCCACGATACTGGAAGGGGATGGGGCGGAATTTCAAACTCTGGCCTGCACTTTAGGAATTGCCCATACTACCGGTTATCCTTTTTATCTTATGTTAGGCAAACTTTTTACTTTCCTTCCGGTAGGAGATATTGCTTACCGGGTAAATCTTATGTCAGCGGTATGTGCTGCCGGAGCGGTATTTCTCGCTTACTTTATTATGCTGCGATTGGTCAAGAACTTACCTTCTGCCTTCCTGGCCAGTATTTTTCTAGCAATTTCTTATACTTTATGGTCTCAGGCAATTATCGCCGAGGTTTATACTCTCAATCTCCTGGGGGTATCTTTACTACTCTATCTTATTTTCCGCTGGAATAAAAACTGGTATCCGAAGTTCTTATCGGATAGTTCTCCTTCGGATGAGCCCTGGTGGAATTTGCGAAAGGAGCCGGTAAAAGAATTAAGAAGTGAGGCAAGAATTTCCAATTCGGCTTCGACAGGCAAGGATTTTAACAATAGCCCTTCCCGGGCCATCTATCCGCGGAAGGGAAAAAGTCACAATGCTGATTACCGGGACTCTGGCAAGGAAAAGGGAGGGAGCGATGGGAGTGAAAGTGGGCTTTTTCTCATTGCCTTTCTCTGGGGACTTTTTCTGGGAAATCATCTTTCCATCGCTTTTATTGCTTTCCCACTGGCATATCTTTTGATCAAAAATTATGGTTGGGGAATTAATCTCTGGAAGAAAGTAGGATTAATGGCAATTTTTCTGGCTCTTGGTTTCCTTCCCAATTTTCTTTATTATTACTATTGTTACGCAGTATCCACTCCTTATGATCATGTGCGCTGCGTAACCTTGCCCTCTCGGGATAGCTGGAATTTATCTCCGGGAGCATTAAATTCTTTCTGGTCCCAGACCTGGTTTTATCTGCGGGGGACCCAGTTTCGGGATCGTATGTTTGCCAATTCTCCGACCGAAATCCTTCGTAGTCTTTTCCTGGAATTGCCGGTGCGATTATTAGGGCAGTTTTATCCCCTGGGTTTAATGTTGGGGATTCTGGGAGTGGTGGGGATGATGGTCGGCCGGAAAGGAAATCGCTTTCTGGGGCACTTTTTGCTTATTTATCTGGGAGCAAATCTTTTCTATATTCTCAATTACGAAATCTGGGACATTGAGGCTTACTATCTCCCAGTTTATCTTATTTTTAGCATCTTTATGGGCTTTGGCCTGAAGTTTATTTTCTACCGGCTAAGTGGGTTATTCGGGAGCGAAAGAATCAAGGGACAGGAGGAGAAAAACTATAGTCGGAGCCTCATCCAGGGAGTGCGAACCCGGGTCCCGGTACTGTTAGCAACATTTTTACTATTCCTGCTGGCGGGATTTAATTACTGGTCGGGTAAGATGCTTGCTCACCGGATGAGGAATTATCGCTTGCCGCTGGCTTCTCTGATAGCCGTGGCGGGAAATCATCCTGATTTAAGTCAGGCCTATGATGCTTCTCTTATGGGCCGTTTTCATGCCAGTAAACTTCCGGAAAATGCTGTGGTTTATTCTGACTGGGGGAGGATGTATGTTTTACGTTACTTTGTCACGGTAATAGATAAGAGGGAAGATGTTTTGATTTATGAAGCTTATCCCTATGGTCCTCGCAAACAATTTTCCTACCAGAAACTTTCTTTTATCGAGGAAAATATTGACCGGCGGCCCATTTATTTTACTTTTTACCCCCGGGAACTGGCTCTTTTTTATTTTATAACCTATGAGGATGGATTCTATCGACTCCGCCGTCTCTCCTTCGGAGGCCAGTAGACACCTTTAC
>Ga0315310_10001178_pt1 | contig 16463 bp, 15 predicted proteins | sample TDP5_MG_FD_203630 | JGI IMG/M metagenome (GOLD analysis project Ga0315310, IMG submission 203630) | Freshwater sediment microbial communities from Lake Towuti, South Sulawesi, Indonesia - TDP5 | ecosystem: Environmental > Aquatic > Freshwater > Lake > Sediment | place: Indonesia: South Sulawesi... | reverse complement strand
AGAACCTCTGGACAGCTCTTGTCCTCCTCTACCATTCGCCTCACTCCACGCACATGTCCCTCGATCCTAGCTAACCGCTTAATTACATCCTCACGTTTTCTGTGCACGCTCATTTTAATATCCCCTACTGGGGGATGGGATATCTAATCGGATAAACTTTTCTGTACAAAAGCATCAAAGGACATGCTTATTTAACAAAAGAAGCTCTAAGCTCCATAAGAAAGGTACGTAGAAACCGAGAATTTAAACCGATATCTAAACCTAATCCCCCGCACCATGTTCAAACGTAGAAACGTGCCAGAATATGTTCTGTTAACAGGTGTTAACCGAAATGTCTTGCTGAAATGCGATTAAGTGGACTTCCCTGCTTGGGAAGGCATCTCAGAGTGGCGATGTCTCCCGCAAATTGTCTTTTTTTCTTCCTTTTTTCTAGCGCGCGAGGGGTCGATAATTTAAGGAGAAATACTCTAAGTTCAAAATGTCAATGCATGCGCATCATCCGGTGAATTAGTTCTCTTCGAATTCAATTTGGGCTATTGTCGGCACTGCCGAGTAAACCTTTCTCACTAGATCATATCTATTCTCAAATTTTGCTGCCTGAAAAGCCTTTAGATTTACCTGATCTCCATTTGTTAGTTGGATCGTTGTTTGATTTTCATCGTTCCACAATGGCTCGTTGACAAAAATGAATTTTTCGACATCATCTCTATTAATTACTTGCTCGAATTCTCTAATAACTTCAGTTGATGTTGAGGCAGTTACGGTGACTATTAAGATGAAAACCTTAGTAACCATTAAAGCTCTATCTATCTGCTCTCTCCATTGCCCTTGAGTCATATCATACTGTAAGTTGCGATCTGAAATGAAAACGTCAATGTTACGTTCCGTTAGGAATTCATAGAGATGAATAGCGCAATCATGACCACTTTCATCCTTAAAGCTTATGAAGAATTTCTTGGGTTCTCCTAAAACCCACTTGTCACCGCTTTGTTCAGGTGCCATAAAGTTCACTTCTTTGGGATTGATGCTTGAGATTTATCCAACAAATTGCAGAGTGAAATCAAGTTCTTCCATGCTGGTAGCTCGATAGCTTTCCTGCCATGGGCTCTATAATCAAGCGCATATGCTTCTGCGAATGATTTTAGAGCTGAACCATACAATCTTCTAGACAAATAATTGACACCGAGATTATTGTGATGGGCCGCGTTCTCAGGTTCCTTCTTGACCAACTCTTCTAGTATCCTACTTACTTCTTTGTGGTTTCCAAAGCTAGTGGAAATTGAAAAAGCTAAGGTGCTCCATTTGCTTCCATCATATTCATCCACCGAAATCTTATCTACAGCAGCATCAACAATATTTTTTACGTTACCTTTTGATTGCTTTAATAACAGTTGAATTACATCTTTTACCCTATCAGAATCTGATGCTCTCAGAAGTTCCTCTAAATACCGGTTAATTGCGGTAGGCTTGACACTTGCGAGACAATTAACCATACTATAATCTTTGTGCAATTTCGATTTCCGATAAAGACTTCTGGTCTCCTTTCCATCAAATCCATCAAAAAAAGTACCTAAAACATAATGTGCATAAGTTGAAGTCTTGACTCCATTTTCATCCTTTTCATGGTATGCCCACTCCATCAGTCCAGAAATGACTTCTATACAAACGAATGCAACGTCTTCACGAGTTGCTTCTTCTGGATCTGGCAGATGAGCAACTAGCCTCTGATAACATAATACATATGGATCATCACGTTTCCTATAACTGAATTTATCAAGTACACGGTGCTTGTTATTGGTGTGCCAATTGTAGATCCTGCGATAACACTCTGTTGTAGTTAAACCTCGTAGGGCCTTATCAGAACTGTTACCCTTAGTATTCATTCAAATCATCTCACATCGTTATTTGTGTTAGTTTTACCTATGATTTAAAACACACGCTGTCCACAGTGGCGACATCTCCTGCAAACTGCTTTTTTTCTGTTTTAACATTTGAAGGGCGTGGTGGACCTGCGAAAGAGAAATGTGTAAGGACTGTGCATTTTTGGTGGGTGGTGGTTTGAGTTGGCTGGTTTTTTTGAGGATTTTGAACGATGTTTTAAGTGCTACAAGTTTTGATGTAGTTCTTGGCGAGGTCGATAGGGAACAGATGTATCAGGAGCTTCTTCACTATTTTGGTCTGGTTGGGGGATTGAACGTTTGTGAGGCTTTGGAGCATGCTTGGCGAGACTCATACAACAGAAGCGAGATAGAAGACTTCATTATTGCTTGGCTTAAGAAGAGGGCTAAGAAGAAAGAAAAAGCCCTAGCTGGAGTGGTCTAAAACCCAAAAAACTATTGCCACGGGACGTAACCTGTCGGTTAAGAGAGTGCAAGCCTCAAGCCTTGGAACGTAACTCAGCGAATACGACGCATGAACAAGAAGCTAGACAGCCTAATCGGTCAAAAAGCAGCAGAGAAAAGAGGCAAAGGCTGGGCACTAACAACATTCCTAAGAGAAGCATGGGGATCTACGAAAGAAGGAGTATTGAGAGAAGAAAACTCGAATAGTTGCCTTCCGAGTCAATGAACTTAACGAGAGTAGTCAAACTTTTTGCTAGATGCGCAAATCATGCCCACCATTAATGGACTTGAATGTTGGTTCATTGGAGAAACTTTTAATTGGGAACCTTCGGTAACATATGCAATTGCACAAGAATCCGAGGTTCTTCGTTTGAGGGCCTATTCATGAACCTCCAAGATATCCGACTCAAACCAGCTTACGATTCGGACGAAGATGATATCCTTAATGATTTCTATATTCCAGCACTTTCTAACTCTCTAAGTTATTGGCGTTTAGCAGGTTTCTTCTCTTCTAGTGCATTGGCCGTGGCTGCAAGAGGAATATTAGGCCTCATTAAGAACGGAGGAACAATGAAACTTGTTGTTGGAGCCAAGCTTCGCAAGGCAGATGTCGAAGCGATTGAAAAAGGCATGAAAAACAGAGAGCAAGCAATTGCTGAAATGATGATTCGAGATTTGGATTCCATCGAAGCAGAGTTTGTGAAAGATCATGTCAAAGCCTTAGCGTGGATGGTGGCTAACAATAAACTTGAGATTAAGGTTGCAGTGCCTTTGAATACCTACGCCAAGACTGCTGAGGATATTAATGAAGGAATTTACCATCAAAAGGTAGGCATACTTTCAGGTGGAAACAATACTTCAAACAGTATATCTTTTAGTGGTTCTGTCAACGAGTCAGAGACGGGTTGGTTGCGAAGCATTGAGGAGTTTAAAGTTTTCAGAGGATGGGTTCCAGGCGAGGATACGTACGTCAAAAGTGATATCGAAAAATTTGAAAAATATTGGAATGGATTGGCTAAGCGAGCCATTGTGATTGACATTCCTACAGCCGTCCGTGACAAGTTAATAGAGCTGGCACCTGAAAGAGTAGATGAGCTGCATCTTGAACGACATTATCGCATAAGTGGAGACAAAAAGCTGTGGCCTCATCAAGTGGAAGCAATTCAAGCTTGGGTCAAGAATGGGTTTAAGGGCATTTTAGCAATGGCTACCGGAAGTGGAAAAACATTAGCAGCACTGTCTGCTTGTGCACTTGCACCTTCGTCAGTTATTACAATAATTCTTGTCCCCACTGAGCCAATTCTTGACCAATGGGCAAGGAAGGAAATCTCCAAATTTGATCCATCTGGCCGAGTGATCATCTGCAGCGGAAGTCATCCCGAGTGGAAAACTTTACTACCCCTTGAACTTGGTCTTATCAGGAAAGCATGGAGAGATTACTCTCCAACAAATCGACTGTATGTAACAGCTATAATGAACACGGCGGCAAGCGAGAAGTTTCTTCTCGCATGGAAAGGTATACCAGCCGAGAACGTCCAAATCATCTGCGATGAAGTGCACCATGTTGGCGCTCCATTTTTCCAGAATTGCATGACTCTGCCAAGCTCACGCAGAATAGGACTTAGCGCGACCCCTGAGCGCAATTGGGATCCAATTGGGACTAGAAGAATCATCGAGTACTTTGGACCAACCATATACGAGTATGGCATAAAGAGTGCCATACAAGATGGGCATCTCTGCCACTACAAGTATTATCCATACTTCGCATTTCTAAACAAGCAAGAATTCGAAGAGTTTCAAAAGTTATCTGACGAAATCGAAAAAGAAATTGCAAGAATTAGTACCAAAGAACAGGAAAAAGATTCACTTGCCATAACCCGCAAGCTCGAAAGGTTGCTTGAAGATCGGGCCAGAATAAAAAAGAAAGCTAAGGACAAAATTCGTGTCTTTCGAGAGATCTTATCTAGAACTGATATACGCCCTTTAATTGTGTTCTGCGAAGATCATGAGCAACTGAACGAAATCAAATCTGTTCTCAAAGAAAAGGGTGTCAGCAACTACTTAATCTATACTAGTAGGATGACAGATTGGCAAAGAAAACATGTCCTTGATGACTTCCGAAAGCGTGAGGCAGATATACTCCTAGCAATTCGTTGCCTTGACGAAGGCTTGGATGTTCCTGAATGTGAAGGTTGCATCATCGTAGCAAGCTCAAGTAGTACACGAGAATTCATCCAACGAAGAGGACGAATATTACGTGGACTTAAAGGAAAGTCAGCCATACTGAATGATATAATTGTGGTTCCTTGCGAATCGATAGGACAGGAAGATATGAAAGCTGCCAAGACGCTCGTTAGGCAAGAGTTGGAAAGAGTTAAGGAACTGGCAGAAGCATCGGACAATGAATGGGAGACCAGAAACATTATCCGCAAGGAGTTAGCAAAATATGGTTTGGAGTTTCTTGCCGATATATAAGGTGACAAATAAGTGAGACCATCAAAGGAAGAGATTGAGAAAATTCTCAGAAAAACTGAGCTAAAACACGATATCAAGGAAGGAATTCTATCGGAGATTTACATCGCTGAGGCGAAAGTGGTATTCTTGGGGAAAAGACGCAATATAATTAATGCGCTGCGAAAAATCGTCCAGAACTCCTTGAAAAATGGTGGTTATAGTGAGAATAAAGCAGTTGATGCTTGAGAATTTCAGGCCTTTTTGCGGTCGCCATACCATTGACTTGTCCGTTGAGAAAAGTCGACCGGTTATCCTGATAAAGGCGCTCAACGATGTGGGCAAGACAAGTCTCTTCAAAGCCATTCAATTTTGTCTATACGGAAGCAAAGCAACCGGAGAAAAGGCTTTCAGACATGTGAATCGTACTGCATGCACCCAAAATGACGGTAGAACATCTGTAAAATTGATTTTTGACCACGAGGAAAAACTCTACGAGATAACTCGTTTTGTAGAATTCAAAAAGAGCCCTCCTGGCTCCTTTCCCGACGTCAGTGATGAAGTTCTTGAAGTTAGGGTAGACGGCATACCAGAGAAATTAGAAAGCATAAAGGAGCAGAATATATACATTGAGGCAATACTGCCAGAAGATGCGTCTCAGTTCTTTCTTTTCGACGGCGAAGACATCCAAAAGTACACAAGACATCCGCCTGGTGAACGCGTGAAAGAAGCTATCGAAATGGTTTTGGGAATACGGGAATTGTTGAATGCTAGAGAAGACATTGAAGACATAAGTCGAGATTTAGGGCGTGAATTGGATGACCTTCTGGTTGAACGTTCTAAACATGCCCAAGAAGCAGTCGCTGTGGAAAACCTCGGTAATGATATCACTCAGATACGAAACAAAATTGCAGAACTCGGTGACAGGATAAAACAAGCTGAAGAAAATGTTAGAAGTTGTGATGAGACACTAAAAAAACACACAGCAATTCAAGCAAAAATCGAATCTAGAAAGCAAGCTGAACATAACAGAGATTTACTAAGAGAACAAATAAAGGCAAATGAAAATAAAATACGAGATTTTAATCGACACCTTGGAGTCATCCTAGTTGCTCCTCTCCTCCTAGAGCTCTCTAGGCTAGGAAGAAAAACTGTGCCTCATTGGAAAAGAGCTGCAATAAGCGCCGTCCTGCAAAGCGATTTTTGCATCTGCGACAGACCTATAGATCAGTCCACAAGGGAGCGGTTCGAGAGAATATTGGACAGAAACTTGGGAGTGTCTAGTCTTCAATATCTTGGGGACCAAGCAACGGAATTGCTGTTTGATACGCAGCCTGAGGCGCTTGAAAAAAACCTTTACGAAATCTTGGCGCAAAGGAGAGATTTGGAGTCGAATCTTGTTTTGCAGGAGCAGACGATAAGCGATTTGGACAAGGAAATAGGCGGTCGGGAAGACTTGGCGGATGACATAAAAGCCGCAGCGGACACGCGGCGAAGAGCAGCAGTAGACTTGCAACAATATATAGTGGAAAAACAAGCAAAAGAGATGGATCTGGAAACAAAAAACTCCGAGTATGGCAGAAGACAAGCAAAACTGGCTGAACAATTTACAGACAAAGATATCGAAAGCAAGAAAGCCCATCTGCGATCATCTGAAGCATGCGAAACCGCTGTCAAGGAAGCGATTGATGAACTAGTGGATAAGAGCAAACAAAGAGTCGCGGAATTGGCTTCTAAAGTATTTCTAGAACTTACAAACGCACCAAGGCTCTACCAAGGAATCGAGATTACGAATGAATACGAACTAAAAATAAAAACGATAGGTGGAACAACGAGACCGGTATGGGATCAATCTCCAAGCGCTGGTCAAAGCCAAATCATCGCTACAGCTTACATTGCTGCTTTAAATCGATATACGGCAAGAGAGGCTCCTGTAATTATTGACACACCAATAGGCAGACTTGACCCTATTCATAAGCGAAACCTAATTGAATACTATCCAGAAATTGGTCCACAAGTCATTATCCTTTATCAGCCAAGTGAACTAAGTTCTGAAGACATAGAACCCATTGAGAAATGCATTGCTTCCGAATGGCTGCTCGAGAGAGATCCCAGCAATCCGGATGCTTCCATTTTTAGAAGAGTTAAAGGTAGATAAATATGAGCCAGACTGAAAACTCTGCACCACTGGATGAGAATTTTATGGTTCGAACAGCTTATCCAGACGTATATCAGGAACTGTGGCAGAAGAAAAAGCTATTCAAAAACCAGATCCATCTGTTTACCGCTGCTCTCGCAATTGGAGTACTATACAATGCACATAGCCAGAAGAAACCTCACCAAGATATTGTAAGAATAGGAACACTCTCAGAAGAACACAAAGAAAACATAGATGTAATTAACATTTTGTCGCAGGTTGTTTATGTGGGCCCGGATAAACGCGCTCGTGGTGCAGCGATTTTATCCTATGCAGATGGAGGTCTAGAAATTATATGGAAGGAATATCAAGCCCAAGGAATGCTTGACATACCACGAATAGTAGAAGAAGCAAAGAAGAAATGGCCAGACCGCATTCCTGAACTTTCTCATGTTTTCAAAGGCCCCTCATGACTCTCAGATGAGTTGGAGTAAGAAGCTCTTCAGTTTAACTCCGCATTGGTAGAAGTTCGTAAAGGTCTCCAAGATCTTTGACTTTGTCGAATAAGGCAATTGCTCCTCTGTTTAAATGAGCTCTGAACTGTGGAAGCAGATCTTTCTCAAGGTCCAGACCATCATGTAGAAGCCTTTCTCTGAGCAGAGCCATAAAGAATACATCCCATTCTCCTGTTAAAGTATAACGGTTAAATTCCTGTCCATTCTCATCATAGCGTTGAGGGTCTGGGATAGTAGGATCACTTAGGGAAAGACACATTCCTATTCTGCACAAGATGTTCGGTGTTAGCGCGGTTCGTCCTTTAAGCATGGACAACCGAACAGTCGCGCTTTTGCTTATTCTAATTCTGTTGAAGCTCATCTACTGTAACTTCCTCTTTTTTTCCTTCCCAGAAGTATCCAACGGATGCGTTGGTCGTTTCGGCTTTTTCATCAAATTGTAAATGATATGCTTTAGAGACGTATGGTTGAAGTTCCTCAAAGTATTGCTGGTCTATCTCTGTGTCTGTCGAAAACACTATGACTTGATGGCTTGCATTTGGGAAAAAGTGCTGAACTATGTTCTCTCTGTGCTCTGCGTCTAGCCTTCCCAGTGGCGTGTCTATTATGAATGGCAATGGGCGGCCTGAGGTACGGGCTAATGCCCACAGCATTGCAACCGCGTAGATTTGTTTTTCTCCAGCTGCTAACTGATTTTTTGGGATGATTTGTCCGTTTTGTCCCCAGAGTGTTATTGAGAAGTTATTTGGGTCTACGTCTATCTTTTCGATAAGATGTTCTTTATTGGAAAGCCATTTGAAACATTCCAAGAAGGTATCACAGAGACTCTTGATCTTCTCTTGCTTGAGACGGTTGACATATTCATTGAGAATGGTTTGCACTTTTTTCGCGAGTGCTAAGCGTTGAGAAAGGTTCTGCAACTGTGTTTTCTGTTCAAGTTTCCTTTCGATTTGTTGTTTGACTTGGTTGAGTTCATATTGCGCCTTGCGCAGATCTTCTTCAAGATTGCGATGATTTTCTTGAAGGACACCAAGCTCCGTATGTAGACTGCTTAATTTTTGAATAAATGGGTGAAGCACATCATCTTGCGGAGCTCGAAACAGGGAGCTATCAACTTCTTGTCTTTGTCTCACTAGTCTTTCCAAGGTGGCAGTAAGCTGCCTTAGATCTGTTGGAATACTGTTTAACGCTTTGTCGGTCCAGTCCAAAAGCCGGCTTCGTTCCCTTGAGGAGAGCTGGTGAACAATTTGAGTGGAATTATCATCTGTAAACTTGATGCTTCGTTCTAGAGTTTCAGCAATCTTGTTTGTTATCTCATTTTTCTGGTCAGCCGAAACGCTAGTTTCTTTCCAAAACTGTTCGCTTTGAATTTCCTTAATGAAGTCTTCCAAAATTGAGTCTAAAGCTGCAACAGCCGCTTTCTTCTGCTCAGATTTCTCCTCCTTGAGGAGGCGATTGCGCAGAGCTCTGCACAAGTCTGGAACTAATGCAAACGGAAGTAAATCTGAACAGAGGTTTCGAACATTCGCCTTTGCAGCCTCTATTTCCTCTTCAAGCTTCTTCCCAAGAACTTTGAGCTCTTCACGCTTGCTGGCAAACCCCCCGCCTTCCTTTGCTATCTGATGTTCTTGCCCCTCTATCTCAGATTGGATACGATCAATTTGGCTTTGAACATGAGCTTTTTTCTGGAGAATAGCATCAAACAGCTCTTCTAGCGCCTTTCTCTTGTTCTCATACGTGGTGAGGTCTGTTTCAACTTGCTTATCTTCTTCTTTGGCTTTTCGGAAAAGATATATTCTGAGGTCTGTTTGAAGGCGTTCTACTAAGTCAAGTCCAAGGAGTGAATGAAGAGAGGTGATAAGATATCTGTTATCAGTTTCTTCCTCGGCTAGATTCTGAATTTGTTCACCATCGAAAAAGAAAAGTTTAGACACGCCTAAAGGAATTAGCTCCATTAGGAAGTCTTGCCACTGTTCTTCGTCTATATCTCGTAAATGTGCAGCATTTTGATAAACTTCTAGGGATTCAGTGATTTCTGTGTCTTGGCATGACCACGATCTCTTAACTAAGTATGTGTCAATATGTCCTGCTTGAGCATAGTTAAACTCTACACTTACAGATGCAGTAATGGGACTAGGAGCCTCCGAGGAACGATGAACACGTTGGCGAAGATGTTTGTGATATAAGAATTTAGGTAATTTCCTTCCATGGAAACTGCTACCATATAGACAAAGCCGAACAGCTTCAAAAAGTGTTGTCTTACCGGAGCCGTTCTTTCCTCCAAATAAGATGATGGGTCGTTGAAGGTTGCTTGACTTTTTTGGTCGCAGGTCGAAAACTTGCTTGCCCCGAAACACGCCGTAATTCTCAACTTCAATTTTCGTTAAGATCATCTGGGGCCTCCATCTTCTTTTGGGATTAGATTGTTGTCTCTAGGCGTGAGGTTGTGGTTTTTGATGTAGCGAAGCAGATCTTCTTCGGTTCGCCATTCTTCAGCCAAAATTCTTTCAATCTTATTGTATATGGACGAGCGTCTGCTCATGCCTTGCAACTGCATTTCGGCGTCTAGAAGTTTTGTGACTAACCGAGTTGGGGCCTCATGTATTTTGCAGATTTCTTCAAGTAGTCGGCTTTCTTTTTCTGAGAAAGAGCCCAAATCGTCTCTTATCCATTCAAGATCGGAGCCTGTGACTTCTCGGTAAATCTGCGGCACCGAATCTTCCCAGTCTCCCCGCTCCGTCCGCCATATTCGCCTGATCTCATGTAGTTCTTCAGGCAGAATCAACTGCATATTTGGGTCGGGGCCTTTGCTTCTAACATCAACCTGTGCTTTTAGTACACGCTTCAAGATTTCCTTGCAAACCTCAAGCTTGTATGGTCCTCTAGAAATTATGCCTGAGCTATCACTCTTGAATGAGACCATACCTTGCCTTCGTTTGTACTCTCTGTATAATGACTTGTTTTTAGGATCTTGTGTTGAAGCAAGAAAGTTGCGGATTTCAAGGAGAGGGCTCATCCATTCTTCTCCAGAAGTGATGAGGGCTTCCATGGATTTGTCACGTGCAACTACGGTACAAACCCAGCATCCAAATCGACTGCCTCCGCATGATGGGGTGGTATCGTCCACTACAAGTGGGCATTCTCCAGTGGCATTTCGGTAAAGAGTAACCAGGTCTCTGTTGTTGTTTCCCCAAGGCGAGGGGTTCAAAAGAAGATAGTCCCACACGTCGTCTAAGGTGAAGTCTTCGATTGGCGTATATACGTAAGCTCTTGGAAAGTGAGAATGGCGAGAAAGAAGGGTGCCAGTAATGCGGTAAAGACTCATCACTTGAGCTCGGGTCATGCTTTCAGCTCGGCGGGCTCCTAAAACTAGAACTACTTCGCCGTACTTTGAGATTTTTTCCATTATGAAGTTGTTTGCTGTCTGAATTTTCAAGCGGTCAGTGCACCATCTGAAACCTTGCCAAGGTGCCGGATAACCTCGCCCTATAAGGTTCACCCAAAAACTCTGTGTTATGGGTGGTTTCAGCTTTTGAGCCTGGAATGGCATATTTTTCTGAATGGCAGTTTCATTAATGCGCTGAACAGTTTGATTGATAAAGTCTACGATTACCGGAGTCTCAACCAAAGTGTCTGACGAGATAACGTAAACAATCTTTTTCCGCCTTTCCGGAAGGAGCTCAGCTATAGCGTTCCAAATTAGTTGAAGAGCTGTGGTGGAATCTTTTCCGCCACTGTAGCCAATCACCCAGGGTCTGTCATCTGCTAGGTATACTTCTTGTATCTCTTTGTGTATTTCTGGGAGTCTCCTCCCATTATCGAATTTGAAAGTTTCTGGATTCATCGTGTTTGAGACCACTTGATTTTTTCCTCCTTGGAGGAGGCTGAAAACCGTCGTTCTAGATTCTTTTCTTCTTTAGTCAACGGGATGCCTAAGACTTTTTTCAACACATTTGTAGTCAGAATGACATTTTTGCTGGACGCATTGATCCGGCCTGCATGCATAGCACATCCTTCCCAGAGATCAGCGTTGGAACGGGACCAGTCAATTCTTTCCAACCTTTGCAGTCGACTTTTCCACTTGTTAGGGTGTTGAGAAATGAGCGCTCGGCCAGCAAGGCCCAGGGCTAACAAGGCTATTCCATGAGCGTGTATGAAACTCCTACGAAGTTCACTGGTCGAAACTTTATCTTGTAACACAAGTTCCCACTCTGGGATGTATCTTGTCACTTCGTGCCAATATTCCATAGCTAGCTGTTCTTCTCCAAGTGAGATCTGCTCTGGTTTCTGACCCTTGCCAAGCAAAGCCTTTGTAGCTTGATAGATACTACTTAAAGTGAACATTTTTGTGGAACGATTGGAAATGGTTGTTTTCTCTACTTCCGTGCGGTTCTTAAATATCGGGACATTCTCTGCCAATCTAACACAAAGGCGGGCTAACGGATCTCGATGGTCATAGAGTACACCCAATGACATGGTCGGGCGCACGGCATGTTTATTCAAATCTGCAAACATTTGCTGACTGCGCTTTAGACCCGCATCAACGAAAAAGACTACGGAGATAGTCTCAGAACCTAATTCTGGCATAAGCTTCAAAGCCGCTTCAATAGCAGCGCGTCTATGCTGGCCGTCGTTTATCAAGAGCCTTGCAGACATAGGCACAATCAAGTATCCAGTCTTACTTGCTGGACCCGACTCTGCAAGAGCTCTGAATTCTACACGCCCATCAATAGAGGCTGTAAGTGAAGAAAACGTATAGTTCTTAGGGCTTTCAACCATATATCGGCAAATGCTAGGGATACGTGAACGGTTGATAGTGCGTTGAGCTCGCAGGTCTGGTGATAGTTCTTTTTCGTCAAAGAGGAAGAGCTTCGGAATGAGCTTCAATGGGCACATTGCTACATAATACTCTCTGCCTGCTTGAATGCCTCGAAGCGCCGTAAACACATAGTTAAAAGAGTCAGCGTCTTTCAGTCCTTCTAAAAAATCTTTTATGTTTGATTCTGGCGCCAAAGTTTGAGTCATGCTTCACTGCTATTTTTGGAAGTTTCTAATAAGCTTTTGGAAGTCTAGAAAAACTATTTGGAAGTTTTGAGCCTTTCTGCTTCGGAGAGAACTGGGATATAAAATGAACTAAGTATACCATCATCCATTGAGTCGTAAGATGGTTTGATTTTCAAATTTTTGAGACTCATTTCACTACAGAAAAAGTTTTAGTATTATTTTCATACCATCTCAGGCTGTTAGCGATTTTTTCGGTACTAAATTTTACAGGTAGAATCGCCTCTCTTTTTTCGTGAAAGATTTGTTTTCGCTCCTTTTTTGGTATTCGTGAGGCTGAAAGTTTCCATTTTGAGTTTGATTTCAGGTTATTTCTTGATTTCATTAGATGTTCTTTCATTTCAACAAAATCTGTGAATCGGCCGATGAAATCATCCAATATGACTACAAACGCCGCTATGTATTTGGTTCTAAAGATGAGCGACTTTGTGGAGGGCTTCCAATCGTTTATAAAAACTTCTCTTACTTTCTTGAAGTACCCATTAAGCAAGCTTTTTGTAACTTCTATCAATTTTTCTGCTTCGGGTGAGAGACATTCTTTGTTCAAAAGCGTTGCAACATTCTTTGCTTTCTGGCTATTTATGTCTCTTATATTTCCGATTAATCTCGCTAATTTATTTGCTACTTCTACAACGCTAATCCTTTGAATCCCAAGTTTTGATTTTCTACCTAAAGCGCGCCCTTCAAACAGGTCATGTAATGGTGAGTTCTCATCCGTATTACATTCTGCAATAACTTTTCCGGCTAAGGACTCACTTGACGTATCACCCATCTGATCATAAGCAATTGAATAAAGCAATGAAGTTTTTACCTTTACTTGCTCTCTGTTTACATCCATAAAAGTGCGGGCAGAGAATCTTCCTATTTCTCCAAGGTCGTCGCTATAGAACTTTATACCATTCACTAGAATCTTAGCTTTCTCTTTAATCTGAGGAGACAAGGTCGCATATGAGTAAAGTCTATGTTGTCCATCTATAATAGTTAAGGAACCATATTTAAATGGAATAGCTAATTTATTATTTTTAGTTTCAGCGTGTGGTGGAAGCACGACTGTTATAGGTGTTGGAAACGAGCGTTTGAAATTGTTTTTGATGAAATTTTTCCTGATTCCTTCTAGTTTATTATTATCTAACATTCTTTGAAAATATGTCTTTACATCGGAGTCCCGGAGCCCATAAAAGCGCCAAACTTTACAGGTTCTCAGCAAAAACTCTGGATCCGATGAAAAGAGAAATATATCCGCTTTCAAAGATTTTCCTTCGATTTCAGTTATTTCACATTCCTTAACTTGGTGGAATTTAAAGCGCCTAACATCTTCATACTCTTTCTCCAGAAAAGATTCTATTCCCAAAAATGAAAGTAGCTCAAAACATGCATATTTTCCGATAGCTTTAGTTAACTTTGAAATGTAAGTCCAATCATCGATGTTAATAATTCTAAGTTCTTCCTTAGCACCAAAGTCTTCTGGTTTAATTTCTTTGTATATCAGTTCTGGCGAAGTTCCCACATATATAGCTCGCCATTCTTCTACATCGCTAAAATCATCTTTTTTTCCTTCGGGTATGCCGCTAAAGCTCTTGGCGAGTTCAATTTTAGGAAGCCTACTGTTCTTTATCGCTTTGTATTTCATTATAAACTTGTCAATTTTTTCTTTGTTCTTATCTTTCTGAGTTGTTACTTCGATTAGAAAACCTATCTTCTCTAGCTTGGCAACAATATCAATCTCGACTTCCTCAGGCTTAGTGATTGATGTTTCAAGTTTGGATATCGGTATAGGGTCATTTGGCCAACAAGCTTCAAATCCAAAATCTCTCAAAACCTGCCCAACTTCATCTCGAAATTTATCTTGACCCATGTTATCCCTTTTGATTTATTTTTAAATAATAACTAGTTATGTGTTTCTCTTCCTTTCTCAAATTTGATATATACGATTTATTTTTATCTTCTGCAGCTTTTGGAAGTTCAGAATAGATTTAGTTGAAAAATTCAATAGGCTAACCGGGTAAAGAAAAGTAAGGCGGTGACAAAGAGATCTATATGGAGCTTGACAGTGGAACGAGAGTGCTAAAGACAATTGAACTGCTTGAGAAGGAGCATCCAGACGCAAAAATCGCACTTAACTACTCCAATCCTTTAGAGCTCTTAGTGGCTACAGTTCTGTCAGCTCGATGTGCAGATGAAAGAGTAAACATGGTCACAAAGATGCTTTTTAAAAAATACAGAAAAGCCGAAGACTACGCAAATGCTGTTTTGAAAGAGCTCGAACAACTCATAAAGTCCACAGGTTTCTACAGGAACAAAGCTAAGAATATCAAGAGATGCTGCCAAATGTTAGTTCAAAATTTTGATTCCAAAGTTCCGAATTCTATGAATGAACTACTAGAGTTGCCAGGGGTTGGTAGAAAAACTGCTAACATCGTCTTGTCTAACGCTTACAATGTAAATGAAGGAATCGCTATAGATACTCATGTTCACAGAGTTGCAATGAGACTTAAATTAACAGAGCAGAGTGATCCTGACAAAACAGAGGAAGATCTTGTAAAAATCGTTCCTAAAAGACTGTGGAAAAAAATTACCGACTTATTGATTTTTCATGGTCGAAGAATCTGCATAGCTGGTAAGCCTTACTGTGAACGATGCGTAATAAACAAACTCTGCCCTTCAGCCTTCACTTTTGACTAGGCTGGACGCGAACATCCAGTTATTATTTTTCTTTGTAGTAGCTTAGTCTTGCTGTGGCGCCTGTTGTTATGGCGAACTATATGGGGCTATTTCATACACTTCCTCTGTTTAAAACAGATTCGCTGACTAAATCATTTAAAGAATGGATGCGCTGAGCCAATAACAGAGAGACTGTTAAGTGAAAGTGATAAATATTCAGGTCAAATAAATCTAATCGTCACTTTAGGGTGATCTCATGCTAAGTGAAGGTTCTATACAAGAAGTATGGGGAGCAATGTTAGATAGTCTTGATAACGTTCTTAGACGATTAGGGGACAGAGGAGAGCTGGCGAGGATTACTGAAAGACGCTTAAGAGAGTCCTTAAAGAAAGAAATGGAAGCTGAGAGCGAAGAGCCGAGCGCTATACCACAGAGAGGCGATGTTGGAATATTCGATCCTAAAGCAAGAGGTGGCTGTGTAAGACTTCTACTGGTCCCATGTAGTTCATGGAGTTTTTATGAACGCATCTTTGATGTCCTAGACATTGCTCAAAGATGTCAGCCGAGACTTGAAGGCGTGATGTTCCTTCCAGTGGAATGGCACCAAGCATACGAACAGCGATTGGCTACGCACGTTCCTTTCTTGTTGCGAAAATACGGTGTAAAACAAGTCTGTGTGAAGTTTCCGCTTCTGGCGCAACCTAGGTGTTATTGATACCTTGCAGATGCACACTGAAAACAGTCTCGTAGGTGGCTATATTATTTACATCCCACTTGCTTCTAGATTAGGTCACCACTCCTATATACACCATAACCATAAAATGGCACGCCCTAGCAATAGGCGTAACAGCAGGACTAAGCTACTGCAAAGTATAGACCGTGGTGGGACGCGGACTAACCAAAGCTCGTGCATAGACTGCGACCGAGAGGTCATTATTGCTCAAGGGTGATTGTTTGAGTTTAGCAATAATCTGGCCTGCCAACCCGAAGGCGGTTACGTTGAAAGAAGAAGCAGACCCGGAAAGACACATAGAGCTACTAAGACAACAGAAGGCTGTTTTCTGGGACAGTATCCCAAGGAGAAGAGAGATTAAAGGTCCACTTAATGGTTACATATATCTCCAAGGTTCAGTAAGATAGAGATGCAACGTAGAAAAAGTAGTTTCTCGTAAAACGCTTCTCAACAGAAGTGACGAGCATCAATTCGTCCCTTCATTTCGGAGACAATGTTTGCTTGGGCAATGGGAAAATGGTACATCACATTCAGTTAGTGAGACTTGGATCAAAATAGTGGGT
>Ga0315310_10001177_pt1 | contig 16476 bp, 16 predicted proteins | sample TDP5_MG_FD_203630 | JGI IMG/M metagenome (GOLD analysis project Ga0315310, IMG submission 203630) | Freshwater sediment microbial communities from Lake Towuti, South Sulawesi, Indonesia - TDP5 | ecosystem: Environmental > Aquatic > Freshwater > Lake > Sediment | place: Indonesia: South Sulawesi... | reverse complement strand
GGCTCCTACCACGAGGTGGACTCGTCCGACCGGGCCTTCCGCACAGCAGCAGCCATGGCCCTGCGCGACGGTGTGTCTAAGGCCAGGCCCATCATCCTGGAACCCATCATGCGGGTTGAGGTGATCGCTCCAGAAGACTGCACCGGCGACGTGATCGGTGACCTCAGCGCCCGGGGCGGAACCATCGTCGGCATCGGGCCGCGGGCCAACGGCCTGCACGACATCACTGCCCACGTCCCGTTGGCGGCCATGTTCGGCTACGCCACCGGCCTGCGCTCCAGGACGCAGGGGCGAGGCACCTTCAGCATGGAGTTCGACCACTACGCCCAGGTGCCGGCCGAGACGGCGCAGGAGCTGATGAAGCGCTGCGCCTGAACACAAGGTAACATACCGAAATCAAGGTGCGACGCACTTGCCAAGTGCGTCGCACCTCCATAAATATTTCAGTTACTTGTACGGAAAACCGAATGGCCCCGTTCGCCCATGTGAAGCAGGTCAACAGCCCATACTCTGACAGCTTCAAGCAAACTTGCTTCTATCAGGGTCCTTTCTTAGATGGTAGCTATGGTTCAACGTGTCGCCGCGCAGCAATTCGCTCCAGTAAGGCTGACAGCGTCAAGCCCCTCTCCATACAGGCGTTCAGGTTTAGCCCCATCTCAGCGGTCGGCGGACTCCAGTCCCCCTTCGGCATACAGGCGCTCAGGGCACGGCCGTCGTCTGTGATAGTGTATTTGCCCTGTGGTCCTCCTACCAATACCACCTTCTCGACCGGGCCGCTTCGCCAGGCCAGAGGGACCCTCTTAATAAAAAGGAGCACCTTTTCTCCCTCCTGAAAAGGAATGCTGTCTACCATGGTATGCTGAACCTCAGAGGCGTCTGTACGGGGAGCCACGTCAGCGGGGCTTGGTCCGAGCACGGTGATAACGGCTCTGTCACCGAAGCCGATTTCGTCCACAACAGCGTCCGTCACTTCCAGGGTTACTTCGTAGTATTGGAGATTGGCCATCTCTGAGTTGTCATCTTCCCAGTACTCACCACTGTCCTGATTCCACCTTGAGGGCGAGAGAGAAGCTACCTTGCCGATAAGTATGACATCAGCGTCGTCAATGACCTGCTCTGTGGTCATTCCAACCCAGTCAAATAATTGGGTTCTTTGGATAGCCGGAGCCGCAGGGCTGGGATGGACGGGAGTGGAAGCACAGGCGATCAGTAACCCAGCCATTACAAGAACCAACGGAACAACAACCAAACCTTTCATGGTCAAACCCCTCCTTGCTCAATCTTCCTCAATATGCTCATCTCGCCTCTTACGGCTTGAACCAATCGGATTGCGGCGACAACTCGGGCATTGAGTTCACCCACGACCTTGCTCCTTGAGCTCATTATAACGAGGGCGAATCTCTGACAAATGGGATTCATGCGGCTCAGCTAATCTCTAACCGCCAGCACATCCCAGGCGAAACCATCGCTGAGCTTCATCCGTGCACCGCTGACGATATCCACGGCCCAGATCGATGACCCACCCTCTTCGTGGTACTGGTTGAAGACCAACTTGGTGCCGGAAGGGGTGGGAATGTGATAAAATGCAGAGCCGACGCCCCATGGGCGAGGGAAGACGTCGGTCAGAGGAAGACGCAACGGCCGGTCTATGAGCACGTTCCACAAAAGGGAAAGGTCCATGGTGCCCTCTTTCACCGCCTTCTGGCTATAGAAATAAGCCCGCTCCCCATCGGGCGACCACATTCCTCCCACATCGTCCCAGTCTACGGCGGAGACAAAGCGGCCCAGTTCCTGGCCCTCGGCGGAGAGAATCCATTCCACCCAGGACACAAACGGACTATACGCTGGGCTGTTTGGGTCCACCAACACCTTGCTTCCGTCAGGAGACCACCCATCAACCCGGCCGCGCTCCGAGAGTAGGCGCAGCGATCCGCTCTCAACATCCATCACATAGGCGTATCCAAAACCGTCGGTCCCCTGGTAACCACCGTCCATGGCGATCCGGTCGCCTTGGGGAGACCAAACCGGCAACGTGTAAGCCCAAACGAACCCGTCTGTGCTGAGCTTGACCATCGGCTGGATCAGGGGCTTGCGCTCCTTCGTCGTCACATCAACGAGCCACACTCCCTGAAACATCTCCTTATACTTGGCATAGTCGAGAAGAGAGACGACGATTGTCTGACCATCCGGTGCCCAGGCAAAGTCATTTTTCATCAATGTGTTCCTATCCCACAGCAACTCTACCTGGCGGCTCTGCAAGCCCCATCATCCTGGAGCCCATCATGCGGGTTGAGGTAGTCGCTCCGGAAGACTGCACCGGCGACGTGATCGGTGACCTCAGCGCCCGGGGCGGAACCATCGTCGGCATCGGGCCCCAGGCCAACAGCCTGCACGACATCACTGCCCACGTCCCGTTGGCGGCCATGTTCGGCTACGCCACCGGCCTGCGCTCCAGGACGCAGGGGCGAGGCACCTTCAGCATGGAGTTCGACCGCTACGCCCAGGTGCCAGCCGAGATGGCGCAGGAGCTAATGAAGCGTTGCGCCTGAGCCCTATCCTGGGCGAAAACGGTTACTTTCCTAAGACTTGTTTGACACCCCCTCTAACTCTTGATATAATCTCCTCAGATAATGTATGTTATCTCCAGAGTTAGCAACAACAAAAGCCACTTGTAACAAAAGCAAGGTGGCTTTTTTTGATGGGGCTTCTCTTCACAAAGGACCCCTTGGGGATCAGGACTGGACTCTCAACCGAGAAGCGGAAGGCTAGCCGTGGGTGATGAGTTGGGCGTCATCCGCCTCAAGACGGCCAATACGATTGGCCTGCTACTCGTCAAAGAGCCTCCCGCTCGACTTTCCGAGAGATCTCAATAGGGAAGCTAAACCCATGTTTCCACACGGTGTAATTAGTAGATTGCCAGGAGAGCAGGAATTTTAGGGAGGTCCTGCCCTTCTCCCCAGCATGTAACCAACTATGGCTGAGACAATAGATATAATACCATCAGGTTCTATAGCATTGTGCAGAGCTAATACAATAATGGTAAAGAAAATCACTACTAGAATGACCCCCTCAATGAGACAACGAATGTGGTCCCGATCTTTGGCGGCTCCACCAGATGTCAATGTTTGAAATGCCATGAAGCCAACTATAACGAGACCACCGATTAGTAACAGGGCCAACAGGATAGTGATCTGGGTATTGTTTAAAGGACCTTCTCCTTGTGCTTTCGTTTCTTTGACTTTGAGTGTCGAGGGGGTAGGAGCAGCTGTAGGAGCCGGTGTGAGGGTTGGCGCTGGCGTTGGCGTTGGAATCACCTTCACTGGAACAGTTTCTTTGTCACTGGCTGATTCCACCCCATCGCTTGAGATGATGGCCTTGTTCTCCACGATGGTAGAGCCAAGAGGGAAAACGCTTTTTAACGTGGCATTGTAGCTAGCCGAATCCTTTGCCCCTGCCTCCACCGTTCCCAAATCCCAGGTGATGGTGTCCTCATCTTTCACTCCCCCGGCAGTGATGCTGGGTATATCGGCAATGAGGGTTTGATCGTAGTCGTCAACGATGGTGACCTCGATGGCCTGACCGTCACCTTTGTTCTCATAGGTGATGATGTACTTGATGGTATCGCCAGGATCGATTACCCCGTCGAGGTCCAAGTCTTTGACCAATTCCGCTGCCACTTTCTTGTCAATAGTCAGGATGTGTCCTTTCACCGGAGTAGACTTGGTGACCTTGACTGGATCCGTCTCATCACTGTCAATGGTAGCCGTGTTCACTACATTGACAAGGCCACCAGGGAAGCTGATGTCCAGCGTGGCTTCGTAGGTCACTGAACCCTTTGTCTTGGCCTCCACCGTTCCCACATCCCAGGTGATGATATTCCCATCGTCCACTCCCCCGGGAGAGATGCTGGGTATATCGGCAATGAGGGTTTGATCGTAGTCGTCAACGATGGTGACCTTGGTAGCCTTAGCGTCACCAATGTTCTCATAGGTGATGATGTACTTGATGGTGTCACCGGGATCGATTACTTTATCGCCATCCAAGTCGTTGACTAGGTCCGGTGACACTTCCTTGACGATGGTCAGGGTAGGGGCAGGCGTGGGTGTAGGTGTGGGTGTAGGCGTCTCCTCCTGAAAGAAAGCAGCTGCGGCAACTGAACCGCTGGATGGAAAAACGCTATAGCCTACAAAAGCAAATAGGCTTGCGACTACCAAAATCATCAAGATGGTCACATAGAGGGAAGATTTCTTCTTCATAGTAGTATCTACCTCCTTGTGCGTTTTCTGCACTCGCTTTAGATTTTCGGTTCTTTCGGGTTGTAGGAGAGGCCCAACCCGTTCGACCTTTCCCGTACTCACTTACGCTAACCCATCGCGCGTCATGGGGGAGCGACAAGCCGGTGGGCAGCGTCGATCCCTCACCCAGTCTTGGGATCAAAATGCCACCTGCCCCGATGCGATCCGCGCGGAAATTTACTCGGCCTTGATCTCGCCCGCTGCCACCGGCTCCACCTTGAAGCCGTCATGGTTACGTCAAACACAACCCAAAAAGAAAATTCCTATAGTATCAAGTTAATGTTCAGCGATTTCGGCTAACTTGTTGAATAGTGAAAAAAATAACAGCCGAAAGCAAATCCTTATTCATGCAAGGAAGCCTTCGGCGGCTACTGAGAACATTCCTTGATTTCCGCCGCTTCGGTGTAATAAACAACGGTCTTCTCTTTTATTTCAATTATACCACAATTTTCGCTTTTTTCACCTTAAAATTTTCCCCTTGACACTCCCTCAGACTCTTGATATAATCTCCTCAGATAATATCTGTCATCTTGAGAGTTGGAAATAATAAAAGCCACCCTTGCCAATTGGGTGGCTTTGCTTTTGCAAGACTGCGCGGGGACTACCACGAAAACAAAAGCAGGGCCTCATTTCGGCTCAACTGCGGTGACCCCTCCGAGGGCGTTTACAGCCAGCACCCACCTGCTGCCGATGACGTACCTGGAGAACTCGTCGGCATCGCTGGGGCGATAGGTGTAGGATTTGCCTTCGGTGTCAAAGTTCACCTTGTATTCTTCAGAGCGCTCCCCTTCACGCTGACCCGATGCCAGGTTGACCTGCGGCCAGTAGGGGTTCAGGTCGTGGCCACTGGCAACGCTGGCATCCACCTCTTGCCACTCCTCACGGGTGTACTGGCACCAATCGGCGTATACCTTATACTCGCAATCCTGTACCACCTCGCCGTATCCGCTGCCTTGATCAATGGTGTAAGGAGTGCCGCAGACTTTTTCGGCCTCCACCCCAGGCGAGGGTTCCTCTAACTGAGTGTGGTGGAGCTTCTGCTGGCAGTTGCCCAGCCGGGCGTCGGAGGGGATTTCGTCGCGCCAGTCTTCGCGCGAAACGGGTTGCAGCGCTTCGATGCTGATCCTCCGTTCCCAGGCGACGTCACGGACGACACCGTTGATGTCCCCTGTGGTCGTGGCCAGCTTGACGAGGTAGATACCGAGGCCGCAGACGAGCAGGAGGACGGCAAGGCCGGCCGCCCAGATAGTCCATGGCCTTTTCGCTGCGGGGGCCACCGGCCGAGGTGCTGCTCGAAGCTCGGGCAGTGGGCGGGTGGCGGGAGGGGCGCCAACGACGTGGCCACTGGCTCGGACTTCTCCCTCGGCCAGGCTGCCACCGCATTGTTTGCAGACGGTCGAGCCGGCCGGGTTGCGCGTCTCACAGTAGGGACAATGGATATCCGGCCCGGCAGCGGCCTTTTTCAATTCTTCGGCATCGGTAATGAACTCCTGAGTCTCGGGGAGTTCGAACTGATCCTGCTCATCTATGGAGGCTCCGCAATGGATGCACAATTTTTCCGGGCCGGGGTTTTTGCCTCCACAGCGTCGGCAGGTCCACTCCAGGCGTACGTAGCCCAGGGTTTCTTGGGGCATTTTTATCTCCTTTCAGTCCTCACATTTCACGCTTCGCGCTTCGCGTTTCAGTCTCAGCGACAAGCGCAACTGTGTGACATATGTTATCATCATTACGATCCCAAACTTACACAGCCTCGAGAGTCAACCCATCGGCCCCCGAATCCACCCGCACCGTGGTGCCTGGCTGCGGGTCGGCGGCCAACAGGTAATCGGCCAGGGGCTCGCGCAGGTGGCGCTGGATGATGCGCCGCAGGGGCCGCGCCCCCCATTCGGGGTGCTCATTCTGGGCCAGCAGCCAGGTCCGGGCCGCCTGGCTGACCTCCAGAGCCAGCCCCCGCTCGGCCACCAATTCGACCTCTTTCTCCAGCAGCAAATCCAGAATGGCACGCAGGTTCTCGGGCGAAAGTGGATGGAAGGTGACGATGGCGTCCAACCGGTTCAGGAACTCGGGGCGGAAGTGTCTTTTGACCGCCTCCATGGCCAACTCACGGGCGTGGTCGCCCAGTTCCGGGTCGGCCAACTGCTCGGCACCCAGGTTGCTGGTCATGATGATGACCGCCTCGCTGAAAGAGGCCGTGCGCCCCTGGCCATCGGTCAGCCGGCCCTCTTCCATGATTTGCAACAGGACGTCCATCACACGGGGATGGGCCTTCTCCGCTTCGTCGAAGAGGACCACGGTGTAGGGCGTCTGCAAGACCCGGTCGGTGAGCTGGCCACCGCCCTCAAAGCCGACGTAGCCTGGCGGCGCGCCGATGAGGCGGTTGACGGCGCTCTCGTCCATGTACTCGCTCATATCCATGGCGATCAGAGCCTCTTCGCTGCCGAAGAGGAACTCGGCCAGAGCCTTGGCCAATTCGGTCTTGCCCACACCGGTGGGGCCGAGGAAAAGGAAGGAGCCGATGGGACGTTTGGGGTCTTTGAGCCCCACCCGCGCTGTCTTGACTGCCCGGCTGACGGCCAGGACGGCCTCGTCCTGGCCGATGATGCGCTGGTGGAGGTGCTCGACCATCCGGGCGTAGCGGGTGCGCTCGTCGGTGCCCAGTTTGCTGACGGGGATGCCGGTCATCAGGCTGGCGGCCAGGCTCACGTCGTCGGCGTCCACTCCGGCGTCTGAGGCTACCTTGGGACGGAAGGCCAGGTGCTCCTGGGTGCTCATGCGTACCAGGGCGCAGGCACGGTGAAGCAGTTGGACGGCAGCGCCGGGCAGCGCGGTCCCCGACAGGTAGCGCCCGGCTAGCGAAGCGGCGGTCCGCAGGCTCTCGTCGGCGATGGTCAAGGCATAGTCGGCCTCGAGGCGGGGCTTGAGGGTGCGCAGGATGGCCACGGTATCATCCACGCTGGCGGGGGGCACCCGCAGCACGTGGCTGTGCTCGACGACGACGGGACTCTCCTGCAGGCGGCTTTTGTAGTCGGCCTCGGTGGTGGTGCCGATGATGGCAACCTGCTCGTCGAAGAAGGCTTTCTGCAAAGGCTGCTCCGCTTTGGGAAACTGGGCATGGATCACACCTCCGAAGAAGCGATGGATGTTGGGAATGAAAAGGATGCCTCCTTGGGCCTGACGCAGACCGCTCTTCAGGGCCACCGGCGGGTTATCCAACAAGGCTGGCTCGGCGATCTCGATGACCGCCTTGAGGCCCTCCGGCCCTTCGACGGGGCTCAGGACAGGCCCTTTGCCCTCGGCGATGAGCAGGGCCAGGCTGTAGACCAGGGTGCGTTTACCGGCGCCAGGCGGGCCAACCAGGATGACGTGACGATCAGTCACCAGGGAGAGCACGGTGACGAGGTCGCGCAGTAAGGCCTCACGGAAGTAGACCGGGGTGACCTCTCCCTTGCGGGCCAGGGCCACCCAGTCGTGGGTGGTGGTGCGTTTGCTCAGAGCCTGATCGGATAGGAGGTCAGTCATGGCCCGGGGGGTGATGCCGCGCCGTTGCAGGAGGCCAGCGGTGGAGACGCCAGCCTGGGTCATGGCTGCCAGGGCGTGCTCGGTGCCTACCCAGACTTCGTCCATGGCCTGGGCGATGGTGAGCCCCTCGTCCATCACGGTCAGCGTCTCTTCGGAAAGGGGGACGCGCTGCTGGCTACCGTCAACAAAGTAGAAATCCACGTCGCGGCCGATGCGGGTACGGGCGCGGTTTTCCACCTCGTTTTCCAGATCCGCCAGCTTGAAGCCCCTGGTCTCGGCCAAGTGATGGAGGATGCGACAGGCAGCGCTGTCCGGCATACGGAGGAAGGCCAGAAGCAGGATTTCGGGAGTCAGGAGGTGCTTTTTCATGCTGCGCCCTTCGACTTTGCTCAGGGCAAGCATCAGGGCGGCGGCACTTTCCAGCGCCTGGGTCAGTTCCTTGGAAGGGATGTCTGGGTCCAGGGTTCCCATAGGTTAGCTCCGGGGGTAATTGGCGAGAGTGTACAGCCACCACTGTTGCGGTACAGGGGACTGAGAGAATTAAACGGACACAGACAAGTTTAGCATGGATTTCGCTGGGAGACAAGTTTGATTAGGGTGCGTTTCAAATGAGTTGAAAGTCGAGGTTTTCTCTGGCATAGTATGTTCACCAAAACTACTCAGGGAGGTAACCATGACCTTCAACTCGCAAGACATTATACAGGACATTCGCGCAGAGTTCGAAAAGCTGCTCGATTTCGCTGAGGAGGTGAGCAGACATTGGAGTCGGCAGGTCCAGATAGATGTGGTGGCCGTCAATTGGCGTCAGAAAGCTATCTTGTTGGGGGAATGCAAGTGGGGGCTTGTCCTGAGCAAGGTCGAAGGGATGGACACTATCGGACAGAATGTAATCCGTGACCTCATCGAAAAGAGAACGCCCAGGGTTCTGAAGGACCTACCCGACAGCGGCGAAGGGTGGGACATCTATTACGCCTTCTTCGCTCGCATCGGCTTCACCAATGCCGCCCGTGTCAAGGCCCACGATGCCTGGCTGGTGGACCTGGCGACGCGGGATCGCGATTTGCAAACATAAGGGTGGCGCGATAGAAAGGCAGTGACCGTTCCAAGTTTGGCGAAGGATATTGAGGAAAAAAGGTATTGACCTTTGCATCAATCTGTGCTATAATAATAGTGTAAATCGGAGTGTAGCACCATCACAGCCCTCGTCGTAATCGTAGTCAACTGAGGAGGGTAGTGTGAAAGATTGACAGCCGACCCCTATCTTGGGAGCGATCCCGGTGGGTGTTCGGCTGTTTGTTAATCAGGGGGCAGCTTGTTTCACGTTTGCGGTTGAGGTGTTCATCAAATAGCGCTCGCGAACTTCCCATCTCCGGGTTGGCGCCGCCGCGCGTTAGCCGACATTTTGCTTCGGGTTAAAAAGGAGGTGATGAAGATTGGACTTTGGACAAATAACTGGAATAGTTCTCTGAGACACCACACACGAGGGTATATTCCTGGTTGTGGAGGTGTCATCACTCCATCTACCAGAAGGAAAGGAGAAGATCATGGCATTCCACAAATGTCGCTGTATGTTTGTTCCTGATCATGTTCTCGCGAACTTGGCGAGAGCCCGAATTGCGGAAGCGCGGTTGAGTATTCAGCAGAGCAAGCTGAGCCGCGCACAGAGAAGCACCAAGGCCGTCGACATGACGGTGTTTGCAGGGATTGCGCCTCCAGGGGAAGGACCCCGGAAGACGTATGACTGCCAGAATCAATGGGTAAAACGGGTTGCTCTAGCCCGAGGTGAGGGCGATCCGGCCACCGGCGACGATGCCGTGGATGACGTCTACGACGGCGCCGGCACGGTCAGCGACTACTTCAAGGATGTGTTAAATCGGAATTCCTACGACAACGTTGGCTCGGATATTATTCTCAACGTCCACTACGGCGTGAACTACATGAACGCCTTCTGGGATGGCGACGAGCTGACGTTCGGCGATGGCGACGGCACCATCTTCGTCAATTTCACCAAGTCTCTCGATGTGATAGCCCACGAGTTTGCCCACGGCGTGACGCAGTTCACGGCCGACCTCGATTATTACAGTCAGTCAGGGGCGCTGAACGAGCATTTCTCAGACACCCTTGGCAGCGTGATCTCACAGCACGCCAAGGGGCAGACCGCACACGATGCAGATTGGCTCATAGGTGACGAAATCATGGGGCCAGATCTGTACGGAGAGGCGCTCCGTTCCATGAAGGCGCCTGGGATGGCCTATGACAACGCCCTCCTGGGTAAGGATCCGCAGCCGGATCACATGGACGACTATTATACCGGTCCCGCGGATAACCAGGGGGTGCATATCAACAGCGGCATTCCGAACAAGGCGTTTTACCTTGTCGCGATGGCCATTGGGACGGACAAGGCGGCGCTCATCTGGTACCACGCGCTGCAAAACCTCTGGGCTACAGCGGATTTCAACGATGCTGTCGGCGTGATTGTGGAATCGGCACGGATTCTCATTAAGGATGGGCAGGTGCCTCTCGGCTCAACGCAGACGGTGCGGGCGGCATTCAAAGCGGTAGGACTACCCATTTAGTGCAGAATCAAGACCAAGGTTTGGCTCTGGCTGGCCCCCTGGCCCCTCGAGAAGGGTCAGGGGGCTGCCGCGCCATCAAAGTGCTAAGATTGGAGGTGCACTAACCATGCGCATCGACTTTGAGTTTTCAGGAGGATATGCCGGTCTACAACCGCGGTCATACCACGTAGATACTGATGACCTTCAAAAGGAACTCGCTGAGGAACTCTTGAAGCTTGTGGAAAGCTCTGGGGTTTTTGATCTTCAACAAAGTGAAGTAGCTCCCACGTCGGCCGGTCCTCCCGATGTGTTCTTCTATCGGCTCTCGTTGTACGAAGGCGCTAGAAAGAAATCGTTGTCGTTTAACGACGTTAGCGCTCCATCTACATTACACCCCTTGCTGGCGCTTCTGCGAAAGCTCGCGCTGGACCAGAAACGGACAGGCAAATAGCCCCAATGCCGGCTGGGAGTGGAAGTGGCAGAACGCATACTGTAAGGAGCCGCCAAGCAAAACTGTCGCCTACCAAGTCGCAGACTCTCAGCGACTTGCTGAAAAGGATGCCGCAGGGATCCTGGGCCGCTAACCAGGGGCTGCAACAGGTCGTGGATGTACCATGCGTTGGTGGTGGCTTCCGGGACGACGGCGTCGGTAGGCCTCAGGTGCCTGGCAGCCCAGCCGTAGAACTGGACGAAGGACACCCAGCGAGGGTGGAGCACCACCTCTTGCTGGGCGTTCACCGCCCCGACGACGTAGTGCTTGTGGACGTCGAGGGCGACAAAGCGTTGGGTCGTTTTGGACATGCTCGAACTCCTTTCGTTTTGACTAGCCTCTGAACCCAGAGGCGCGGTGGGGCGTGCCCTTTTGGGCCAACGTGCGTTGCACACACCAATACGAGCTTGGCGAGGGCCATCTCATGTGAATGGAATCGGGCGGGCGGCTCAAACAACAAGACGGGCTTGACTGGACGCTGTCTTCCCATAGGCGGCTTCAAACCGGCCCAACGCTACACATCCCCTTGGCGTCCCCGCCCAGTTCACAGTTGGGCTGAGGATGCCATACGACACACCTCACTGCCAATTCGGGGCTCTCACCGGCCGTCGCCGGGGGCCTAACTAACATGGTAAGGCCAATTTGAGGACCGCCAAGAACAAGAATAGGAAGCAAGAAATGAAAAGCAAACTGTCAACTTTGGGATTCGTGCTCATTCTGAGTGCGTTGATCTTCAGTGGCTGCGCGCCGACCACGTCCCAGCCTACCGAATTGCCAACGGCCACTCCGGAGGGGCCACATATCAATATGGTAGAGCAAGCAGGACTAACCCAAACAGTGAATGAAAATCCAGAATGGCTAACTGAGCTTATTCAGAAGCTAGAGAGCGAACCAGTGGCAAATCCACCTGCATTCATAGCTCAATATAAATATGAAGGTCAGCTTGTTTATTACTTGCCGCCGCGATGTTGTGATGTCCCGAGCACCTTGTATGATGCCAATGGGAACATTATTTGCCATCCAGACGGCGGGATCACCGGTATGGGCGATGGACGTTGTGTAGATTTTTTCGATGAACGAAAGAATGAAAGAATAATTTGGAAGGATCAGAGAACTTACCCTTGAAAGAGATGAAGAACACATAACCTTACAAACCTTGGCTCGTTCTGGCAAGACGGGACGTCGTAGCGCTGACCGTGCTCACATCATTCTGTGGGCTGATGAGGGCGTGACCATTGATGAAAGTGCCCATCGGTTCGCTACGCTTCGGTCAAATCGCCTTCGGTGACTTCGGCAACCCCGGAAACGTTAACTGCCACTCTCTCAAAGCGGAAGTAATAAGAAGGGCTTATCCGGAGCCTGTCCTGAGCAAAGTCGAAGGGCCAGCAACGCAGTTTCGCTGGCCCTTTTGTGTTGCTTTTCAGGCGGCCCGCCTGCCACTGCTCGGCTTTGGGAGTACAATTCCCCGCATCTAGCCTTTCCCTGACCGTTCACCCCCCAAATCTGACCACCGTTCGCCGCGAAATCGTTGCCCCCTGCCCTCCATTCTGCTATCATAGGGTTGTCTTTTGCCAACCTGGAGGAGACCTCACTGTATCTAGCGAAGCTCCGCCTCAAACCGACAAGCCCAATCATGTCATTCTGAGCGAGCGGAGCGAGCGAAGAATCTCGTCCCTCAAACCAGGAACGGGATGCTTCGCTTTCGCTCAGCATGACAGGCAAAATCTTGACTCATTTGTCAGATTCGGCTTATGAAGATGCCTAGACCTCGAGGTGGGCGAACTCCTGCGGCTGTTTGCCAGCTACTACCGCCGTCCTGTAGACCCCGACGCGCTCCTGGAGATGATCGGTCTGCAGGAGAAGAAAGGGGCCTTTGTCCGCGAACTCCCCGGGCAGAGGCAGCGGGTGGTATTTATCCTGACCCTAATCAACGACCCAGAGCTCGTTGGGCGAAGGTCTCCGAGCGAGCTCTCCTGCTAAATCGTGACCGTGGGGGTGTGGGTAGGCGTGGGAGAAGCCCCTGCCGTCGGGAGTGGGATGGGAGAGGAAGTGGGTGTGGGCCTGGCCTGCGGAGGCCACGCCTTCAGGATAAGAGGCAGATAAACAGGTTGGGAAATCGTTGCCTTCCAACCGAAGGTGTCGTGTGCACCAGCTTGATAGACAGCCTGGAGGAATCCACTATAAAAGGTGTGATCGGGTTCTGAGGGGACGGTGAATACGTTAGTAACCCATTCATTATTCCCAGAAAGCTGGCCATCGAAATGCCAGTCGTCATAGGGCATCGTGTCAAAGATGAAGGTGATCCCTTGAGCACCGGCATCGTTATCGAAGGAACTCACGTACAGCGTTCGCCCTGCCCACTCTGGGGGGACGTAGGCCAGGGTGGTGGTCACCACTTCTGAATGGTTGGTGTTCATAGGCAGGTGGCCGATACCAAAGAAGGTGGCCCCGGCCGAGGAGTGATAGTCGCCAGCGTGCAAGACGACGTCCACGTTGCGGGCGTTGACCTCGCTGGGCACCGTCTGATAGCGCGGTCCGGCCCACAGATCGAAGCCGTTCTCACTGGCACCATCCTTCCCCTGCACATCCAGGAAAAGGGTACGACTGCCGTCAGAAGGGTTAGCATAGATGCCAGGAGTCTCACTGGTCGGGCTCTCCGGATCAAGATCAACGATCTCAAAGTTCCCGTCGCCTGCATCTGGGGTGAAATCATAAGCGGAACCAGGCCAGCCATCGGGCACTGCGGGCGCATCGCTGGGCAGGCTGCCGCGGGGCAGACCCAGAGCAGGTCGGTATCGCTGTCGCTATCGGCTCCGCCTTTGGTGTAGCGGGCCAAATCATATCTCTCCAGGCTGCCGTCGCCCTGCTGGCGGTAATAGTAGAGGGTGTATTCAGCGATGGTATTGTAACCGGGGGTGTAGGAGGCGGGCTGTCCACACCGTCCATCTCCCGGTGGGGTTCCCATTCCACGGTTCTCATCAATGCGCACGAATCCGTAGGGGTTTTGGAGGTCTCCTGTCTCGGGGGTACAGGGCTCTCTTCGGTCATTGCTGCCGCAAGCATTTGATATTGTCACCAGGGTCCCGGTGATGGTATTCGTGATGATGAACTGATTGCCCGGGAAGGGGTCGTTATAGCAGTCAGGGTCCCAAATCTCGATGCGCAATACGTCGTTGGTGTCCGTCCCGTTGTTCCACTTCTGGGTGAGGTCAGTGGCCCTGCTCTCATAGTCGCTGGGTATGTCGAGGCGGAAGGGATAGATGCCATTGAGTTCTTCATACCATGGGTTCGGTGTCCCGCTATTATCATACGTCAGAGGGGTGTAAGCATCTCCGTAGGCGGTACAGATGCGAGGACCGTAGACAGACAGATTGCTTATCTGCTCCAGGCCATAGTTGCCCGTCTGGCTGACATAGAGATCAACGTGAGGATCGCACCTGCCGGCCCCGCCGCCCTGCCCGCAAGAGGTGTCCTAGCGGACAAACTGCAGCGTAATCATCTTCCGAGCCAAATCGCACCAGAGGAGCTTGACGAGGGCGAAGCCGGACACTCTGTACATGACATTGGCCCCCCCGCCTGGAGCATCGCCTTCGCACTCAGTTCCAGCACCATCGCATACGGCAGTGTCCCAGACGATGACCCGCAAGACGCGCCCTTTCGCAATGTGGTCATCTAGCTCGGCTCTGACCGCACTCTGATTGACGACGCCGGTGTGGCCCCATACCCAATCGCCGATTTGAATCTCGTGGTCGGTGGGATCGAAGGGGTTGGTGTAGCCGTCAATGGGGTCTGTGCTGTTGCCAGTGTAAGCGATGCGGTCAGCTAACGCATTGGCAGTCTGGCTGCCCGGGTTATCGTTCCAGGCCATCCAGCCAAAGTCGCCCGCTCCCACGCCGTTCTCGATGTCGAGCAGAATGTCTCCCGGATTTTTCCCGGCCAGAGTCTGGTGGTGCACGGCGATAGGGTAGAGGCGCAGACCTGGCTCTGGCTATGGGCGACGCTCGTCCACCTTCCCCACGCGGCCAGACCCAGCACAAAGGCCACCGCCAGGAGCACCAGTGCCCCAGGCCGAACTGTCTTTATCCTCAACCATCGGGGTTGCTCTCTCATATCCCTGCTCCTTAAACGATGGCAATAGTATTCTCTCTTACAACTTTCGCGTGAGCCAGGTCGTCCAGGCAGATGGACCATCCTTTCGCCAGACAAGAAACTTGCCGTGGGGTTTTCGAGATCGGTTCGTAACTAATGCAAAAAGCCCCCTTCTGCTCTGGTGACTGGAAGGGGGCTTTTTCGTCGGATACTGCTGGCCTACTCTTCTGCTTCGAAGGTGAAGGGCAATGTATTGGTTTCTCGTCCGTTGACGATCAAACCGATCTCGACCTTCTCCTCCGGTTCGTAGCCAGCCGGGATGCTGAACTCGACCTTAGTGGACTCCCATGTTTGGGCGGGCTGGCGGATAGGGCGGCGGTTGACGAGGATCAGGTTACCATCCTGTTTCTCGCCCAATGCCTCCCCGGTGATCGTGATTATGGTCCCAACCTTCCCAGCGCCTGGGGACAATCCCGTGATCCTGGGGGTATAGGTGGTAACGAGCTTTTTGCCCAAGTAAGCCGCTTGGCCAAGGCCCGTCAGAACCATCAGAGTAGGCTCAATATCCGGGAGCTCGAGCGTCTTCGAAATGCTAATCGCGTCAACCACGCGAAAGATAAAGACGCCGATGGCGACGGTGGTCCACGTTAGCAATTGGGCCTTGCTCAAGTCCGGAAAGCCCGCATCATCGGCAATCAACTCAGCGAGATAAGGCTGCTTCACTGGCTTGGCCTCGGGCTTCTTTGTTTTGGTGACAGTCCCGCTGGCCACATAAGCACTTGTGACCCCTTTCGCCACCGCCATGGTCCCGGTGCTCATCCCCATGGCAATGAGGAGATTAGACGGTATCTCTTCGAGGATTGTCCCTCCTCGAGCTACAACGATAGCAATGTAGGAGAAGACAACGACTATAGTCCAGACAAACCACTGAAACTTGGATATACTGAGCCTTTCGTCGTGTCCCTCGGCTAGCTTGAGAGGATTAGCTTGGCGCGTAACGAGCCAATACAGTATCCACAAAACTGCAAGGGCCACCAGGCTGATGATGTACGGCATTTTCTCAACCTCCCTATCACAACTAGCATAACGATGTGGGCAGGGACGAGGATCACCTTCGTAATTCTTACCTATTTTAACACCGCATGAACTGAAAAGTTGCGCTCTTCCAGGGAGCGTTACGGGTTTGGGACAAGCTGGCGCGCCAGTGATGGTGGGAGTCTCGGTGGGTGTGCCGGTAGGTGTGACGCTGACCGTGGGCGTGTTGGTGATGGTGGGAGTCTCAGTAGTGTGGGGGTAGCCTCCTCTGTTGGGGCTTCCTATGGCGTGCCGGTGGCCGTCGGTGAGGGGATGACAGTAGGCGCGTACACCGCAGGCCAGGCCGTTGCTTGTGCCATTGAAGTGTCATTGCGAGCCAAGCGAAGCAATCTCAGCCCTTCAGAGGGATTGCTTCGTCGCGGAGTTTATCCTGATTTCCGCATAACATGGAGTTGAGCGGCGGGCGAAGCGGGGAAGACTTTATAGCTTCGCC
>Ga0315310_10001176_pt1 | contig 16482 bp, 10 predicted proteins | sample TDP5_MG_FD_203630 | JGI IMG/M metagenome (GOLD analysis project Ga0315310, IMG submission 203630) | Freshwater sediment microbial communities from Lake Towuti, South Sulawesi, Indonesia - TDP5 | ecosystem: Environmental > Aquatic > Freshwater > Lake > Sediment | place: Indonesia: South Sulawesi... | reverse complement strand
CATCACTCAAGCTAGCTGGCGAAGAGTATGGCCCTGGCATCGCCACCCCGAGCACATTCTCGGCACCGAGAGCAGGCACAGCTAGGCAGGCCACGAGTGAAGAGTCAATGCCGCCACTCAGCGCCACCACTACCTTTTGGAAGCCGCACTTTGCTACATAGTCGCGGGTACCTAGCACCAGTGCCTGGTAGATAGCCTCTAGCTCGTTTTCCGGCTGCGGGTGAATTTCTCCCACCCCGGTGGCGGTGTCGAACAACACCAGATCTTCTGCGAACGAGCGTGCTTGCGCAGCAATTTCTCCCTCCGCGGTGAGCGCCAGGCTGGAGCCATCGAAAATCAAGCTGTCGTTGCCGCCTACTTGGTTCACCATTATCACCGGCACGCGGTAGCGTTGCGCCAACGCTTCCAGCATCTCTTGTCGCAGTTGCCACTTGTCTTGGCTGTAGGGTGAGGCCGAGATATTGATTAGCAGGTTACTTCCCTGCCCCATAAGCTCTTCCACCGGATCACGAGGATAGAGCGGACGTTCCCAGAAGTACTTGTCGTTCCAGCAGTCTTCGCAAATCGTCACCGCCAAGCGCGCGCCACCGAAGTCGTGCGCACGCTGGTTGAGCGCTGGAGCAAAATAGCGAGCTTCGTCAAAGACATCGTAGGTGGGCAAGAGCATCTTGGCCTGCTCAAATTCTACCCGACCGTTTGCGAGTAACGCAGCGCAGTTCATGATCCGCTTCCCGGTGTGAGTGTCAGCTTTCCCCACAAATCCGACGATCGCGGGTAGAGGTAAAGCCCGCGCCAGCTTTTCAAGTTCTGCGCGATTGTGTGCCAGGAAACTGGGTTTCTCTACCAAGTCACGGGGTGGGTAGCCGCACAAACATAGCTCAGTGAAAACTGCCAAGTCAGCACCGCGCGCCTTGGCTTGCTGTGCATATTCAAGTATTTTGGCCACATTGCCGGCAAAGTCGCCGACGGTGGGGTTGATTTGCGTCAGCGCAATCTTCATCGCTACCTGCGACCGTGGATTACACGCGTTCGAGCACGCCCGGGCTTTAGTGGCAATTCCCTACCCTCCTCATTCCCGGGAGGCGCGGCGATAATTAGATGCGGTTCGGTACGCATAAGCTGGGCAGTACTGAGTCTAGCATTGTCCCGCCAGCACAGAAAGCGACTTTGGTTATTTTTGTGCGGGAATTAGCTTTTAGACAGCTGGCTTAGCGGGCACGGGTTACTACCTGGCGAGCTCCGACTATGCTGCCTTCAGACACAGGCACCCGGCGGGCTTGCTGCGATAGCTACTAGCGGGTCAACGCCGCCCAGGCCTCGTAGATGTTGGTCTGTGCAGGCTCGGCAGAGAACGTAGGCACTCTGCAAAGCTGCGCCATCTCTACTCCCACGGGAATGACCTCGCAGGCACCCAAGCTCGGATTTTCCCCCAGGTAATGTTGGGCGTGAACGAAGCGGTCGAAGACCAAGTAATGCCCATCAGAACCACGCACAATGTCGGCAAAGCCGTCGGGGGAAATCTGGCAGATGGAGAAGGCTACGAAGGCTTCCCTGCGTGTGTGGCCATTCATTGTTACCCTCAATGTCCCTGTCTGTTTCAGTTGGGTTACGCTATTGGCACAGGTGCGCTTCGGGCGGCAAGTATCGGCCCGAGAGAGGCGGGAGACAATCGGGTAAAGGCTGGATTTGGCCGGGGTAGAAGCACTAGTCCCCCTACGGTAATCACCTTAAATCTTCATCTCTGGCAAACTAACTCTCTAGTTTCCTCGGCTAGCGCCAGCGGCCGGGGCAACTGATAATGGTGTCACACTGCGGCGAGCAGGGTTTGCAAGCGGGCGAGCTGGGTCAGAAGAAAGGCATTGCCTTTGACCTGCAAGATGCCAGTACGCTGGAACTCACCCAGCAGGCGGGTGACCGTCTCCCGGGAAGCGCCGATCAGCTCCCCCATCTCGCTGTGAGTCAGCGGCAAGCGGAAGCGGATGCCACGCTCGGTGGGTTCCCCTTTCGCCCGCGCCCAGTCCAGCAGCAGCCCCGCCAGCTTGATGCGGGCGGTGGGGGCAAGAGCCATGCGGCGAACTTGCGTGTAGGCAGTGTGTAGTTCGCTGCTGAGATGCTGGGCAACACGTCGGGCCACCTCGGCCTGGCGCTCCAAAAGGCGCAAAAAGTCCGTGCGTGGCAGGAAGTTAACTTGGCAAGGTTCCAAAGTTTCAGCGGTCAGTCCGTAGGGAACGTTCGACATTACCGCGCTCAAGCCCAGCACTTCACCTCGCTCAGCTAAACGCAGGATTACTTCCCGGCCCGTGGGCGAGGAGGTACTGAGCTTGGCACAGCCGGAGCAGAGAATGAAAATGCCGCGCGGCGCTTCCGTCTCCACGAACAACACTGAGCCTTTGGGATAGATGGCAATCTGGCGAATGGCGTCAAGCTCGGCCAAGCTAGCCGGCGATAAGTGACAGAACAAGCCGTCTTTGGAGACCGGACAGGAGATACAGCTCTGAATGATTTCCAACCCGTAGGGGCCACGCGTATTGGGTTCCATCCTGAAGGCTTCGGTGGAGGCTTTCCGATTCATACGAACTTCTCCTGCACCGAGATTGTTTTGCACCCACAGCTAACGGGATTCGCGTCTTCCAGGCTGCTCAGCGCAGCCCGGCAAGCTCCTGGAGCCGCCGCCAGTTTTCGAGGCGATCTTCCTGCGCCGCCAACAAGGCTGGCGAAGGCTTGCCCTCGGCGTCGAAGTGTTTAGCGAAACGTCCCTCCGTGCGTGCGAAGTAGATGAAATCGATAGGTTCGCCCGTCTTAGGATTGAGATACCAGTCTTCCTTCATGGCAGGATTGCCTTTCAGGTCGAGCCGATCGCGGAAGCGCTCTCCCTTGCGCGGGTCGTAGATGAACAGCGGAAAGGCACGCGACTCTACGGCCAGCTTGGCGTGCTCTGCGGCTTGATCATCGCCTACGCCGTGCTCGGGCTGGCAGGTGGCGTAGCTGACGATTACCGCCGGGCCAGGAAAAGCGTTGGCCTCCATCACTGCCCGGTAGAAGTGGTTGATGAAGGCGGGAGTAGTCTGAGCGACAAAGACGTGCGGGTGCATCAGCGCGATTAGCCCGAGTTCCTTGCGGCGCTCGACCTTGCCCGGGATGGCCGCACCAAAGGCACTCATCTTCGCCGCCTGCGCGGTAAAGGTAGCGCCGGAAGCTTGGCCGCCGGTGTTGGAATAGACCTGGGTGTCGAGTACCAGCACCTTGATGTCCATCCCGGAGACGAGCAGGCGGGAGAGTGCCTGCATGCCGATGTCGTAGAGGGCACCGTCACCGCCCAGCGCCCAGAGCCGCTTGTGCTTCCAGCCGATTTGGTCCCAGCGGCCGCGGATGCCCATGGCATCAGTAGCCACATTTTCAAAGAGCGAATTGGTCCAAGGCACGGCGAAGGGGTTGAAGGGGTAAGTCGAGCCATAGACGGTGTTACAGCCGGTGGCGGCAACCAGCCCGACGCTGTTGTGCCCGTACTGAAAGGCGGTGGCGGCGAGCAACATGCGAATGGCGGTGGCCTCGCCGCAACCCATGCAGGAGCCTGCGCCGCCGACGTACATCTGGGTGGCGTGCTCAAGGAGCATGATGTCGGCCAAGGCGCGTTCGCTGATGAAGCGCTGCGGGGTAGGCGGGAGCTTGCGGAAGAAGGTAAAGGCCTTGCGGTACCAGTCGAGCTTCTCCTCTGACTTAGGCACCATGCGCAGGGCTTCATGAGTCCCGCAGACCACCACGCATTCGCCGCAGCCTTTGCACTTGCTCGGGTCGATGAAGATGCCAAACAGGCCACCAGCAGTGCCCTTCTTCTCCATCAGGGTGTAGTACTTCTGCGTGCGGGTGAATTGTGCGCGTAGGTGCGGGATGGAGTTGTCGTGAGCCGCTAAGGCCTGTTCGAGCGTAGCTGGCTCGACCACCTTAGCTAGGATCGCGGTATCAGGGCACTGAGTGACGCACTCCATACAGCCTACGCATTTGTCCGGGATGAACTCCGGGATGTCTGGGGCAAGTTGGCTGAAGTCGCGCAGGGCGGCGGTGGCTGGCGGTAGCAGGCTGCGGGCGACATAGACATCGGCCTCAAGTTCTGGCTCTGCGCCACGATTGTAGTAATCAATTACCCGTCCGCAGAAGAGTTGCGCGTCCGCAAGCGGCGCTGTGTGCACGTCCACCGCTTCCGGTGCGGGTGCGGCAATCTCCGGCTTGGCTTCAGGAACTTTCTCCACTTCCACGGGAGCCACCGCCGGCGCGGGCACTTCGAATACCTCTTGGAAGCCACGCTGTACGGCTTTCATATTGGCTTCGATGACGGCTTCACCGCGCTTGCCGAAGTACTTACGTAAGCTCTTCTCGATCGCCTTCAAGAGCGCCTCCTGGCTCAAGCCACGCTCTTCCCGGAAGGGCGCGACACGGAGGAAGACACCCAGCAAAGCGATACCCTGCATACGCAGGAGCAGGTCTGGGGTAGGGGCGCAGTCGCGGGCAATGCGCAAGGTATCGAGAGCAAAGACGCGGATACGGCGCTGGGCAATGGTGCGTTGTGCGGCTGGCGGCAGTGTGGCCCAAACTTCCTCTGGCGTAGCCCGGTCAGTGTTCAGGAAGAGGATGCCACCAGGAACGAGCCCAGCCAGAGGATCGCCGATGTTGAAGGCATTCGAATCGTGCAAGGCAACGAACTCCACCTGCTCTAGCTCGATGTGGGTGCGGACGTGCTCGTCCGCCACGGTCAGGTAGTAGTTGGTGGGCAGCCCCTTCTTCTCCGAGCCGTACTTGGGGTAGGCCTGAACCTGCTTGCCGAAAAGATCAGCAGCGATGCTGGCAATGACCTTATTAGTGGTAACCGAGCCGAAGCCACCAATGGAGTGGCCGCGCATAGAGAAAGTACGCGGGGGACGTACGTCGGGGTCTTTGATACGCGCTAGCGCCAGCGGGTGCTTGATGCCGAGAACAAACAGGCGGCGCTCATCACGCTGGAAGTTGCTGGCAACTGCGACGAGGTCGCCTGGGCGAAGATCGCGGCTGCCCAAACCGGCGATGCCGGAGTAGAAGATAGGCATGCGCTCCACTTTGGGATAGCCTGGGGCACCAGCAACTGCTTCCGCAAAGGCGGCTTTGATTTCCGCGCCCAGAGGGTTCGAGTCTGCTAGTGGGTTGTCCATGCGTTCGATGATGGCGATGGCGCGGCAGTTACGCAGGGTGGTGACCACCTCGCGCGCGGGGAAAGGCCGGAAGCTGGTAGGGTGCAGAACACCGATGCGCAAGCCACGCGCGCGGCGCAGCCAGTCAGCGGTAGCAGCGGCTGTCTCGGCCAGAGTGGCCAGGCCGACAAAGGCGTACTCAGCGTCGTCGAGCCGATAAGCGTCCACCAAGTGGTAGGTGCGGCCGGTGAGACGTGCGAATTCATCCATGGCTTTCCTCAATGCCTCTAAGACGCGGTCGTAGAAGTAGCGCTGCGCGACCTTGCCCTTCATGTAGGCATCCTGGTTCTGCACCGGCCCACTGAGCACAGGGTTGCTGGGGTCGAACAGGCGGCGAAGCTTGGCAGCTGACTGGCCAACGAACTTTTCCATTAGCTCGGGTTCGGGCAGCAGCACACTTTCGACTGTGTGTGTGCCGAGGAAGCCGTCCTGGACCACCATAAACGGGGTTTCGGAATCTTCCGCTGCCCGGCGCGCAATCAGGGCCAGGTCGGCGACTTCCTGGGCGTTGCGGGCGAAAAGAATTCCCCAACCGGTATCCGCCACCGCCATCACGTCATCGTGGCCAGCATGAATACACAGCCCCTGCGAAGTGAGTGTGCGGGCACCAATGTGGAAAACCATGGGCAGGCGCTTGCCAGAGATGACGTGTAGTACCTCCTTCATCAAGACAAGTCCTTGACCGGAGGTGAAATTAGCTACTCGCCCGCCAGCTAAGGCGAAACCTTCACAGGCAGACGCCGAGCTATGCTCAGACTCTGGTTCGAGAAAGAAAAGCGACTGTCCCCAGAGATTTTTTTTGCCGCGCGCAACTTCGGCTTGAAAGCCATCTCCCATGGGGGTGGAGGGGGTGATGGGATAGGCGCAAGCGCCCTCACAGATATGCGTCTCCACCCATATAGCAGCCTCAGAGCCGTCCACCGTGGTGGGAATGCCTGGATAGGGTGGGGCTTCGATTGATTCGGCTCCAATGCGCTCTTGCACTTCGGTTTGAATAATCATTTTGCAATATTCCTCCTTCTTTTGTTAGTGCACATAGCCTGCCCAAAGAGGCAGAACAGCTTTGCGCCTATCCCCTTTAGACTCAACGGCTAGCGTGACGCTGCTCACAGGTACATGTGTTTGAGAGCTGAAGTAGCTGTGGCTTTTCGCGCAATAGCGTGGAAATAGACGACTTACGCCCTCTCCCAGCTCCTGTAGCACGTGCCGGAATACCCAAGCAACTGCATCGCAGCCGGTGTTCGACATGGGCAACTCTCTGCCTGCTAGCGTGGTAAATTTGTATTGCTCAGCGGGAACAATCCACCAGCTCCACCGAGAAGTCCTCGATTCGGAAAAAACGGTCAAGCCACCACGAGTCCGGGTACACCGTCTTGTTCAGGTTATCAAACCTGACCCCGTACTCCGATTTACCACCTTCACGTTCAACGATGGTACGTTCCAATTCTTCATAGCTGCCAGGTGTCTTTTCATTCGTCCTTATACGATCTTCGAGGTTAAATTTCGCTCTGACTTTTTGCCGCTGGCGCTCCAGCATACTTCACCCTGTTGTCTTAGGTGATGTGTGATTATAACAGCCCTCCCGCCATGATAAATTCTTCAATTCTCCAGATGGGGTCGGCTATCTCTAGTTTCATTATGCGAGTAGCGCATAAAGTTCAGGCCAATCGGCTGTACCCATCAGCTATGCTGAATATTGAGCCAGAACATCGGTGTAATGCCCGTGTCATTAGAAGCTCTGAAGTTTCCTTTCCCGTGCGATGAATTTGCGCCGAGTAAACAGGCTTAGTGGAACCGCAGAATCGCCAAGAAGTCTGGCTAGGGGTCTGAGGATTTTGGCCGTCGGATTCTCAAGGTGGCATATACCCGTTCTGATGTCATAATTATCTCCGCCGATTTGAGCCACCATACACAGCGGGATTTTCCAAGTTTTCCCTTTTCCCACCCATGATCCTGCTGTAATATAATTCTCTCACAGCAACTTATAACTTACTTGATAATTAACTCAGCTAATGAGCCCGGCAGCAGAGAGGTAAAATTCGCGTTGCTGGGGGAAATGTCCCAAGAATTTTACGTAGATTATTTCAACAACAAGTAACTGCTTGCCAGGCGGGTGCTTAGCACTTCTTATGGCTAACTCCGTGGCATCTAAACTGCCATTCAAGGTCAGGAATTGAAGAAGGAGGGGTGTAGATTGGTTACTACTCCTAGTGCACTCTTGCCTGACTCCCCTGCTCTTGTCCACCTGCTTACCCTTGAGCCCACCATCTGCTTCCAGTGCAATCGGTGCACGGCGGGGTGCCCCTTGCTGTCCGCGATGGACCTGACGCCGGCGCAGATTGTCCACTACCTGCGTCTGGGTCAGCTCGAGCCAGTGCTGCGCTCAGAGGCAATCTGGGCGTGCGTGCACTGCGAAACCTGCTCCACACGCTGCCCGCAAGAGGTCGAGGTGTCGAAGCTCCTAGGGGCAGCGCGGGTGGCAGCCTACCGAGCTGGCTATGTTGCCCCCAACCAAGCCATCGCAGCCTACTTTGCTTCCTTCTTCGAAAATCTCTACCTCTACGGACGCTCGGCAGAACTGCCCCTGACCCTCATCTGCAAGATGAAGAGCGAGGACTACTTCCGCGATTTCGACCTAGGCTTGCGGCTGATTACTCGCGGCCGCCTGAACTTCCTCAGTCTACCCAAAGGCGGTGCGATCTATCGCCGGCTCTATAAGCGTGTCCGGCAGAAAGAAAAAGAGGCGGCAGCGTGAAACGCTATGCTTACTATCCCGGATGCTCGCTGGAAACCATGGCCAGCGAGTACGACCTTTCCTTCCGCAATCTTTGCGCTCGACTCGGAATCGAGCTGGAGGAGCCGTCCCGCTGGATCTGCTGCGGGGTAGGTCTGCTGGGAAACCTCTCCCCACTGCTCGGCTTAGCTGTGCCCCTAAAGAACTTGGCCCTAGCACGCCAGCTAGGTCTCCCCGCACTCGTAGTTCCGTGCAGCGCTTGCTACAGCCAGTTCAAGCGCGCTCAATACGAACTCAAGCACGACCCGAAGCTCCGCGCCGACCTTGAGGATATCGTTGAGGCACCGCTGCAGGAGACCCTCCAGGTGCTCCACCCGCTGGAGATACTTACGCAGGAGCTTGAAAACCCCGCCCTGCGTGCAAAGCGGGAAAATAATCTCGACCATCTGCGAGTCGCTTGCTACTACGGCTGCCTACTCACCCGCCCACCAAAGGTGGTCAACTTTGATATCTGCGAATATCCAGAGACCATGGATCGGCTGTTGCATCGTGTCGGCATCACCACGGTGGAATGGTCCCACAAGACCTTCTGCTGCGGTGCCTTCTACGCTATGGTGGATTCAGGACGAGTGCTGGAGCTCACTCGAGAGATTCTGGAAGGTGCACGCAGTGCCGGCGCTAATGCCTTCGCAGTCGCCTGCCCTCTCTGCCAGCTCAACTTGGATGCCCGGCAGCCTGAAGTCAACCAGCGTTACGCAACTGATTACAACCTCCCAGTCTTCTACTTCACCCAGCTAATGGGCTACGCGCTGGGCGTACCGGCGGAAGGGCTGGGCTTGTGGCGCCACGTAGTCGATCCCCAGCCCCTGCTCGGCCTGCGCCCAGAGGTGCGAGCCGCGTGAGACACCGATGAACGAGCGGTCAACGATCGGCGCGGTAATGGTAGTCGGCGGAGGTGTGGCTGGTATGCAGGCCGCACTCGACCTCGCTGACTCCGGCTACAAAGTTTACCTAGTCGAAAAGGAAACGAGCATTGGCGGAAAGATGGCGCAGCTCGACAAAACTTTCCCCTCCAACGACTGCGCCATGTGCATCCTCGCTCCCCGGCTGGTCAGCGTGGGCCGCCACCTCAATATCGAAATCATCCCCAACGCCAACCTACACCATATTGACGGCATATCGGGGAATTTCGAGGTCACCCTGCGCCGCCGCGCTACCTTTATCGACCCCAACCTATGTACCGGCTGCGGCGAGTGCGTGCAGTACTGCCCCATAGAGGTTCCAAACGAGTTTAACCTGAGTCTGGATGTCCGCCGAGCGATTGCCAAACGCTATCCGCAGGCAGTGCCTGCCCAGTTTGCCATCTCCAAGCGTGAACGCCCCCCCTGCCAGCTTGCTTGCCCCGCTGGGGCCAACGTTCAGGGCTACGTCGCCCTGACGGCAGCGCGAAAATTCGAGGAAGCCCTGGCGCTACTACGCGAACGTATGCTGTTCGCCAACGTCTGTGGTCGCATCTGCAACCACCGCTGTGAGCAGGAGTGCAACCGCAACCTCATTGACCAACCCGTCGCCATCATGTACATCAAGCGCTTCCTCGCCGATTACGACTTCGAACACAAGCTCCCCCTGCCACCCCCGGTGGAAAAAACTCGCCCAGAAAAAATCGCCGTCATTGGCGGCGGCCCCGCCGGGCTGACCGCAGCCCACGCCCTGGCCAAGCTCGGTTACCCGGTTACGCTTTTCGAGGCTATGCCTAAACTCGGCGGGATGCTACGCACCGGTATCCCGCGCTTCCGCCTGCCAGAAGACCGCCTCGACCGCGATATCGAATATCTCCTCTATCCGGGCATTGACATCTGCACCAATCAGGCCTTAGGCAAGGATTTCACCCTAGCTGACCTGGAAAGGCAGGGCTATCGCGCGGTCTTCCTCGCCACTGGCGCCCACAAGTCCAAGCGCCTCCCCATCCCCGGTGCCGACCTGGACGGCATCATGCTCAATATGGAGTTCCTGTCGCAGGCGCGGACGGGTGAGCCGCTTGCCCTTGCAGGCAAGGTGTTGGTGATTGGCGGCGGCAACGTGGCCATGGACGTGGCCCGCACTGTACGCCGACTCGGTATCCAAGACGTCACTATGGCCTGCCTAGAAAGTTACGACACCATGCCCGCGCATCGCTGGGAAATCCAAGACGCGGAAGCAGAAGGCATCAAGATCATCAACGACACTGCCTTCAAGCGCTTCCTGGGTAAAGACGGCCACGTCACCGGAGTCGAGTGCATCAAGATTTCTTTCATGGCTTTCGACGCCGAAGGCCGACTCACCATCAAAGAAATTCCCGGCACCGAGTTCATCATCCCCGCCGACCGGATCATCGTGGCCATCGGGCAAGGCCCCGACCTCAGCTACCTCACGCCACAGGACGAAGTCGCACCCAGTCGCCGCGGCCTGCTGCCCGTCAATCCCGACACCCTAGGCTCGGGCCGCATGGCACTAGTGGCCGCTGGCGAGCGCGTGCCGACGGGGTTCGGCATGGGTATATTCGCTGGCGGCGACGTCATCACGGGTACCGCCTTCGTGGTGGATGCAGTGCGTGCGGGGCACCTAGCGGCGGAGTCCATCCATTGCTTCCTGCAAGGCGAGCCGCTGCCTGAGCACCGCGAAAAGCCGCCTCTGGCCAAACTGGAACCCGAAGTTGCCGAACACAAGCTGCGCACGGGTGAAATCAAGAAGCTCGAACGCACCCTCATGCCTACCCTCACGCTCGAAGAGCGCCTGCGCGGGTTTGCCGAGATTGACTTGGGCTACACGGAAGAGCTGGCGGTGCGCGAAGCGCAGCGCTGCCTGGCCTGCGGTATCTGTTCGGAGTGCTTGCAGTGCGTAGCCCACTGCGAGATGAAAGCCATCAACCACTTTATGCCGCGCGAACAGCTACAGAAGCTCCAGGTCGGCGCGGTCATCCTCGCACCCGGCTTCGAGGTCTTTAATCCCGAGAGCAAGCCGGAATACGGCTACAAGCGCTTCCCCAACGTCATCACCAGCATGGAGTTTGAGCGCGTCCTCAGTCCCACGGGGCCGTTTGCGGGTAAGGTACGTCGGCCGGGCGACGGGAAAGCACCTAAGAAGGTCGCCTTTATTCAGTGCGTCGGCTCACGCGAAGTGGAGCGCAACTACTGCTCCTCGGTCTGCTGCATGTACACCACCAAGCAAGCCATCATCGCCAAGGAACATGAGCCAGGACTCGATTGCACGATCTTCTACATTGACATTCGCTCTTTTGCCAAAGGCTTCGAGCAGTACATCGAACGCGCCAAGCGTGAAGGTGTACACTACATCCGCTGCCGCCCCTCCCAGATTCGCGAAAATCCTGCCACGCGCGACCTGATCGTGGAATACGTCACTGAGGATGGCCGCCTGCACACCGACACCTTCAATATGGTTGTGCTCTCAGTCGGCTTGGAGCCACCCGCCGGCGCCCGCGAGCTAGCCGCGGCTGCCGGAATTGAATTGAACGAATTCGGCTTTTGCCGTACCAGTCCGTTTTCGCCTGTGGAAACTACGCGCCCAGGAGTCTTCGTCTGCGGCCCCTTCGCCGAGCCTATGGACATCCCTGAAACCGTGGCTCAGGCCAGTGCCGCCGCTGCCCAGGCTATGACCTTACTCGCTGACAGCCGCAATACCTTGGTACGCAAGAAGGAATACCCACCGGAACGCGACGTGCGTGGCGAAGAGCCGCGCATCGGTGTGTTCATCTGCCATTGCGGCACTAATATCGGCGGCTTTGTGGACGTCCCCAGTGTCGTCGAGTACGCCCAGACCCTCCCCAACGTCGTCTATGCTGAACGTAACCTCTACACCTGCTCGGACGATACCCAGAAGCGCATCCGGGAAAAGATTGACGAACTGAAGCTGAATCGCGTGGTGGTAGCCTCTTGCACACCCCGCACCCACGAAGTCCTCTTCCGCGACACCGTGCGCGAAGCCGGCCTCAACCCCTACTACTTCGAAATGGCTAATATCCGCGACCAGTGCTCCTGGGTACATATGCACGAGCCCGAAAAGGCCACGGAAAAAGCGAAAGACCTTGTGCGGATAGCCGTGGCCAAAACGCGCTTGACTGAGGCGCTCTATCCCAGACCGCTGAGTGTCAACAACGACGCCCTGGTCATCGGTGGTGGCATTGCCGGGATGACCTCGGCACTGGAACTGGCCGAGCAGGGCTTCACCGTGCACTTGGTCGAACGCCAAGCCGAGCTCGGTGGTGGGGCGCGTCGGCTGCGCTACTTGCTGAATGGCGACAACCCGGCCGATAAGCTGCGCACCTTGATCGAACGCGTGCACGCCCAGCCGCGCATCAAGCTGCACACCGAAAGTAAGCTCGCAGAGGTCTCCGGCTCCATCGGTAACTTCCATTCCAAGATTGCCAGTAACGGCAGTGTTACTGAGATTGACCACGGCATCATCGTGGTCGCTACCGGTGCCCAGCCCTACCAGCCCAAGGAGTTCCTCTATGGCCAGGATGACCACGTGCTGGTCAACCAGGAGCTAGAAGAGCGGCTCGCGCGTGGCAGCGTACCCGGCCAGGCGGTAGCTTTCATCCAGTGCGTCGGCTCACGCTGCCCAGAGCGCCCGTGGTGCAGCCGTACCTGCTGCACTGAGACCATCAAGAACGCCCTCAAGCTCAAGGAGCGCCAGCCTGAGACTAGAGTCTATGTCCTCTATCGTGACATCCGCGCCTACGGTTTCCGCGAGGCTTATTACCGCAAAGCCCGCGAGCAGGGTGTGATCTTCATCCGTTATGCCGACGACAAGCCCCCCGAGGTGGCGCGGCATAACGGTCGCTTGCGCATCCGCGTCGAAGACCAGATGGTTCGCCACCTCATCGAGCTAGACACTGATTGGGTTGTGCTGGCCGCGGCCACGGTGCCCAACGAAAGTAATCAGGAACTCGGCCAGCTACTCAAAGTGCCCTTGAGCGAAGAGAAGTTCTTCCTCGAAGCGCATCGCAAGTTGCGGCCCATTGATTTCGCCAGCGACGGCATCTTCCTCTGCGGTGCGGCGCACTCGCCTTTTGGGCTTGAAGAGGCAATGGCACAAGCTGCGGGCACCGCCTCGCGCGCGGCGACAATCCTTTCCAAGAAAGTAATCGACCTCGAACCTACCATCTCGCACGTGGTTGATGAGCGCTGCGACGGCTGTGCTTACTGCGTTGACCCGTGCCCGTTCAAGGCTATCACCCTCATCGAGTACAGCGTCAACGGCGAAACCAAGAAGCGCGTGGAGGTCAACGAAGCCCTCTGCAAGGGCTGCGGCAATTGCATGGCTACCTGCCCCAAGAACGCTATTTTCGTCTGGCATTTCCGGCCGGAGCAGCTCTCGGCCATGGTGCGGGCAGCACTCAACCTGCCTACCTAGGAGCCACGATGGGCGAGCAGACCAACGGTTTCGAGCCCTTGATCATCACCTTCTGCTGCTACTGGTGCGCTTACGCAGGCGCCGACCTGGCAGGCACGTCGCGCATCCAGTATCCGCCCAATATCCGCATCATCCGCGTACAATGTAGCGGCATGGTTCATCCCAATCTCATCATCGAGGCTTTGACCAATGGTGCCGATGGTGTGCTCCTGCTGGGCTGCCACCCGGGCGATTGCCATTACCTCGAAGGCAACCGGCGCGCCCAAGCCCGCGCCGAAGCCGTGACCTTGATGCTACAAGACTTCGGCCTGGAGCCGGAGCGCTTCCGCTTGGAGTGGGTCTCGGCCTCCGAAGCCCCACGCTTTGCGCAGGTAGTTACCGAAATGGTAGAACAGATCAAGAAACTCGGCCCTAGCCCCTATCGCACCCAATAGGAGTCGATGACTTAGTTGTTCAGTTCTAGAATTTACTGAAAGGAGGTGCAGGATGGCTGTGCGTCTTGCCCAAGAGTGGTTCGCCATCTGCGGCGGCTGCGAAGTCACTATCCTCGACATCGGCGAACCTCTGCTGGATATCCTTCCTAAGCTGGAAATTGTTCATATGCCCGTGCTGATGGACCACAAGCTATTCGGTCAGACGGGCGAAGGCACGACTGCGGAAATCCCACAGGCTGACGTGGGCATCATCTCCGGCGGCATTCGCAACGAAGAAAACAAACACCTGGCTCAGGAGATGCGTAAGAAGTGCAAAACCTTGATCGCCATGGGCTCCTGTGCCTGCTACGGAGGTATTCCCGCGCTGGCCAATCTCCTTACTACTGACGACATCTACGAGAAGGTCTATCGCGGCAGCATCACCACCGACTCTGCCGCTACACCCAAAGAAGACATTCCCGCGCTTACCGATCGCGTATATGCCGTCAACGAGGTTGTCCCCGTGGACCTCATGCTCCCCGGCTGTCCCACACCTGCCGACATGGTGGCCGATGCCCTCACCGCTCTACTCGAAGGCAAGCCCTTCACTCTCCCCACCAAGAGCGTTTGCGATGAGTGCCCCACCATCCGCGAAAAGAAAGCAGTCACAACCCTCACACGGCCACTGGAGCGCCCGGAATTCGCCGTCGGCAAGCCCTTGAACGAGATGCGCTGCTTGATGGAGCAGGGTTTCCTCTGTCAAGGCCCTGCCACCCGCGCCGGCTGTGGTGGCCACGAAGGCATCCCGCGGTGCATCCGGGCTTACATGCCCTGCCGGGGATGCTTTGGCCCACTCACTGAAAAGGCCAACCCCATGGTGGACATGATGGGGGCATTGGCAAGTATCGGCCTTGACCCTAAAGTAATTCCCGACCGGGCGGCAACCTTCAACCGCTTTGTCGGCGCCGGCGGCCGACTGCGCCCGTTACCTAGGAGGTGAGCCATGGGAAAGAAACTAGTCATCCAACCTGTGTCGCGGATTGAAGGCCACGCTAAGGTGACCATCCAGCTCGACGACGCTGGCAACGTGGATACCGCGCGCGTCAATGTCATCGAGTTGCGTGGCTTTGAGCGCTTTTGCATTGGGCGCCCGGTGGAGGAGCTGCCACGCATCACCACCCGCATCTGCGGTGTCTGCCCATGGTCCCACCACCTCGCCTCGGCCAAGGCTTGCGACGCTGTCTTCGGCGTTGAACCGCCACCTGCTGGCCGCAAGCTGCGCGAACTCTGCAATAGCATCGCTTACATCGAAGAGCACATCCTCCACTTCTACTTCCTCGCCGCCGCCGACTTCCTCCTCGGCCCGGACGCCGACTACTCCGTGCGTAACGTTATCGGCATCTTGCAGAAAGCCCCGGATGTAGCCAAGAAAGTTGTGCGCGTGCGTCACCTGGCGGCGAAGATGCTGGAAATGGTGTCAGGCAAGGCCATCCACCCGGCAGCGGCTGTACCCGGCGGCTTCAGCCGACCCTTGCTCGAAGACGAGCGACAACAACTGCGCAAGATGGCAGACGAATGCCTCGACCTGGCTAAATTCTCCATCGCCTTCGCCAAGGAGAAGGTCTTCCCGCAGTATCTAGAGACGGTGAAGACGCTGGGTGTCATCACCACCGGCTTCCTGGGTACGGTGACCGAGCAGGGTGCACTCAACCTCTACCACGGCAAGCTCCGCCTAATGGCCACCGATGGCTCCTACGAGGACTTCCCCGTCGAGAAGTACACCGACTACATCGCCGAACACATCGAACCCTGGAGCTACCTCAAGTTCCCCTACGCCAAGAAGTGGGGCAACTTCTCGATGGCGCTCGATAACCCGGTCGGCATCTACCGCACCAACACCCTCGCGCGCATCAACGTCTGCGACTTCATCGACACCCCGCTGGCTCAGGCCGAGCTGGAGGAATTCCGCAAGCAATTCGGTCGTCCAGCGCAGTTGACCTTGCTCTATCACTGGGCTCGCTTGATCGAGCTGCTTTACAATGCCGAAAGCGTCGTCCGTTTGCTCGAAGAGCCGGAGATCACCAATCCCGAGACGCGGGTGAAAGTAACCCCACGGGCAGCGCGTGGTATTGGCAGCGTGGAGGCTCCGCGCGGCACGCTGATCCACGACTACGAAACCGATGCCGACGGTATGGTCACCAACGTCAACCTGATCGTGGGTACTACACATAACAATGCTCCCATCAATATGTCAGTCACGCAAGCTGCCAAGAAGCTAATTCAGGCGGGCAAGTACGATCAGGGAATATTGAACCAAGTGGAAATGTCTATCCGCGCCTACGACCCTTGCTTGTCCTGTGCTACCCATCGCCTGGACGGCAAGCTGGCGGTGAAGATTGACATCGTAAGCCCGGATGGCACTTTGCTTGACACCTTAGCTAACTAGGCACGCCCATACGGACGGGATGGGGACTGTGTGGGAAGAAACGCAGACTTCTCTAATGCCGGAGTTCTGCCAGAAACGCACCTTAGTGCTCGGCTGTGGCAACACCTTGTTTGGGGACGATGGCTTTGGCTGCGCTGTGGTAGACCACTTGGAGCGCCACTACCACGTTCCTGACCACGTCTGCGTACTTGACGTCGGCACCTCTATACGTAAGCTGCTCTTCACCCTCTGCTTGAGCCCCACGCGGCCGAAACGCGT
>Ga0315310_10001174_pt1 | contig 16496 bp, 27 predicted proteins | sample TDP5_MG_FD_203630 | JGI IMG/M metagenome (GOLD analysis project Ga0315310, IMG submission 203630) | Freshwater sediment microbial communities from Lake Towuti, South Sulawesi, Indonesia - TDP5 | ecosystem: Environmental > Aquatic > Freshwater > Lake > Sediment | place: Indonesia: South Sulawesi... | reverse complement strand
TTTCACCGCGGCTTCACAAACACCACCATGACCTTCGAGATCGCCTTTAAAACCCTAACCGAAACCCAGATCGAAATACATCTAGGAGAGAGGATAGCGTGACTGAGACCTACGAGCATCAGTTTCTGAAGGAGGTCGCTTTGATTTGGCTGTCTCAACAAGGCTATCCATGGCTGGGAACCGAAATCGACCTCTGGTGGCCTAAACCCACCTTTCTACGAGACAAACAATGCTTGATAGACGAGTTTGACCCCAACCAACTGACATTGGGTGGAATACGCCAAACCTGGCATGAACGACACATCATCGACTGCGTAGGAATCAAGAAACGATACTGCTCCTACACAAAGTTTTGGGCCTGCGGCATAGAGGCAAAAGTCGATCGAGAAGACCTTCTATCCGGCTTCTGCTACGACAAGTTAAACCTGCATTATATTATCGCGCCCAAAAACGTGATCCCTAAATCCATCCTACCTAGCAGGGTTGGCCTCCTCGAAGTTGACAAAGCAGCATTAAACGAGTGGGGAGAACTGGTTGGAGTCAAAATCACGAAAAGACCAAGAGCGATAACGCTTGAATTGAAAGGTCAATACACAGGAGAATCAATCTTAGAACAACTGATAGAGACCATGTGCCGTCACATCTCAACCAGCTTCGTTAGAAACCTGAAGGATGAGCTTCCCTACAAGCGTAAGCCAGACTTCCAAATGGAAAAGCTACCTGAAATCAGGAGAAAAGGAGTATGAAAGAGAGCAAAACTCTTATGGAGTAGAGGTAGTATAAATGAAACTTGTTGATAAGGAGGAGGCGCGCGCGCGAAGGTGAACGCGAAATGAGGTTGGATGTCGGTTGTGGAGAGAACAAGCGTGGAGACTTAGGTGTTGATCGAAGGCGGGTGGGTTCTGTTGATGTGTTAGCAGACGCCCAGTTTTTGCCATTTAGATCTGAGACCTTCGATGGAATAATCAGTATAACATTACTAGAACACTGTTTGAATCCGTTCAATGTCCTTAAGGAGCAAGTCAGAGTTCTCAAAAAGGGTGGAAAACTCCTTTGCGAAACAGACTGTGCAAGATATTGGCGTTTTCATATTTTTCTTCAAGACCACGTAAGGCACTTCAAAAGCAAGGATGGAAGCTACGATCCGAGTGACACCCACTACATGATTTTCTACCCAGAAAACGTTGAGAAGATGTTTAAACTTTTGGGTCTCCGTAACGTCCTTTGGCGCTACAAGAAAAATCCATGGAAGAAGATTGACAGACTCCTCAGAGCGTTACGATTCTTCGAAGAAAACATGTACCCGAGGTTCATCGTGGAGGGAACAAAATGATGAAGATAGATGTCGCCGTGATGACTTATAACAGTGAAAGATATCTCGATGAATGTTTAAGCTCTGTCGAGAAGTCTGTGCCCATTAACAAGCTGATTGTTGTGGACCATCATTCCACGGACAGAACCGTTGAGATCGCCAAGGCGCATGATGCTCTGATCTTTTTCGAAAACGTTTCCCTTGGGTTTGCAAGGCAACTCGCCATCGATACAATAAAAACACCAGTTTTTATGTTTGTGGATAGCGATGTCGTGTTCTACACAACGGACTGGTTTCCTGTTGCTTTGTCTATGCTTAGTGAAGAAAAGAAGATTGGTGCCGTTATTATGGCCTTGCCCACAACCTACCCTTCATCTAGAGGCAAGTACGCGAAATGGTGGTGGAGAAAGGTTCCGATGATAAGGAGGTTTGGTTTCACAACGGGTTCAACTCTCATAATGAAGAAGGCAATAGAAGGAATCCGCATTCCCAATGTTCTAACCGCTAGAGAGGATAGGTGGATAGAATTACACATGCTTAAAAAGGGTTGGAAATATGAGATGCTTCTCACGAACGGCATTCACTACTTTGATTTTGGTGAAGAAAAGAAGGCATCATGGGGCGGGGCAAATGAGCGGATTCTCACTGGGTTGAAGCCCTTGCCTTACCTTCTGATGCGTAGGATCCTAACTGCACCTCTAAAAGCAATACCGCCTGCGATTGCTTATAATGATCCAAAAATAATCTTCTGGAACACCAAACACTGGTTTTCATACCTCCAAGGCTGGTTAAAACCAGATGAATACCGCGAAATGAAACGAATCAAACGCTCAGAAGGGGAGAAACTTTTGGTAGAAGGATTCTCACCCTAGTGAACATGGTTCCTGAGACGTAACAAAAATTGAAACTGGCAGTAAGGTTGGAAATGAAAATCGATGTCGCCGTTATGACCTATAATTCTGCGAAACACTTAGAGGAATCCTTGGTCAGTCTTGAAAAGGCGATACCAATAAACAGGTTGATAGTTGTAGACCACCACAGCAAAGATGGAACTGTTGAAATAGCTGAAAGACACAACGCACAAATTTATCAAGAAGATGTTGGTTTAGGATATGCCCGACAGTTAGCCATCAGCAAAATAGAGACACCAATATTTTACTTTCATGACAGTGACGTGATTTATTATAGTCCCTTTGGTTGGGTAAAAGAAGCAATCAACAAACTGTTAGAAAATGAACAACTTGCCTCAGTGGTCGCTAAAGTGAGTCACGCTGATTATCCAAGTCCGAGAGCCAAATACATAAGGTTTTGGTGGAAACATGTTCCAACCTTACAAACAAGAGGTTTTGCTTGTGGTTCGGCTTTCATTAAGCTAGATTCTGTTAAAGATGTGAAAATTCCGAAGTGGTTAGACGCAAGAGAGGACGGTTTTTTAGAGCTGCACATCTTGCACAAAAAACTGAAAGTTCACTACATTAAAGTTAATGGTGTTCATTTATTTGTTTATTCTGAAAAGGGTAGTTGGGCAGGAGCAAACGAGAGGTTGTTGACCGGACTTACAACCCTGCCTTTTACTTTGGTTAGAAGGATTTTAACAGCACCATTCAAAGCGATTCCACCGATGTTTGTTTACAAAGACCCCTCTATTCTGTTTTGGAACACAAAACATTGGTGGAATTATTTGCGCGGTTTTCTTATGCCACACAAATATAGGAAACTGAAAAGGGAAATGGAGGACAAAGAAGCAAGAATTAGAATCCACGTTTAGTGTAAGCACGCAATCTGATGACAAAATTCTTAAATTCACCTCTTCTCCAATAATAATCATAATAACTGTTACGAGAGCAACTGAAAGGAAGTGTAGAGGTTGAGTGAGGTTCGTGTGGTTATTGGGACTGACTTGAAGGGTAACACGGTTTCGATTGCGGTTAAAGACGTTCTAGGCGGAAAAAACACGGCGGTGATCGCTGATCCCCGTCAGGGCAAAAGCTACACGGTCGGCGTCATGCTTGAGCAACTGGTGAAGATGGGCATTCACTTCGTTGTTTTAGATCCTGAGGGTGAGTTTTACTCCATCACAGAACTTGGTAAGGAGATGGTGGTTCCCATGATGGTTGTTGGCGTCAAGACCTCTCAGAACTGTCACTTAACCGTGGATGTGGAGCATGCCAGAACAATAGCAAGGATGGCTGTAGAGAAGGGCATACCCGTCATCCTGGACCTGAGCTCCACCGAGCTTAACGAGGTTGAGGAGGCCAGCTTCCTAAACGAGTTCCTGGACGAGTACATAAACATTCAGAAAACCGTGCGGAGACCAAGCTTACTCGTGATTGAGGAGGCCGACGAGCGTATTCCAGAAAAGGGACATAAGAAGCGTGCATCCGACTACTATCGCTACATTCAAGTGGTGAAGAAGGGTGGCAAACGTGGGATTGGTTCAATCGTAGTCACACACAGACCAACCTGGGTGTCCAAGGATGTTTGGGCTAAGGTCACAAACTGGATCGTAGGAAAGCAAACGTACCCACCCGACATACAGCGCATAGAGGAACACGCACGCCTACTCCCCGAGACGGTGAAGGAAATCCCAAACCTTGATGTCGGACAGGTCATTATATTCGGAGACTTTACAAGCCGCACACCATTCCTAACCTCCGTTGCTAAGAGAGAATGCACCCATGTGGCCTACACACCGGAGGTATCCCGACCCAAAATTATAGAGCGTCCAGACATCACAGCGTTGGCCACCGACCTACAGAAGAGGCTTAAAAAGGTTACAAGGAAACGAGAGAAGGAGCTTTCTCTAGTTACTAAGTTAAAGAACCAGATAGCTGACTTGAAGAAGGAACTTACGCTTAGGACCAAGGAAAACGAAAGGTTGAGAGCTGCCTTGGACGTGGCAAGCAAGCTGAAACTTGAGATCGCCTCGATTCCGTCAGGGGAACCTGTGCCCCGCGACGTATCTGAGCGACTCGTCGAGATGAGCAAGCGCCTAGACGAGATGGAGCATAGGTTCATGGTGGTTCCTACTGAGAACACGATGCCCACAAAGGTTCCTGCTCCGTTGCCCTCAGCACCCTGGATAAAAAAGCGAGAAAGCACCGTCGGAGCCGTGAGGGAGTTGCTCTCACACCCGTACTGTCACGCCAAGGGTGGTTTAACCGCTGGGGAAATCAAGGGTATCCTCAAGGAGCAGGCGATCCTACATAGTGAGAACACACTGAGCTGGTTTCTGAATCATGGAACCAAGAAAGGGGAAATAAAAAGAAAACGGGTGGGCAACCGATACAAATACTGGATTGAGAAAGACTGAAAAGAGTACGAGAAATACAAACCTTCAAAGCATGAAACACACGTATGAAATGAACAGTATTGAAATCCCAAGCAAGACATAGTGAATCCTTAACCATTTTTCTCCCTTTGTGAGCTTTTCGTTGATAAACACAGCAACGGAAATCAACAAAAGTAGAAAATTCAATATTGAGGCTGGAATAGGAAGTTGTACGATTAACAAACCGAGGCGAGCCGCTAACAAGACTGCAAAGACAAACACGAGGACGATCGTTTTCACGTAGATTTTACCCATGTAACCGCTCTACCTTGCTAAACTTTTTCATTTTTGACACTTAAGATTCCTATTCTCACGCCGTAACCATAATCAGGGCACTTTGTCCAAACGAGCTGACACTTCTCGACTTCACTCGAAAGTATTTCACGATTGGCAACAACCTTGCACTTGTATTGAGTGTATTTCAATGAAAATCCAATGTTTTCAGCTATTAAATATGGGCAAGGACCCATTTTTTGCTTAGATATCTGCTCAGTTAGCATAGACCTAAACGACCACCCTCGTCTTTAACATCGCCGCTACCCGTTGTCTGTACTCTACCCTGTTGGAGAATCCAACGACGCAGGTAATTGTCTCTCCTTTTTCTTCATCCACCAGACAGACCGATGGAGCCGTTGTAACAGGCGTTTCCTCCGACTCTTTGAGATCCAACTCCACTACCTGTAAGCCAAGCTCCCTTGCCAACTCTGTCACGATAGGTCTTGCTTCGTCACAGTATTCACAGTCCTCAGATGTATAATACACGAGTTTCTTTCCCAACCCCTATATCACCTCCCTTGATGTAGATCACTCACACACCACGTCCCCCTTCACCTTGAGGCAACCCTTAACCTTTCCCTTCTTTCGCTTTTTCTTTGTCATCTCCTGTTTTCAACTCCTCTCTGAGAAAGTCGTTTATGTAGTTCTGACGCGAGAGACGGGTGGCGTCCCCAAACTTTATCATAATATTCATTTTCTCCCTCCACTTGATCTTGTCCTCCTTGTTGTTCGCCTTCTTCATGCGTTTATAGTAAGCCTTTATGTGGTCTGCGGAGTGCTCCTCCGCCGACGCCGCGTGACCGAGCTGCATAAGCCATCGCTTGAACTCTTCACGGTCCACCCTGATGTAAGTAGCTCTAGGCTTTTTGTCCTTGACAAAGAGAATCTCTTCCGCAAACATGTCGATCCTGTTTTCAACGTCAATTAAATAGGCTACAATTGCATCCATTTTTAGCATTAGATCCTTGGGGTCTTCATCCTCAATAATCTGCCTAGCAACTCTGGCGATGTACTCCACCGCAAGTTCGCGCTCCACCAACCAATGCTTCAACTCACAATCATGCTCTCGGAATGCTTCAATATCCAATCTCACAAAGTCAGTCATTTAATGTAGTACCTCCTACACATGAGCTAATCCACCACTGCAATGCTTCTTCACTTGTATGTAACAGTACTCACAAGAGTATGTTCCCTTAACTACAATGATCTCTCCCCTTGGCTTGGCAAGTTCTACCATGGGTTTATACTCGCCCATCTCAGCGAAGCACCAGTGATCTACTCCGTTAGTGCAGACAGCGATGCCTTTATGCCAAAGTAACCTTTTCTCACCGTGAAGTAGAGCACATCTAACTAGGTCTTCTAGATCCGCCTTCGCAATTTTTTCGCTGCATACAAAAGCTCGTATAATCTTGTGGAGGATAGGTGAAAAATGTGTTGTCCAGATCACAAATATTCCCCCAAAACCAAGTTTAAACGACAACAGGTAGTTTCCTGTTGAGTCTTTCCTTAACATCCACCCTTCGAAAGCGTTTTTTCTCTTGACCAGGATCAACTTTAACGGAAGGCTTCGAGTCAGTGACCAAGTCGGTGGCACACGGAACCCAACAGTCTTTCTCCGACATTTATCACACAACCTCCAACGTGTATAGAGCCGAAGTTCTTTGTGTCGCAACCATGTATCCAAGCCATTCAACCGAGACTGTGACCTCCATGTTCCAGAGGATCACGTCGCCTGAGGTGAAGTTTTTCATCTCTATCGGGAAGGCTCCCCAAGGTATCTGTATGGTGTCGAATTCTGGGGGCGCTATCTCCAGTTCCTGACTTTCTGTGTAGGAGTAGGTGATGTTTCCATAATCTGGGGCCTCGACGTTTACGCTGAAACCTACATGAAGGATTATTGGTCTAGCCACTATTCTTGTCAGTCTGCTCACGGTGACGTAACCCATGAGGTAAGTAAAGCCTGTGCCCGGAACCCTTTTAACGGGATCGATTGCGGTGAAGTTCAAGGATATGGGTGCTATAGCAACCTGGAGCGATGCCTTCTCCAGTTTCTTGGTTAGCTTCTCCCAACTCTGCTCCCAAGCGGCTGCCTCCTGCTGCTTCAACTGCAAATCCCTGTAAATGAGTCCAGTTGCCATAACGCTGATTAAAAGAATTGTGGCGAGTACATAAACCCATAACCTTCTAGGTTTCTCTTCTTGTTCCACTTTCATACCCCTCCTTTTTGTCTCCGCATTTTCCACACAAGCGCGAGGTGAATAACGCATATGACAGCGATCATTATGAAAAGGTAGTTTCGGTAAACATCTACAGGCATGGATTCCAGCGTCCAGAAACCAATATGTATAGGCGCCAAGTTGTATAGGTGCCATAGAAGAACCCAAACTATCCCGCAGATACACGTTAGGATTGTGAGGTTGAACGTCAACCAACCTAGATCAGCGATATGTTTCACGTTTGTCTTTTTCGATGTTAACGTTGGCGGTTTAGGAGGTGCTGAACCATCCACAGTTATAGGGACAGAGGTCGACCTCAAAATCCATTCGGTTCTTCTCTGCAGCTTGCCAGTTGTCTCTCTTCTCCATTCCATCATTGCTCCACACCCGTTCTTGCTGCACGTCAGGCTTATTACGTTCTCTTTGTACAAGTCCATGGGTCCCATGATTATCTCCGATCCACAGTAGGGGCACGTCTGTTTCTTCGCGTTGCTGATGATATCTTGAGCCTCCTTGAACCTATCTGTCAACATTTTGAGGTTAAGAGCACCCATCTTAGGTTTTCTCGCTTGATACAAAATCATCATGAACACGACGATGACCAAACCATAGGAGATGAACTCTTCAGTGCTGCTCATCAAACTCCCCCTTAATATGCATAATTCTTATAATAGTGTGTTCTATATAAAAATATTTTTTATAGGTGAAGCACATTATTATTAATGGGGCGTTAAAATGGATCTGGGACTAGAACAACTCATTGCCGCTGCCGGTTTAGGCTTAATTTTGGGTTGGCTCTTGATCGGCGCGACGAGAAAGAAATGGATTCTGGAAACCATGAGTCCAAGGGAGCACTTCGAGCTTGGAAAAGAAAAGGCTCGCATACTCGACATGAGAATCGCCGACAGAAAGTTTCATGGAATTAAGGCTGGTAGATACACGGTGCTTCTAACCCATGGCACCCTAGATGAGTATTCGAAAGGTGTTTATAGGGGGTTGATCGAGCGCATTTACTCCATGAAGTTGTCGCAGACTCTGCTAAAGAAAAAGTTTGTGACTGAGGAAGAAAAGAGGAAGTTCTTCGGCTTCTTAACACGACAGCTTCCTGAGCTTACGGTGAAAGACTGGTTGATAACTGCTGACTTGGTTTCTCCAGATGAAGTGTTAGAAAGATATTGGGAAGAAGGGGACGAAAGGGACGAAGCTTGGGCTGAGCTTAGGCAACGGCGCCTCGTGGATCCCAAGGTTCTTTGGGTGAGACCGTACCCGCCTGAGGAAAAGCTTAAAGAAATCATGACAGGAGTACGGATGCTTCCCTTGCTCATCGACGAGCACGAGAGAGACCTCGAAAAAATAGCCGAATCTTACCGAGAATCCCTTATCGAAGTGAACCATCTCATGTCATCCCTCCTAACAACCTCCATCCCCCTCATGAGATACGTCGTAGAAAGCGTTTCGGATCCCATGTATGTCTTTGGTCTCATAGTAGCCGATCGAGCCCAGCAGATTTCAGGTCTAGGTCTCCAGCAGATCGCCGAGAAAGGTGGTATGGACGCAGTCATCGCAGCCGCAAAAAACATCATCAACAAGAGAAAAGAGCTTAACAGGGTTTTCGCCGAGGGACTAAGCCCCGAAGAAGCGAAAAAACTGGAAGAATTAACAAAACAGTCGGCAGAGATGAGGAAAGCTATGGAAGAAGTTCAAAAAGCTGTGACGGAGATTAGGACGAAAGTAGCAGGTGCTACAAGTGCCTGAGGCCGGGGAATCCGAGCAAAAGCAACCATTCTCTAGTAGGTTAAGGCAAATAGTGGAAAACATCGATAAATTGCTGAAACAATACGAGGTCTTTAAGGTCGGAAACCAAGAAAAAGAACCAGAGATAACCACTGCCACAGACCCAAGCATCCTGTTTCCCGATCCAGTTGACATCACGAAATTGACTCAGCTGAGCGGCATAACCGAACAAAAATGGGAAGCCTTGAAAGAGAGAGGATACGAAACCCTGTTTGACATTGTAAACGCAGAAGACGGGACCCTGTCAAAGGCTACGGGATTCGACACAGATTACATAAAGATCCTAAAACAGGAGGCAAGGGTCCTACTGAACCGTTTCAAAGAACTCGCTAATCCCAAGTTTGTTAATCCTACTCTTCGAGCAGTGATCAATCTGGGAGAACTCACAGCAGCAGAGGCGCTCCATGAAAGAGCATCCGCCAAGGTGCGTCTCCTAAAAAGCTTTGGTATCTCCCCTCTTCTATGGTCTCAATGTCTCATCGACTGGTCCAGCAGATTGGCAGGAGAATTTACCTACTTATTGGAGGCCAAGACCCTCTACTCCGAGGAAATTAAGGCCGTCTATCCCGAGCTACTTGTTGATTTGGAGGAAGCCAGAGGACTTGCGGACAACCTATCAAGAAAACTGGCTCATGACGGAGGTTACATCTCGTTGGATGACTTCCACGCACAGGTTGGCACACTCGTACACTACGCTAAGATCATCCTTCAATCAGCCAAACACCTAGCCGACTATCACGACGAGATCCTAAGCAGAGGACCACCGGGCTTAGAAGGGGTAGGTTGGGTAATGGAAGGAGAAAAGCCTCCTAAACTCAAGAAACCACCAGAAGAAAAAAGGGAAGAGGAAGAGGAAACTTGACTAGGCGAAAAAAGGTTTTGGTCTATGTAACCATTTTAACTGTTTTGATAGTTGTTACTGTTGTTCTTGCGTATGACATACACATCAAAATGCTTCGTGAAGCCGAGGAAAAAGCGATAAATGACTACCTAGATGGTCTCTTGGAAGATATGGAGACATACGTAGAAAATTATGTAAAATGGAGGAAGAACTACTTCGAAGGGTATGGGTACAAAACCTTAGTTATTATCAATAATGAGCTCAATCAAGAAGAAAAACTACTTAAAAAGGTAGAGAGTTTCCTTGAGAGGAATAATTGATGAGTTTTGGTGCAATTAATCCTAAATTTGGCCTTAAACCTCACCCGAGATTTAGGAGGAGAATTGTCGGGGTCCCAGAGGAGAAGTTGCGTCTCCCAATATATCTAGGGTTGTCGCCGCATGGAGAAAAAACGGTTCTGCTTCTGCCCAGCGATCCCTCTTCTCTTGTGACGATACTTTTGTGGGGACCGAGTATGGCAGGTAAAAGTATTACTACAAGAGACATCATCGAAGGCTTGTACCTAGAGTGGAGGAAACTTGGCACACCAGCATCCCGTCATCCCTGTTTTCTGTATGACTGGAAGGCGAACTATCTGGGGATGAGTGAGCCTAACAGGAGGGTGAGAGATAGGACCCTTCTAGCGGGTATTCATGGCATTAGAAAAGGTTTAAGCATACCAAAGTTTCTTATTAACGTTTATGCTCCTGGTTACATCGCGCCCACCAAGAAACGAGAGATTCTGACGGATCTGAGACGTAAATGGGGTATAGATGATTTTTGGGGGTTGCCTTGGCGCCAAATCGTTGATTTGGCTCATCTCGGCACCGTCCTTAAGGTTCCGAGCGAGTCGCTGTACTCAATGGAGCTGCAACCCTACTTCGATCGAGCCTGCATAGATCCAAACGTTACCCTAAAAGACCTCATCGGCGTCGATGGGATCTTAGAGAAGGCAGCTGGCACCATCAAAAACGCTGCGTCACAGGCAGCTGCGAAAAACTTCGTTGAAAGGTGGAGGAAAAACCGTTACTGGTTCTCTAGCCAGGATCGGATGGCTCAACATCTGACTGAACCCTTCGGCGTAAACGTTTTAACTTTTATCGCTTCGCCGGAGAAAACCTACTACAATCAGTTGGCTTTTCTCATCAGCCTAGAAAGCTTGATGGATAAGCTTCAGGTTTTAACTGAAGTCTGTCAACCCTGCATCATCATTCACGACATACTCAACTTTATCGGAGAGAAAAAGCCCTTCAGGGAAGAGATAATTGATGCCTTAACTAGGCTGCTGACTGGACAAGCCAGAACCCTTTCGCACGGATACATAGTGATCCTCGAAACCCAGAGTTTGGAAGCCATGCCGAAACCCTTAAACAACCCAAAGAAGGCATACACCAACGTTTTAAAATTCAAGTGGAAAAGCGCATCGCCCCTATTACGATCTGTTGACGGGTTTGTTGGAGGATGCGCTGATGTCCACGACAACTTTCGCAACTTTCACCGTAAGTCCGTGGTGATCCGACCGCCCATGTCAGGATACGAAACGTAGATGGTTGATATGGCCTCGTTTCTGTGGCTTTACATCAAATCTTTTGTGATGCCCGACTGCACTCATTGTTCACCTCTTCATGGATTTGAGTTGAACGACGAGGACTTAGACACGATATTTAAGAAGGAATCCAAGATCGGGAATGTTCTTAAGCGTCAAGGCTTCGACTTGGAGGGTCGAATATTCAAGAAGGGTCTGGTGTGGGTTGAGAAGCGGAGACGTGGAGCTAAACTGAGGCAGGAACTCGCCTTGAAGCTTTCACAGCCTGACCCCATGACCGACATAAACGTACGGAGACTAGGGAGACTCGTTGACTTATACGGGAAAGAAACGATACGACACTCCATATTCATAGACAGATTTGAAGTTATAAATCTGCGCGTGCGGATGGCTCTAAAGCACAGATATAACATACGCTACGTTCCAGCTTTCATAAGTCCATACGCACCTTACGGCATGATCCAAGGGGTGGACAGTCGAGTTTCTGAACTGGAGTTAGAGAAACTGTTGTTCTCGGGTGGGAGTTCCATTAAACCGTCGGCAGAGGTCGCCACGACGCTCCGATAGTTATAAATAGGATGTACAATAAAAATTATTTTTAATAGGAGGTCTCATGTTGGGTGAAAAATACAAGGGTTTAAACTGCAAGCCACTGGAGGAAAACCCCAACCTGTATGTCTGTGAGGTAGAGGGTACTAAAGAGAAGATGATATGTGAGCTGATCGAAACGGAGCATGAAGTCAAGCTTTCGTGTCCGAAAAAGCCTACGAAAGTCTTGGTCTAAGTTTCCGACGGGGGCTCTGCTGATCCGTGACGCGCTCCACCAAAAAGAAAGTTATTTCCCCTGGCGCCTATGAGATATTCTACTCCCTTGCATGCTTAAGAGACAGAGGTAAAAACTTTGTGTCTTTCACAGATATAAACAATGAAATAAACCAGAGGCGGGTGCGCGAGGGAAGCCGTATCCTCTCTCAACAAGCAATGAACTATCACCTAAACAAACTCTTGGAGCTTCCCTTCATTAAGAAAAAGGGAGAGAAACGCTACCATCTGGTCAAGGGAAACTACAAGATATTTCCTCTCTGCGTTCTCATCAAAGAAAAAGGAACTCCACAGGTCTTCGCACACGCATGTGAACACATACTAACATGCACTTTTAAACCAACCACAAAAGAATGCCTCAACCGTCTAGGAATAATCTAACTTATAAAAAAAAATTTTGGGAGAATTTATAAACTTAAAAGCCTATTTTGAATACGATGCAAAATGGGAGCGATTAGGAAAGGTCAAACATCAGGCAATGCAAACAGTATCTTTGGTGTCAAATGGTATCCAAAACCCAGCTTGGGCAAAGTTGTCGGAAGGAAGCCAGGGGTCCTCAGGAGAAGCGATAAAGTCTTGGACAGGAACAGAGAGATAAGGGCGGATCCGCCAGCCCCAGACGCGCACGCCGCGTGCCTCAAAGAACATCCTGAAGTCGGTGACGTCTGCCCCATCGAGCTCTTCCGAACCTACCTAGCTGCCGAAATGTCCTAGTCACACCAACCCTTCCCCCCTTTTTATTCCTCGTCCGCCGGTTGGTAAGGCTTTTATATACTTCTTAATCTATAATATTTTCAGTGGTCGTTATGCCGATTTTCGAGAAAAGTAAGGCTGAATGCGAGAAAATTTCAGAAGATGAAACAGGAAAGTCCAAGTACATGTGCAGAGTTGAGGACAAAGATTTCACGGTCATAGTTGGTAGTGAAGGAGAGGTTGAGATCACCCCCAGCATCATCTTACCCAGCCCCCGCGCCTACAAAGAGATCTTAAAAATCTTGAGGGAGAAGGGCGAAAAAATCGTGGTGTAAACCGTTGCCAGTCCGGGTCCCTGAGAAACTTGAAATAGTTGGCCTTGCTCCTAGTCGTGAAGGAGCCGAATACATATCTAAGAAGATGAAAGGATCGAGGGTTCTTCCAATAGAAGAAGCTGAAAGAATGGGGCTGACAATCAAAGGAACTTTCAAGAAAGACATGATAACCCAAATGCTTGTAAAGACCAAATACGTTGTTGTGCGCGAGCCCGTAAGCCCCCCCATAGCAGCACGTGTTCACTATGAAAGGTTGCGCGAGTTCATGTTCAAGCCAGCCAGAACCCAATCCATACCATACCTGGAAAACGTTGTAGATTGGATAATTAGGTGCCGTGTCACTGACGGAGGCATCCCTTACTTCCGTACAGGCTTTGCAAAAAAGGACTTCAGAGAGAACCAGACTCTTTACGTGCAAGGGATATGCTACCTGGGAAGGGACCTTGTGAACTCTCAATGGTTCAAGGACGTGCCAGGGGATGATTTTGAGCACATGAAGCATTACCATGATGATTACCTGTACATCCTCAGCAGGCATGCTTCTGAAGCTCAGGTGCACAGAGCCAAGGAAGCACCAGTGGTTGTTTAGAATGGAGGTTAAACCGTGGTTGAGTTGGAGATTTCCTCAGTTTGGGTTGTCGGTTTAGTTGGGGTTGCGGGAGTTGCTGGTCTTTTTATAGCTCTGTGGTTGGCTCTCAAAGCAGTTAAGACCGTTTTGTTTTGGGGTGCCTTGGGAGGCATCCCCATGTTCCGAATTTTCAGTGAAAGCTTCGAGATGCTCATTAACGGCGCCGCCGTCTCCGAGGTCGTCGGCAAGATGGGCTTCTACGTTATATTTTTCTTGAAGTCTCTAGACAGCCTCATCTCGAATCCACCCTACGGATGGGTTGTTTTTCCCGTCGTTGTTCTGCTAGGTATTTGGCTGATCCTCTGCTTAGGCTTCGCATCCACCCTCGCCACCGAATGGGTTCACATCGGTCAGATCTGGGCCTTCCCGATAGGTGTGGGCATCTGGTATGTGCTCACGGGAGCCTTAGAAGGTGTCAGAGGTCTAGTGGTAAACCATGTCCCCGCTCTAGATCCCGTTCTCACCCCCTTCTATGGGATCTACTTAATTTTCATCATCTTTGCAGCTACCGTTCTCACATGTATTATACATTGGTGGTGGCTTGGTAGAGGTTTGTAAAGTGCAACCCGAGAAGGTTAGAGAGACACTTACCCCCTCTACGATACGGGTGTATTTACATATTCTAAAGAGGAACCCTAAATCCCTCTCTTTAACAGATTTGAAAGATGAATTGGGCTTAACCAAGCCCACCATCCTTCATCATCTTTCACGTTTACAACAGATGAATCTGATTGAACAAAATACGGATGGCTATAAAATTAACCCTGAAAAGGTTCCTTCAATAGGAGTGTTAAAGGTTTATCTAAAAGTTGGGCCATACCTTGTTTCGAGATATTTAATATATTCCCTTCTTTTCCTCGGGGTGTTTGCTCTGATATTCCTTATGAAAGTTCCATTCATGTCCACTCATGGTTTCATATCCTATATAATTGATATTGCAGCATTCGGTTTCTCTTTCAGAGAATACTTACGTTGGAAGGAGGAGTTAGCTTCTTAAGATCGACTTTGGTATTCTCCAACGTCTGTTTGTTTTTAAGATAAAATATATGCCGCAGGAAAATGAAAAAACTGACAAGACCAATGGGAGTACGTTCAACGCAACCCACAAAAACGATAGAGCCCAAACGCCGAAAACCCATAGAAAAGAGATACCCGTCAAAGATAATATATCTTCTATCTGCCGGTCAGTCAGCCCTAAAGAAAGACTTTTAGCGTATTTAGTATATACTATTTTTGGCGCTTTTTTTGCCTTCAGTTCCCTCAATTTTTTCCCTAAAAGTTTATTCTCTTGGTTGTACTCGTTCAAGAGATTAAAGCAAACTGAATCAAGCATATCAAATGAGAAGTGGAACACTTTATCAAACCCCTTCTTCAGTTCCGAAATTTTTTCAATAGAACAATTTCCACACTCGATAGCAATTTTCTCTTTGTCCTTGAAACCGACGATGTCAACTCTATACCGTTTTCCATTTATAATGACTGGATACTCCTCCTCCACCTTGGAACACTCCATCAACCTCAGTTTATAAACGGCTATTTTCTTCAATAATTTATGTCTCACAATCTAACTCTCCTGACGATTGCTTCGTACCCCCTAGCCTCCCAGACTAAGAGATCTCCTCCTCTTATATCAAGCACTTCACGGATCCTTTTAGGAATCGTTGTTAAACCGCCCCTACTAACAGTCGATTTCTCCTTTGCTTTTTCCATTAGAACTCCTCTAACACTAAAAAAACAGTTTTCTTAAATTATAAGTTTTTTGCTTTCTAAGTTAGACCCATTCAAAATATTAGATATTAATTTCAACTGTGTTTCAGGAAAAGGCCAGAAGCCTTTTTCGGATGGCCTGTGGATGAAGGCCTGAAACCCACCTTTGAAAAGTGAGGTGATTGAATGGTCTTAAGAGGGAGAACGATTTCGCGGAGAGACGTAGCCATTATATTCATCGTGGTCGGATTACTTGTAGTTGCTTTGTATCCTCAGCTGTATCAGCTTGTGACGAAGCAGCCCTACGGTGTCCCAACTCCTACGCCGACTCCGACGCCTACACTAGCAGAGGCCTACGTGGGTCCAGTCAAGTTCGTTTGCTATACACGAAACGCCTTCAAGACAGAAAACGCGCTCGCTTTAACGCCTTCATGGTATCGTAAGACCGAAACCGGATGGTTCAGCATCGGCAGCGGAAACATGACGGTCACCCTCCAGACTGGGGACAAGGGAGTCCTCTACCTGATGCCTTACGCCGCCGCAAACTACGTGAAGGATAGCCTCGTCAAAGAGGCCAACAAAGAATATATCACGGGCGTTGAATACGTGGACATTGACGACGACGGTTACCTAGAGCACATGTTTAAGATGGTTTTGACGAAGGACAACGTGAAGTCACCTGCGGGGACCACCCCGGAGCTCAGCCTCATCGCCTACGGTATACCCTTCGACTCCACCTTGAAATGGAACACCCCCAGCAACATCACCAGCATAGGAACCGCGCCCGTGGACAAGTACATCAACTGGAAGATGGTTTGGTCGGCGGTGGACAAGGGCGCCAAGGTCCTAAGGCTGAAGTTTGTTACAAACGCCACGGATAACGACGAGATCGACTTGGTTCTACTAGACAGCGTTCTCGCCAAATATGGGTCGGACAAAATCGACTGGGAGGGCGT
>Ga0315310_10001173_pt1 | contig 16499 bp, 14 predicted proteins | sample TDP5_MG_FD_203630 | JGI IMG/M metagenome (GOLD analysis project Ga0315310, IMG submission 203630) | Freshwater sediment microbial communities from Lake Towuti, South Sulawesi, Indonesia - TDP5 | ecosystem: Environmental > Aquatic > Freshwater > Lake > Sediment | place: Indonesia: South Sulawesi... | reverse complement strand
GTTAGGCTCAGGGATGACGGGCTGTAAAACGCCGACTCCCGGCGCGGGGAGGCTGGGCGAGGCGGTAACGGCTTCCGCAGCAGGCTGGAGAATCTCCGCGGGCAGATCACGCAGCTCCACCCACTCAGCTTCTCCCAGTACCACTGCCCGCTCCATGGCCCACTCGAGCTGGCGGATGTTGCCCGGCCAGGAGTAGGCTTGCAGAGCTTGTTGTGCCGCGGGCGTAACCCCCAGCACCCTGCGCCCCGCTGCCAGCGCGGCCCGGCGCATGAAGTGCAGCGCGAGCGCTTCGGCATCTTCCTTGCGCTCGCGCAGCGGCGGACACACGATAGGGATGACTTTCAGGCGGTAATAGAGGTCTTCGCGGAACTTGCCTTCTTTCAGCAGTTGCTCCAGGTTGCGGTTGGTAGCCGCGATGATGCGGACATCCACCTTGATGGGTTCGGTGCCGCCCACGCGCAGGATTTCGCGTTCCTGAAGGGCCCGCAGGATTTTAGCCTGGAGGGCCAGGCTGGTATCGCCGATCTCGTCCAGGAAAAGGGTGGAGTGATGAGCGCGTTCGAACAACCCTTTCTTTTGCTGGTAGGCGTCCGTGAAGGCGCCTTTTTCGTGGCCGAAAAGCTCGCTTTCCAGCAGCGTCTCGGTGAGGGCGGCGCAGTTGATGGCCAGAAAGGGTCGCTCTCGCCGCGGGCTGTGGTTGTGAATCTCGCGCGCCACCAGTTCCTTCCCGGTCCCGCTTTCTCCCAAGATCAGAACGGTGTGGGAAGTGGGCGCCACCTTCAGGATCATCCGCACCATGGCCTTGGTGGCAGGTGATTCCCCCAGGATGCTTTGCTTGAGCGTGGCCAAATGCTGAAAAACCTCCGCGACAACCGCGAGCAGCTTGTCGCGGTCCACCGGCTTCTCCAGGTATTGATAGACGCCCCGCTTCGTAGCCTCGATGGCGGATTGGATGGAGGGGTATCCCGTGATGAGGATGACGGCGACGGTGGGGTCGGCCCCCAGGATCTCGCTCAGCAACTGCACGCCCGTCATACCCGTCAGGTTCAAGTCTGTCAGGACGAGGTCGAAGCGTTTTTGCGCGAGCAAGCGGAGAGCGGATTCGCCGCTGGGCGCAGTTTCAGTCTGGTAGCCTTCGTCGTGGAGGATTTCGCGGTAGATCTCCCGCTGTCGTTCCTCGTCGTCAACCACCAGAATGGATCCGCCGGGCATGGAGACGATTCCTCAAGCGGGAGATGACCTGGCGGCGATCACAGGCTGGGCCAGCGATGCCGCCGGAAGGGGCAGTTCGATCACCATCACCGCGCCGGGGCCGTCGCCGTCGGCTACGTAGATACGACCCCCGTGGTCTTCCACAATCTTTCTGGTGATGGCCAGGCCCAGGCCGAAACCGGTGGCCTTGGTGGAAAAATACGGCGCGAAGACCCTCTCCCGATCTTCCACGGGAATACCGGGGCCAGTGTCAGCGAAGCGCACCTGGAATGAACCCGGGTGGCCGTCGTCGGCGCCCACCAGTCGCCCCGTGACGCGGATTTCACCGCCCCGAGGCATGGCCTGCACGGCGTTGGTGAGGATGTTCAGAAAACAGGTTCTCATCTGCCCGCTGTCGGCAGAAAGCGGCGGCAGGTCAGGAGGGAGGTCAGTAGTGATGGAGATGGCCTGGCGGGAAGCTTGCTTCTCCACCAGCGCCACAGCTTGCTCCACGGCGGCCCGCAAATCGCAGGGCGCGAGCTCCGGCGGAGCCTGGCGGCCCGCGGCGAGGAAATCACCAACCAACTGATTCAGCCGGCTAATCTCGTCCTTGATATTCCGCAGGTTGCGCTGGAGCTCGCGCGCCGTGGCCTCGTCGCTCCCCGCGTGTTTGGCCCGAATCTGGTCAATGCTGAGATTGATGAAATTCAAGGAATTTCGCACTTCGTGAGCTACCGACGCCGCGAACCGGCCGAGCAAGGAGGATTTTTCCGCTTCATTCAACCGCTCCTGCAGCTCGCGGTTCTCGCGCAGGCGCTCGACCATGCGGTTAAAGGTCTCAGCCAACCGCCCCATCTCGTTGTTTCCAATGGGTAGCGCCACCTCCAGATTTCCCTGGGCGATCTGCTCCGCTCCGGCCACCAGCGTGTCAATCGGTTTGGTGAAAATGAAAGCCAGGTACACGATGGCGAACATCCCCGCCAGCATCGTGGCCAGAATCCACCCCAGGCGGATTATGTACATGCGCCTCAGTATGCCTCCCACCTCATCCATTTCTCCCCGGATTTGCGCGTAGCCGAGCACCCGGTCGCCCTGCACGATGGGAAACTCGATGACGTAAGGCTTCTGCTCGATGCTCGGTTCCACATCAATATCCCGCAACTCCGCAGAGATCTTGATGGGGTTTTTTCTCGCGTCAACTTGCCGCTTCTTGAGTTTGATCTTCTTCCCCACCTGGCCGGGGTTGGTGCTGGCAACGACCTCTCCCGTTGGGGAGGCCAGGGTGATCGAAGACAGCCCGGCGTCGCGGAGCGCCTTCATGTAAGCATCGAGGGCCTGGTTGCGGTCAGCCGTGGCCGGTATGCGTGCCTGCGTGAGCTGGATGATCTGCAGGAAATCCGAGGTTTGACCAGCCACATAAGCCTTTACCCTCTGGTTGTGGTGCACATAGGTCATCATCAGGATGACGCTGGTGCATCCCATGGTCAGGAGCATCACCAGCGCTAACCGCGTGCGGAACCGAAGGTTGAAGGCGAGCTGTGCCAACGCGGGCTTTCCCTCAGAGCGGTTTCTCTTGTGCGCTATCAGCTTTTGATTGTATCGGAACGGGAGGGTGGGGTCAACGCGCGGACTTGGAGGATCGTAGCTCATTTCCGCTCCGGGCTTGCTTGGCCTGCACACTCCCGGTCTGGGGTGAACGGTACCGTCGCAAATCCGACGGCTCTATCGAGGGGTGGCCCTGCAACTCACCGGACCGCTGGCCCCTAAAAAGAGAACCCCCGGAGGTATCCTCCGGGGGCTCCTGTCCCTCTAGGAACCCAGAGAGAGTCGCATACTGGCCGGAGTCAGAAGAATACTACTTGGGAGGAGCCGGAGGTGTAGCCTCCTTTTCCTTTGGCACCTTCTTTTTCTTCTCCTTCGGCACCTTCTTCTTCTTCTCTACCTTCTTCTCCTTGGGCGCTGCTTCCTGGCCCGTGGTTTCCTGAGCGAACACTGGCATCGCCAGCGTGAAGGCCAGGACGAAGGTGAGCAGCATTGTGAAGAGTCTCTTCATTGCAGCACAAACCTCCTTTTAGACTTGCTTGCGCGGTATTCAACGGCACGCCAACTACCAAAGACTCCCGGGGGTTGTTCCAGAGCGTAGCGCCTTGAGATTGAATGGGTTAAAGGAAAGGCGGGAGAGGAGATCGACTGGTCGGGAGGCTCCCGGTCCGCACGTCATGCACGAATTCGTGTGGTGAGCATACTATCTGGTGTGATGCCTCCTCGGCAAGAAGAGGAAGCACCGGGTCTTGCTCCCTAGTCTTTGGCCGTGAGCTGATAGATCTTGGCCTCCACGAAGAGCTGGAAAAGGACGGGGTCGAGGAGCTGGGATTTGACTTCTTGTCCGATGATGTCCAGGGCGCGTTCCACCTGGACAGCCCGTTTGTACGGTCGGTCACGAGCCGTCAGGGCGTCATAGATGTCCGAAATGGTCATCATCTTCGTCTGGAACGGGATTTCCACGGACTTCATGCGGTAGGGGTAGCCGCTGCCGTCCAGCTTCTCGTGGTGGGCCTTGGCGATGAGCGGAATGTTCCTCAACTCCTTGGTCCATGGAATCTGGCTCAGGAAGCGGAAGCTATGGATGACGTGGGACTCAATCTGCACGCGCTCCTCGGGGTCGAGGCTGCCTTTGGGAATGGTGAGCAAACGCAACTCCTCGGGACTCACCAGAGGTTCGGTGGGCCCAGAGGGGTCTTGGAAGGTCCAACCAGCGATCTCCACGAGTTTTTCGGAAGTCTTCTCGGGAAGGACCGTGGGTTCGTTCGCTTGCAGGACGTGCGCCAGAAACTCATCGAGCTGGCGTAGCTCCTCGTTCAGAGCCCCGTCGATTTCGGCAAAGAACTGCTCGTAGCTCTGCTTCCCCTGGGCCAGAACGTAGTCCAATTTCTTCCGGTAGGCATCCAGCTCCAGAACTTTGCGGATGTATTGGAACCGTTTCTTGACGAGTTCCATCTGGGGAGGATAGAGCTTCTTGGCTTTGACCAGCACCTCCTCGCGTACCCCCACCTTACCGAAATCGTGCAGGATAGAGGCGTAACGAATCTCCCGGATATCCTGCGGGGTGAAATGGATGTCCCGGAAAGGTCTACTGTCAGTTCGGTCCACCAGCTCGGCCAAGCCGACCGTCAACTTCGCCACACGTTCTGAATGGCCGAACGTCGTGGGGTCGCGAGACTCAATCGCGGTGACTGAGGCTTTCACAAAACCTTCGAACAGGTTCTGGATGTCTCGGTAAAGCAGGTTGTTTTCCAGGGCCACTGCCGCTTGGCTGCCCAGCGACGACGCCAGCTCCTGACTCCGTTCCGAAAACGGGATCACCTCCTGGTGCACCACCTTGGCCGAAGTCAGCCTGACGGCCGGATCCCGCTTGGAGTTGATGAGCTGCAGGACTCCAATCACCTCGTCTTTCTGGTTCTTCATTGGAACCACCAGCATCGACTTGGTCCGGTAGCCGAACTTCTGGTCGAATTCGCGATTGTGCCGGAAGGGAAGGTTGCGGATCCGGTAGGCGTCCTTCATATTCAAAACCTTGCCCGTGGCGGCCGCATATCCGGCCACGCTGTGCGTGTCGATGGGCAGGGTGAACTGGCAGAAAGGAACGGATTGGCTGTCGCACTGCGCGAGGCGGAAGACCAGGTGCTTCTCGCCGCCCGCCCCCTCTTCGACGACATAGAGGGAACCGGCGTCGCAGGTGGCGATCTCTCGGCTCTTCGTCAAAATCAGTTCCAGCAACGCATCGGTATTCCGCTCACTGGAAAGGGCGACACCGATCTTGTTGAGCGTCTCGAGTTCCGTGGCCACCAGGTGAAGTTGCTGGCGCGTGCGCTGGTGTTCTTCCTCCAGACGCAAGTTCTCGAAGGCGCTTTCCACCGTCTTCGCGAGAATGGCGCGCGGCACACCGGGAGGGAGCACCGCGAAGAGCCGATGATCCAGCCGCGTCTCGGGCAGACGCTCACCTTCCACCAGATAAATCAGACGCCAGCCGTCCGCCGCTGGCGCCAGCCGCTCGATATCCTCCAGGTGGTCCTCGGCCCCATGCGCAATGAGGACGGCAGGCAACTCCCAGGCTGGACGCCCTTCCCTGCCACGGTCTACAGCTACCAGCCGGTAGGAACCCCGCAGCTTGGGCAGGACCTTGCGCAAGGTGGATGGCCGGAAGTAGTAAAGGTTCTTCGCCATGGGCCCTTCACACCCGAAGATATGGCACCAGGAGCATACTAACCACTCTCATTATACGTCTTCCCCAGCATGTTCCAAACTCCCGTCCCGTCTGCCTGGAGTCTGGGTCCGCCAGGAAGCGTCAGTGCCGAATCTGCCTGCACACCCCCGCCCACGGAGGTGCGGGGGGCGAGAATGTTCAGTCGCCGGGGTGTTCCGCAGGACACAGCTCAGACGGATGGTGACGGAGACTCCCTCAAAAACTGGGCAGCTAAGCCCCGGCTGCCTTCTCGAAGGCGCCGATTGCTTTGGCCTCGTCGTCGTGGACGTCGAAGACGGTGTAAAGCTTGGTGATCTGCAACAGGTCGTGGACCTTCTTGGTAAGGTTCAGCAGCTTCAACTGGCCCCCCTGATGGGAGACTGCCGTGAAGGCGCTGACCAGCTCGCCGATCCCGGAGCTGTCGATATAGGTGATGTCCGCGAGGTTGAGCAACAACTGCTTCTTGCCCTTCCCTAGCTGCTCACGCACCAGCTCGCGCAACTGTGTGCATCCCTCACCCAAGGTGATCCTTCCGCTCATGTCAATGACCATGACGGAGTCAACCTGGCGTAACGTCGCTTTCATACTCACGGTTCGTTCCTCCTTGATTGGGCTGAATTGTTGGAGTTTAGCCGTTTCACTAGAACCACATCGGTGCCGCCGCCCGCAACCCCTTCCACCCGGAACTCGTCCATAAACGTGCGGATGAGGAAAATCCCTCGCCCGGAAACATTGAGGAGATTCTCATCCGCCAGCGGGTCCGGCAACTTGCTGGGGTCATAGCCGTTCCCCTGGTCGCGGATCCGGATCTCCAGGCGATCACTGTATATCTGAAACCGCAGCCAGACGTGCTTGCTCGGATCGTTCTTATTGCCGTGCCAGATCGCATTGATGACGGATTCGTGCACGGCCATTTCGATCTTGTGCTGATCGTCCTCACTGAAGCCCACGGTGCCGGAAACCTGTCGCGCGATTTCTTCAGCCACCTCCACGTTCTTGAGGTCACTTTCAAGCTCAACTTCGACGACACCGGCCTCAGCAGTCATATTAGGCAGGGGTGATATCAGTCCCGTCCTTGAAACTACAATAGGGACGGCACAAAGTCAACGAAAGGGGGAGCCCGGAAGCAAGCGGCAGGTACCAGGTTGCACACAGCAGACTGCGTACTCGTCCCCGCGGTCCTCCGCCCCCTTAGATCTCGATAATCATCTCCTCGAGCCGGGTAGGATAGCAGTTCAAGCTCTCGCCCCCACCTTTCCTCACTACGACGGTATCGGAGTGGCGGAAGCCGCCGAAATCCGGGTCGTACACGCCCGGCTCGCAACTGAAGGTCATGCCCTCGCGCAGCACCGCCTTGTCGCCTTCGGCGATCCAGGGGGACTCGTGGCCTTCCAGGCCAATGCCATGGCCCGTCCGGTGGCGGAGCAGGGCGCCCAGCCCGGCCTTCCGGATCTGCTCCAGGGCGCGTCGGTCAACCTCTTCGGCGATGGCCCCTGCCTTCATGGCCCGCGTGCCTTCATCGAAGGCCGTCAGCATGGCCTCATAGAGCCTGCGGGCGTAATCGCTTGGCTGGCCCACCGAGAACGACCGCTCACACTCCACCCAGTAGCCGCCCACCTGCGCCCCGTAGCTCAGAATGAGCGCGTCCCCCTTCTTCAAGCGCTCTTTGCTCGGGACGGCGTGCGGGAATGCGGAACGCTTCCCAAATGGCACCAGCCCTCCGAACGGCGCTTCAATCGCAACCCCCACCACATCCCGAAGTTCCTTCGACATCTTATCGGCCAGGGCATCGGCGGTGGCCTTGAGAATCTGGTCTTCGGTCACGCGGCCGTTCTGCGCCACGAAATCGCGACCCGCTTGCACGCCAAACTCGGCGAAGTACATCCCCCGGCGCATGACGGCGATTTCATCCGCGTCTTTAATCCAGCGCAGGTGTTCGATGAGGTCATCCGCTACCACCAGACGGGCGTGGGGCGCGCCGAGCTTCATCTGTTTCAGTTTCCCCGGGGTGGGCTCTTCGATCCCGATCCGGCCCCGCGCCAAGCCGCGCTTTGCCACGCGCTCGAAAATCCAGCGGATGCGGTTCACCGGCCCCGGGTAATCAAAGTACGATTCATGGTCCTTCACCCACCAGAGCTTGACCTGATCCACTTCCAGCTCCGGGATGAACAGCGCGGGCTCGCCGGACTTGGGAATCAACGCCGCCAGAGGGCGTTCGGTCGTGAGGTGGAAATAGCCGGTGGTATAGATGATGTTCGTGGCGTTCAAAAGCAGCAGCGCGTCGAGCTTGCGCTTCTCCAGCTCCGCCTGCACCTGGGCGACCTTCTTCTTGTACCATGCGACCGGGAGCCGGTCGGGACCTTCGGGGCTCGCCACCGTCGCCCGCAAGCGCAAAGCCCGCGCGCCTGTGAACGATTCGACCGCGGAAGTCAGCGTAACCGCCGCCGCTCCCCCGAGCACTTTGCAGAACTCTCTCCGCCGTTGCATCGTTGCCGCTGAACCTGTGCCGTCAGGCCCGACACCACAGATTCCGAAGTCGCGACGAGTCCCGAGTCCCGAATCCCTGATTCCGAGAAAAGCGCCGTACAAGATAATCGAACGCCTTCGGCCGGTCAACCAGATAGCACGGGGGGGTAGATCCGCCGGCGCGGACTCCGGCCAGAGGCGGGCATCGCATCTGCACTTTTGTTTAGGCTGCGTGCTTGGCGTTCGGAGTGTGGGAGTCGGCTATCTGCGGGCGAGGCTAACCAGTTGTGTTTTCAATAACATTCCGGCTTTTCTCGGATAAGTTCTTGCTTTTCAATAAGATTCCGGCTTCGTTTGGCGTTCTTTATCATCTCGGCCCTTTGTTTTCAAGAACATTCCGGCCTCGTTCGGTGTTTTTTTAAAGTTGCTAGGCCGTCTCCTTTCGGGTGCGACTGGATGCCCGAATTGAGTCTGTTCGCCAAGCCCAAGAAAACAAGCCACAAGGTTCCCTCGCGCCTGTTCTGGCCGGAAGGATAATAACTATCGCGCCTCCCTTTGGGGCGCACCCTGGGCGGACTCGATGAACGACAAGCCATGCTCGTACGCACTAGCCCGCGACTGTAATCTAGCGTATACTGAACGCAAAGTCAAGGGACATAATGCCTGGGTGACGTCACCCGGCCTACGCAAGAAGGCCCATGTGGTTTGGGGCGAGGAACCGCTGGCGATGCAGAATTCAACCGGGTGCCGACGGGTGATTTCTTCCCGGCTCAGCGGCAGCAGAATCGCACGCGCGCGGAGACTCACAGCATCCTTCCCCAGCAAGCAACCTGCTGTGGCAGTCGTAATCGCGCTTCAGGAAGCAGACAAGGACAACCTTCTCGATTGTTGTGCTCCCCTCGAGGAACTTCCTGATTTCCTCGACGGCGATCTTTGCCGCGCGTTCGTATGGGAAGCCGTAAGCGCCCGTGCTGATGCAGGGGAAGGCGATGGTCTTGATGCCGTGCTTTTCGGCCAGAGCTAAGGAGTTGCGGTAGCAGGCGGCCAGTAGCTTGTCCTCGGCGCGGCCTCCGCCATGCCAGACGGGACCGACGGTGTGAATCACCCATTTGGCTGGCAGGTTGTAGCCCTTGGTGATTCTGGCCTCACCTGTCGGACAGCCGCCGAGCTTCCGGCACTCTTCGAGCAGCTTGGGCCCCGCCGCGCGATGGATTGCGCCGTCCACGCCGCCCCCACCCAACAGCGTCGTGTTCGCCGCGTTCACGATGGCGTCCACTTCCTGCTTCGTGATGTCACCGAGAATGACTTCAATTCGAGCGGGTTTCATTTGAAATCAATTCTAACACCCAGGGTTCACGGAAGCAGGAGCGCACGGAAGCGACCTACCTCCAGCCCTCTCCCGCTGGGAGAGGGTGTCCGTCAGCGGACGGACGGGTGAGGGTCTGGTACAGCGGCCTCTCGAATCCTCCTGAGAAACGTCTCGGGATCTTGCAGCACCATCCCGTTCGGTAGCCTCAACACGCGGATGCCCATTCGCCTCAAATAGGCATCTTTGGCCCTATCCTTTCTCATCTGGCTCGCCTGGGCATGAACAGTGCCCTCCAACTCAACGGCCAAGTGGGCCTGAGCGCAATAGAAATCCAGGATGTACCTTCCTGCCGGATACTGGCGGCGGAACTTCAAACCGGATAAGCGACGGTCTCGCAACAACCACCAGGCTTGCTCTTCGGCGGGGGTCACAGACTTGCGCAAGTGGCGGGCTGTTTGAACCCGAACAGCCATCTCGCCCTCACCCGCCCGTCTGCCGACGGGCACCCTCCCCCAGAGGGGGAGGGCTGAAGATCTGAGAATACGAGCTTCGGCCCCGCCGTGCGATGGATTGCCCCGTCCACACCGCCGCCCCCCAGTAGCGTGGTGTTCGCGGCATTCACAATAGCATCCACTTCCTACTTCGTGATGTCAGCGAGGATGAGTTCGATACGTTTGGAGCCCATGGGAGTTGAATTCTAACACCTGGGATGCATTGGAGCGGGTGCGGAAGGACGCAAACTAACTCCAGCCCTCTCCCCCTGGGAGAGGGTGTCCGTCAGCTGACGGACGGGTGAGGGGTGGCTGGCAGAGACCCTGCTGGTCTGCGACCTGGACCGGCCACTTGACCGCCACGCAGACTTGATAAGCTCTGGGCGAGCCTGTGGGATTCTGAAACGTCAGTTTTTGTATAGCTCTTTTAGGAACTCCCTAGCATAGAAGAGGACCTCAAAAGCTTTTCCCTTGTCGGCGATCTTGCTACCGTGGAGTACATCTCTGGCGGTTATTCTTACCGAGTGCGCGAGCGAGGCCTTCTTCGAAGACAGCAGCTTCGTTTGCTCTGCCCACTTGATTTTGTCTGCAAGATTACTCTTCAAAGGGCTATCAGGCCCCCCGCTCAAATACTCGTCCAGACCGGCCTCCAAGGCCGTGCGAGAGAGCCCTATGCTCGCTTGGAAAAATCCGTGGATGAAGCATCGCGTCGCTTCGCGGAGGTTGATGCTGACGGGTTTGCTGGGAATTCGACCTACGAGGGCTTCTTGGAGTTCAAGGAAGCGCCTCACGATTCCAGGAAGCTCCTCAATCTGCCGGCGAGCAAAGAAATCGTCCACCGCCCACCGCCAAGTTTCGGGGTTTGGTCGGAGGAGATCCAAGATCTTCTTTCCCAATGAGTCGGAGAAGCCCTCCAAAGAAGAGGTCGCAAGGCGAATCGCCTTCTCGAGGAAGTCCCTGGTTTCCCTATCACCGCCTCCGTTGTCCCGATCAAGCACGTTTATGTAGTCTTCAAGCATTTCTGACAGGTATTCGGGCCGAGATCCGCCTTGGGTACCCATTCTCCCACCTCCAGGCATTCGTGCGTGGTGCGGCCGTCCGGCAGCCGCTTCGGGGCGCCGCGCACTTCCGTCGCGATCAATACAGGACCGCGTTCTCGCCCTTCTCGGCGATGAGCTGCTGAAAATGCGCCACAATCTTATTGCGCCGCGCCATCACCGCCTCCACCTCCCCTTTGCTGAGGTGCCCCTTGGTTTTCGCCAAGAGTTCCGTCTTGTCCAACTGGCGCAGCTTTTCCAGCAACTGGCGGTCGCAGTTCGTAAGCCCCGCGGTCTCTTTCAGAGTGTGGTAGAGGCGGAAGGCGCGCGTGAAGTCAATCATCCAGAGCTTCCAATCCTCGGTGATTAGCTGGTTTCCGAGGTTTCGGTCGGTGTCGTAGACAAGCTCGATGAACACGCGCACCCTATAGATTTGGTTGTTCCAAGCATCCACATGGGGGGGCGGCAACCGCAGTTTCCGGCGCATCTCCTCGTCCCACTTCCAGGGGATCCACCAGCTCAGGGCGCCCCATTCACCTTTCCATTTACGTTCCACCGTCACGGGTATCATGTCGCTCAGGCCAAGCAACTCGGCCAGCTTGCGGGCCGCTATGTTGTAGTGGTATGTATCCCGGAAGCCCAGCTCGACACGTCCGTCCGTGCCCTCCCAGCGTGGTTTGCTAACATTAATGTTCACAAACGCGGCGTCGTGGGTCAGAGTGCCGTCGCTCAGCGTCAACCGCCAGGGATGAGTGATGCCTTTGCTGATCTGTACGTTGTTCACCACTTGAGCCTTCAGCAGGAAGGCTTCTTCTTGTTCGTCCGTCAGGTTGGGCTCAGGACGCAGGCTCGGTTCTTGCGCTGCGACAGCGACACTCGCGGCGGCTAGCCAAAGCGCCACGCCGAACGCCGGCACAAGGCGACAGTGCGACATGCGACACCTCCTTCGGCGGCTGCTTCGGCTCGGTCGAGCCCTCTGAGCCTGCACCGGGCTCTGGCCGCTCCTGGAGACTCACCGAGGCGACAGAGGCTTCAAAAGCGTTTGAAACAAAGCACAATTACCGCCGAAAATCGATGCGCGTGGCGTGGAACTCGCCTTTCTCATCGTACTTGCCCAGGCAGATCACGTCCGAGCCTTCTTTGAATTCGCTCATCTCGACGGTCTTCCCTTCCTTGGTCCACTTGGTCGAGCTGTCATAGTAGATCTTTTTCTCGATAGTTCCCTTGCGGACGTCAATGCTAGAAGTATCCTTGCTGAACCGGAGGAGCGTGCCGTGCCAACGAACCTCTTTGACATCGACGGCAGGCTTCTCCTTCTTCTCCTGCGCTTTCACCGTTTGCGCCGCGAATCCTATCGTGGCGAAAACGGCGAGTAGGACTAGGATCAGGGTTTTCTTCATGGCATCCTCCATGGGTTCTGCGCCCTGGTGGCGCACAATAGGATCCACCGTTGAGGTGTCCTTGCTGGCGCAAAGTATGGGGCTAAATTCTGGCGTTGTAAAGTGGTAGTTGGAAATTCCACTATGGTGTACAGGGTAGGGGCGTAGCGGCTCACGCGGTGGAGAGATGCGGTCTGCTCTTACGCAATTTTCTTGCGCAAGGGCAAGCGAATCAGGCAATAAGCGATGACGGCAAAAGCGACGAGCGAAATCCAACCGCCCCAGGCGTCAAGGAACGGCAACTTATCGAGGCCGGTGAGGAGTTTGGTGAGCGAAGAAATGCCTGTCAGAAACAGGGCAGCGAGCAAGATGCCGGTAATAGCTTCGCCGGCGATGAGACCGGAGGCCAGGAGCGTCCCGCGCTCCTCACACTTGGCGCTTTCTTCCGGAGAGAGTCTCTGGCGGCGAGCCCACTGGTCGGCGACCCACTTCATCACGCCACCCACGAAGATCGCCGAGGTGGTTTCGAGGGGTAAGTACATCCCCACGGCGATGAGCATGGGCGAAGGGGCCTGAATCATCACCAGGGCTATGCCAAACAGAAGTCCCATCAAGATCAGCCCCCAGGCCATCTGTCCCCCGACGATGCCCTGCGCCAGCGAGGCCATCAGCCCGGCCTGCGGTGCGGGCAGTTTCAGACCGCCGATCCCCCCGGTCGCCAGATTGGCCTCGTGCAGCGCGACGATGGGTAAAATCAGAAAGAAGGATACGGCCGTGACGCTCAAGACCTCAACCAGTTCCATCTTCCACGGCGTCCCACCGAGCAAGTACCCGGCCTTCAAGTCTTGAATCAGGCTACCGGAGACGCAGCAGGCGCAGCAAACCACCGAAGCCACCCCCAGCACGGCGGCTACGCCCCCCAGCCCCTTCACCCCGATGGCCACCATCACCAGCGCGGCGATGACCAGCGCCGCCAGCGTCAGGCCCGAGACAGGCTGGTTCGACGAGCCTACCAGGCCGACCAGATAGCCGCCGACCGCGGCCAGGAAGAAGCCGCTCAATGTCATCACGATGGCTGCCAGAACGGCCGCGCTCCAGCGCTGGGCAAAGTGGTAATAGATGATGGTTATGGGAATCACCAGCCCGGCGATGGAAAGAAGAATCCACTTGATGGGGATGTCGATATCCAGGCGGGTGCGCGCGGCAGCGGTGCCGGCGGCGGAGGAAGCCTGCACGGCGCCGCGGATCGAGCGCAGGATGGGTTCCCGCATGCCGTAAAGCGTGTACATAGCCCCGACGAGCATCGCTCCGACGGCGATGGGACGAACCACGTTGTACCAGACCGTATAGCTGAGCAGGTCCCAGGGGGCGGTGCCTCCCACCGTGCCGCCCAGGCGGCGCGGCAGATCTGGGTCGATGAATAGGATGAGCGGGATCAGCACCAGCCAGGCAACGACCCCGCCGCAGAAGTTGATGGCCGCTAGGCGCGGCCCGATGATGTACCCAATGCCGATGAGCGCAGGCGACGCGGAGGGCGTCGTGTAGGCGATGCCTCCCGTGTAGGCTACGTCGCCGATTGGCTCTTTTTGGAAACCGAAATAGCCGATGAGCGACTTCGGGAAATGCACGAAGAAGCTGACGGAATCCTTGAAGTATTGCAGGCCCTTGTCGTCTTTGAGCACCTGCAAGAGTGCGCCCAGGGCCATCGCTCCGAAGACGTACTTCGGCGCGTCGGTGGCGCCCTGCTGCCCGGCTTTGACCACTTCGGCGCTGGCCGTGCTTTCGGGGAAAGGCAAATCCGATTCCACGCACAGCGGCCGCCGCAAAATGATGATGAAGAAAATCCCTAGCAGCCCGCCGGCCAGCAGGATCAGCGTGCCCACCCAGAAATGACTGCGCAGGTCGGTCCAGAGCCGTTCACCCCGGACGTTCACCATCATGAAGGCCGGGATGGTGAAGATGGCGCCGGCCACCAGTGCCTCGCCCACTGAGGCGGCGGTGCGCGTCAGGTTCTGTTCCAGGACTCCGCCGCGAAAGAACGGCAAGCGGAAAAGCGCGATGGCAATCACCGCGGCGGGAATCGTGGCGGCCACGGTCTGGCCGGCCTTCATGCCCAGGTAGGCGTTGGCCGCCCCAAACACGGCGGCCATCAGGATGCCGACCATTACGGCCTTGAGCGTAAACTCAGCTTCGGGCGAATCGTGGGGAACGTAGGGTTTGAATTCAGGCACGCGCGCCTCGTTGGGGCATGTTAAGAGCTGAGAGTTGAGGGTTAAGAGTCACGAGTCCTACGGCCGAAACGTAGCACCGTTTACTGCTTCCGAGAAGAGGAGCGTTCATCGCGCTGCTCCACTTTTGTTCGCAGATTGTGCAACATCCGGGCAAGCCCGTCGATCTCAGACAACACGGCACTGAGCGCTTTCGCCTCGAGGAAGCCCAAATCGCGACTGACCATCAACAAGTACTCGGTTTCGACCAGGGATCCTTCGGCGATGTTCAAGAAGTGGGCGTATTCCTGCCTACTCTGCCGCTTCGAGCCTTCAGCGATGTTCGTGGGAACCGACAGGGCGGCACGTCGTAACTGGGCTACTAACCCAAACCGTTCATCCGGCGGGAGCGCCCTCGTTAAATGGTAGACCTTTAGCACCAACGCGTGGCTGCGCTGCCAGACCTTCAGTTCAGTGAAACGCTGCAACCTGAATCCCCCAGAGGGCACACAACCTCAGCGCGTACCCGCCTCTCGGGGCGACGCCGAGGCATGGCTTTGACTTTCAACTCTCAACTTTCGACTTTCAACTCTGGACTAACTACTGCCCCAACAGCGCAAAGTACCGCCCCACCGTCTCAATGCCGCGGTAGAAGTTGGGCAGGTGGAACTTCTCGTTCGGCGCGTGGAGGTTGTCGTCGGGCAGGCCGAACCCCATCAAGACGCTCGGGATCCCCGCGTGCTTCAAGAAAACGCCGACAATGGGAATCGAACCGCCCGAGCGCATGTAAACCGTCTTCTTGCCGAAGACCTGCTCCAAGGCGTTGGCGGCCGAGGCGATCCAGCGGCTCTCGGTAGAGACCACCGACGGGGGTGCCGAACTCAGCACACGTAACGTGGTCTTGATGCCTTTCGGCGTCAGCTTCTTCACGTAGGCTGAGTACTGGCGGATGAGTTCCTGGGGCCGCATGTCGGGGACCAGGCGCATGCTGACCTTCGCCGTGGCCACTGCCGGGATAACGGTCTTCGCGCCTTCGCCCGTAAATCCGCCGCGAATGCCGTGGACCTCGAGCGTCGGTCGAGCCCAGGTGCGTTCGAGCACCGAGAAGCCCTTCTCGCCCGCCAGCGCCGGGGCGCCGACTTCCTTCTTCAGATATTCCTTCTCATTGAAAGGCAGTTGCCTCCACGCCTGGAGTTCCTTGGCGCTGGGCCTCTGCACGCGCTTATAGAAGCCCGGAATGCGTATCTTGCCGCCGCGGCCTTTCAGCCCGGTGATGATCTCCGCGAGCGCCTGAAACGGGTTGGGTGCGGCGCCACCGTAGACGCCCGAATGCAGGTCATGGCCGGCACCGCGCGCTTCGATCTCGGTGTAAACCAGACCGCGCAGGCCGGTAGTGAGCGTGGGCAACTCCGGCGCAAACATCTCCGTATCGCAGATGAGCGCGGCGTCGGCTTTCACCCGGTCGGGGTGCGCTGCCACATACTGCTCGATGTGCTCGCCACCCGTTTCCTCTTCGCCTTCGATAAGGAACTTGATGTTGATGGGCAGCTTGCCCTCGGCCTTCAAGAAACCTTCCACCGCCTTCAGGACGAGGTACGTTTGCCCCTTGTCATCCACAGAGCCGCGCGCGTAGATGTTCTGCTCGCGGATGGTGGGCTCAAACGGAGGCGACTTCCATTCCTCCACCGGGTCGGGTGGCTGGACGTCGTAGTGGCCGTAAAGCAGCAGCGTCGGTTTGCCGGGCGCCTCCAGCCACTCGCCGTAAACCAGCGGGTTCTGGCTTTCCTTCCCCTCGATAATCTCCACGCTGCGCATGCCCATCTCGCGCAGTTCGTGGGCCACAAACTCCGCCGCGCCTCGGATATCGGCTTTGTGCGCCGGCAGCGTCGAGATGCTCGGAATCTTCAGGAACGTTTTCAAGCCCTCCAGAAATCGCTCGCGGTTTGCCTGGTAATAGTCAAACGCTGTGGTAGCCACGGCTTCTTCTCCTGACTGCTATTCCCTCTTCCGGCTTGGCTTGCGGGCAGCACGCATTCTGTGTCTGCCCTTAACCCGGCCGGGCGAAGTGCGTGCGGCAGTCTACACCCTGCCCTGCGCAGCGTCAATTTCGCCTGCCCGTGCCTCAGGTCTCGCCGCCGCGCGTTGCGTGTCTATTCAGAGCTGGCATAGAATCGCC
>Ga0315310_10001172_pt1 | contig 16503 bp, 24 predicted proteins | sample TDP5_MG_FD_203630 | JGI IMG/M metagenome (GOLD analysis project Ga0315310, IMG submission 203630) | Freshwater sediment microbial communities from Lake Towuti, South Sulawesi, Indonesia - TDP5 | ecosystem: Environmental > Aquatic > Freshwater > Lake > Sediment | place: Indonesia: South Sulawesi... | reverse complement strand
ATTGCGCTTCATGGTGCTGGGCGTGAAGACATAGACGCACGTATGCTAGGCCAGGGTCGACCCTTCGTCCTCGAGGTTAAGAAGCCCAAGAAGCGATTCATAGACTTGGGTAGTCTCGCCAGAACAATCAATGAGCGGGCACGGGGGAAGGTTAAGGTTTCCAATCTTCACTTTGCCAACAAAGACATGGTCAGACGACTAAAGAAAGAAGAGGGTGCGGAGAAAGTGTACAGAGCCATAGTGGAGTTCGAGAAGCCAGTTCAAGATGAGAAGTTGTCGCAGTTGGAGAAGTCGCTCGTCGATACTGTTGTTAGGCAGCAGACTCCTCGGCGGGTTCTTCACCGCCGAGCAGACTTGGTTCGGGAAAAGCACATATATGAGGCGAAGGTAAAGAGGTTGACGCCCAACCGCATAGAACTGAAACTGAGGTGTCAGGGAGGGCTCTACATTAAGGAACTCATAACAGGAGACGATGGTCGAACCACCCCAAATGTAGCTGAAATAATCGGAGTTCGAGCCATGCCCCTTGAACTTGACGTCTTAAGCGTCTTGATGAAGGAGGAAGACTAAAAATGGGAAGAAGAGCAAAAGGTTTCCGCCACAAGACTCGTGCACTCTTGAGCCAAAAACCGCGTGAACGCGGTAAGACCGGCCTAAGCAAGATTCTGCACGGTTACGTAACGGGAGAGAAAGTTGTTGTCAAAATTAATCCAAGTGTTCAAAAGGGGATGCCTCATCGACGCTATCACGGCAATGTTGGCGTGATTGTTAATAGAAAGGGAAGGTCCTACGTAGTCAACGTGACCCAAGGAAACGCCGTGAAAGAGATAATTGTTCGACCGGAGCATCTTGAACCGTACACCAGCAAGTTAATTGGAGACTAGAATATGTCTAAGAAAGCTTTGCGTGAACACTTGCTTACCTTACCGGAAGTGAAGAAGTTGCTCGAGTCTTTAGGCGAAGAAAAACTCGATCAGTTTCAGCGCAGGTCATTGGACTACGTCTCCAAGTTTTCTCGCGTTGAACCTGACAAGGCAGAAACGTTATTGAAGACTCTCAGAGAAAAGTTTGGATTGGAAGAAGAGGAAGCTATTCAGGTTGTCAACTCCATGCCAGAAAGCATAGAAGAGATTCGCGTTTTTTTAGCAGGCGGACGAAAAATCGTCGAGATGTCAAAACTGCAAGAGATTTTAAATCTTTTAGCCGAGTATAGGAAAAAGGAATAAGAAATTTTCCACAAGACCAAGAGTTTGTCTGCAGTTGGTGGGCGAGGGGACAATGGAGAAGGAGAAACGATACGAAGAATACGCATACGTTTTGGACTACCTTCCCCACGGTAGACCCGGTGCCAGACCCAGTTATCGGGCAGGCGCACTTGTTCAAGTTGTAGGAGAAGAATTCTTCACGCTTCTTGAAGCCATTGTTAAGGAAGGTCTAGTTTTAAAGCTTTATGAGCGAGTTTATGTTGGGAAAGAAGCCCGAGAAGAAATCACGTACATAATTGGGAGGATAGGCTATGATGAATTGACGTCTGCTGCGAAGATGGAACTGCCCACGGCTGTTGAGAAAATAGTTTTGAATAGGGAACAGTGGTTCATCAACTTCTTTAACACGGCGCAAGCCATAACGCCTAGAATGCACGCGATGGAACTTATCCCGGGCATTGGAAAGAAGTACATGTGGCAAATCATAAACGAACGGGAAAAAAGCTTGTTCAAGAACTTCGACGACTTGCAGCAGCGAGCCAACATACCCAGCCCAGCAAAACTAGTGGCCAAGCGAATACTTGAGGAATTGTCAGGAGAGAGCAAGTACAGACTTTTCACACGGCCGCCTTAGTGATGAAGCGATGAGCCTGACTCAGCAGGCGAGACGTCTGCTACGCGTGCATGATGTTTTTCCGAAGAAGCGTTTAGGGCAACACTTCATGACTGACAACGCCTTGTTGCAGAGAATGATTTCCTACGCTGGAGTCGACGCCCAAGACTTGGTCCTAGAAGTGGGTGCTGGTTTGGGCTTCCTCACGCAGCTCCTTTCTCAAAGATGCAGGAAGGTTGTCGCTGTGGAAGTTGACTCTAAACTGGTCCAGTTGCTACGTGAACGGTTTCATGGTATAGAGAATATTGATTTGATTGAAGGCGATATACTCAAGGTTGATGTTCCACCATTCAACAAGCTTGTCTCTACACCGCCTTATTCCATCTCTTCTCATCTGCTCTTCTGGTTGTTGGAGAGACCTTTTGACTCAGCCGTGTTAACCTTTCAACAGGAGTTTGCCGAGAGACTGGGGGCGCCTGTCAGCAGTAAAGACTATGGAAGACTAACTGTCACGACTTATTATCGGGCTGATGTGGAACTGCTTGACTGTGTGCCTAGAACAGCGTTTTATCCGCCTCCAGATGTTGACTCTATGGTTGTGAGGTTGAAGCCCAGGCCTACACCTCCCTTCAGAGTGAGAGACGAAAAAGTCTTTTTTGAGCTTCTCCAAGCGGTTTTCACCCAGCGGAACAAGAAATTGCGCAACGCTATTCTGCTTTTCTTGAAGAGACGAGGAATGATGAGAGAAAAAGCCCAGGAACTGGCTGATTCATTAAGCTTTCATGACAAACGGGTGCGCGAACTGGCGCCTGAAGACTTCGGAGCCTTAACCAATGAAATCATCGAGAAAACAAGTCTTCTACGCTGACCTCGTTTTCCAAGTTTTCGAGGATGTTTATGAACCAGCCGAAGACACATTTCTCGCAGCTGACAGCTTGGCTGAAATTGTCAAGGAAAGCGACACATTGCTAGACATTGGGACAGGATGCGGAATACTGGCCCTCATCGCGGCCAGAAAAGCCAAGAAAGTGGTTGCCACAGACATAAATCCTAACGCAGTTAAGTGTGTTAAGCTAAACTCAAAGATCAACAAGGTCTCAGCTAAGATAGAAGTGCGCCGAGGCGATTTATTTCAACCCATAGCAAGAAATGAAAGGTTTGATGTAATCGTTTTCAATGCTCCGTACTTGCCGTCGTCTCAACGTGAACAGAGAACATGGATTGGGCGGTCTTGGGCTGGTGGACCAACGGGGAGACAACTCATCGACCGATTTATCCTAGAGGCGCCACACTATCTGAAAAGCAACGGTAAAATTCTTTTGGTGCAGTCCAGCCTAGCTAACATTGATAAAACTCTGAAAAAATTAGGGGAAGAAGATTTAGATGCTCGCGTCATTGCTGAAAAAAAATTTGCCTTCGAGACAATAGTCGTGATTCAGGCAAGCCATTATATCTAAACAGCACAATAAGAATTGTTAGGGTGAAAAGGTGTGAAGTTTCTTGTGTTGCAGTGGATCAAGCCTCAGGTGCCAATCGAGCGATTAGCCAGTTTAACTCCAGCCCAGTTCAAGTACTTAAGCAAGTTGGAGTCTCAGGGAAAGATTGAGCAGTACTACCATCTGATAGGTCAGCAGGGGCACATGGTAATCTGCAATGTCGCTTCAGACGAGGAGTTATCGAGGATAATAAGCGAGGATCCACTGTTCTTCGACAGCGAGCGCAAAATCTACCCGTTGACGACTAGAGAGGCTCACGAAAAACGCTTGCTAGAGATGCTGAGACGAAAATAAGGTTGAGAGTGATAAGCTGATGGAAACTGAAACAGTGACCATAATTCTCAATGAGACAGCCTACGGCAAAGAACGAGCTTGGAACGCGCTTCGATTGGCCATGGCTATGATGACGAAAGACATGAAGGTCAAAATATTCCTGCTCGAAGATGGGGTTTCAGTGGCTAAGAAGGGTCAGCGTCCACCAGAGGGTTACTACAATCTTGAAAAAATGTTAACTCAACTAGTCCAAAACGGCGCAAAGGTGCGAGCCTGTAGCACATGCCTTCAAGCTAGGGGACTAAGCCAAAGTGAACTGGTGGAAGGCGTAGAAGCGGGAAAACTGCTTGACCTAGTGGAGTGGGTCAAAGAGAGTAAAAAAGTTCTCTCATTCTAAAAAACTGCGAACCACATTAAACTAAACGTTTCTTTTTATTATATACATGCATGATTTTGCATAACATTATGATGCTTACAAGAAACTTGCGACACGAATGTTCTGATTAATTTTTTTTCCCTGAGTAAATTCTATTGCGTGTCAAGCATTTAGGTGTGAATAATATAAAGAATAATGTTAAGGGATATGATTGAATGGGCGGATATAACCTCGAAAAAGTCAAAAGAAACAGGGGAGGCTGGAGCAAGAGTGCTAGTACATATGATGAATGGTATACGACTTTTCAGGGTGCTGTTGACACCTATGTAGATTTGACGCTGCTAAAGAAATATTTACCCGAAAACAAAAATGCAAAGATCTTAGACGCTGCTGGGGGTACTGGGAGAATAACTTTGCCCCTGGCAAAGATGGGGTATTCGGTTACTTTATGTGACATCTCCCCGGGAATGTTGGCTGTGGCAAAGGAAAAAATGTTCAGAGAAGAAGTTCATGAGAAAGTGAACATATTGGAATGCGACATTTGTAAGCTTACCTTTCCAGATGAGATTTTTGATTTTGTCCTCTGCTGGGACGGGGCTATAGAGGTCGCAAAAGAGTTAATAAGGGTAACCAAGAGAGGAGGGAGAATTTCTGCATTCTTAATTAACAAGTGGGCTGCCGCAGTTGATGAATTCCATAAAGATCCGGAATCCGCTCTAGCCTTGATCGAGTCGACACCGAGTTATGTGGAACTTCATGGGGTTCATAAGAGGGTCGTGAGCGTGGAAGAAGCTAGAAAGTTTTTTGAGGCAGAGGGGGTCACGGTTCTTGATATATATGGTGTTTGTGGCTGGACCGATGTGCTCCGTGTCCCCGAAAAAGTCCTAGAGTCTCGCGAATGGGATGAAAAGCTTTTCGAGCGAACGACCGAAATGTTGTTAAAACTGAGTAAAGAACCATCCGTCAAAGGAATGTTCAGACATTTAGTTTTATATGGAGACAAAACATAAATAAGGAGCAAGGATCTTATTCTTTCGACTTTATAAGAAATGCCCAAGAAAAATTATGACTCGAATCTACATTGCTACAAGAAAAACACCGCAATAGACACGATTGAATCCAATCCAACTATTCTTTTCAATCGAGTTAACTATAGCCTAATCCCTAACAGCCTTTACACATAGCGTGAATTCACACAATGGGTTTATCAGGGAATACTTTTTCCTCAAATCCTCTAGCCTCTCAGTTAGATACTCCTTAGCGTTATTATCCAAACTGAGTGACGCAATGTCTTTCTTCAATCCATCAGTAACCTCGTTTATCCGAACATTTTCAGAGAGGACTCTTGTCGTTTCTATTCTAAATCCGTAGTCTTCCAACATTCTCTTCAGCAAGGACGGGTAAATGTTCCCATAGTAACCAAAAGTATGTAACCCGTACCTTATCTTTCTTAAGTCCTTGAGATCGCATATAGACGACAACTTTTGTAAATCTTCCACTCCAACATTGATCCTATGAATTTCACTTGAAAATTCATAAGATTCATTCAGATGTGATGGCTCAGCTATCAACACCAGAGACTTCTTCTTTGATACCCTATCGACCTCTTTCAACGTTCTTTCCAGGAGGCTTAACGGATGATGATGCAACACAAAGCTGAAATTTGTGGCGTCAAATACATTATCCCTGAATGAAGGGAAAAGAGCGTCACCCCTTACCAGATGAAATTGCTTTTTTTCTTTAGACAATAAATCTCCAGTCACCTTCAATCCCTTAGAAGTTATATCGATGCCCACAAGCTCAACATCATCGCATAATCTCGATAATGATATGAGGTCTGCCCCAATTCCTGTTCCAAAGTCAGCAACTAATCCCTTTGGAATGAAATTCATGACTTTAAACTTTCTAATTCTCTCTTCAACAAGCTCGCCCAGTTTCTTAAGTCGTTCAGCTATTCTATCCTCAAATTGCTCCACTTCCCTCAGCTTATTCATTACATAGATCTCATTCAGCATATTGTTACCTCAATGGCTCGAAGGCTATAAATTGCGTACCCTAACTCTAAATATAAATTAACATTTAAAAGCAAATGCTATCGATCGAACCATGAGATCCTTAATCCTTAGTGTTGAGAGGGCTACAAGAAAAACTTGCAACAAACGTAATTGAATCTATTTATTCTTTTTCATCAAGTAAATTTCTAATGGACGGTGAACGGAATATCGCTGATCCTGAAGTTTTGAAAGAAGAGTTTATTATTTATTTCTTCCTCTTCGAACTTTATTTCTTCGATTATTTTTTCTTCTTTTTCTTTTCCTTCTCAAACCTGTCAGCGTGGGCTTGGCAACAGAAGTAGTATTCGTTGCCGTCTATGACTCGCCTATGGATGGCAAAAACACATTTTCCAGTCTTGTCGCATATATCAACCTTGCAATAATCACACTTTACGAAAGTTTCCTTCATTTCTGTGCCTCCTTCTTTTTCAAATAATCCTGTATGGCAGCGTGTAAACCGTCGGCAGCCAAGTTAGAACAGTGCATTTTAATTGGAGGTAAACCGCCTAAGCTGTCGGCCACATCACCCCTCGAAATCTTCATGGCTTCCTCCAAGGTCTTGCCCTTAGCCAACTCAGTTATCATACTGCTCGTAGCAATAGCTGCGCCACATCCAAAGGTCTTGAACTTTATATCCTCAATGCGATCTTCCTTAACCTTGATGTAAATAGTCATTAAATCGCCGCAGACTGGGTTCCCCACTGTTCCGACGCCGTCTGCGTTTGGGATTTCGCCCATGTTGTGTGGGTTGCGGAAGTGCTCCATGACCTTCTCGGTGTACATTTTATGAGAGTAGCTCCTTTGGTGTTAGTGGTGAGATGGTGCGCAGTCTTTTAACTATATCGGGTAGGGCGTTTACAACGTAGTCAACATCTTCTTCAGTGTTTTGCTTTCCCAGCGTGAACAGAAGCGAACCGTGCGCCTCCTCATGCTTCAAACCTATGGCTAACAATACATGGGAAGGCTCCAGAGTCTTAGAGGTGCACGCCGAGCCAGATGAACACGAAACGCCTAGCATGTCTAGGCTTAGAATGAGTGATTCACCCTCGATGTAACTAAACCTGACGTTGGCGTTGTTTGGCAACCGCTGAGTAGGATGACCGTTCAAGAACGAACTCTGAATACTTTCAAGCAGGCCCTTAATGAGTTTGTTCCTTAACTGAGAAAGTCTTGCACCCTCAGTTTTCATCTCGGCCTTCGTTATTTCCGCCGCCTTGCCCATGCCCACTATGCTAGGAATGTTTTCAGTGCCCGAACGCAAGCCTCTCTCTTGGCCTCCTCCATGGATTATGGGCTGGATTCTGGTTCCGGTCTTGACGAAGAGGGCGCCAACTCCCCTTGGACCGTACATGTCGTTGGACGAAATTGACATCAGGTCGATGTTTTCGTTTTCAACGTTTATGGGCACCTGACCCGCGGCAGCGACGGCGTCAACATGCAGGCGTGCGCCTTTACGATGAACGATTTCTCCGATCTCCTTGATTGGTTGTAGGGTGCCGATTTCGCCGTTGGCGTACATTATTGATGTAATAGTGGTTTTGTCGGTGATTGCTTTCTCCAGACTTTGAACATCCACATTTCCGTATTTGCCAACTGGCACATAAGTGACATTGAACCCTTCTTTCGAGAGGGATTTGCACGTGTTCATAACTGACATATGTTCAATAGTTGAAGTAACAATGTGATTTCCTCTGTCCTTGTTCCTGTAAGCCACGCCTTTAATAGCCAAATTGTTGCTCTCTGTACCACCGGACGTGAAGAAAACCTCTTCGCTCCTCTTTGCTCCAACTAGGGCAACTATCTTTGCTCGCGCGTCCTCCATCGCTTTTCGGGCCTCGTTGCCCCACGAATGAAGTGATGACGGATTTCCATACTGTTGACTGAAGTACGGCATCATGGCTTCCAATACTCGAGGATCAACTGGCATACCAGCAGTGTGATCCATATACACACGTCGCATCATACTTTCGCCCTTAGAGCCTAGAAACACAATACGGCATCAGCGTCTAAGGCCATGTCGTTTATAGTGGCGGCACCAACTATTTTGGCTTCTGGGATGAAATCCCCGCGGGGTATGCCCAGCATAATGCAGCTCTGCTCGCAGACAACGAATCTGACGCCTGCCTTGAAGGCTTGGTCCATCGCTTGCCTGAGCGTTGGAAACTGACCCATTTTGATTTTTTCCGCTTCACCTTTCTTGACAACGGTCACTCCCTTAACGATAAAGTATATAGTGGCGTCCAAACCCATGGCAGCAGCTGTCGCAGCCAATATGAAAGGCGCATACAGGCGCTCGGGCGTGTCTACACCGCTTGTTTGCACGTACATAATCTTCTTTTTGGCGCTCATCGCGAATTTTCTCCCTTTTTTTACATTATTTTACTTTTTTGATTAGGAATCGGAGTGTGTTTCCTTCCTTGCTTAGGTTTATGAGCTGTTGCTCCAGTCGTTTAGCTAGGCTTTTGATGTCTTCTTCAGCTGCAGGGTCGTCTGCTAATACTTCCAGCACTTCGCCGACCTTCATTTCGTCCAGTTCCATGCGCACCCTGAACACGGGTTCGGGACAGTACAGTCCAAGGCAATCCAATGTTCGGTTGGGCTTAACCTGCTCGGACAGATTGCAACAACTCCCATACCTTGAAAATTTAACATAATAATTTTCATACTTATAAACTATGAACGTCTGGCTAAGCTGAAGCGCCAAATCCCTTCTATAAGTCTGCGCCTCTAATTGCGCTGGGTTGACTGCAAAAGAAATATAGCACAAGCGCGCCTAAGTGGTGAAAGCTAAAAGGTGACAAGCAGCCGTGTGCATCATTGGCAAGAACAAATTGATGGAATTAATTGAAAATTACAAGGTCATATACCCATATGACTATCGTCTCTTAGATGGCGACAGCTACGTTTTAACCGTCAAGGAAGAAACAACATTGCAGTATCTGGAACATAGGAACATCAACTCCTACGAGATAGTTTTCACTCCACCCGAGTATGTGGCGCATCTTACAGCCAAGAGCCGCTATGGTCGCATGGGTCTCTCGTTTCTCAACGCTGCCAAGATCCACAGCGGCTATGTTGGAAGACTAGTCTTGGAACTCGTCAACCTCAGCAACGACCGACGCCCCATCACAATTAAACGCGGCGACGATTTCATGCACATCGAATTCATTACCAGAGAAGGCGAGCCCTCACCATACATGGGAGAGTATCAATTCCAAGACATGACCGCAGAAGAAAAGAAAATGTATGTACCTATCCTAAAGAAAGTGTTTGCAAACTTTGATGAACTTGCCAAAACATGGTTCAAAGGTGAACCATACTAGGCGTATTACAAATTCATATTTTTTATAACCAACAGCCCTAAACAAATGCTTTATTAGAGCCGTTCTCCGTATGCTGAAAGAAGGGAAAACCGTTGAGAGCAAAAAACTATCGAGCGGTCAAAGGTGCACCCTACACTAGGAAAGAGTATGTTCGAGGTTCTCCTCCGCCAAAGATTACTAAATTCACTATGGGCGACACCAAGAGCAAATTCACCTATCAAGCCCTGTTGATTGCCCAAGAAGAGGCACAGATCCGTCACAACGCCCTAGAAGCAGCACGTGTAGCATCCAACCGAGTGCTAATGGACAAACTGGGAAACAGTTACCTGCTGCGAGTCGTGCCCTATCCGCACAGTATTTTGCGTGAAAACAAGATGATTTTTGGCGCCCACGCTGACCGTCTCCAAGACGGCATGCGAAAAGCCTTCGGTAAACCCGTTGGAACAGCAGCACGGGTCAGACCCAACCAAACCATCATTGAGGTTGGAGTCAACGAAGAAGGAATAGAAGTGGCCAAGGAGGCTCTCAAACGGGGGCTGAACAAACTGCCCATCCCCTGTCGAATAGTCATCGAGAAGGCTCAAGATTAGTATTTAGAGTAGAGGTGAAAGTTGTTTGCCGTCTTCTCGCAAAGAGAAGCGCATACTGTGGTTTGAAGAACTCACAAAAAATGATATTCCGTTGGTTGGAGGAAAAAACGCCAACTTAGGCGAAATGATCCAAGAGAAGATTCCGGTTCCACCTGGCTTTGCCATAACAGCCCACGCCTATGAAGAGTTCATCACAAAAACCGGCATCGCTGAAAAAATTTACACGATCATTGATGAAACGGTCACCGACCTGAACAATCCAAAGCAGTACGAGGAAGCCTCGAAGAAGATTCGAAGAGTAATCGAATCCACGTCCATGCCTCCCGAAATCGAGAAATCAATCCGAGATGCCTACCGCGAACTGAACAAACAAACAGATGGGGCTGAAGTTTTCGTGGCTGTTCGGTCAAGCGCCACAGCCGAGGACCTGCCAGACGCCTCGTTTGCTGGGCAGCAGGAAACGTTCTTGAACGTTAAGGGTGCCGACGACTTAGTAGAGAAGACCATAAAATGTTGGTCCAGCCTGTTTACGCCACGCGCCATATTTTATCGAAACGAGAAGGGCTTCAAACACGAGCAGGTGCTCATCAGCGTCGGCGTTCAAAAGATGGTCAACTCCAGGGCGGCAGGCGTTATCTTCACACTTGACCCTGTGACCGGAGAAACCGACAAGATTGTAATCGAAGCCAACTGGGGTCTGGGCGAATCTGTTGTTTCTGGCGCAGTCACGCCTGACCACTACGTTTTGGACAAGCAGACGTTGAACATTGTTGACAAAAAAATCGCCAAAAAAACAGTTGAGTACATACGTGACCACGAAACTGGCAGGACCATTCATGCCAGCGTGCCAAAAGATAGGCAAGAACAACCGTGCTTAACCGACGAAGAAATCAAGAGGCTGGCTGAAATTGCGAGAACAATTGAGGAGCATTATGGAAAGGCGCAAGACATCGAGTTCGCCGTCGACCGTGACCTGTCTTTCCCTGAAAGCGTGTTCATAGTGCAGTCAAGACCCGAAACCGTGTGGAGCGTAAAGAAGGAGGTGCCCCTTGTTGAGAGGCCCAAACCGCTTGCGGCTCCAGCAACATTGGAAGAAGCTAAAGTGGTGATCAAAGGCATAGCGGCGGGCAAAAGAGCTATTGGGACAGGTGTTGCTCAAGTGGCTTTGACCGCTGAAGACGCCTCCAAAATAATGCATAAAGGTGACATACTGGTTACAACCATGACGAATCCAGACTATGTGCCCTTTATGAGAATCGCCAGCGCCATAGTCACGGACAAGGGCGGCGTCACGGCGCACGCGGCCATTGTCAGTCGAGAGTTAGGGATACCATGCATTGTCGGAACTGAAAACGCCACCAAACTAATGAAGACGGGTCAAGAGTACACAGTGGACGCCAAAAGCGGAGTGGTCTACGAAGGTATAGTATCTAAACCTGCCGAAGCAGTGTCCATAGCAATCGCCCCAACAGAAGTCGCTGGAGTGGCACTGGAACCCGCTCCTGTGACTGCCACAAAAATCTACATGAACTTGGGTGTGCCCGATAAAGTCGAGGAGTATAAGAATCTGCCCTTCGACGGCATCGGTCTCATGCGCATTGAATTCATTTTGGCCAGTTACATCGGCGAACATCCTCTCTATCTGCTGGAAACCAATCAAGCCCAAAAGTTCGTGGACAAGTTGGCTGAAGGCGTGGCAACCGTCGCCCGAGCCATTCAACCTAGACCAGTGGTTGTGCGTTTCAGCGACTTCAAGACCAACGAGTATCGTGAACTCAAGGGCGGAGAAAAATATGAGATAGAGGAGGCTAACCCAATGCTGGGGTGGCGAGGAGCCAGCCGCTACATAAGCCAATGGTATGAAAAAGCGTTCAGGCTAGAATGCAAAGCAATACGAAAGTGCCGTGAAGAGTGGGGGCTGAAAAACGTGTGGGTAATGCTGCCAGTTATCCGAACGGTTTGGGAAGCCAAAAAATGCCTAGAAATCATGAAAGAAGAAGGTTTGGAGCGCACCAAAGACTTTCAAGTGTGGTTTATGGCAGAGACCCCAGCCATCGCCATCGTGGCTGACGAGTTTTCCAAGCTCTGCGACGGCTTCAGCATAGGCTCCAACGACATGACTCAGGGCGTGCTCATGATTGACCGCGACTCAGAACGACTCGGACTGATGGGTTACTTCGACGAACGCGACCCAGCGGTTGAACGCATAATCGCACACTTAATCAAAGTGGCACACCAGAACGGAGTCACGGTTTCCATCTGCGGCGAAGGACCATCCAACCTGCCTGACTTCACAGAGTTTCTGGTGCGCTGTGGCATTGACAGCATCTCAGTGAACAACGACGCCGTGGTGCGCACCCGTCAGTTAGTGGCCAGCCTCGAACAAAAGATGCTCTTAGAACGACTGAGCGAAATGCGAGAAAAGAGTTTGAGACGACTGCCCGCCAAGACCAAACAGCCCGAGTCAGAATGGACGCCCCAATGGGAAGAATAATCAGTTAAACCCTCTCATTTTCAAAATCAGATGGGTAGGTTTCTTTGAAGTCGTCAACCTTTGACCTCGAAGAAGAGAGGCTGAAAACTGAAATAGAGAAGCGAGGCGCCAAACGGGTTCTGATTCAATTGCCCGAAGGCTTGAAACCGGAAGGTCCTAAGTTGGCTGCTCTGGTTGAAAAGACTGGCGCTTTAGCCATTGTCTCAGCTGATCCCTGCTACGGCGCTTGCGACCTAGCACTGCCTGAAGCCGAAAGCTTGGGCGCAGATTTGCTCGTTCACTTTGGACACAGCAAGATAGCGTTCATACATGAACGCGTTCCGATAATCTATATTGAAGCCAAGACGGAAGCGAGTCTAAAAACCTTTGTTGAGAAGGCTTTGCCTCTTCTTGAGCCATGGAAACGCATCGGGTTGGCTACCACGGTTCAGCATGTGGATATGTTGGGCGAGGCTCGGGAGCAACTTCTGAAGGCTGGGAAGAGCGTGGCTCTGGGAGATGCCGGACGCTCCTTGTACGCAGGGCAGGTTACTGGATGCGACTACAGCAACGCACATACAATTGCAAAGGATGTGGACGCCTTTCTCTTCATTGGAGGTGGAAGGTTCCACGCCATAGGCGTAGCTCTAGCCACTTCTAAACCAACAGTGGTTGCAGACCCATACGAGCGTCGAGCCTACTCTGTTGACGGTAATGTTCAAAAAATAATGAGGCAGCGCTGGACAAGCATACAAAAGGCGAAGGAAAGTGAACGATTCGGGGTCATAATCGGGTTGAAAAGTGGGCAGAGGTGGCTAGAAAAAGCTTTGCAGGTTCGGGACAATCTGGCAAAGGCTGGAAAGAAGACAACGCTTTTGGCTTTGCGAGAGGTTACACCCGAGGCCTTAATGGAATTTCCATCTCTAAACGCCTACGTGAACACGGCTTGCCCACGCATAAGCCTAGACGATGCTACCAAGTTCCAAAAACCAGTTTTAACAATAAACGAAGCCCTAGTTGTGGCTGGAGAACTCACATGGGAACAACTTCTCAAAAAAGGCTGGTTCGAAGGCTAGACCTCGAACGCTTGCTTCAATCAGTCGAGGCGCATCCATCTCCCAAGGCTTTTCTTGAACAATACACTATACCAGCAGATACTGCGGCGGAGATGTTGTTTCTCGCTGGTTATGTACACGAGGACATTGTAGGCAAGACGGTAGCCGATTTAGGCTGCGGCACAGGCAGACTTGCCCTAGGCGCTGTCTTTTTAGGCGCAGCAGAAACTGTTGGCGTGGACATTGATAAGACCGCTGTAAGAATAGCCAACGGCAACGCTGAAAAACTGAATTTGAAAGTAAAAACCAACTGGGTCGCCGGTGACATCGAGGCTTTGCATGGAAATTTTCATACGGCTTTGCAGAATCCTCCTTTTGGCGTGCAGAAGAGAAGAGCCGACAGAAAGTTTCTTTTGAAGGCATTAGAGTTGTCGTCCATTGTCTATTCTCTTCACAAAAGCGGAGAAAGCAACCGAGCGTTTATCAAAAGGTTTATTGAGGGGCACGGGGGAAAGGTTACGAGCATATTTCCAATGAAACTTAATATTCCCAAACTGTTTAGGTTTCACACTAAGCGAGAACACGAGGTTAGGGTTGACCTGTATAGAATAGTAAGAGTGTGAAAATGCAATATGTCACAACCTGGGCAAGCATCTAAGAAAAAGAGTGGGCAGTTAGTTGTGCCGGGCGACAGGCTGGGCGTTATCGAAGAGTTTGAGCCTGGACCTGGAACCTACGTGGAACAGGGCACAATTTATTCGCTTACCACTGGGCGAGAGCTCATGGATCTTCTTAACAAGAAGGTCTCTATCTATCCTGGAACTAGGATGTCTGGCGTTCCCAGAGTAGGCAGCATAGTGACGGGGCAAGTTTCAGACGTGCAGAGCAAGCAGGCTACCGTGCGAATCTTTCAGGTCGGTAACCGAGTGCTGAGCGGGTTTTTCACCGGGCTCCTCCACATTTCCGATGTGAGCCCCCGCTACGTTGAGAGCATGTACGACGTTTGCAAGGCTGGCGACATCATCCGTACCAAGGTCATAAGCGACAAGAACCGAGTGTTCCACTTGTCCACTAACGACAAAGACTTGGGAGTCGTTTACGCATTCTGTTCCCGCTGTGGCTACATGTTATCGTTTAGGAGGATGCGTATGCGCTGCCCCGAATGCGGCAATGTTGAACGCAGGAAGACGGTTCAAGACTATGGGAAGGGTGATTTTGAAGAATGAACGTGAAGGTTTTGAAGAAAGAACCCAACGAGATGCGCATAGAAATCGAAGGAGAAGGACACACTTTCTGCAACGTGCTGCAGAAGGCGCTGTTGAAAGACGAAACAATAGAAATGGCGAGTTACGATATCCATCATCCACTGGTGTCCAACCCGATTATTTATGTGAGGACCAAAGGAAAGCGACACCCAGAGACCGCTCTACGTGAAGCAGGGGAGAAGATACGAACTCAATGCAGAGAGTTTCGGACAAGCCTTGAGAAAGCGTTGAAAGAATGGCAGCAAAAATGAGCAGGGTTCCAACACTTAAGAAGTACGACAGCCTTGGGGAGCTTTTACTTGACAAAGATTTGGCTGCTCTAGGCGACTCTTATGTGAACTTTGTCTACTCCTTAGCTATGTCCCAAAAGCTCAAGCGTCCATTGGGCGCCAAAGTTGACAACCAAACCTTGGCGGAAGCCGTGACCAAGTCTGGATTGCGCAAGTTCTTACCTCATAGGGTTGACCGTCACACTCGAGGAAACGCGGCTGAAGCCTTGCTGGTCTTCGCTTGGTTAAGCGACCTCATCGACCTCCGAGACTGTACAGACGTTCTGAGCAGAGAAGACGACTTAATTGAAGCGTTCGCAAATCTGATTAAAGATGTTTTGGGGAAACTCGGTGTGACTCATGAGGGCAAGTAGGCTCAAGCGCAGACGTGGGTGGGAGCCAAAGAGCCGAGCTGTGAAGATTCGCACTGTGAAGCCTGAGATTCGAGTTTTGGGTATCGACGACGGTGTGTTCACGCCGCATTCGGAAGAACTAGTTGATGTGGTTGGTGTAGTGTATCGAGGTGGTTACTGGATCGACGGCTTCATGCATACAAGGGTTCAGGTTGATGGCATGGACGCTACTGAAAAGCTGGTGGAAATGATAACGAAGTCGCCTCATTATGCCCAGTTAAGGGTAATAATGTTGAACGGGGTCACTTTGGCTGGGTTCAACGTCGTTGACATAGAGGACCTTTACAGGCGGATTAAATTGCCTGTTATGGCGGTTACGAGGGACGAGCCTGACTTTGACGACATAAGAAAGGCTTTGCAAAACTTACCCAAGAGCCAAGAACGTTGGAGAGCCATAGAGAAGGCTGGAAAAATCCTGAAGATACGCACTAGAGAGGGCGAAGAACCCGTGTACGTGCATGTGGCTGGGATCTCTGAGGAGGATGCCAAACGTATTTTGAGGAGCACTTCAACACGGAGCAACATTCCCGAGGCTTTGCGTGTGGCGCACATCATCGCGTCTGGGCTCGCTTAAGCCAGAACAGCGGCAGTTCAAGCATGGCGGTCTTTACCTTGAATCTTGAGTGGAATGAGAAAAGGTTTAAAAGACTCGAAGTTAACGTGAACGGAATCAGACAGTGTGAGGGCGTAGGGCAATGGAATTTTGTCCCAGGTGTGGAACCCGACTCGTGCCGAGACGCCCCAAAGAGGGCAAGAAGGGCAACGTAATGCTCGCTTGCCCAAAGTGTGGTTATAGAAAAAGGTTAGCCGCTAAGAAGCTTGAGCCCATTCCGAAAGTTATTGAGCACAGCCCACAGGAAACAATAGCAGTTATCAGCAAGGAAGAACAGAAGCTGCGAGTCTTGCCCACTGTTCGAATTGAATGCCCCAAGTGTGGAAACAACCTAGCCTACGTTTGGCAGGTTCAAACCCGTGGAAGCGACGAGTCCTCAACCCAGTTTTTCAGATGCACCAAATGCAACTACACATTCAGAGAATACAGCTAAGCAATATGATTTCGGTGTCCAATGTTCTCTTGTCCAGTTTTTGTCCATTCAA
>Ga0315310_10001171_pt1 | contig 16508 bp, 16 predicted proteins | sample TDP5_MG_FD_203630 | JGI IMG/M metagenome (GOLD analysis project Ga0315310, IMG submission 203630) | Freshwater sediment microbial communities from Lake Towuti, South Sulawesi, Indonesia - TDP5 | ecosystem: Environmental > Aquatic > Freshwater > Lake > Sediment | place: Indonesia: South Sulawesi... | reverse complement strand
TTCCTTGGCTCCGCCGTGGAAGAGGGTTATGCAGGCTAGGACATAGTTCATCACAGGTTTCCGTCCAATCAGTACAGAGTTGCTCTCTGACATTTCACCGCTTCACTCCTTGATCTTTCTCACTCATTAAGGCTTCTATGCATTTGCTTCATTAATAAATATCTTGCGGTTATCCCCCAAATCTAGGAATCTGCAGAGAAACGCAAAAGATATATTTACCAGACTTTCGTCACATATCTGGCACAAGGTGAGGCTTCAATGCCAATCGTGGACATAGTCAAGAAGAGCATAGCACAAAGGCGAAGACTGTACATGAAGATATGCAGAGAATGCGGAGTGAGAAACGCCCCCTCAGCCAAGAAGTGCAGAAAATGCAGAAGCAAAAACCTAAGATGGAAAAGACGAGAAAAAACTCGATAGCAGATTCTTACCAAGCCTATTTTCTCCCTCGGATACGTATTTATCTTATAAGGTCCTTTTTTCGCGAACGTTCAATAGGGATATTGTTCTGTGGTAACCACTAAAAGCTTTTGACTGCGCCTATTGAATCTTCCTCTGGCAAAATTGTGGTCATTCGAAAGAAGAATTTTGCACCGGAAGATATGCTAGGCACTTTGGCTGGTAATATGAGGAAGTCGGAGCATGGAAACCAAGTATTTGTGTTTGTGCTTCGCATTCAACCAAGCCTATCTTACAGAGAAAGTCTTATGTTTTGATACTCTCTTAGATAGATGCTAATATCGCGCAACGTGATGAGGAAAGGATTTTGAGCGATCGGCCTTGCGGCGCAGTAGTGATTGCTCGAGATGAGGAAGAGACAATTGGGGACTGTCTCAGAAGTTTAAGGCAACAGACTTCTAAGTTATTCTTGGCGGTCGTGAATGACGGGAGTGCGGACAAAACTAGCGAGATTGCTTCTAGATACGCGGATGACGTAGTGGATTTGCCTAGACATGAGGAAAACTGGACTGGCCAACCGAACCTTGCGAAAGTAATTAACGCTGGATTCCATGTTTTGAGGAAGGAGCATGTCGCTTTTGCTCTAATCAGCGGTGCTGATGCTTTGTATCCCCCAAAATACGTGGAAGAGATCATTTGGAGAATGAAAAGTGAAGATGTAGTTTTGGCTTCCGGAATAGCTGAGGGTGAGAGCTTCCGCTCTCTGTCTCCTAGAGGAAGTGGTCGTATTATCGATACAAAATGGTTTGGAAAAATCGGCTTCGGATATCCTGAAAACTATGGATTTGAAGTTTATGTCGTCTACAAGGCTCTTTCTCAGGGAAGGAAAGTGGCTATCTACCCGGACCTGAAGTTTAAGCTGTCTAGGGGCACCAAACTGTCAAAGAGGAAAATGTATCTGTGGGGCAAGGGGATGAAAGCATTAGATTACTGGTGGCCTTACGCCCTTGGGAGAATAGCTGTCATGGGGCTGAGACAACCACCAAATGCTTTTGAGATGCTGAGAGGATATGTATCGGAAGTTTCCAAGTATGACGATATTAAAGGCTTTGTGCCAAAGTTGCAGGTGAGAATGTTGTGGAGCCGTGCAAAGGAAATTGTCTCATGTGCCCAGCCGTAATGGATGCGAGAACATGAAGATTCTCACTCGAAAAGATGTTGACAAGAAAAATCTCTGGAGATACCTTGTGTACGGATGGCTACCCATCCCCTACTCGGTTATACCTCCTAACCGACCGCATTACTTGTGGAGCAATGTGAGCATTGTGCCTTACAGCTTGGATGATGACTATGATGGCAAGCTTCTAGACGAGATGAAGGGAGCGGTCCGTCGAAGTTTGGAAGGATGGGAACGAGTTGACCGTCTCGGTGTTTGGCTTTCCGGAGGGGTCGACAGTAGCACTATGTTATTTCTGATCTCCGAGATTGTTGGATATGAAAAAGTGAGAGCTTACTGTTTGACGTTTGGCAAGCAAGATGAATCCGAATATGCCAAGCGGATTGCGAACTCGCTTAACGTAAGGCTCGTAGTAAAAGAAATGACTCCCGAAGACAGCATAGGTCTGACTGAAGAAGCAGTATTATGTATGCGTGCCCCTGTACATTCAACGGAAGTGCTCTACATATCCAAACTCTGTAAGCATGACGGAACTTCTGAAGTCCTTAGCGCACTGGGACTAGACGAGATAATGGGCGGCTATCCCCAGCATGTTCAAGCTAGCAATAGTGCCTTCCTCGAAACGGAAATGCAGCTGCTTTCGAGATGCCAGAGTTACTACGTCTGGTTGCAACTTCTTCAAAGTGAGGGGTACGTCAGGGTAGGATTCCCATTTCTCGATCCAGCGCTTATTGCCTTCTGCAGAGGATTGCCAAGAGCACATAAGTGCATGAATCAAGAAACTAAAATACGTCTTCGCAAGGAGTTGAGTCAACTGACTGATCTACCTAGAGAAAACATCGAAGCGGGAAGGATTGCCGGAACAAAAGTCGGTTTCACTCCTATTCTTGAAGATTGGTTTAGGCGCGGCTATGAGCACTGGTGTAATGAGAACATCCCGCCCAGAGCTTTCGGGTTTGCTGATCGCATGATGATGAAGTCAGTCTTAGGAATGGGGAGGTCTGTTGAAGGAAGATTGCAGCGCAGACTTAGAGCTGCAACCCTTAACACCTTTTACGATCTGCTAGACAATGGCAGATTCTAGCTTTTAGACAGTGATTGAGACAGATTTTGCACGTTTGCATCACCGCCCGAGCGATAACGTTGTTGCCAAGCGTAGGTACGGTCAGTTCGAACAGAAAGTCTGTTGTACACTCATGGTTTAATGCGAGGCTCCTACGGAGCAAAACTTCGTGTTCATCCCTGAATGTTTACTGAAAGATAGAAAGTCTGATACCGCTCATGTTCGCCACTCTGATGAAATGGTTCCTTTTCCATGTTTCCATTTCTTCGGAAGTCTCCAGTCACGTACCGACGCGAAAGTCACCTCGCGGTTAATCATGTCTGAAACAGAAGTATCGGAGTAAGCTCGATCTGATCCTCATTCCATGTTGAATCTCTTAGATGATGAGATGCTGGAGTGCGCACTTTATGAAACTAGTGCCGAGGACACTGAAAGTCTTCGTCCGTGCTTAATGCAAACGCTCCAAGAGCTGCGTCGGGATCACGTCTTATTATGCTGATGGTTCGACGGGAGAGATATGTTTGGAGTTTGCGATTTATGCTCGGTAAGGCTCGCCCGCAAGTACATCTTCGCGATGTCAATGGTCCATTCCTCCTTAAGCAGTTTTCCTCATGTCTTTCGTATACCTTTTCGAAAGATCCTTGACCTTCTTATCATCAAGTCTAAGTTAGCAGGTAGAAACGAGTACAACAGCAGTTTTCTAAACTTGCATAAAAGGTCGACTATTTTGGAGTGAATCAAGTTTCCTTTTTCTTCATGACGGCCTACATAACATAAATATATTTTGCTCGTCCTAACTACTTCAAAGGGATCAATATTGAGGATTCTTCATGTTAGCGATGATCCTCTTCCGGACGCCAGAGTTGAGAAGATGGCCTATTTGTCCAGAAAGAGAAACTGGAGAACATTTTTCGCCGGTCCCGGTTTCAACCGTTTTGCTCTAGGTGAGAACGTTTTTGACAAGTTATTTTTCGTGCCCTGGAACCGTTATATTCGACTAGGTTTTCAGCCACACCTTGGCCAAGTTAGGCGCAAGTTAAAGGAGATTATTGATGGGACTAAGCCCGATCTTATTCATGCTCATGACCTCTTTGCAGCCAGAGTGATCTGTGACTCAGGTTATCCGTTTGTTTTCGACGATCACGAACTTGTCTCACTGCAGAAGAAAAGTGACATTGAGTGGGAATGTAGCGATTTGTCCGATCGAACAGCGGGAAGATATGAGATGTGGAAATGGAGTCGCTGGGAACGTGAGCTTTCACACAAGGCTCCAGTTATCACTGTAAGTGATGGCATCGCTCAATTTTATGCGAAGCTTGGAGCTAAGGTCTTCATTGTGCCTAATTATCCCTCAGAATATGAGTTGTCTCGAGCGCATTTTCGTAGGAAAAAGGACGAAAAATTTGCAGTGGTTTACCTAGGAAACGACATTTCGAGTTCCTCTAAACCTTTTCGCGACGCCAGAGGAATAGTTGACATTTTCGAGGAGCTGGGCATTCGCTTTGTCGTCATAGGCGACGCGAGACTACCTTCTAAAGGAGTGGTTGTCTCAAAGAATTATGTTCCTCATTTGGAGCTCTATGAGATCATGTCAACGTACCATGTCGGTCTAATTCCCTGGAATAAGCACTGGTTTCACAGATATGCCAATCCTAACAAGCCGTACATGTACGCTCATTCAGGTATGGTTGTGGTTGCAACTTCTTCACTGCAAAACGTCATACAGGCTTTTAAGGGAAAGGTCAGAACGATTGAAGGCCACTCTGACTTGAGAGAGACTTTGTTGGAGCTCTCCCAGGATGTGGACGAAGTGCTAAAAGAGGGAAAAGACAATAAAAGGCTTGCCGGAAGATTCTTTATCTTTGAGCGCTACGAAAAAGAAATGATGGAAGCCTACAAAAATGCATCTTAAACACTTCTTGTCAACACAGTCTCGCAAGAGAGTCTTGCTAGCCGTAGCTCACACAATTTATCGTAGAATCCTAAGGCCAGCTCCTCAGTATGTTATTCGAGTAGACAGATTGGGCATTCCCATTGTTTTCTACAGAGATCGTGGTCCGTGGAGAAATCCGGTAACAGTCTGCAATTATGCCTTGAAATACTATCAAGAAGGGAATGACTTTTGTTTTCTAAACTGTGCGAACTGGCTGGTTAAGAACCTATCAAACAAGGGCTCTTTCTCGGTCTGGGAGTACGATTTTCCCTGGGAAATATATAATTTGAGACCCCCTTGGGTTTCAGGAATGGCGCAAGGTCTGGGAATCAAAGTGCTTGTTTCGGCGTGCAAGATGACTGAAGACAAAAAGTTCATGAAGTGTGCATTTGAGGCGTTTAAGTCTTTCACAATACCGATTGAAGAAGGCGGTGTGTTGCAGGTTGATAGAAAGGACGGGGGATGGTGGTTTGAGGAATATGCAAGTCCGAGTTCTATTCGTTCTTATGTCTTAAACGGATATGTGTTCGCTTTAGAAGGATTACATGAGCTGTGTGCGTATACCAAGAACAAAACGGTGGAAAAGACATTCAGTGCAGGAGTGGCTGAATTGAAAAGGCATTTACATGAGTATGATACAGGCTCATGGACATATTATGATAGATTAAGACACATAGCTAGTTGGGAATATCATAACCTACATATTGACCAAATGAATTATCTTTGGGAAACAACTGGTGATGTGCTCTTCAGAAAATATTATGGAAAATGGAGAGGGTATGCGGCAAACCCTTTTGCGAAACTTCTACACGAATAATCTCTCGGCGGGAATCGATTTGCACGCGCGCGAAATGGGCGACTTTATCTCGCCTCAAGGAATCTTGAGCAGATATTCCCAGATTTCAAGGAGATCTTTCAACGGCAACTCACTACGCAGAAGCGCATATTATTGATACAATAGACATCTGCATTGCACCAAAGCACGACACTGCGTTTTCCAATCACTGTAGATCAGAGGATTGCACAGATCCTTTGAATACTCGCCTTTAAAAGCCCAAAATCGCGGCAGGAATGGCCGGATCAAGAAAACCTTTGCGAGTCAGTAAAACTGACATGAGCAGAGGAGTAACGGACGCACACAAGTGTTGGATCTGGCCTTTCGATAATCTTTAATTCCGGTTATCGTAGTTGATTATTCTGTCTCTGTGAACATGATCGGTGGACTAGATGGGAAAGAACATTAGAATCGCATTTTTGGCTGACGGGGAGAGCGTGCACACTAAGAAGTGGGTAGGTTATTTTGCTGAAAAAGGGTACGATGTTCATCTGATAACGTTTGCCACGTATCACGGCGCACGATCGCGAGTGAAGCCCATCAATGGTGTAAAAATTCATGAGCTGAGACATTTTGGTAGGTTTACAACAAACTTTGCCTTTCCCTTGATGATATGGAAGACATGGAAAGTAGTCAAGGAGATCAGCCCAGATATTTTGCATGCGCATTATGTATTACATTATGGAAGTTTTGGTGCCTTGACTGGTTTCGAGCCTTTTGTGGTTACAGCTTGGGGTTCCGATATTTTGATTGGTCCTAGGGAATCAGCGATGAAGCGATATCTAGTAAGCTACACCTTGAAAAAAGCGAATTTGATAACATGCGACGGTGAGCACATAATGGAACTCATAGAACGGATGGGGGTCATTTCAGAAAAGATTAGGCTCATCCATTTTGGAGTTGATACCACAAAATTCAGTCTGGCACAGAAAAGTGAGAAACTTAGGGCAGAGTTAGGGATATATGACTTGCCAACAGCAATAAGCTTAAGAAATCTTGAACCCCTGTACGATGTTGAATCACTCATTAAATCTGTTCCTTTGGTGCTGAAGGAGATACCGGAATCACAATTCGTGATCGCCGGAAGAGGTTCCGAAGAGAGAAGGTTGAGAGGATTAGCTAAATCTTTAGGCGTCTCAAAAAGCGTAAAGTTCGTAGGCTTTATTCCAAATGATGAACTCCCCCGATACTTGACCAGTATGGATGTTTATGTCTCGACATCACTTTCAGATGCTGGGATCGCTGCGAGCACAGCCGAAGCAATGGCTTGTGGGTTGCCCGTGATAATTACTGATTTCGGCGATAATCGAAAGTGGGTAAAGGATGGAGTGAATGGTTTTGTCATCCCGTTGAGAGATCCAGATTCATTGGCCGAGAAGATCGTCTACTTGCTGAAGAATGAGAACGTTAGAGCAACATTTGGGAAGATCAATAGAAAGATAATCGAAGAAAAGAATAATTACTATAAGGAGATGAAGAAGGTGGAAAGTGTCTATGAAGAGTTGGCTGAGATGCATACGAAATGAGGACGCTGATGAAGAGTTATATTTCTGATGCCACTATGATTTTCGTGGTTCAATGGCGTTTATCATTAAAATATACCGAGGTGAAAGACATGGATGAAGAGATCAATCAGCTCTTCGGGAACAGGAATGTGGCAGTTAGTGGGGGTCTTGGCAGTATTGGTCTTGAAATTGTCAAAAAACTGCTTGAATGCGAAGTTCGTTCTATCACAGTAGTGGACAACAGAGAAACAGAGCGTGCATACGCGATGTATGATAGTTCGGACGACAGACTTAGGTTTTACTTTTGTGACATCAGAGAATTCGATAGGGTACTTGAAAATTTGGAGGACATAAACGTTGTCTTCCATGCTACAGCTTTGAAGCATGTAAGTGTATGTGAATCTGACCCTTTTGAAGACATAAAAACAAACGTCATAGGAACACAACACATGATCGAGGCTTGTCTGCAAAACGAAGTAGAAAAGATGATTTTGATCAGTACAGATAAAGCTGTAGATCCAACAAATGTAATGGGTGCAACTAAACTCCTCCCTGAAAGACCCGTTTCAGCTGTCTGCAATAGAGGGAAGAATAGCGATATAAGATTTGGAGTGGTTAGATTTGGCAATGTTGAGAACTATGGCGACAAGCCATCTGTAGAAAGATTGCTCAATGGTATGCGCTCATGGGGGATTAGAATGTGAGTGTGGCAAACGCTACAGTTTTGGTTACTGGAGCTGGGGGCTCTGTTGGGTCCGTTTTAGTGAAGGAACTGTTAAAACACAATGTTTCCAAAGTTAAAGCGTTTGACATCGATGAGTATTCACTTGTGAAGTTGGATACTGAAGTAAGAAACAGCGGCCTTAGCGGGGTGGAAACTTGTTTAGGCGATGTGAAAGATGCTTCGGATGTGGGGCTTGCTGTTAGAGGATGTACCATTGTTGTTCATCTTGCCGCTGTGAAAATGGTTGATATTTCAAGCTACCATCCCATACCCTGTATAAGAACAAATGTAGATGGCACAATTAACGTTTTGAGCGAGGCTTTAAAACAGCCTTCTGTTAATAAATTCTTGTTCGTCTCTTCAGATAAAGCCGTAGATTTTGCTTCTGCTTACGGTGCTACAAAGTTTCTGGGCGAAAGGTTGACACTATGGGCGAATTCTCTTAGAAGAGCAAAATTTTCTGCGTGCCGCTTCGGAAATGTTATAGAGAGCCGAGGCAACGTATTTGAAATTTGGCGAGAGCAGAAGGAAAAGGGTCAACCACTGACTGTCACACACGAAAAAATGGAAAGATATTTTTGGCATGTTGGAGAGGCAATTTCCTTCATTTTCAAGACATTGGAGATCATGAAGGGTGGCGAAATCTTCATCCCAAAGATGAAGTTGTTTAATGTTATCGACCTTGCAAGAGATGTCAGTCGAGAGGTCAGGCTTGTTGGTGCCAGACCTGAAGAAGTTTTAAAGGCGAAATTGTATGCCGATTACGAAGAAGTACTGTTAGAAGATTTGGGAGACATGTGGGTGATAAGGCATTGATTAGGTTTTATATTCCGCCTAAGTTAAGCGACGAGCAGACTGACTGGATTCAGAAGCGAATAGATGAAGCATTGAGAAGTGGCCAAATCACTAATGGTGAAAACGTCCGAGAGTTTGAAGAAAGAGTTAAAGACTTACACAAAGTGGAACATGTGATTGCTTGTTCTTCTTGCACGCAAGGCTTGTGGATTGTTTTAGAGGCTTTGAAGCCTGAAACTTTGATGGTGCAATCCTTCACTTGGAAAAGCCTTCAATACATTCTTCCACTTAGACCAGTAGCATATTGCGATGTCGATAAAGAAATGTGGTTGATGAATGCCCGTGTCAGAACTTACTGGGATTTCTTGCCAAGAGCAGTGATTTACACCCATACTTTCGGCAACATGGGTCTCGCTACTGTGGAAACAGAAGACCAAAAAGTCATTTATGACGGTGCGTACTCCTTGGGAAGGGAACTTCCAGACATCGGTGATGCAACCGTATTAAGCACAACAGCCACAAAAACCGTGACATCATGCGAAGGCGGGTTAATTCTTACAAACAATGGTGAATTGGCAAAAGAGTTAAAGGAAATAAGAGAGAAGTGTACTCGCATGTCCGAATTAAACGCTATAATCGGACTCGCCTATCTGGAAATGCTTGAGAAGATACTGGCTAGGAAAAAGGCGATATTCGAATACTACACTGCGCAATTGCCGTTCAAAGCACAGAAAATCAGTCGATGGGGAACGACTTATGGATACTACTGTTGTCTGGTGCCAAACCGAGAAGAGTTGCTCAAAAAGCTAGAGGGAAAAGTGGAGACCAGAATCCGCTACGAACCTATAAAGAAGGGGTTGCCAGCAACGGATGAAATAGCGAGCCAAACCTTGTGCCTGCCATGCTACCCAGACTTGGACGAGCAAGAGGTTGTAAGCATCATTAGGGAGAACATCTAGTTGGAGAATACAGCATCCATTTCAAAGAGAACTCTCGACGTTCTGGGGTGCGGTACAGGAAGAGAGTCTGATTATACTGATAAAAGTGAAGTCTACGGTGTGAACTTCACCATAAAAAGCCTAAGAATGGCTCATGAAAAGCATGAGAAAGTAAATTGTGTTTTGGCGACTCAGCAAATGCTACCATCTAGAATGGAAGCAACCTTAGACCTAGGTTTAACTTCCTTTGTTCTACAGCATATTCCGCATGAGGATATTGAGATTGTCGTTTCCAATATTAAACCTGCATATAGGGCGGTTATGCTAGTGGAAGGCATAGGTATCGAAGAAAGCAGTTATCAGTTTGATCACGATTATCTAACTCTTTTTATGCCGAGAGTTATTGAAAGAAAGCGACTCGCAGAGATAATTTCTTGCATCCACTTTTTCTTCTTCAAGAGGAGGAAAGGAAAATGAAAATCACACTGATTCGACCAAAATACCAAAGCGTATGGGAATCACTTGCATGCGGATTCATTGCCAGTTATCTTAGGAGATACTATAAAGGAGACTTGGAGTTGAAATTTTTTGACAGTTTCTTTGACAAAGATAAAGAGATCATAGAGGGTTCGGTGGATTCAGACTATATAGGCTTCTCATGCACTTCCCCTCAGATGGCACATGCACTCTGTTTGGCTAAGCAAATAAAAGAGCAGAATCCAAGGGTAATAACGGTTTTTGGCGGGCACCATCCTTCAAGCCTTCCAAAAGAAACCTTGGCTCTTCCTAATGTGGATCTAGTTGTTGTTGGCGAGGGAGAGACAGGAATGCTGGCAATTCTCGACTTGCAAAGGAGAGGTGGCGTTCTGCATAGCCAAATAATACACAACCTTGACACAATCCCCTTCCCAGACCGTAGACTAATTCGCCAAGATAGAACCTTGGCTTTAACTGAAGAGAATGATGGAGAGCGTATAGCATCCGCATTAAGTAGTAGAGCATGTCCGTTTGAATGTGTTTTTTGCACTGGCGACCATGATGTGTTTGGGGATGTGACACGTAGAAGAAGTGTCCGGCACGTTTTGGATGAGATAGAGCAATTGGTCAAAGAATGGAAAATTGATTTTCTGAAATTTGCTGATGCAGAAGTTAACACTTCAAAAGGGTGGCTGCAAGACTTTTGTAACGAAAAAATAGAAAGAGGCATAACAGTTCCGTGGGGAGCAAACATCCACACAGCATTAATGGATGAGTCTATACTAAAACTTATGAAAGAAGCTAATTGCCGTGAAATCTGGGTGGGTGTGGAATCAGGTTCGCCTAGAATTTTGAGGGAAATAAGGAAGGGCACAACGGTTAAGATGGTAGAGAACGTTTTTCGTTGGACTAGAGAAGTCGGGATAAAGCGACGTGCGTATTTTATGTGTGGCTTCACTTCTGAGACTCGTGAGGATTTTGAGATGACGTTGGAATTGGCCGAACGTATAGATGCTGATGTGTATGGTATGACTATTCTGTGCCCTTATCCTGGCACTTCCCTATTCTCGGAAGAGTTTGGGGACGTGGACTGGAGTAAAGCGGATGAGTACAACAATGATTTTTGGAGAACAAAAAACTTTACAAACGAAGAGCTCAAAGCTATGCAGGCTGAGTTTATGGAGAAGTTTAAAGACCGTTTGTGCTTCAGACTAAAGAAGGGGGTCTAACGTGTTGATGCTTGGTTTCTGGACCAGTAGGAACGCGCCGATTAGGAAGTCCAGAATCTCGTATCCCAATGGCAAAGTGGTTTTTCCAGAGTTCAAGAAGTTTTTGCAAGCAGATGAAAGCGTAATTTTCAAGTCTAAGGAGCCTGTAGCATTCACCAGAGGTTGCGAGCTTTCTTGGAAAAGCGCGCGCGCTTGATTTTGCTGGAATGCCATTGTTACAGATCCAAAACCAATTCTCTCGGTGTTTATGTGGGTCACCGGGTCAGAGACTATGTAGCGCTTTTGAAGGAGTTTATTCCCCGGAACAAGATAAGGGTTATCAAAATGCCAAAAGAACTAATGTATTCAGACGAAAACTGGCAAAAGTGGGGAACTGTTACTGAAGCTGTCATGTGACGAAGCAGATACAATGCAAGTCTCAGTGGTTATCCCAACATATAGAAGAGTAAAAGATCTAGATAGGTGTTTAGATTCTATCGTTGTTCAAACAAAACTGCCAAAAGAGATCCTAGTTGTAGACAACGGCAGTGATAAAAGAACTAAGGATTTAGTTGAAAGGAGAAAGAGGGAGTTCGAAAAGGAAGGTGTAGTTCTGAATTACATGAGGAATGATACAGAAAATAGCTTGACTGTGGCGAAGAATATAGGAGTGAAATGCTCGTTGGGCGACGTAATATCTTTTCTGGATGACGATCTGATGCTGGACAGGAATTATTATAGAGAAATAGCGAAAGTCTATAAGGAAGTGCCGGGTGCGCTTGGAGTTGAGGGATATAATTATTCTGTAAGAAACGGCAAAGGAGTTACAGTAAATCTCAAACGCGCACTTATAAAGTTATTTCAATTTGTCTTCTTCCTTGAGGAAGACAAATGCAGAGTATTGCCTTCACTTTGTGTTACATATCCACGACCTCACATTAACAAAATCATCTCATGTGAGTGGCTTTCTGGTGCTTCAACATATAAGAGGAGCATTCTTGAAGAAATTAAGCCTGATGAGAATCTTAAAAGATACTCATGGAATGAGGATCAAGACTTGTCATATAGAATTTTCAAAAGGTATCCAAATTCGTTGTTCTTGACACCTCACGCGAGATATTGGCATGAAGGATCACCAGGGGGGAGTAGTAATCAGGAGGAACTGATCTACATGGCAGAAGTTTATGAACTTTACCTTTTCTGCAAAAACATAGATCAAACCTCAATGAATAAACTAATCTATTTGTGGAGTAGAATAGGACGAGTATCTTTAAGGATATTCTTCCTGATCTGGGGGCGATCTGAACCAAAACTTACTGAGATCAAATACACGATCAAGGCGTACTTCTATTGTATGAAGCATACGAAAGAGATTGAAAAAGGCGATCTAAGATTTTTTAATGAAACCTTGAAGTAGTTAATCTGGCAATGAAGAGTCTGGTTACTGCCAGTGCGTTCAGGTTACCATATGAAGATTGTGTATTCGATATAGTGTTATCGTTAGGGTGGATTGAGATTCTGAGAGGCCAAAAGATTTTCTGGCCTTGAAAGAGCAAACGAGAGTGTTAAGAGACAAGGGATATCTCATTTGCAAGGTACCGAATTTAGGCGTCTCGTTAGAGTACATCGGGCGAAATATTTCTCTGATTACAGGCTCGGATTTGAGCATCTTAGAATTTCCAAAAAAAGGAAACTTACATTCTATATTAAGGAAGTGAATCTGGGGATTGTTTCTAGCAGATCATTAGGATGGTTTTTTGAGAGATTCGATATTCCAAAGCTTTTTGAAAGCAGATTCACTTCAAACAATCATATTCTCATAGGAGTAAAAGATGAACATCTCTGCAATGGCATACGCTACGAACACTCAAACACGCATTTGCTCTTCGGTGGTCCGTGATGACATTATTTCGGATAGAGGAAAATGCTACATAGACGTTACAGCTATTCTGCGGTCTTCATCAAGTAATCTTCTCAACCCCTTTTCCAGTGTGACTTTGGGCTTGAATCCAAGCATCTTCTGCGCCTTGCTGATCTCTGCATAACTATGCTTAATATCTACCTTCCTCGACTCCGCATATACAGGGGTTATATGATCTTTCCTCATGATCTTTGTCAGAAGATTAACGAGTTGGTTGATTGTGGTCTTCATCCCTGTGCCTATATTAATAACTTGCCCAGTGCAATTCTCGGTAGACAACGAAAGCATGCAGGCTTCCACAGCATCCTCGACATGTAGAAAGTCTCGTATCTGTTCTCCATTACCATATATTATTGGCGGCTCATTCTCCTTAAGTCTACTAATAAAATGAGCAATAGCCGCACCATATGGACCTCGAAACTGTCTAGGCCCATAAACATTGAAGCATCTTAGGCACACGGTCTTTAGGTCGAAAGTTCGGTTGAAAACTCTGCAATACTGCTCTGCGGCAAGTTTTGAGATGCCGTATGGCGACAGAGGGTCTGTTGGATGATCTTCACTTATTGGCAAATAACAAGCTTCCCCGTAAACAGCACATGTCGACACGTAAACAAACTGCGCCATATCTCTCTTCAAACTCGCTCGCAGAAGGTTCAATGTTCCCCTCACGTTCACGTTGTTTGCAAGCATCGGATTTTCCATTGATCGTGGCACGTTCACGAAGGCTGCAAGATGGAAAATGGTATCGACATCTTCAATTGCTCTATTGACATGCCTAGAGTTTTGAACATCGCCCTTAATGACATTGAATCTTGGGTTGTCTAGATGGTGTTGAACATTCTCAATCTTGCCAGTGGAAAGATTATCTAACACAGTGATTTCGTAGCCTTCCCTCATCAATCGATCAACTAAGTGGCTACCGATGAAACCCGCTCCACCAGTCACCAAGATCAATCATGTCCGCCCCCCAAGCCTTCTATTGGGTATTTCTCATCTCAAATCTGTTTTTTCTAATAGTTTTTCTGTTCCAGTTCAGTGTAAAGTGCCTTATATCACTTGCTTCGAATCGCATAACGAAAAGATCACATGTTCAGCTTTATACTCTCCTAAGATGAAACACCCATGAACCCTTTTTTCTTTCTTTTCCGCCCAGTAAACTTAAAAACTGACTTTGTGATAAGTTTAGACGACGAATAGACATTGAATGTGCTTCGAGTGAGTATAGTTGAGAATATGTAAAGATGGACATTTAAGACCTCTTGCCAATTCCTTTCACATTTCTTATATGTTACACTGCTTACAAGGAAAGATGATGAGATAGACAATGGATCTCGGAGCAAGAGATGGAGTAAGACTTCGATATTCAGGTTTCATTGTATTTTTGTCGAGATTGATCAGTGTAGGAACTGGTTTGCTCTTTGTTCTAATCGTTACTCGAAGCATCAGTGTGGAGGAATTTGGAATATTTGGTAACACGGGCGACACGCTAGACTATTTCACCTTAGCAGCGGCGATAATGCCATTCTGGACCACGAGGTTTTTGGCGAGGAAACACCCGGACACCTCAAAAACGGGACTAACTGCCAATCTCATTATGTCTGTGATATTTTCGTTGCTTTATCTTTCGCTATTTTCAACAGTAATGTCAGTGCTTCATATTGATGGAGCCTACAGAATCGTGTACGGCATCTTGACTTTCCGGGTAATAGAAACTTACGCAATGTCGGAACTTGAGGCAATATTGCAGGTTAGACAACCCCATCTGATCGGTTATGGATTTTTAGTCTTTGAGACCTGCAAAGTTGCCGCCGGCTTTCTTCTCATTGTTCAATTGAAACTTGGTCTCTTAGGTGCAGTCTGCAGCATCGTCTCGGCGTACATTGCGCAGATCGCGTTCTACCTGAGATTCGTATCGCATGAGCTTACTGGAAGGGTTAAGTGGGGCTATGTGAAAGAATGGCTCAAGGCTTCACCTGTCAACATTTACGGCATCGTAGGTCAGAAGCTTGCGTCCTTTGTACTCATTCTTCTCTTCTTGCACGGCGGTGAGTTGGCAAGAGCCTATTACGGAGCAGCCTCAACGATTGCCAGCATCATAGGTTATTCCTCTCTTCTTGCATTCGCACTGTATCCTAGTCTACTGTCAGGAAGTAATCCTGAAGATGCTTCAGTATCGCTTAGAATGGTCTCTATGTTTGCAGTACCGATGACTCTTGGTGCCGTGATTCTGTCGGACTCGTATCTGACAATACTAAGCCCTACATATCGCATAGCAAGACCAGTGCTTATTCTGTTATCAATAAGCAACGCATGCTCAAGCATATCCTACGTATTCGGCTTGGTCGTTCTCGGAACTGAGAGATTTGACGCTGAAGCAAGAATTGCCCTTAAGGAGTTGGTCAAAAGTAAATTTTTCCTGATCTATTCGTTGCCATACATTGAATCAGCCTTTGCGATATCTGTAACCTATGTTACCCTCACCACTGTAGTCGAAGCCGCCATAGATGCAGCCGCAGCCCTTGCCCTTATCAACCTAGTTGTCAGTATAACTATGCTTCTTACGAGATACTTCATCGCCAAGAAATGCATAAGGTTCACTGTCTCTGGCGTCAGTCTGACAAAATATGCGTTAGCGTCGTCCGTTATGGCTGTGACGTTGTACTTATTTCCCTCACCCGCTAGACTTTCTGCCACATTGGGACTGACACTACTTGGCGGCACGATCTACTTTCTTGTTCTATCAACGATCGACAGAGAAACCAGAGACACCATTAGATCGGCGAAGCAAACCTTTCTAAGCTCCTTTTCGAGGCAACCGAAAAATTAGGATTCATATGCGCAAACTGAAGCTGATTCGAGCGTTTTCCCGGGGATCTTCCACGACGCCTTTAGGCAAACAGCCAATCTTGCCAATCGGGGGCTAACTTTTCACTTCGTAGATGAGTATGAGTGCGTATACTCCGCTTACGGGTTGCCCCTTCGGGTATTCGTCGACGAAGTTGAAGTGCTCGTTGAAGTGTTGCCACTGTGCAAACAGTTCATAGTACTGCTGTTGTGCAAGTTGAGCGTCAGGTAGCCGCATATATTTCCCGTAAGTCATCATTTTGTATAATGTCGTGTTCTTGCCATAGTTGCTCCATTGCCAAGCACCTTGCTGATTGTAACCGCCAAACTTAGACTCATTGAGCCCTGCGATCTTTATCATCCATATGAACTTTCCAGCCTCGCCCCAGGGGTAATCCTGTCCCTGACTGTCCACGGTTGTGAACACTAGAACGTGTGTTGCGTTGAATTCCTTCAATATCTTGGTCGCGTTGTCTTCTGGAGACATGAACATTAGAGCTATCTGCTCTATCTGCGTCGAATTTATTGTACCATTGTCGGCAAGCGAAGTCCTGTTCGCAATCACTGTTATCCAGTATCCGTAATCCCACCAGCTTGCAACAACCGTCGGACCGAGAGGGGGTGAAGGAGGCAGGTTCTCCCTCATCCAGACCAAGGCATACAACCAATCTTTGACAGTATCGGAGGGT
>Ga0315310_10001168_pt1 | contig 16524 bp, 15 predicted proteins | sample TDP5_MG_FD_203630 | JGI IMG/M metagenome (GOLD analysis project Ga0315310, IMG submission 203630) | Freshwater sediment microbial communities from Lake Towuti, South Sulawesi, Indonesia - TDP5 | ecosystem: Environmental > Aquatic > Freshwater > Lake > Sediment | place: Indonesia: South Sulawesi... | reverse complement strand
TACTGTTGCCTGCTGGTTCGCTGTTGCCCGGGCGGGGTCGGCAGATGCCAGGGCGGCGAGGCAGGCTGTGATCAGGAGGCAAGCACGCATTGACTGACCGTGCCAGGTGGGTGAGTCGAGACGGCTAGCTGTCAACCCGCGGCGCTTGATCGCCTTTCACCTCGCATCAGAGCATACATGAGGAGCGTGAGGGATCCAAGCAGAGCTCCGATGAGAAGGATCCAAGAGGGAACTCCGGCCAACCGCTGTTCGATGACCATCGTTGACGCGAAGATGATCTGCACGGTTCGCGTTGTCGTCTGTGTCGATGTGCTTGTGGTGATCACTGACTTCGTCTCAGAGGTGACCATCGTCTCGGTGAGTGTCTCGCTCAGAACCTGCCTTTGCGTTGTCGAGTGGAGGACGGTACTCACACTTGTTGACACCATGTCGATGGCTGTTGTGAAGGTTTGGATGGATGTGTCGACCTGCGATGAGATGATCGTGGTGGAAACAGTCGCTGTAATGGTCGTGAAGATCGGGAAGACGAGTGTTCCCCAGGTATTGGGGGCGAGTGGGTTGAAGGATGGGTTGCTGGGCCAGAACCCAGTGCCAGCCCCGGCAACCTGGAAGGCGATTCCCATCGGGTGAGGCCCCTGAACCCCCGTCCTCAGGTCAGAGAGGGGTATCTCGATCTCCCCTTGCCACCCCCAGGGAAGATCTCTCTCCGCGTGGATCCAGGGTGCGCCCGCCCCGACCTCCCACCCGCTGCCCGTCCCCCGGTAGACCGTGGCGCCTCCTGACCTCTCGATGTGGAGGCGGTAGTGGCCTGGCTGTGGAGCCGATGACCGGTCGTACTTGGGATCGATGAAGATCTCGATCGATCCTTGGATCGGGTCGGACTCAGATAGGTTCCAAGCAACGTACAAGAGGCCGGAGTAGGTCTTAGCGTAGATCGTGTAGAGATCCGGCCCCGGTGGCTGTGTTGCTCTTTGAGGTGGATATGGGCTCTGATCGAATCTTATCCAGCTGGCGTCATTCCATTCCCCAGGGAATGTTTGAAGGTTTCCGTCCATTCCGATCACTCTTCCCTGGTTTGCCGGAATGAACCACTGCGAGTCCAGCTGGGCGGCGGCCAACGGAAGGACGGCCTGGAGTGATAGCACCAGCACTAGTGGCAGGTGCTCAACTTTGATTGCCGGCCAATCGCGTCGAAGGAGCACTCGGTGGCCACGACCCAGGACGCGGTGCTAGCCCTGGACCCAGGACTTGCATATTTTGACTCCGTCAACTGCGTCCTTGGCCGCTGCGTCTGCGCCTATTTTCTCGGCGTACTGGCTTGTCACTGGGGCTCCGCCGATGATCACCCTCAGTTTGTCCCTCAGCTCCGCCTTTTCCAGAGCCTTCACCGCCTTCTCCATCTCTGGCATTGTCACCGTGATAAGCGCCGACATGCCCACTATGTCTGGTTCTTCCTTCCTGGCGGCTTCGACGAACTTCTCCGCTGGCACGTCCACTCCGAGGTCCACGATTTCGAAGCCAGCCGCGCCCAGCATCACTGACGCCACGTTCTTGCCTATGTCGTGGAGGTCGCCGAACACCGTCCCAATTACAATCTTTCCCAACTTCTTCACTTGGCCACTCTTGAGGTGAGGCTCCAAGACCTTCATGCCTTCCTTCATGACCTCCCCAGCGACGATCAGCTCCGACAGGAAGTACTCGCTTGCCTCGTACTTCTCGCCGACGATCCGCATTCCTTCGGCCATGCCTCTGTTGACAATCATGAATGCCGGTACACCTGCGTCCAGGGCCTGCTGGCAGGCTTCTCGTATCTCGTCGAACTTCAGTCCGACGATGCAGTCTACGACTCTCTGCAACGCCTCTTTCTCCTCCATCATACTTTCACCGTGAAGAAGCCTCTGGAACTCAGTTCTTGCCTGTTGAGATCTGTCTTTAGTTAAGCTTTTCCTCTTGCGGTGAGACTCCTGCGTACCCAAAGACTCAAAAAGAGAAAGGTGTGGCTGTGCTGCATGAAGGCCCGAAACTCCGTCGAGTTTCAGGAAGAGTCGCTGAAGAAGACTGTTTCTAGCGGTCTGAGTGTGTTGGACGCGGCCCTGTCTCTGGGCCTGCAGATCAACAGCCTTTGCGGCGGAAAGGGCAGATGCGGAAAATGCCTGGTGAGGATTCAGCGAGGATCTGTCTCTGCGCCGACGGATTCGGAGAGACGTCTTGTTGACAAACGATCGATAGGTGCAGGGTACCGGCTGGCGTGCCAGGTATTTCCGAGAGGGAACGTCTCAGTCTCGATACCATCTTCGTCTCGACCCCAAGCAGCCAAGATTCTGACCTGGGGGCTGGAGCTGCCCGTGGCAATCCACACCCGCACAAGCAAGGTCCATGCACGCCTCAGACGGCCAACGCTGCGTGACCAGGCTTCGGACCTGGAGCGGGTCCTGGCTGCCGCCCGAGCTAGAGCAATGGACGTAGAAGTTCTTTCATCCCTCCCCTCGAAGATCCGGGAAGCGGGCTGGAATGTCACCCTCACCTGCCACGTTGAGGAGATCATTGACGTGGAGCCGGGCGACACGAGAAGCGAGTGCTGCGGCTTGGCTGTGGACCTTGGAACGACCACCGTCGTCGCCTACTTGGTCGGGATGAACGACGGGCGCATCAGAGGTGTGGAGTCGGCTCTCAACGGTCAGGTTGTCCATGGTGAGGACGTTATCTCCAGGATCGGGTTCGTCGCCGGAAACAACACTAGACTACGCACCATGCAGAGAGCTGTGGTGGAGACCGTGAACAAGCTGATCATGAATCTGTGTCTCAGATTCGGCACCAAGGCAGAGAACATCTACGAAGTTGCCTGCGCCGGAAACACGACAATGACCAGCCTCTTCCTAGGTGTGGATCCATCCAACATCGCATCCGCCCCATTCGCGCCGCCGTTCAGGAGTGAGATGCGAGTCAAGGCGAGGCACCTTGGCCTCCGCGTTAACCCCTCAGCGTATGTTTACACGGTTCCGGTCGTGAGTGGGTACATCGGAGGAGACGTGGTGTGTGATACGCTTGTGTCGGGTGCGCATCGGTCCTCCGATCTGTCTCTTCTAATCGATGTGGGCACGAACGGCGAGGTCGTTCTGGGATCGAGGCAAGCTCTGTACACCGCTTCATGTGCGGCGGGCCCAGCCTTTGAGGGAGCCGAGATCACGTTTGGGATGCGCGCCGAGGAGGGAGCGATCGACAGGGTGATGATCGACGCCGAGAACTATCACGTGTACTATAGAACGATTGAGGGTGGGAAGGCTAGAGGGCTCTGCGGGTCAGGGCTCGTCGACGCCGTTGCATGGCTGCTCGTGTCGGGAGTGATCGACAGGGGAGGAAAGATGGTCACAGGGCTCGAGACTGATAGGCTGAAGCTCACATCCGGGCAACCGAGCTTCGTTATATCTTGGGCACGAGAGAACTCGTTGGGAGAAGACATAGTCATAACCCAAAGGGACGTACGAAATCTGCAGCTCGCGAAGGCAGCCATGTTCGCCGGCTGCTCCATACTGATGAAGAGGCTGAAAGTTTCCCCCCGAGCTATTCGCCGCGTATACCTGGCAGGTGCCTTCGGAAACTACGTGGACCCCGTCTCAGCCTCTGTGATAGGGCTTATCCCGGAGGTCCCACTCAGGAGGATCAAACCTATTGGAAACGGTTCCGGTTTCGGGGCTAGGCTGTATCTGCTCTCAGAGCGACACAGGAGGGAGGCAGCCGAGGTCGCTATGAACTCGCGTCACGTCGAGCTGAGCGCGGAGCCCACGTTCCCGAAGGAGCTCCTAGATGCGACCTACCTGCCTCACCGCGATCTAGGGCTCTTTCCCCGAGCGGCCAGAGCTATCAAGCGCTGATCGATTCAGCGAAGCATAGGCTAGAGCAACCTCTCGTTGATTGCTACGTGTCTCCAAATTCCCCTGAGAAGCCTGGCGTGGAGAATGCCTAGAGCAGCGCTCCGAACAGGAGCAGACCGGCGAGCGGAATGAATGCCGCCGCCCAAACAAAGACGCTCCACGAAATGACCTTTTGGCCATCGAGAGGAGCAACTGGCAGCAGGTTGAACACAGCCAACAACAGGTTGATCTGGTAGCCGATCCTTCCCATCTCCGCCAGCAGCCCCCCGAGGGGAGTCAACGCGAGGAAACCTACTCCCACCGCCACGTTGGCAACAGCCCCCGAGAGAGATATCAATCCGTTCTCTCTTCTCGAGGGTCCCCATGGCCTGCTCGGGCTTGCCAGGATGTACACGGCGCCGGGCGCCGCGAAGAAGAACCTTCCCATGGATAGGACCGCTGTCGCAAGGGCTACGATCAGGCCGGACCACCATAGCCTGAACTTCGCCCACAAGCCGAATTTTCGAGCAGTGAATCTGTGAGCCAGCTCGTGAAGCAGGAAGCCCGATCCTATCGTGACAAGTGACATCAAGAAGTACTGCAAGAAACCGGAGACGCTGTACAGGTATCCGACCGAGTAGCAGAAGGCGATGGTGAGCCAGGCGATCGCCAGGTCCCTCAGTTCGTTCTCCCGGCTGAACGCGGCGGCAAGTTCCCTGAATTCAAGCCTCGGAGCGACACGGGGGAGGGGTATCGGTCTCCGTTCCCTGCCGGGAACTCCGCGCTTAACCTCTGGTTTTCTGAGGTGGCCGAGGCCTGGGCAGTCGTGGCTCTCCGGTAGCCGGTGAGATTCGCAGAAGGCGCTTCCACAGTAGGAGCATGTGAATGGGAGGGAGACCTCCCTCCCACACAAAAAGCATCTAGCCAACCCTACGCCTTCCTCCAAGCTACCCCGGTCAAACCGCAGGATAGTTAAACGTTCTCAGAGCGGACTATCGGGAGTCTCATTCCTAGCTGGATCGATCGATCGTCCTCGCTTTCTTCTCGATGTAGATATTCCGCCGCAACTGTTTCATGAAGGAATACTCTTTCGCCTGAGCCTAGACCTATCGTTTGAACTCTTCCGCAAATCTCTTCGCCCAGTATTCGAATTCCTTGCTCTCCACAACAACCTCAAACTTCTGATCTTTTTGGGAAAGCGTTACTCTAACGTAGCTGCGCGGATAGTCGCCGAAAAATGCACAGCAAGAACTTCGTTCAGCTATCTTCAAACCAACATTGTCACCGAAGTACTTTACAGCCTCATCCAATACAGCTTCTTGATCTTTCTTGGTTTCAAAGGAAACGGTTATCACAACTAGATACCTCTTCGACCTTTGGGTTTCACAATCTTTTATTCTTTTCCAGGATGATCTACCGGGGCCTCAGTACCCTGAAAGACAAGCACGCCCTGTCATCGAGGGTCTGGTCCGTGAGGGCGCCGTTCAGCTCAGCGTGGTCGGGTGGAGGATCTGTTCAGTACTCCACCCCTTTCCGAGCCAGAACACCCCTTCGGAAAGGGTGCTTTATCTCCTTGATCTCTATCACATAGTCTGCGAGCCTGTGAAGTTGTCTCGGCGCGTCTCTGCCCGTGAGTATAAGCTCGACATGCCTCGGCCTGTCCTTCATGAGAGCACTCACGTCGCGCCTTGAGAGGAGGTTGTAGCCCAAAGCGACGAGAATCTCATCGAGTATGACTATGTCGTGGCGGCCCCGCTGGATCAGTTTCTGCGCGTGTTTCAAGCCTCTCGCCGCTTGGTCCCGGTCTACCTTGTCCGGCTTCCGCTTCTCGACGAACTCTCCTCGCCCAAACTGCCTGACTTGGAAGCGTCTCACGGATCTCAGAAACTTGACCTCGCCGTACACCTCATGGTTCCAGGTGCCCTTCATAAACTGGATCATGTAGACCCTGTAGCCCTGGCCTGCGGCCCTCATGCCCAGCCCCAGCGCGGAGGTGGTTTTTCCGGGACCGTCTCCCGTTATCAGGTGCACCAGGCCCTTGTCTAGCCTAGGCCGAACCATCGCCGAACCCAGACAGCGTTTCCTTTGCTCCGAAGATAAGGTTATCCGGCATCGCCTGTCTGCGTCCAGATCACATCGGAGATATGCGTTCCACAAGACTGGACTCTCGTGATGTCGGTTGAGACCCGATCCTGTTGAAGAAACGGCTAGTGTGGCAAAGCGGGATCTATCCGACTGATCCTGCGCCCTGTCGTTCCATAGCCCTCTTCTTCACGTGGTCTATTATGGTCTTCATCGATGTTCCGGGACCGAAGTTTCCCGTGATGCGCCAGTCTCTCTCAAGCGCCCGGGCGTCTTCCTCCGGGATGATTCCTCCACCGACCACAGGTATGTCTCCAGCCCCGCTCTCCCTCAGTAGCTCGACCACCTTGGGAAAAGCTGTCATGTGCGCTCCGTTGAGCAGACTGAGTGCCACGCAATCCACGTCCTCGTCTACAGCTATCTTCGCAACTTGCTCAGGTGTGGCAAGTATCCCTGTGTAGATCACCTCAAACCCTGCGTCCCTAAAGGCTCGACAGAGCACCAATGCTCCTCTGTCACGGCGTCGTTTCAGACGCTGTCGTGGCCGTCGAGCCCGGGCTTGGCGACGAGTATCCTGATCTTTTTCTTGGCCTCTTGCTGCGTCATGGCTCAGCTCCCGCCCCTCTTTCCTGTCACGGCTTTTAGAGTTTTCTCTCCACGTCCTCCGCTAGATGTTTCGATCTAGTGGCGCATTATTTCTCTGGGGTCCCCTGACGCTGCTTTTCGCAGCACACTGACATATGGACTACGTTGAAGAGTCTTCGATCGACTTTTCCAGTTCATGGCTGAGTGAACTTGAAACCGAACACTTCCATTCGTCCGATCGTCCTCAAGGGGCCCCACACCGGCTTCAGCTGCATGCCTATCTTAACGTGGTCGGCTTCTATCTGACCCGTCGCTCGGGCGCCGTTGTCGAACTCCACGATCCCAAGCACCAGTGGAATCTTGTGCACCCCAATCGGGATGGCGTAGAGCTCCGTGTATGTCACGAGCTTGCACCTGTCACCGAGCTCAACCTCTTCAACTTCTTGGCTCCTGCAGCTGAGACAAGTGCTACGCTTGGGATAGAAGACGCGTCCACAGCTCTTACACTTGACGCCCATCATCTTCTCCAAGCCTAGTCACCCCTCTTCAAGACGAAGGAGAGCACGTTGTTTCCAAACCCGCCGAAGTTGCAGCTGTATCCCTGCTCCGCCCCTGAGACCTGCCGTCCACCCGCATCGCCGCGCAGCTGCCAGGTGAGCTCGACGATCTGAGCTACGCCCGTCGCCCCCACAGGGTGTCCCCGAGCCTTGAGGCCTCCTGAAGGATTGATCGGCAGGTCGCCGTCGAGTGCTGTCACGCCTTTCTCCACTGCCTTGTGGGCTGTGCCCTTCTCGAAGAACCCTGCGTCCTCGCTCTCAGCTATCTCTAGTATCTCGAAGGCGTCGTGAAGCTCGGCTACGTCGATCTCCTTTGGTTTCGACTTTGCCATGTCGAACGCGCGCTGGGAGGAGATCTGCACCGCTCTCAGGACCGTTGGGTCCTCTCGCTGATGGACTGCTAGGGTGTCGGTGGCCTGTCCGATACCGGCGATCGCTACGGGCGCATCGGAGAACTTCCGTGCGTTTTCAGCTGAAGTTATGACGATGGAGGCGGCTCCATCGGTTATGGGGCAGGAGTAGTACAGCCTCAGGGGATCGGATACGACGGGATTGTTCAGCTCAGCCTCAGGCTTGGAGTAGATGCCCTCCAGAGTTATCTCTCGGTGAATGTGGGCGTAGGGGTTCTTGAGAGCGTTCCTGTGGTTCTTTATGGCTACGAGAGCCAGGTGTCGGGGCTCTACGCCGTAGCGCTCCATGTAGAGCCTTGTGAACATCGCGGCTAGAGAGGGCAGAGTCGCCCCCTGCATGTACTCGGCGGTTGGATGCGTCATAGTGGCGAGCAGATCCGTGACGGTTGCGCCGGCTACATGCCTCATTTTCTCCCCTCCGGTCACAAGGACCGTGTCGAACAGCCCCGAGGCCACGGCTGCGTAGGCGTTCTTGACCGCCGACCCGCCCGACGCCGGCCCGTTCTCGATCCGGTCCGCCGCAGCGGGCAAGAGAGAGAGCTCGTCGGCCAAGGCGCTTGCGGTGGCCGTCTGATGGCTAAGCTCCCCAGACAGCATGCTGGAGACGTAGATGGCATCTATGTCCTTCCCTCCGATATTCGCGTCTGCCAGTGATGCAGTGGACGCTTCGACCAGGAGCCCCATCAGGTCTTTGTCGTCGCGGCGGCCGAACTTTGACATCCCGCACCCTATGATGACGACCTTCCTAGGCATCTCTCAGTCGCTCTCCCCACGCATTATGTCCGGCTCTATTATCTCGAAGTGCAACGACCGCTTGTACACGTCGTCAGGCACAGGTCGGTCGCCGAAGACCTGTCTGTGCTTGTTCTTGTAGTAGTTCTCCCTCGTTAGGACCCAGGCCTTCGCGCCACCGAGCTCGTGCTGCACATCTGGCCGAGACTCGAGACTCCACTCTATCATCCATCGGTCGAAACCTCTGGGGCTCTCAGCGGTAACGAATATCTCCTTAGCACCTAGGTACTCGATCGCGTGCTCCTGCTTGGCTGCGAAGAGGTGTGCTCCGATGCTTCTCCCTCTTCTGATGGCGATCGTGTGGAGGCTGATGCAGAGATCCTTGTTGAACATCCTGTTGTTGACGAGGCCGACGAGCTTCCCGTCCACCACCCCAGCGAGACAGTACTCGTTCCTCACCCTGTACCTGTACCAGCCCAGCAGCTCCGCGAAGGTTCTCGCTGCGACGAGATCGTAGAACTCGCTTGGGGCATCCAGCAGCGGACGAATCGCCTTGAGCAGTTGAGGAACCTCCTCCCTAGAAGCCTCACGCACAACCATCTTCTCTCCGGTAGCCAAGGTCAAGACCTTGGCGGGATACGGCTTCCTCGGAACATCCCAGTCAACACTCAAGATATCCGTAACCTCAGTCATATGCTACCACGGCTGGTTGACCGAGAGCCTGCTCTAATATGTTTTTTCCACACAACGATCCTGCAATCGTCTCCACCTTCTATCAAGACGATTGATCGATTGATACACCGGTGCCTCGAGCCTTGGGACCTGGAAGCGCGCATGTGGCTCGCAAGGGGGGTGACTGCCCGCGCTGCGCTCTCCGCAAGCTTTTAACCGTGGTCATCGATGCCGGAATGCCGTGGTCAGCATCCGGGTGGCCGGTCGTTTGCCATCGAAAGTGGGTCCGGTGGACTGGGAACCAAGACAGGAGTGCTGGCCCTGAGCTGAGGTGACCGACATGGGTTCAGCATGGCACGCAATGAAGGAGGAAGAAGTTCTTCAGACTCTGGGGACTGGCCGGCAAGGGTTGAGCTCCGAAGAGGCTCAGAGGCGTCTGGAACAGTATGGCCACAACGAGCTGATGGAAAAGAAGGGGGCGGGCGTTCTTACAATACTCATCAACCAGTTCAGGGACATCTTCGTCATAATGTTGTTGATCGCGATCGCGATCTCCTTCGTGGTTGGAGCCCAGGAGGACGCCATAACGATCGGCGCCATAGTCGTCCTCAATGCCATAGTCGGCTTCGTCCAGGAGTATCGCTCGGAGAGGGCCATGCAGGCCATGAAGAGGCTGACGGCTCCGAAGGCACGGGTTGTACGCGATGGAAGAGAGGTTATCATTCCTGCAAGAGAAGTGGTGCCTGGAGATGTCGCCGTTCTCGAGTCTGGAGACCGCGTTCCCGCGGATGGACGGCTCATTGAAGTCGTCGACCTAAAGACCGACGAGGCCGTTCTGACCGGCGAATCCACCCCTTGCAACAAGGGAACGGGACCCGTTGACGAGAGGACTCCCGTAGCTGACAGAAGCAATTCGGTCTTCATGGGCACGCACCTGACCTACGGCAGAGGAAAAGCGGTCATCGCATCAACGGGCATGGCTACTGAATTCGGCAAGATAGCCGAGATGGTTCAGGCTGTTGAGGAAGAGCAGACACCCCTGAAGCAGAAGCTGGAGCGTTTCGCCAAGAAGCTGGGCATCATAATAGTGCTGCTGGTTATCGCGATATTCGTTCTTGAGCTGACCGAGATTCGAGGAGGGTTTTCCATCGATAACATCGTCCAAACCCTTCTGGTTGCTGTCGCCCTGGCTGTTTCAGCGGTTCCCGAGGGGCTGCCTGCCGTCGTGACCATAACACTCGCCCTAGGTGCTCGTGAGCTCGCAAAACGGAGCGCCATAATCAGGAGGCTCGCGTCGGCCGAAACCTTAGGAGCTACCACCATCATCTGCTCCGACAAGACGGGCACACTGACCAAGGGCGAGATGACCGTTCGCAAGATCTACACCGGCGGCAAAACAATCAACGTGACAGGGGTCGGCTACGAATCCAAGGGCGAGTTCCTCGGCAGCGGCCCCATCGACCCCGAGAAAGAAAGCGAGCTCAGTCTCTTGCTCAAGATCGGAGCGCTCTGCAACAACGCACAGTATGATGGAAGAAGCGTGATCGGGGACACCACCGAAGGGGCGTTGATTGTAGCCGCATCCAAGGCAGCACTAGCCAAGGAGGAGTTAGAGAAGACACATCCACGCGTCAGGGAGGTGCCCTTCACCTCCGAAAGGAAACGAATGACAACAGTTCACAGGTCGCCCGAGGGAAAGCTGCTTGCCTATGTCAAAGGCGCCCCCGAGGTGGTCTTGGAGCGATCCTCCTCCATCCTGAGAAACGGTGAACCAGTCGAGCTCACCAACGATGAAAGAGAAGCGATCTTGGAGACGAACGAGCGAATGGCGAGCGAGGCTCTACGTGTTCTGGGCATGGCATACAAGGAGTTGCCGAGAAAACCCGTCGAGGACTTTGAGGAAGATTTCTTTGAGACCGATCTTGTGTTCATGGGTTTAATGGGGATGATCGATCCTCCGCGCGAAGAGGCGAAGGAAGCAAACCGACTGTGCCAGCGAGCGGGCATAAGAACCGTCATGATCACTGGGGACCACAAGCTGACAGCCGTCGCCATCGCCAGGGAGCTGGGCATGCTGGGGAGCGACATGGTTCTTACGGGCGTTGAACTGGATGGCATGAGCGACGACGATTTCGAGCGAGTGGTGGAACAGGTCGGCGTGTACGCGAGGATGTCCCCTGAGCACAAGCTCCGAATAGTCAAGGCGCTGAAGAAGAAGGGGCACATCGTCGCGATGACTGGCGATGGAGTGAACGACGCACCTGCCCTGAAGCAAGCCGACATCGGGGTGGCGATGGGGATAACCGGAACAGACGTGACGAGGGAAGCCGCGGACATGGTGCTGGCTGATGACAACTTCGCGACCATAGTCAACGCCGTCAAGGGAGGACGGACTATCTTCGACAACATACTCAAGTTCTCGTTCTTCCTGCTGCGGTGTAACTTCGACGAGTTGCTGGTCATAGGAAGTTTTGCTCTGATGGGGCTGGAACTCCCCCTCACAGCAGGCATGATACTCTGGGTAAACCTGGTAACGGACGGAGGGCCGGCGGTGGCCTTGAGCATGGACCCGCCCGCCGAAGACGTGATGGACCGACCCCCACGCAACCCAGCTGAAGGAATACTGCACGGAAGGCTGGCCTCGATCTTCGCGACGTTTGTAACACAGTTCCTCGGGACGGCTGTGCTGTTCTATGTTGCCTACTATGTGCTTGGGGAGCCCCTGGCGGAGGCGAGGGCGATGGCCTTTGTTCAGGCGACCTTGCAGGAACTGGTTATCGTGTGGAACTGCAGATCAGAGAGACACAACGCGTTCAAGGTCGGGTTCCTCAACAACAAGTTCCTGTTGGTCGCCGTTCTGGTATCGGTTGCTTCAACGATTGCGATACCGTACTTCGGTCTGTTCGGAACAGCCCCCCTGACATTGCTGGACTACGCGATGCTTGCGCCGATATCTCTCGTAGGCTTTTTGATATTGCCCGAGGTCTTCTATGGAAGGAAGATACTGCGCTGGACCTAAGCCGCAAGAACTGAAGACCCCTCCGTAGGATCCGCCCCTTGTCGGGTTGAACAACCGATTGATGGAAACCGATAGCTTGGAGACCGGTTGGTTCCCTTCAATCCTTCGAATGCTCGACGAGCTCGATGAGCACGCCCCTGGCGCTCTTGGGGTGTATGAAGATGATGGGATGACCTTCGGCTCCGATGGTGGGCTTCTCCCCGATGAAGCTCAACCTCCCTTTCATCCTATCAATCTCACTCTCTATGTTGGAGACGGTGAACGCTATGTGGTGGAGACCCTCACCCCTCTTGTCGATGAAGCCCTTAACAGAGCTCGATTCTTCCGTAGGCTTGACAAGCTCGATCCTCGTTCCTCCGGCCGTCAGAACCGCGACCTCCACCTTCTGGGACTCAACGATCTTCCTTTCTCTAAGCTCTAGTCCAATCGTCTTGGAGTAGGTCTCTATTGCTTGATCGAGGTCTGCGACGGCGATCGCCACATGGTCGACCCCTTTTACCATCAACAATCCGCTCCTATTTGTGGGGCTCGTACCTGCAATTGGCTTAAAAGATCTTCTATTGATAGAAAGCATTAAAGAAAGATTGCTGGATCGTTAGTCGAGAGGATGGAATGGTCAGACAAAGGGCCGAGGCAGCGGGCCGAGGGCGAACGGCAGCGGTCCAGCGTGGCGAGCCCTCTAGAGCGGACGATGAAGAGGTGCTTGCGAAGACCCTTGAAGGCCTCCGAAGAGGCGAAAGGGTTGCTCTCTGTACCTTGGTTAGGAAGGACGGTTCGACTCCACGCGACGTCGGCGCAAAAATGGCGGTCTTCGAGGATGGAAGAACCTACGGCACGGTCGGTGGGGGAAGATTCGAGAGGCTCGTCGTTGGCAAGGCAATGGAAACGCTCAAGGCCGGCCGTCCGACCAACGTGGACTTCTCTTTCGGAGATGGGAAAGAGGTGCCCGAGTCGATAGACACTGGACTGATATGCGGCGGGACCGCAACCGTGTTCGTGGACGTCCTCGACCCATCTCCAAGGTTGGTGATCATCGGAGGAGGTCACATCGGCTTTCCACTTGCGAGGCTGGCCGAAACTCTAGGCTTCAAAATATGCGTGGTAGACGACAGCGAGGACATGGTAAACAGGGAACGCTTCCCGATGGCTGACGAGTTGATACTTGACAAACGGTTTGATCACGCGCTTGAGAGAGCTCGTCTCGCTGCCTCCGACCTTGTCGCCATAGTTCACGGAGACGTAGACCACGACTTCCAGGCTCTGGTCACCGCGTCGAAGAGCGGCGCGAGATACATAGGGCTGCTCGGAAGCAGGAGAAAGATCTCTGAGTTCATCAAGAGGCTGAAGAGAGAAGGCATAGAGCCGGAGCGTCTGAGGGGAAGGCTGTTTGCGCCAATCGGTTTGGACATCGGCGCGGAAACCCCAGGCGAGATTGCTCTCAGCATCATGGCGGAGGTCGTTCAGAATCTGCGTCGGGGAAAGCACACGCGCAAGACCCGACCTCACTAACCGTAGTCGCGGATTGATCCACCTGAACATGACGAAATAGAATCCAACGTTAAATAGGTCCATGAGGGGACAACGGGATCGGGGATTGAGATGTATTTCGAGGGCAAGTTCAAGATAAACGCTCCCAAACAGAAGGTTTGGGATTCCGTGATGGATCCTGAAAAAGTTGTAAAGAGCGTTCCCGGCATCCAGAGCTACGAGATTCAGGAGCAAAAGAAGGTCTCGGCACGAGTCAAGGCTGGCATAGGCATGGTCCGAGGGACGTTCAACGTAAAAGGCTCGTACAAAGACATCAACCCTGAGGCTTACAGCCTGAAATACCTGCTGAGCGGAAGCGGGGTAGGCAGCATGTTCGAAGCCGAGATAGTCATGAGGCTGAAGGACATGGAAGGCGGAACCGAGATGGCGTACGAGTCTGAAGCAACCACAAGTGGGGTCCTAGCTGGCCTCGCCGGCAGGATAATCGAGAAGAAGGTAACAGAGATCGCCGAAGAGATGTTTGCGAACCTCAGAAAAGAAATAGAAAGGGAAGGCTAGGCAAACAAGTCGATTAATCGTCCTAGCCCTCGACGAATGCCACCACTCGAGCGAACGCTGCCTCCCCACCCCTGAACAGCCAGGGGAACACCCCGAGGGTGAGTCGCCGGTTCAGCAGCTTGTCGATGTCGCCGCCCAGATTCTCCACGTGGATGACGTCGTGTGGAAAGAGCAGGTTGTGTGTCAGCTGGTAGTCCTCGTGAGGGAAGATCTTATCCACGTTCTTCTCGCCGAACTTCTTCTCCGCCAACGCCCGAACCTTCGTGCAGACCCTGGGCAGAAATCTCCCTATGGGGAGGTTCATCGGGTGGTCGGTGGACACCGCGTCAACACCCCAGACCTTTATTTTCCGCTTCAGGATCCAGTCGCAGAACTCGCGCGTCGGGCCTGGATGGAGATGTATGTAGCGCTCCTCGTCGGCCTGGCCCTGGGGCTGATACCACGCGTACCTGGAGAAGCCCGTGTAGAGAAACAGTATGTCCCCGTTGTGGAGATCCACCCGTTCCTCTATCATCTTCCCCGTGTAGATGCCCAGGTCTCCCACGTCGCTGACATCGGCGATTACGCCTGGGCCGTAGAGCCACTCCAGCGGTATCTTGTCGATGGTCTTGCCTCCCGTGACGAAGTGTATTGGAGCGTCCAGGTGCGTGCCCATGTGGTTCGACGTCATGATGTACTGCGCGTTGACCCCGTGCTCCGGCTTTCGCTTTATGTACTTCATCTCGAACGGCGGGTAAAGCGGCCAGAAGGGCGTATCTGCACATAGTGGCTGAGATAGATCAACTAGCTTCACCATTCTTGCATCCTCCTGACCCAGCTGAGAATTCTTGGATGATTTAAAGTTAGCCCGTTAGGAACAAAAAATACCATTCGGCTAGTGATTCCGTACGACGCAGATCAAAACCTTTTTAGGGCAACGATCGACCGTCATGACCACTACTTGGGGTAGCTTCGACAGCCCAATCTTCCTCACGAAGTGAACAAAATGGCGGTTATGGGGGAGCGAATAGGCCTTTGTCAAGAGAACTGCAGTTGAAAGGATCGGTAGCGGGAAGCGCTCTGGAAGGGGCTAGGCGTGGAGAGACGATTCTAGAGATGAAAGGGATCACGAAGAGGTTCCCGGGCGTTGTTGCGAACGATCACATAGACTTTGACATAAAGGGCGGCGAGATTCATGCCTTGGTAGGAGAAAATGGTGCGGGAAAAACCACCTTAATGAATATCTTGTATGGGCTGCTGCGTCCTGATGAGGGAGAAATCTACATCCGGGGAAAAAAAGTTGACTTCAGGTCTCCTCTAGACTCGATAGAAGTTGGCATCGGGATGGTTCACCAGCACCGCAAACTAGTACCGGCCCACTCGGCCCTCGAGAACATCATTCTCGGGCATCCTGAAGCCGGGAAAATCCTTAACCTGCGGAGAGCCGAGGCCGAGGTGAAGAAACTTTGTGAGAAGTATGGATTCAAGCTGGACTTGAATGCCAAGGTCTGGCAACTCTCCGCGGGAGAGAAGCAGATGGTCGAAATCGTGAAAGCCCTATACCGCGGGGCAAAACTCCTCATCCTGGATGAGCCGACCTCCGTCCTAACCCCTATCGAAACTGAAAAGCTCATGAGGGCCCTCAAGGCCATGGCCGAAGATGAGCTGGCCATAATCCCGTTCATCACCCACAAGCTCCCTATCGTTTTGGAGGTCAGCGATAGGGTGACTGTCCTTAGACGTGGGAAGGTCGTTGCATGTCTCAGTACGAAGGATGCGACGATGCCGAGTTTAGCCAGAAGCATGGTGGGGAGAGATGTCGCCTTCAAAGTGGAAAGGGTGGAGGTAGAGAAGGGAGGGCAAATCCTTGAAGTGGAGGATCTTTCAGCCCTCAGCGATAAAGGTGTTCCAGCCCTTCGAGGCGTTTCTTTTTCGGTGCGCCAGGGGGAGATCTTTGGAATTGCCGGAATTGCTGGCAACGGGCAGCATGAGCTTGCTGAAGTTCTGATGGGTCTTCGCAAGGTGGAGGGGGGAAAGGTGATCTTTGAAGGTAAAGACATTACAGATTCCTCTATCCTTGAAAGATGGAGAATGGGCATAGCGTACATCCCTCCTGAACGCGTGGAGGTGGGAACGGTTGGGGATTTTTCGTTAGTTGACAACGTAGCTTTGAACTACTATTTCGAACCAGAGTTCAGCCGACGTGGTATCCTAGACTATAGAAAGATCCGAGAGCGTGTGGAAGATGCCGTTTCTGAATTTGGAGTCGTGTGCTCCGGCACCGATTGCGAAGCCAAGACTCTATCCGGAGGGAACCTCCAAAGGCTCATCTTAGCTCGCGCAATCCTACGTAGACCGCGCCTCCTTATCGCCAATTTGCCTACTCATGGACTCGATGTTGGTGGGATTGAATTCGTCTGCAATAAATTGATGGAGCTGAAAAAGGATATGATGGGGATCGTGTTCATTTCCGAAGACCTCGACGAGATAGTAGCTATGAGCGATAGGATAGCGCCTGTCTATGAAGGCAAGTTTGTGGACATCATTCCAGCGGAAAACGCGAAGAAAGAGGATATAGGGGCGATGATGGC
>Ga0315310_10001167_pt1 | contig 16526 bp, 16 predicted proteins | sample TDP5_MG_FD_203630 | JGI IMG/M metagenome (GOLD analysis project Ga0315310, IMG submission 203630) | Freshwater sediment microbial communities from Lake Towuti, South Sulawesi, Indonesia - TDP5 | ecosystem: Environmental > Aquatic > Freshwater > Lake > Sediment | place: Indonesia: South Sulawesi... | reverse complement strand
GGTAGTTGTTTATTTGCCAGTGGGTTTCGCTTCAGATAGGAGGAGTGCCCTCGTCCTTGCATTGGGCCTGATGTTCACCGGAGCTGCGGCTGTTATCATCCCTTCATCTAGTAGCTACGGGCTCATCATGCTGGGTTTCGGCTTCCTCGCCTTGGGTTCCACGCTCTATCATCCTCCCGCTCTCAAGGTGACAAGCGAGGTTGAACCCAGTAGGCTTGGTTTCGTTATGGGCATCCAGACTGCGGGCGGCAGTCTCGGCTACGCAGCTGGCCCTATACTGCTTGGGCTCATCCTCCCCGTATGGGGATGGAAGACGACCTTCTACATCTGGGCACCGATCATACTGTTGGCGGCGATATACTCCCACATCTTCATGTCCCGAGTCACCAAGCCATTGAACAAGGAAAAAACCCAAGCCCCGCTCAAGAACATGGCCAGGTCCTTGTTCAACAAACAGTTCGTAGCAGTGGTTCTCATAGGTGCTTTGACTGACGCCACGTTTACAAACATCTCAACCTACTTGACCAGTTACTTGACCGATGTCAGAGGAGTACTTGCTGCGTTGGCGAGCATAATCTTCGGCGTCGGATCCTTGGTTGGGATAGTAGCCTGCATCTGGGGCGGGGCAGCTGCAGATAGGTTTGGGAGATACAGGACGGCCGTGTTGATTACGGGACTGATGGCGATCATGATGGCCCTCATACCCGCATCGGGCAGTCTGATTTTGGTTGCGTTGTTCTACGTCCTGTGGAGATGTCTTTATTCCGCTTCTATGCCTCTCATAAGCGCCCTTGTCGCATCGCACAGCGAGTCTGAGGCGAGAAGTCTTGCGTTCAGTGTGACCTTTCTAGCGTCGAATATTGCGAGCGCTTTAGCTCCAGTGGCGACATCGATAGCCATTGGAGGTCGCATAGAGGCGATATTCCCTGTATCCATTCTGATCTTGCTTCCAGGGGTAGCTTTGATCTTGTATCTCAGAAAGCTTGTCAGGGAAGAGGATGTGACTACTGGGACTTGAACCCAAGTGAGAGATGCACAGACGAAGAGCTACAATAACGATATTTCTGCACGTCCAAACAGATTCTTCGACGAGATCTTTAGGCAGACACAGGCCCATACAATAATGGGACGCCGAGTTTGAGAAAGACATTGGCAGTCGGGTTGGTTATTGTTATCGTAGCGGCGACAGCAGCGGTCTACTTTGTCTACCTATCCGATCCACTGATTTCGATGCTGGATCAGTTGTTGAGCGGTACATACGGTTCAGCGAGTACGCACATATCCTACAAGGTATCCTCACGGAATGAGACGCACGCCGTATTCGACCTTTACCTCGATGATGAGCCAGAACCCTTCGAAACGATCTCGTTCGCGAAATGGAGCGGCAGGTGGATGGTTGAAGGATATGGAGTATGGCCTAACGCGTCCTCACCAGCGAAGGGCTTGATCATCGAAGGCTACAACTTCCGCGACGGCGGGATCCAAGTTGTGGTGAGAAACCCTACGGGGCTAGTAGCCCTCATCGACAGAATAGAAGTGAGGTTGGAGAACCCCACCGATGCGCATCATGGCCGGTGCGGAACCGTGGCCCATGGAGACGCCACTCTGGTAGCCCCGGGAGACACCGCAGCACTGGGATGTTGCTGTGGGGGTATCTCTTGGGATGAGAGGGGCGCACTTCCAGAAGACGCTTTGGCGGGAAAGAATTTCACGGTTACAATAACACTGAAGGACGGACGAGATGCTGTATTGGCTGAGAAGTCGTCGACCCACCACTTTCAGCCGGGGGAGGCAATAGGAACTCCGACGAGCTCGTTGATCGAGATAGAGTCCGCTGTTACAGGGGGATCGATCGTTCGAGTGCGGTTGATCACTCCAGGAACGGACCCGACGATAAATGCCGTCTATGTGAAGCAGATGAACGGAACCCTGTATGGCGGAGCCTTGATTGCGCGCATAGAGTTCTCTCCCCCAACCGGTGGAACTATCGTGTCCGTGGACATTCAGAAATTGGAGGGAGGAGTTGGCAAAGTATTGACGGCCGGTGATGTGGTCATGGTGGTCTGCGTCGACGCTGGGTCGTGCTCAGCAACGGTGACCTAGATACAGGCGAATGGATCGCCATAAAATGGCGGGGTTCTGAATTTGGCGCAAGGCCCGATCCTTTCATCGAGGAAGGACCAGCTCATCGTGATCGCGGTCGGATTGACGATTCTGTCCGAGATCGGACAATACACCAACTTCCTCTACGTGTTTGCTCCTACTCACCTCATTCCCGTACAACCGGACTGGTGGTATTCAGCAGGAGCGCCTGTGGTGCTGTTGGTGACGGACGTAGTGATCCCTATCGCCTTAGTAATCATGGCTTACCGGTACAAACCGGTAGGAGAGAGGAATAGTCAAGCCAAAGAATTGAAGAGTTAGCTGGCTGGTTGATTGTATGCGGCCCGGTCCGTCAGTTTCAGCGGTCTTGATCGACATCCGACATTAGAAATTCTCATTGCTCGGCGAGTACACCTTTGCGTTATCCATCTCTGGATATTTGATCAGGTTTGATTGAATATGGCTGATATCGTCGACGAACCCGCCCTCAGAAACAAGATTCAAGTCTTTGACGATCGGTTTCACGCTGGCGAGCTGTTGGCCAATAGGCTTGAGAATTACAGAGGCAGAGAGGACGCATATATCCTCGCCATTCCAGCTGGCGGTGTTCAAGTCGCCTTTATCGTAGCCAGAAAACTCGGGATTCCCTTGGACGTGGCTGTGACCAGAAAGCTGCACGTTCCTTGGAATATGGAGGCGGGATTTGGAGCTCTATCATGGAACGGTGACCTATTCATTAACGAGCCGCTCGTCTCCCAACTCGGACTGACTAGAGAGGAAATAGATCGCTGCATCTCCATAGAAAAGGAAGCGATCAGAAAGCGACTAAAGACATTCAGACAGGAAAGGCCGTTCCCCGACCTCAAGGGCAAAGCGATCATCGTTGTCGACGACGGATTGGCGTCTGGCTTCTCAATGCTCGCCACCTTGGCCGCCATAAAGCGAAGGGAAGCGAAAGAAAGAACAGTTGCCGTTCCAACAGGTTCCTACAGCGCGGCCAAGCTTGTGAACCCCCATGCCGACAGGATAATTTGCCTGAATCTGAGGTCGGGGCCGTTCTATGCGGTAGCTGACGCGTACAAGCTGTGGTATGATCTGGAAGATGAAGATGTATTGAAGCTACTGCAACAATTGAATACAGGTCAGAAGACCTGATGCGTAATCGAAACCGTGCGTCTAAGCGTCGATGCAAGCCCTAGAGAATAGTCAAAGCGGCGTCCTCCAGCTTTGTGGACTCAATTGACAATGCTTACCGAAATTGAGAATTGGAGTATGCAAACACTCTTAGCTATTCCAAGTTGAGTGAACTTGTGACAGGTGAATCGATTTGTCAGTCGCAGTCCCTTATGTAGATACGAGCTGGACTCTCGAACTCCTCAAGGACCTGATACGCATAGACTCCGTCAATCCGTCACTGGTCAGAGGAGGAAAGGGCGAACTTGCGATCTCTGAATTCATAGCTAAACGCCTTGACGAAATTGGGCTAGAAACGGAGATGATGGAAGTGGAAAAAGGACGGCCCAACGTCGTTGGGATTCTCCGCGGAGAAGGCGGCGGCTCCTCACTGATGCTCAACGGACACACAGATACCGTCGGCGTCGATGGGATGGAGATAGATCCCTTTGATCCAGTCGTCAAAGAAGGCAGAATCTACGGCCGAGGTGCAGCGGATATGAAGAACGGCCTCGCAGCAATGATGGCCGCAACCAAAGCGATCGTCGACTCAAAGGTCAAATTGAAGGGAGATCTCATCGTGGCTGGCGTCGCCGACGAGGAATACGCAAGTTTAGGAACAGAACGCCTAGTCAAGGATCTGAAGACGGATGCGGCCATAGTTTGTGAGCCGACGGACCTAGCTGTAGGGATAGCCCACAAAGGCTTCGTCTGGCTTGCCATAACGGTCCATGGAAAGGCTGCACACGGCAGCAGGCCCGAACTCGGGGTAGATGCGATCTTCAAGATGAGAAAGGTAATGGACGGCGTGGAAAACTTTCAACAAAGGGTCTTTTCAAAGATGTCGCATGCCTTGCTGGGGAGACCAACACTCCACGCTTCAACCATTGAAGGAGGGAAGGGGCTCAGTACGTATCCAGATTTCTGCAAGCTTCAACTTGAGATACGAACAATCCCAGGAATTTCAGGGTCTGAGCTAACCCAACAGTTCAACGAGATGCTGACAAACATAAGCATGGAGGATCGACAGTTCAAAGGTGAGCTTACCCCCATGTTCGAACGAGGCCCATTTGAGATAGCACCAGATACGAAGATAGTTCAAACCCTGCGAAGCTCGATCTCCAAGGTTCTTGGCATGGAGACACCGTACATCGGAATGTCCGGCTGGCTCGACTCAGAGATAATTTGCAAAGCTGGAATGCCGGTCGCCATATTTGGTCCGGGGGGAGTTGGAGAACATGCAGCCATCGAATATGCTGAAGTCGATCAATTGGGAGCAGCGACGAAGGTGTTGGCAAGCAGTATCGAGGATTTCTGTGGCTAGAAAAGACTCTCTTGACAGACCTATCCGTACAACGCGTGCATCTTTTCAAGGGCGCGCGCCTTTGATCGAAGTGTCCATGGACGAAAATCAAGTCGGTCGCTCCTGAAGTAGCCTTAAGACCTCGATCGACCTCTCTGAGCGATAATCCCTTGAAGTGGATCCCAAATGTCATGCGCAAAGTGTCCGGGCAAACTCTGCGCCAAGGGAGACTCTGAAAGCCATTGGCCGAGCTTCTGCCCTATGAAACAACATCCCGACATCATCAAAAACGCGTTCGAACTCTACCGAACCAGAGAAAATAAGAAACTCTACATCTCTGCCGCTGAGGTTGAGAAAGAAGGGTACATGAAATGGCCCCGAATCAGAGAGACGATCGAATACCTGAAGAAGAACGGTTTGAGGAAGGTCGGCCTCGCATTCTGCATCGGTCTGAGCGATGAGGCTCTGAGAACCACCGAGATATTCGAGAAACACGGGTTCATCGTGCATTCTGTGTGCTGCAAGTGTGGTAGCGTCGATAAGACTGAGTTCGGAGTTCCAGACGAAAAGAAGCTAATACCCCACACCTTCGAGGCCGGATGCAATCCAATTACGCAGGCAGCTTTGCTCGATAACATGAAGACGGAGCTCAACTTGATCCTCGGCTTATGTGTGGGACACGATGTGCTTTTCAAAGTACTCGAAGGCTCCGGTCTCAACATTCATAGTCAAAGATAGAGTCACAGGGCATAATCCGGTGATCGCGCTATACACAAGCTATCACAAGAAACTAGTCTAGCTCGCGGTGTACACGCCTTCAGTCAGAAAGAGTGGAAGACTGGGCGACAACGCCCATTCCGAGCTCACTCAACGTAGAAGGTCAGTTGGATATCTTGTGAATAGTTCAACCCCTTTCTTAGTCACGAGGCCCGTATCCTCGGTTCGCAACCCATAGCTTCCGGGTATCATCATGGCTCCCTGGAAGAATGATATGGTCATGTTTTCCTCCATCTTCGCTTGCCAGCCCTTCGTTATCATGGGAGGCTCCTCAACGTTCAGTCCCGTACCATGTCCATAAAGCTCCGGGAAGTTTCGACCGTGGATGCCAGATTCTATGTCTTTTATCCCAGCCTTGTAGATTTCTTCTGGGCCGATGCCGGGCGTTATCACTTTAAACGTCGCCCGCTGTGCCGCGACGAGAGTCTCATGCGCCTTTTCTTTGGCAGCGTCTCTACCTAGCAGAAAAGTCCGACACAGATCAGAGTGGTATCCTTTGTATGATGGATGAATATCGATCGAGACAAGATCCCCTCTCTCAAGAGCCTTATCCGTTGGAAAGGGGTGCGCGTACAGTGTTCTCTTGCCAGAACCGATTAGGGTTTTGGAGAGGATCTCGCCGCCGCTCCTCCTGATCTCGTACTCCGCTTCGGCCGCCAGATCTGATTCCCTCTTCCCGACGTCCACGATTTTGAAAGACGCCTCCATCGCACGGTCAGCGATCTCGGACGCTTTTCTAATGAGCTCTATCTCGTCTTCGGACTTGACTATTCTAAGATCCTTTAGAACAGGCGAAGCGTCGACGAAGTCGACCAAGGGAAGCCCGTTCTTCAGCGTATCGAACATCTCTAAGGTGAGCACGCCTTTCTCGATCCCAATTTTGCCTGTTGAGAGTCCTTTTTGGACCAAGATCTCTACGAGTCTTCGCCGCTGAGCTTCACCGCCGCCAATCTTCAACGGATATTGGGGGACAAATCCACGAACGTCTTGGACCCACGACTGTCGCTTCGCTTCGTCGATGTCAAGCCATAATCCGAGGGCGGTGAGATCTCCATCTCTTGGAATCACAAGGCAAACGCAAGCCTGATCGAAGGCAGTGAGGTATCTGATGTCCTCTCGAGAGAAGAGTATCAACGCATCCATATCTTGAGAGATCATCCGGTCCAACGTTCTTCTAACTCGATCTTTAACAGCACTCGACGCTGATGTCACTCTTGATCACCACTTTCACGTGCAAAGATTTTCTCGTATCACGATCACGCTGCAGTACTTGAGTAGATTTCAGGCTATCAACGACAGCATATTCTTAAAGTAGACGGTTTAGACGCCGAGAGTTATCCGAGATTTGCGCGCGCGAAGATGGAGAGGTGCGGCTGGGTACAACAACCAAGAGAGATTCTTACGTGCCAACTCCGGCGAGCATCACACACTTGGAAGCATGACACAATCTTCATCCGACTTCGAATATGGTTGCGTACTCACGGACACCTCTCCCCTACAGCAAAGTCGCCTGCATCACAGCGTTTATCCGCAACAATGAAGCACAGGTCGAACTTAATTCAAACCAGAGGAAGATGGCCCTCTGACACTCCCCGCTCAAGGTGCTTCTTTGCTCGAAGAGCTCGTACGACAGATGCCCGAGAGGTCTCTGTATCAAGCTCCTGTGAATGGCCTCTCCGCCATTTCGAAGAGCGGACTCTGCGTCTATTGCAAGGGTTCGACGAGGCTCTGCGGGAAAGACAGGTGTCCCATCGTAGTCAGACTATACTCCCGACTCAAGCTTGAATCGCTGATGAAATCAACAGAACTCGACGGCACGTCTCCACCAGGAGTGTTTGTCGGGAGATTCGGGTACCCCCATGTCTACGCTGGACCTCTTGTCCCCCCGATTCAGGGGGATACAAGCCTATTCGATATCCCGGAGTACTGGTTCGGCCGCACGATAGACGAGATCGTGAACTTCAGGTCGATGCTAGTCAGAGGTAAGTTCAGAGTTGATGTCAGACAGCCCTACGACTGCGGAAGACTTATGGATATGACGAGGGAGTTAGCGCTCGCCTCGAATCCTCTCGATCTGGAAGTCCAACTCAAAAATCGACCGACGGCGTCAATCGTTCTGGACGATGATGTACAGCCGTACGGCCCCTCGGCTTTGCTTAAGGACATGTGCATGGGAAACACGAAGATCGACAGGAGTATCGAATACGCCCACTATGACTCGGATCTCAAGGCTTCAGAGGCGGTTCTTTCACTTTATGACAAGGGGGTGTTGGTCTCAAAGATTCAGAAAGGGTTCAGCGTCGGAGCCTTTGGACTGGGGAAGAAAAGGAAGATCGTCCCGACTCGTTGGAGCATAACCGCAGTCGACAGCATACTCTCAGGTCACCTAATGGAGAAGGTGCGAACCTACCCTATAGTCAACGAATATCGCGTCTACGAGTCTGGTTATATCGACAACAGGTTCGAGATCTTGATGATGCCTGAGAGGTGGAGCTACGAATCGATAGAGGCATGGTATCCGGGATCAGCTTGGAACCCTCAAGGAAAAGAGATTGTCTGCTATGGCGACTGGGAAGGATTCGATGGAAGGACAACCTATGCTGCTATAGGTGGATGCTACTACGCCGCTCGACTAGCAGTCACAGAAAATCTCAACCGAGAACGGAGACAGGCCTGTGTGGCTGTTCTCAGAGAAGCGCATCCAGGGTACATTATGCCGGTTGGAGTGTGGCAGGTCAGAGAGAACGTCCGAAATGCAATGAGAAGTGAGCCCCTCAAGTTCAAAACCCTGAGAGAGGCGCTAGAACGAGTCGCTAGCAAACTCGACATAAGCCTCTCAACATGGATAGATAGCAGCAAGTTGCTGAGAGAGGCTCTCTTCCAGACAAAACTCACGAACTTCATCCACTCAATAGAAAGTCGTGGATCCAGCAAGGCGGAGTGACTTTGCCCATTATCAAAGAGATATCTTGCAGGTCTATACTCAACCCATCGAACTTGGGAGGCGAAGTCAAGTACAGTGTCAACCCCTACGTAGGATGCCAACATGGATGCCTCTACTGCTACGCCGTGTTCATGCGGCGGCATACTGGACACAGGGAAGAATGGGGAGACTTCGTCGACGCAAAGGTGAATGCGCCTACCCTTCTAGCCAAAGAAGCTTCACGCAGGCAAAGAGGGCTCGTCTTCATCAGCAGCGTGACGGATGCGTATCAACCCGCGGAGAGGCGATACGAACTCACTAGGCGTTGTCTCGAGCAGCTCCTGAAGTATAGATATCCCATTGAAATTCTGACGAAGTCTGCACTGGTAACTAGAGATGCGGACCTGTTCGCGAAGTCTCCCGGCTGTCGAGTAGGATTCACAATCGCAATGATAGATGAGAACGCAAGAAGGGAGTTCGAGCCGAACTCCTCCTCAATCGATGAGAGATTCGCAGCACTCGAAGAACTGCACATACGAGGAATCGAGACATGGATCTTTCTGGGACCTATTCTCCCGCGTGTCACTGATAGCGGTGACGGACTGGAAGAGCTAGTTCGAAGAGCTGCCCGAGCTGGAACAGAACTCATAATGATTGATAGACTCAACATGAAGCCCGATATGACGCCGAGGTTCATGAAATTCATTCGAGAGAAGCGCCCAGACCTCCTATCAGAGTATGAGAAGATTCTCTTTTCACGAGACAATTACTTTCAAGACCGTAAGTCCAGAATCATCAAGATCTGCGGGGAAATGGGAGTCAAGGCCGAGTCTTGCTTTTGAAGAGAATTGATTCCTTTAGCACCGGCCGCCGGCAAGCTTAATCAAAGTTGCTTGCACCAAGCAGAAGATTCGGAGGACCAGAGAGCAATTGAAGGCGGGACAACGATGAAGGAGCTGCTGGTCCAGTTATCTGATGACCTTTTCCGATATCTGTCATTTCTCGAGAGACAGAATCTCATAAGAAGCAAGGATCAGGCCGGGTCCACTTCTTTGGAGTTCTACAAGATGCTCTCAATGCATGATTGGATACCATACGTATACAGAATGGGAGGCGGTAGGATTCTTCTCTTCGATTCAGGATCACTTAGAGATCTCTTTCATGCTATGACTGATGATGAGATCTACAATGCGGCGCGGATATCCGCGATCAAAAGGAAGCTCACGAATCCTCTCTTTAGGGATGTTGATCTAACAGAGAAAGAAAACTGGAGCCTTCTCCTGAGAGAACTTGAGATCATGGGCTGGGGAAGATTCACAAGAATGAGAAATGAGATCCGAATGGAGCTTTTGACCATGCCTCTCCCCTATTTACTGGGCTACTTGGAGACGATGTTTGGCACAAAACTCAGACAGCACAAGACAAAGCTTGCAGACGTCACGATTCTAGTTGCGGAAAGAGAGAAAAGCGCAGATGTGGAGCCTTAGAGTCCCGTCCACGGGCATTTCTTGTAAGGACCTATGACAACGGTCACAATCGTTCCTAGTATGCCTTCGACTTTGAGTTCAGATTCGAGGAAGGTGTTAAGGTCTTCCATGCTCTCGAAAATTACCTCAATGATAATGTCGATGTCCCCCGTTGTTCTGTAAAGAACCTGTACATCTGGGTTCTTGGATAGGTGGTCTACTATTTCCCGAACCCTTGGAGGCTGAACCCTCAGTCCAATGAAAGCCTTGATGATCCTTCCAAGCTTATGGTAATCCAATACTACGGTGAACCGCTGGATTATTCCGTTCTTCATCAGCTTTCTGATGCGCTTTCTTACGGTAGCCTCATTTGCACCGACTTGCCTGGCCAGAGTTATCACAGGTTTCCTAGCGTCTTCTTGGAGGGCTCTGATTATCTTCATATCGAGTATGTCGAGAGACATGCTTTGATCTCCAATGGCGCACGTAGTGCGTCATCGATTCACTGAACTGGTACGGATTTCGTATAGAATGCATGACCTATATCAGGGTTTTCGATTGATTGAACACCTGAAGTTCTGCCTTCTCGGTTCTTGAAACCCCTCTTGGAGAGTCGATTTCGCGACGAGATCGGTCAATTCTCGGGTATCCAAGTGCCGGTTTTCGTACCAACAACTCTTATTTCCGGGACACCGGCTATCTTTGGGTGTCGACAGATGTGAGGTGATACATTGTCAAGAGAAGAATTTATCAGAAGAATACCTACTTCGCTCTGGCATGTTGCTTCAGAAAGGCTGATTGATATTGTGTTAAACTCGCCGCATGGGTCAAGGATGTCAAGCGATCTGGCGAAAACGATCCTATTCTACTGGCAGCGAGACCAATTGGCGACCGAAATCGGATTGCAGAGGCTGATCGAAGCAGCAATAACGCTAGAACCGGAGAAGACAGTCAGTCTGATGGAAGAGCTCGGCCTACACGAACTAGCAACGGTTCTGACGAGGCGATAGACGGCGCTCTCCGACACATACTTTCATTACACACATATTCGGAATCAATGATCATATCCTACGAAGGTCGGATGACATCTTGATTTTTGCATATTTGTTGGCGGAAGTCAGGCCTCACCATGACAAAGACGTGCTCGCGAAGATCTCGCAACTTGCGCCAGTAAAGGAAGCGACCACCCTCTTCGGGGAGTACGATCTGATCGCGAAGATCGAGATCGGCGGCCTCGATGAACTCGACTCTTTCATCTTCGATGTCGTAAGGCAGATCCCCGGTGTGGAGAGCACGACGACTCTGTTAGACACCCGAAGCCCCGTCAAGGTAGAGAAGAAATAGTATTCACCCAAATCTTCATGATATACCGCAAAGGAAACTCAAGTTAAGTGGAGAATGTCCTCTTTAGGCAGCTGTGGCTGTCATGGTCAACTTTGGAATCGAATTTGTTCCTCGAGATCTCTTCTGGAAGACGACATACTATGCGATTCAGTCGGAGAAGCAGAGGTTCGACTACCTTTGGATGACAGATCACTTCAACAACAGAAATGTCTATGTCGCACTCTCGATCGTCGCCACATACACAGACAAAATCAAACTGGGGCCGGGTGTTACGAACCCCTACATGGTTCATCCAGCGGTAACTGCGCAGGCGGTCTCATCACTCAACGAAGTTGCCCCCGGCAGAGTCGTCTGCGGACTCGGAGTTGGTGACAAGACTACGCTCAATATGGTGAATATCCCTCAACAGAAACCGCTCTCGGCGATAAGAGAATCTGTACAAGTCATCAGAGAGTTGACTTCAAACAGGTCAGCCAATCTAGCTGGTGATCTGTTCAATGTTTCTGGAGCAAGATTCAACTTCAATGTGTCGAACACCATTCCAATCTTCATTGGCGCTCAGGGTCCGAAGATGCTAATGCTTGCCGCCGAAATCGGAGATGGAGTACTCATTAACGCTTCTCACCCGAAGGACATCGAGAGCGCAATGGAGCATGTGCGTAAGGGCGCTGAGAAGGCGAATAAGCCGATAGCCAGTCTAGAGGTCGCGGCATACACCTCCTTCTCGGTCGCAGAAGATGCCAAGAAGGCGGTCAAAGCAGTCGTCCCTGTGGTTGCGTATATCGTTGCCGGTTGTCCTGAAGTCGTGCTTCAGAGTCATGGAATCTCGCCCGAGACAGCGGCCAAGATTCGCCAAGCGATTGTCCAAGGCATCTGGAAGGAGGCCTTCTCAGCGGTGACGCCTGAAATGATTGAGATCTACTCGGTTTGCGGAACTCCGAACGAGTGTATCGAGAAGATCAATCATCTGCTGAAGCTTGGTGTCACTCAGTTTGTAGCTGGCTCCCCGATCGGGCCTGATGTGAGAAGATCAATCAATCTCATTGGAAACTTGATTCTGCCACATTTCAGGCAGTGAGGACCTCTCGCCACGTCTAGAGTCTTGACGTTCTATCCTGTCTCTTGATTTCGACCAAATGAGTCGCGCATGAGATGCAGGGGTCATAGGCCCGTATCAGCGTCTCTATCTTCCACGTTGCTTCCGCCCGATCACCGTTTATTATCGAGTCCTCAAGCTTGAGTGAGAGATCTCGTAGGCCCTTCTCCATGGATGGCACGTTCTGCCCGGTCGCGACTATGAGATTGGCCTTTCTGATCAGGCCATTTTCGTCGGTCGAGTAATGATGTATCAGCGTCCCTCTGGGCGCTTCCACTATTCCCACTCCCTCTCCTTCCTTTGGCTTGACAGCTGCGTGGATATCTCTCTTCAGGATCTCGTCGTCGGCCAAGAGCTCTGCTGCTTGTTGAGCCACGTGGACCAGTTCTGCGGCCCTTGCCATGTTGTATGCTAGTGGATGGTGTGCGGGCTTCCCGAATAGATCGAAGAATGACTTGACATAGTCCCTTTCTCCAGCCGCTGAGATTGATGTGCTGTTCACTCTGGCTAGTGGACCGACCCTATAGGTTCCCTGTGGAAAGCCTAGGGATTTCAGATACGGGTACTTCACGTAGGAGTGTTCGACAGGTCTCTCCTCTATCAGCTCGAAGTATCGACTTGGATCGAAATCTTGCCTTAGATTTCCGCTGCTGTCGATAACGCATATTCTGCCATCGTATAGTTCATGCATTCCATCTCTGTGCATCGACATGTAGTTCGTAGGGGTGGACTCGACCTCTTCGAAGAGCTTGCCTCCCTTTTCCGATAGATCCAGCATGAGAGACGCGAGTTCAAAGGTCGATTCAAGAACTTGGTTCGCCTTCTTCAGCAATTGATCTCTGCGCTCTCTGTCGAAGGACTTCGACATTCCGCCTGGAATCGCTGTTATGGGATGGATCGACCTTCCTCCGACTTCTTCGGTCAGTTTCACTCCGAAACTGTGGACCTGAAGGACTCTTTCCAGCAGTTTTGGGTTCTCTCTCGAAAGGCCGAAGACGCTCTTCTCTCTCAATCTCAGTAGATCCGGCAGAGAGAGGAAGCCGATATGGAGAGCGTGGCTGTTGATGAATTGCGCTAGAAGCAGGAGTCTTCGAAGGGCAATCGCTGTCTGTGGGACTTCGACATCCCATGCAGCTTCAACAGCTTTTGCGGACGCCAAGTGATGGGCGACTGGACAGACTCCGCAGATCCTTTCGGTTATCCGAGGTGCTTCCTCGGCTGGCTTGCCCTCCAGAAGTTTCTCGAAGAATTTCGGTGGCTCGATGATGTTTACTTCCACGTCCTTGATCTTCTTGCCTTCTATGTTCAGGGTGACTTTGCCTTGTCCCTCTACCCTTGTGACAGGCTCAACCTCGATCTTCTCAATTGTCATGCTACATCTCCTCTTTCCGTGTGTCAAGGTTCGAGATCAGCCGTTGCAGGGCAGATGAGGCGAAGCTATACCTATGAAAGATGGCTGAGTGTGTCTTGAGCGAGAATCCTCTCATCCGTTCTTTGGCTACTGCCGCCAACGAATCCAGCATCGACACACCTTGATCCCACCTCGCGTCTATCGGCCCTCGGCAGCCGTCGCAGGGAATATTGAATGATGGGCAGCGAGCGCCACATCCGGCCCGCGTAGATGGCCCTACGCAGAGGTAGCCTAGTTCCAGAAGGCATCTTGAGAGGTCGCTTAGATTCTCGTAGTTGCGCTTGATGTCCTTGCTAAGACTACCTTTCCTCTCCTTCTGGCATTCCTCGCATACGTTCTCTCTTGGAAGTTCGAAAGGCACTCCTTCTAGGGCTGCCGAGATGACTCCCAAGATCTCCTTCTCCTCTGGGATGCATCCCGGTATCATGTAATCGATCCGCACCAGCTCTCCTATCGGTCTGACGCGTTCGACTAGCAGGGGAAGGTTCTTGGAGGGTGTCGGACCGCTTGAGGTGGTCGCGGTCTGGTGGTAAACATACGTAATGAGTTCATTGATGTTGGTCAGGTTGCACAGGGATGGTACGCCGCCGAAGCACGCGCATGACCCAAACGCCACAAGGGTTTTTGAGTTGTCCCTGAGCTTGCTCAGGATCTCCAGATCGTGGTCCGTTCGAACTGCGCCTTCGACTAAGGCTACATCTATGTTCTTCGGGATCTTCTTCTCATCTCTCAGAATCTGGCAGTGCGTGATCTCCACGTTCTCGGCCAGTTCCAACAGCTTCTCTTCAAGATTGGCTAGGGCGATGTGGCATCCGGCGTCAGACATCAGGCTGACCGTGGCGATCCTCTTCAACCTACTTCCTCCCTATTGGGCTAGGGCCAAGCTTTCGAATTCCTTCGGTGAACTGAGTGACGCTTTGGACAAATTTGTCCGGCATTCCTGCTGACATGAAGTACATTTCCAGCCGCTGATCTCCCAATCCGATCGCTTCCAGCGATCTCTTCAGTCCAGTGACCCTTCGCTCAGCCTTCATATTTCCGTCGACGTAGTGGCAGCCACCATCCTTGAGGCAACCCGCCACGATTACGCCGTCGGCTCCTTCCTCGAACGCCCTGAGTATGTGGAGAGCGTCGACGCGTCCAGTGCAGGGGACTCTGACTATTCTGACGTTGGTCGGGTAGTCTAGTTTGCTTATTCCAGCAAGGTCGGCTGCACCGTAGGCGCACCACCAGCAGCAGAATGCGACTATAGAAGGCTCAAAGTCGTTCGCATTCGACATACTAGGCACCTCTCAGAACTCCCTCAACTGCGGCGAAGATCTGCCTGTCCTTGTAGTGGCGTAGCTCAATCGCTCTGGCCGGACACTCCGCTGCGCAGACACCGCAGCCCTTGCATGCAACCTCGATGACTGTTGCGACGCCCGGCCTCACCATCTCTATGGCGTTGTAGGGGCATGCTTCAGCGCAGTTCGCGCATCCAATGCAGAGGGATTCGTCGACCACCGCCTTCGCCAAGTCGATCCTGACTTTGCCTGTCGCCATTGGAATAGATGCTCTCGCCACGGTTCCCATGGCCTGGGTGATAGATTCCGGGATGTCTTTTGGTCCTTGGCAGGCACCGCAGATGTAGATGCCTTCCATATTGGTGTCTATGGGGGCCAGCTTCGGGTGCTGTTCCATCAGGAAACCGTCGGGGCTCAAGCTTAGGTTCAGAGTTCTGGAGAGCTCTTCGAGTCCTTTCGGAGGGGTTAATCCGCAGGTCAGAACCACTAGATCGCTTTCAACTTTCGTCCTCTCTCCAGACTTCAGATCGACAGAGAGATGGAGTGCCCCGTCGTTCAACGAAACCTCTCTCGCGTCGCCTTGAAGGAACCTGACTCCCAACTCTTGACAGTCAGTGTAGTATTCTTCGTATTCCCTTCCAGATGGGCGAATGTCCTTGTATAGGACTGTGACCTCGCTTTCGGGGCCCATCATCTTTATGCTTCTGGCGTGCTTCAGGGCGACCATACAGCAGACTTTTGAGCAGTAGAGGTGCGTGTCCTTATCTCTCGATCCTACACACTGAATCATCGAGATGCGTTTCGGAGATCTTCCATTCGATGGTCTGACGATCTTGCCGCATGTGGGACCGCTGGCGTCCATCATTCTGGCAAGCTTCAGCTGAGTTATTACGTCTTTGAGCTTTCCGTACTCGTACATTCCCTTCGGATCAAACTCGTCGTATCCCACGGCTACTATGACTGTGCCGACGTCTAGATCCGCCGTCTTGGCAGTCTCGTTCAATGAGATGGCTCTTGTCGGGCAGGCCTCAATACATCTTCCGCACCTGTTGCAGCTTTCAGCGTCCAAGACGTAGGCATGGGGTATGGCCTGTACGAATGGGAGATAGATGGCCTTCCGTCTGTTTAGAGAGGCGTCGAAACCGTTGTCGACCTCTACGGGACAGACTTCTTCACATTTCCCGCAAGCGATGCAGAGATCTTCTCGAACGAACCTTGGCTTCTTTTCGATTCTAGCTTTGAAGCTTCCTATGTGTCCGGAGAGCGACTTGATCTGTGAGAGCGTGTGTAGGGTGATTCGAGGATCATGAGTGATCCTCTCCTCGTATAGGCACCTCCTATGCAGGTTGGGTGCTCGTGGGGAAACGCAGGCTCCGCAGTCCTCCGTCGGAAAAGCTTTGCCAAGCTGAACGGCCTTTCCGCCGATAACCGGCTCCCTTTCGACGAGGTGAACTTGGAATCCACAATCTGCGAGTCCGATAGCGCTCTCGATACCCGCGACGCCGGCTCCGATTACCAGAGACGTAGGGTTGACGGGCTCTTCCCTCTCTCCGATTTCCTCGAGATACTTGGATCTGTCGACAGCAGCGGCCACGATGTGCTTCGCCTTCTCAGTCGCTTGCTCAGGCTCGTGCATGTGTGGCCACG
>Ga0315310_10001166_pt1 | contig 16542 bp, 1 predicted proteins | sample TDP5_MG_FD_203630 | JGI IMG/M metagenome (GOLD analysis project Ga0315310, IMG submission 203630) | Freshwater sediment microbial communities from Lake Towuti, South Sulawesi, Indonesia - TDP5 | ecosystem: Environmental > Aquatic > Freshwater > Lake > Sediment | place: Indonesia: South Sulawesi... | reverse complement strand
CAGTAAATCCAGCGATAGCTAAATCGGGAACGACTTTAACCATAACATTTACAGTAAGTGAAACATTACTGGTTAATCCTGCAGTGACAGTGGCAGGAAATGGAGCTACTTTCAGTAGTAAATCCGGGAATGATTATACTTATACTTATACAGTTCAGGGGACAGAAGGGGAAGGGAGCAAGGCAGTCAGTGTTTCGGCTACGGATTCAGCCGGGAACACAGGTTCAGGGTCTAGAACAGTTACATTTGATTTTACAGCGCCGACAATATCTAGTCTAACAGTGAATCCCACAATAGCTAAATCAGGAACGAATTTGACCGTAACATTTACAGTAAGTGAAACATTGCAGGCTAATCCTTCAGTGACAGTGGCAGCAAATGGAGCTACTTTCAGTAGTAAATCCGGGAATAACTATACCTATACTTATACAGTGCAAGGGACAGAGGGGGAAGGGAGTAAGGCAGTCAGTGTTTCGGCTACAGATTTAGCCGGGAACACAGGTTCAGGAAATGGAATGGTTACATTTGATTTTACAGCGCCGACAATATCTAGTTTAACAGTAAATCCCACAATAGCTAAATCAGGAGCGAATTTGACCGTAACATTTACAGTAAGTGAAACATTGCAGGCTAATCCTTCAGTGACAGTGGCGGCAAATGGAGCTACTTTCAATAGTAAATCCGGAAATGATTATATTTATACTTATACAGTGCAAGGGACAGAAGGGGAAGGGAGCAAGGCAGTCAGTGTTTCGGCTACAGATTTAGCCGGGAACACAGGTTCAGGGTCTAAAACAGTTACATTTGATTTTACAGCGCCGACAATCAATCCTTTAACAGTAAATCCCACAGTAGCTAAAGCAGGAACGGATTTAACCATTACATTTACAGTAAGTGAGGCATTACAGGGTAATCCTTCAGTGACAGTGGCAGGATATGCTGCTGGTCTCAATAGTAAAGTTGGGAACGACTATACCTATACTTATGAAGTACAAGGGATAGAAGAAGACGGGAATAAGACAGTCAAAGTTTCAGCTATGGATTCAGCGGGGAACCCAGGTTCAGGGACTACAACAGTTTTATGCGATTTTACCGACCCGACTTGTTCAGCAGATAAGAGTGGAATATGGCATAATGAAGATATAGTCATAACATTGATTGCGACAGATACTGTTTCAGGTATTGGAGCAGAGGCATCAGGTATTGCGATAGCGAAGTACAACTGGGATACAAAGGCATCGGAGACTGTAGGAACACAATATAATAATGGAGATACAATTATTCTCGATACGAATACAGGGGAGAGTGGCAAGGACCTACACCTTTACGCAAGAGACAAGGCAGGAAATACAGGAACCTGGAGTGGAACATATAAACTTGATAAAATAGGTCCGATTTGTTCAGCAGATAATTTTGGGATTTGGCATAAACAAGATTTCACGATAAAATTAACATTTAAAGCCAGCACTGGAAAAAATATAATAATAGCAAACTATAACTGGGATACGCCAGCATCTGAGACTGTAGGGACACCTTATAGTGATGGGTATACAATTAATTTCAGTACAGAGACAACCGGTAAAACACTTTATTTATATGTAAAAGATGATGCGGGAAGTGAAAAGACCTGGAATGGAACATATAAACTTGATAAAACAGACCCAACTTGTTCAGCAAATAATAGTGGGACTTGGTATAAAGCAAATATAACAATAACATTAACTGCGACAGATAAGACTTCAGGTATTGCAGTAGCGAGGTACAGGTGGGATACAGCGGCATCTGAGACTGGAGGGACACCTTATAGTGATGGACAGACTATTTCTCTCACTACAGAGACAAATGGCAGGACACTTTACTTATACGTAAAGGACAACGCAGGACGGTATAAAACCTGGAGTGGAACTTATTATCTCGATAAGACACCGCCGTCGAATTGTTCAATATCAATAAACGGCGGAGATGGGTATACGAATACTACTTCAGCTACATTGACTCTTTCGGCAACTGATAGCGGTAGTGGTCTAAGTAAGATGAGGTTCAAGAACGAGGGAGAGGAGTGGAGCCTTGAAGAGGATTATCCTCCTGAAATGGAAACAAAGTCCTGGACGCTACCAGAAGGTGATGGGGAGAAAACAGTGTATGTGCAGTACAAGGACATTGCCGGTAACTGGAGTGCTGCTATAAGTGATACGATAATAGTAGATAAAATTTCAGCAATAGTAAAGCTTTTGGTGGATAAGGCGAGGATACTTCCTGATGGTGAGATAGTAGGGGTTATACCTGATACGGGTATGGAAGCTAAATTCAGTAAGGTGATGAAGAGTACAACAGTCGAAGAGGGGCTCGAACTCATAGCGATGAGGGATAACCTGAATAGGGTAATAAACGAGAAAGTTTCTCTTAACTTTGAGTGGGATAGCTCTACGATGACAGCAAGGTTGAATCCGAAGACAGGGGAACTAAAGAAGAACTACCTCTACAGGCTTCAGGTAACTGACAGGGTTAAGGACTTGGCCGGGAACACCGTCAAGGGAGAGATGGAACTTATTTTCCGGACAATAATGGACCACACCAGGAAGAATGTTGTAGCCAAAATGAGTAATGAAAAGCTTATGGTGAGCCTGGAGGCCAATTCGCTCAAAGAGGACGGATATTTAGTTATTGATACAGGCCCTCTAATTTCTGAGGTGATAGATGAGGCTAACGAGAAGAGTATGGCTAATAGATGGTATCCGATTGAGGGATGCCTCTGGGAAATCAAAGCCTGTAAGAAGAATGGGGATTGGATTAGAGATAATTTTGGTTCTGAGGTGAAGATTACATTTCCCTATGATGAGGATAAGGGAGTGGTGGGAGATGGGCCAATTCCTTTAATGGAGGAGACCCTGGTAGCATTCTGGCTGAATGAAGAACATTCTAACTGGGTAAGGGTACCTGGTTCAGAAGTAGATAGAGAGAATAATGTTGTGGCGACAGGTGAGATTCCAAACTTCTCAGTATTTTCTTTGATGGGTACAGCAGTATATGATTTGAGGGATGCCCATGCCTATCCAGTTCCCTGGAAGCCAAACGATGGCAAGGATGAGACGGGGACAGAAGAGGGAGGGATTACCTTCACCAACTTGTCTACTGAAGGTGCAATCAAGATTTACACTATAAGTGGTGAACTGGTTATGGAGTATAAGTATAAGCCGGCAGATAAAGGGAAGTGGACATGGGATGTTAAGACTTCTAATAAGGAGAAAGTGTTTAGCGGTGTCTACATATACTATATTGAGAGTGAGAAGGAGCACAAGACAGGAAAACTGGTAATAATCAGATAGAGGCTACTATTCTCCATATATACTGATTCTGGTCAGGTATGCCATATTGGCATGCCTGACCTTTTTATTTGTGTAGTGTAGGGGCTTGTCCCCGTAATCTGAAATTTGAAATTGGAAATTTGTAAAAAGGGCTACACTACCTTACGCCCATAAAGGGCTACACTACAGAAGGAGAATGTAGCTATAGAGCGACCGCGTAGGGGCGACACTCCGTGGTCGCCCAAAGGACGGCACCATAAATGGTGCCCGACCAGTGGCTGGTCGGTCGCCCTTCAGGGTGACGGAGGAGGGGACGGCACAGAGTCCATCCCCTAGAGACAAAAACAAAACCTGCCAAAAATTTACAAAAATTTTACAATTTATTTACATACTTGTGATATTGTTATGGTAAATTATTATCAGAACCTCGACGATGGCTCGTCGGGGAAACTGAATCCGAAAAGGCAAACTCCGAGCAATCGGAGGGCGTCCCGAGAGTGGGGGACACGTTAGCTCCAGGGGAAGAGCTGGCGGGCAAAGCCGCGGGTCTTATTTATTAAGATGGCCGGGTTGCCGATCACTTAATAGGGGAAATAAGATAGCCGGGTTGCCGAAGATTGAACTCCTTGGTAACCCGGCTCTCTTGTTATGAAGAGAGCCTAAAGATAGGAAAAAAGTGAAGAGACTCCATCGAACAGAAAATTTCAGAATCCCGGGGATGGGGAAAGGGGGAGAAGTATGTTTTTGGCATCGAGAAAAAGGCTATTCTTGGTTCTATTTGCTGGCTTCGTAGTAGTAGGTATGTTCTTCGCGGGCAAAGGCGCGATAATGGAAAAGAACCCGCTACTCGCCACTCAAAAAGGTAAGCAAGGCAACGAGTTGAATTTTAGCAGCTACTGTCAAGGGGATAAAATAGTTCGACAGGAAGCAGACAGGAACAGAGATGGCAAAACCGATATCTGGAGATACTCCGAAGATGGTGTGTTGATGAGGTCAGAGGTGGACAGCGACTATGACGGAAATATAGATTATTGGGCATACTACAAAGACGGCAGGATTGAAAAGCAGGAGATAGACAGAGATAATAATGGCATGAAGGACGCCTGGGCCTATCTTGAACAGGGATTAAAGGTCAGGCAGGAAGTCGATTCCAATCACGATGGGAAAGTAGATACGTGGTTCTATTACAAGATGGGAAAGTTATGTGGCAGAGTAAGAGATACTGACTTTGACGGAAAAATTGACGAGGTTTTGGGAGAAGTGCCGGTCAACGACGGAAGCAAAACTTACGCTTTGCCGCTACATAAAGGTGGTAAATGATAGCCGAATCACAGAAACTAAAATATAGAGGAATAGTCAGAGTAATTGCTCTGGCAACGGCAATAGTTCAGGCCTGGACTCAAGTCTGCTTCTCTGCAAACTTCAGTTTTGCTCCGCGCCTGAGAGAGTTGGAGAAGGACCGTGATGAATCCGGATACTTTTCCCTGAGCGAACTGGAAAGGAGAGAAAGAAGGCAGGAAAAAATAATCAAACAGCAGAGAGAGATCCAGAAGTTCAGAGAAAACAGAGAAAGGGTGGAGAAGGTAGAGAGGTTGGAAAGGGCTCTATTTGAAGGAGCGTTGGACAGGGCTATTGCCATTGGCTCAATAAGGGACCAATTCCTCGCTAGCCATATGAGGGTTCTCGATGTTGCTTCTCAGAAATGTGAGTTTAAATATATCAAGTATGACGACGGCCGCACGGTATTTTTCAAAGACGGACTTGCCTCAAGAATAGAGAATGAGAAAGTTCCTGACGCTTTTGGATACGAGAGCATTCGCCGCGTTTATAATATGACCTACAATAAGAAGTGGCTTCTGGAGTCCTATGAAGCAGAGACAGTGGACCAGTTTGGCAAGTTGACGAAGGAACACTGGCAGGCAGAGGGATATACCGATGACTCTGTCTTCTACGCTACGGATAAGACTAAAGCTAATCAGTTTCTCACCGATTGGGTTGTCACCATAACCGACCCGTACAATTCCACTCTCACCGTTGAGTATTCCAATGCCAAGCATACAGGCAAATTCCTCACTTCCTACCATAAGCAGATTACAGACTGTTGTGGCCACACTACCAACATTGAATGGTCCTGTAATGCTAAAGATTACGATTCCAAAAAGAACCTAACCAAATATCGTGAAGAGATCACTGATGCTTTTGGTAATTTCACTGTAAGGGAATGGAAAGGAACCTATGAAGACGAGCGAATGACCAGTTCAATAGAGGAGAGCTGGACCAGACAAGTGGACGATTCCAAAAACCACACCATCAGCAAGACCTTCTATACCTATGATAATAAAGATAAACTCACTGGAGCAACTGGCTCAACCAGAACAGACGGTGAGGACACCTTTGGCAATATCCTTACTGACGAGGCCAAATCAAGGTATGGAATTGTAAATGGGCACTTGGAAATTACTGGTGTTACTGGGACTATGCGTAGCAAAAATATAGATGGATCGTTTAGCACAAGCAACTATACCATAAATTACCGTTATGATGATAAGAACTTCCTCGTGGAGGCATCCGGCGAAACAAACACGATTGGCGAAGACATCTTTGGAAACGGTTCTACTTCTCACACCACTGACACTTATGTGATTATAGGTGGGCAGGCTAAAAGAAAGAATTCTCTCACCGAGGCCAAGACAGTAAACTTCGATTTGTCTCAAGCCAACACACAAACCACTGTGGAATACGAATATGATGCTGCTGGGTACTTAATTGATTGCAGAAGTTTTAGCAAGACAGTCGGAACAGATGTCTTCGGAAATAGATACGAAAGCCATAGCCAAAATATCTATGCAATAATAAATGGAGAGGCAAAAGTAATAAATTCCACCAGCATTATGGATTCCTATGACGTGGGATGGCTTTCTGAAACTCCTCGGGAAAGTGGAGAAGGTATTGAATCAATAATAGATGAAGTTGAAAACTTTCTGAATAGATTTATCGGCTCGACAGACCAGGAAAAAAGAGGCATGTTGACCAGTTTAGGAATTGGCAACTTCCCCCTGATAGAACTTACCAGTGCGGGAATATCTGTAATGGTTGAGTGGCTGAGGGAAGCCGGGACAAAAATTCTAAACTGTGCAATAAGCGCCCTTTACAACGTCTTTACTCACCTCGGAATAAAGGTAACCGAATCCCAGATAGCCTTAAGCACAATTCTCATAGACATTCTCACCGGAACAATCACTCCTGAGAGCGCTTCTGGAGAACTCGCGACTTCTATGTTTGCTCTGGCTAAAGAAGCGGCTCTAAGAGGAGTTAATCTCTTTGGCGCCCATTTAGATTTAGAAGAGCTCCAGAGCTTAAATGGTCCTGTAATTACTCACATTGACGGAAACCATTTTGTAGTGGTAGAGAGAATAGATGAAGGAGAGGCTTTTCTCTCTGGCGTTAGCGGAGAGAGCGTGATTTCGCTTGAGGAATTCGCTTCCCGCTGGGAGGGGGATGTACTGATGACTGCAGTGTCTCGAGAGGAAAAAGCTCTCAGTGAGCAGCGGATGAAGGAGATAAGAGGCGCCGCAGGGACAGATACTGATAATGACCCGGATTTTGACAGTAAGCCCTGGCTTAAGTATTTCCGCAGGATAGAAGAAGGGAATGTCTTACAGGTCTACTACTATAATGTAGAAGATGATAAACGCAGGGGTGGCTATAATGGGACAGGGATAATTCAATATATTAAAGTGGTCAAGAATCCAGGAGTCCTCCCGAAAGGGAGGCAAGACTCCCGATTTCATCGGGGGACTCCAGATTCGGAAGGAACCATTGTCAGCATCCATCGGGAAAGTTACAACAAGGCAGGAGCATTGATGGAGGTCCTTGATGTGGAGAAAGACACGAGTGGCAATATCACTCAAGCTTCCCGAAAATTTCACAGTATGGGAAACAGGATCGCTCTCAATCTTACCCCAAATTCAGACGGCTCTAAAAATTTAAGTGCTATAGTCACTTCTGCGGAAGGTAACCATTTTGTTGGGGTATCAAAAGTTGAAGATGGTAAAGTATCGGGGAATGAGATTTCTGTTGACTGGGACAGTCTCACCGAGGGAGAAAAAGAATCTATCTGGCAACAGGTTTATGGCGCTGGGGAAGTATTGGAGTTGAATAGTGGTTTTTCTGGCGGTATGCTTGGGGTTTCTCCCGCTGGAATTTCTGGTGCTGCAGAAGCAATATTCAGTCCTGGAATAGATTTGAATCCTCCGGTTACACGAGAGGTTATAGATGCAGTTATTGGAAAGTTTAGGGACATTGTAAACAACCTCTCTTCACAAGCCAGAGGATTCTTTGACAAGGTTACTGGTGGGCTGGAGAAGGTGGTTGATTGGCTTAGAACTAAGGGAGAATATATCATAAGTTGTGGAGTCTATGCTCTGAAGAAGGTACTTGAATCTAAGGGAGTGAGTTCATCTGGGAGTGGCGAAGCGAAGCTTCGCCATTATAACGCGGAGCTGCCGCTCCGCTACTCCTTAGAAGAACTTGCCGCGGAGACCATCTTAACCGATGTGGTCAATCGGGCTTTAACTCCCGGTTCGGAAGGGAAAATCTACACTTCAGCCTATGCGCTGGAAACAGCGGCAAAGAAGAGGGGATTAGACCTGGTGACTGTGAAGACGGACCTGGAAAATCTATCCCGGATTGAGAGTCCGGTAATTGCCCATGTAGGTGGCAACCATTTCGTTGTGGTCTCAAAAGTTGAAGGTGGTAAAGTTTCAGGGATTGAGGCTACAGGTGAAGAATTTACCATCCCGGAAGAAGAATTTGCTTCCAAGTGGGATGGAATTATCATCGCTCCCAGGTCTCCTCCTCAAGGAGAAATAGTATTCACCCCACCGAAGATAGCTCCTGATACTCCCACCGCTGAGAAGTCATACATTGACGAGTACGGCAACAGAGTGATTGAAGTTACAGCCTACGATGAATGGAACAATCCAATAAAAGTTACCAAAACCATAAACGGACCTGATGGCTCAACTTCCCGCACCGAGACCTGGACAAATTACGAGTATGACAGTAGAGGAATCCTTATTTCTGCATCAGGAATGGGTGTCACCATTGGAGAAGATATTTTCGGCAATACCTACACTACAACTGCCCGCAACATTTATACGGTAATAAGCGGTGAAGCGAAAGTTGAAAGGTCGGTTTCTACGACTAATTCTTCTAATATAGATGGTTCCACTTCAGTAACCGCAGGAGAGGTAATTTACGAATACAACCCGGAAACGGGACTTCTTTCCAAAGCAAGCGGAAACAAAGTAACAGAAGGGAACGATATTTTCGGAAACATCTACTTGACCACTACCAAAGATACCTATGCTGTTATCAAGGGAGAGGCTAAGCTAATCTACAGCGAGAGTGAGACGGCGAACCGGAATATTGACGGTTCACATTCAAAGACAACTAACTGGATAAGATACGAATATACTACTGGAGATGAAAAGCCTTCCCAACTTCCCTCCAACTACTCCCAGGACGGTAAAGTTATTGTCGGCCTGTGTAAGGAAGCCTCAAGTGAGAACCGTACCGAAGGTAACGATATTTTCGGGAATACGTTTACCCAGGATATAATCACGAGTTACCAAGCCTTGATTAATGGTCAACCAAAGATAACTAACCTGCTCACCACAACCACCAACAGGGGCTTCGATGGCTCTATTAGCCAGACAGTAAGTTCCCTGAACTACAGCTACGATGAGAAAACAGGCAATTTGAAGGGAGTGGAAATAGACAAAGGCGAAGTGGAAGCTCGTATATCCCTTGCGGACGGTAGTACCTGGTCTCATAAGGCGAGAGGAAAAATAGTCACTGTGGGAGCCGATAGCTTCGGAAATAGATACTATACTGAGACAACTAACAAATATAGCCTGGAAATGATTAAATTGATAGGACAACCAAAAGTAGAAGAGAGTAATTCGCTTACTGTGGCCACAAATCTCGATGGTTCAACTTCCGTTACCAGTAGCAGGGCAGTTTACGAATACACCAGCGGAAAGGAGAAATTGGGAGAGTTGCCTGAAAACATAGTGAATAGGCAAAATTACATAAATCCTGCTACAGGTTTAGCGTATGTTGGTTTGCTCAAAGGAGCAGTGGACGGCCCGATAAAAGACAAATTTGATATAAATGGCGACGGGGATACAGATGATTCTGGTGAAAAGAATCCTCCAGGGACATTGACTTTAGAGAGAGACATATATGGAAACGAGACGGAGAGCCTGACCCAAACTGACTATATTATCATAAACGACCAGGCGAAAGCAGATTTGGCAAAGACAGTATCCTATGGCAGTAATCTGGATGGATTATTGACTTACACGATAAGGGAAGTAGATTACTCATATGCAGAAAATGGTCACCTCAGCGCAGTAAAGAATCTGGCAGTGGGTCAAGGTAGCGTAAAACTGAATGGAACCACAGTAAGTTACATTGGAAACGATAACGAAGTGGTAAGTATAGGGGTGGATACTTTTGGCAATTACTATGTCAGCAAAACGGAAAATCATTACCTTAATCCGCAAGAATGGAAAGGTAAAATCCTGGTGGATTGGGCTTTAACTAAAACAGACACTACTAACCTGGATGGCTCGAAGAGTCAGACTTTAAACTATGTCCACTACAATTACAATCCGGAGAACGGTCTACTCGATGAACATAATCCGGTTGACAATATTGATCCCAGGACAGGCGAAAGATGTAATTTGTCCGCTACGGTCATCGTGGTCGGGGAAGAGTATTCCCATAAAGTAGATACCAAGAAAGATTGGAATGTGAATTCGGTTACTGTGGGCGGAGACCTCTTTGGAAATTGGTACTGGAGTGAAAGTTTAAATCAATATACGCTTATTAACGGAGAGCCAAAACCGGATAGTGTTATGACGGCAACCAATACCTATGACGCAGTCGGCTCGACAAGCAAGACAATAGAGGGTTGTGAAGAAGTCCTGAAGTACAGTTATGATGATAAAGGCAGACTGACAGGAATCACGAACACACAAGATAGCGCAGTCCTGAATGATGATGGATTTGGAAATAAGACAATAAACAGAACGCATAAACAGTTTGCTCCCACTAATACTGGACAGATAAAGTTAAGGACTGTTACATCCTGGACAGAGACAAATGAAGATTACGGAGCAACGAGTCTTGATGGCACGGAGATAAAGACTATTAAGCCCAGCGTAATGACCTACACTTATGGGGAGGAGAACGGTCATAAGGACGCACTTAAAAAGGTGACTGCCACTGACAGCGTGGTTGAGACCAAGGACTCTTATGGCAATGTAACACGAACCACAACTTCATATAAATATAGGGTGATACTAGGTCAGGCGAAGGTAGATACAGTTACCACCAAGACAGAGATAAATAATGTAGACGGTTCACATACCATATCCAGCGATGGAGGGTGGAGTTCTCAACCCAGCGTAGTGTGCTATACTTACAATAAGAGAACCGGGGTTCTAACCGGAGCAGATGAAGCCCAGCCTGAAGTAGTCCTTATGGGTGATGGCTTTGGCAATGTCACCAGGACCGAAACTATAAGGACTTACACGGTCATAAATGGCCAGCCTAAGGTCACTACAGTTACCACTCATACAGAGATAGACAATCTGGATGGTTCCCAAACCATATCCCGCCATAAGGGCTGGAGTTCCCAGGCGAGTGTAGTCCACTATAGTTATGATGGAATAGGAAGACTGGTCGGAGCAGAAGAAGTCCAGCCCGAAGTAATTCTTATGGGCGATGGATTTCGCAATGTCACCAGGACAGAGACGGGAAGAACTTACACGATCATAGAGGGCCAACCTAAGGTCACTACACTCGCCACGCGCACTGAGATAGACAATGTGGATGGTTCACATACCATATTCAGCGATGAAGGCTGGAGTTCTCAGGCAAGCGTAGTCCACTACAGTTACGATGGAGTGGGAAGATTAGTTGGAGCAAAGGAAGTCCAGCCTGAAGTCATGCTTATGGGCGATGGATTTGGCAATGTTACGAGAACAGAAACGGGAAGAACCTACACCATTATAAATGGCCAGGCGAAGGTTATTACAATTACGACTCATACAGCGATAGACAATTTTGATGGTTCGCAGACATTATCCAGCCAAAGGGGCTGGAACTCGCAGCCGAGCATAGTGCGATATACTTATGATGGCAAAGGATTATTAACTGGAGCAGAGGAAGTCCAGCCTGAAATAATCCTTATGGACGATGGATATGGCAATGTCACCAGGACAGAGACCAGGAAAACGTACACAATCATAAATGGCCAATCAAGAGTAGCCACAGTTACCACAAACACAGAGATAGACAATCTGGATGGCTCGCATACCATAGCCGGTTACGAAGGCTGGAATTCTCAGCCAGGCTTAGTCCAGTATACCTACAATGGAAAAGGGAGATTAACCGGGGCAACAGAAGTCCAGCCTGAAGTAGTCCTTATGTATGACGGATATGGCAATGTCACCAGGACAGAGACAAGAAGAACCTACAGAATCATAAGTGGTCAGGCGAAGGTCTCTACGGTTACCACCACTATCGAGATAAACAATCTGGACGGCTCGCACACCGTATCCGGTTATGGAGGCTGGAGTTCTCAGCCGAGCACGGTCCAGTACGCCTATGATGGAAGAGGAAGATTAACCGAAGCGAGAGAAGTCCGGCCTGAAGTAATCCTTATGGATGACGGATATGGCAATGTCACCAGGACGGAGACGAGAAGGACCTACACGATTATGAATGGCCAGGCGAAAGTCTCCGAGGTCAGCAGCCATACAGGGATAGACAACCTGGATGGTTCCCATACCATATCCACTCATAAGGGCTGGAGTTTCCAGCCGAGCATAGTCAAGTATGTCTTTGATGAGAGGGGAACATTAACCGGAGCAATAGAAGTCCGGCCTGAAGTAATCCTGATGGATGATGGATATGGCAATGTCACCAGGACTGAGACAAGAAGAATCTACACGATGATAAATGGTCAGCCGAGGGTCTCTACAGTTACCACGAGTACAGAAATAGACAATTTGGATGGTTCGCACACCATATTCAGTTATGGAGGCAGGAGTTCTCAGCCGGGCGTAGTCGAATATACCTATGATGGGAAAGGATTATTAACTGGAGCAGAGGAAGTCCAGCCTGAAGTAATCCTGATGGAGGAACTTGGCAACGTAACTAAGACAGAGACGAGTAGGACCTACAGGATAATTAATGGGCAGCCCAAAGTAGATACAGTTACCACGAGAACAGAGATAGACAATCTTGATGGTTCGCACAGCGTATCCATTTATGAAGGCTGGAGTTCCCAGCCCAGCGTAGTCCAGTATAGATATGATGATAGAGGAAGATTAACCGGGGCAGAGGAAGCCCAGGCTGAAGTAATCCTGATGGAGGAACTTGGCAATGTAACTAAGACAGAGACGAGCAGGACCTACAGGATAATTAATGGGCAGCCCAAAGTAGATACAGTTACCACGAGAACAGAGATAGACAATCTTGATGATTCACACACCGTCGCTAACTATAAAGGCTGGAGTGCTTGCGAAAGCAAGGTGAAGTATGATTATGATGAGAGAGGAGTGCTAATTGGCGCAAAAGAAGTCCAACCTGAAATAACCTTAATGGTGGATACTTTTGGCAATGTAACCAAGACAGAGACGAGCAGGACTTACAGGATAATTAATGGGCAGCCCAAAGTAGATACAGTTACCACGAGAACAGAGATAGACAATCCGGATGGTTCGCACACCGTATCCAGCCATAAGGGCTGGAGCTCTCAGCCGAGCGTAGTGGAGTACAGTTACAATGATAGAGGAAGACTAACTGGAGCAAGCGAAGTCCAGCCCGAAGTAATCCTTATGGATGATACTTTCGGTAATATCACTAAGACAGAGACAAGTAGAAGCTACACGATAATCAATGGCCAGCCGAAGGTATCCACAATCGCCACTTCTACAGAGATAGACAATCTCGATGGTTCGCACAGCGTATCCCTCCATGAAGGGCGGAGTTCCCAGCCGAGTACAGTCCAGTATAGCTACGATGAAAGGGGAAGATTAGTCGGAGCAAGAGAAGTCCAGCCTGAGGTAATCCTTAGCGATGATGGGTATGGCAATGTCACCAGGACAGAGACTAAGAGAACCTACACGATTATAAATGGACAGCCCAAGGTTTCTACGCTTACCACGGCCACTAAGATCGAAAATATGGATGGTTCTCGCACCATATCCGGTTATGAAAGTTGGAATTCCCAGCCGAGCATAGTCCAGTATACTTACGATGAGAGAGGATTATTAACCGGAGCAACAGAAGTCCAGCCCGAGGTAATCCTGATGGATGATGGATATGGTAATGTCACGAGAACGGAGACGAGAAGAACCTACACGATTATAAATGGCCAGCCGAAGGTCACTACAGTTACCACGAGTACAGACATAGAAAACTTAGATGGCTCGCACACCATATCCAACTATAAAGGAGTAGCAGACTTCAGTCTGCGTCATGAAGGTTGGAGTCCTCAGCCAGGCGTAGTCCAGTATAGCTATGATGAAAGAGGAAGGTTAACGGGAGCAACAGAAATCTACCCTGAAGTCATCCTGATGGATGATGGATTTGGCAATGTCACGAGAACAGAAACGGGAAGAACCTACACCATTATAAATGGCCAGCCGAAGGTCACTACAGTTGCCACCAGTACCGAGATAGACAATCTGGATGGCTCGCAGACCATATCAAGGCATAGGGGCTGGACTTTTCAGGCAAGCTTGGTCCAGTATAAATATGATGAGAAAGGATTATTAACTGGAGTAGAGGAAGTTCAGCCTGAAGTAATCCTGATGGATGACGGGTATGGGAATGTCACCAGGACAGAAACGAGAAGAACCTACAGCATTATAAACGGCCAGCCAAAGATATTGACGGTCACCACAGGTACAGAGATAGAGAATGTCGACGGCTCACAGACCATATCGAGCCATAAGGGCTGGAGTTCTCAGCCAGGCTTAGTCCAGTACACCTATGATGAAAAAGGAAGATTAAGCGGAGCAAGGGAAATCCAGCCTGAAGTAATTCTGATGGATGACGGATATGGCAATGTCACCAGGACGGAGACTAAGAGAGCGTATACGACTGTAAATGGCCAGCCGAAAGTCTACACAGTTACCACAAGTACAGAGATAGATAATTTAGATGGTTCGCATACCATATCCAGCCATAAGAGCTGGAGTTGCCAGGCGAGCGTAGTCCAGTATAGTTATGATGGAAAAGGGAGGTTAACTGGAGCGAGAGAAGTTCAGGCTGAAGTAATCCTTATGGATGATGGATATGGCAATGTTACCAGGACAGAAACGAGAAGGACCTACACCATTATAAATGGCCAGCCGAAAGTCTCTAAAGTTGACACCAGTACAGAGATAGACAATCTGGATGGCTCGCATATCATATCCAGTTATGGAGGGTGGAGTTCCCGGCCGAGCGTAGCCCAGTATAGTTATGATGAGGAGGGAAGATTAGTCGGAGCAAAAGAAATCCAGCCTGAAGTAATCCTGACGGATGATGGATATGGCAATGTCACCAGGACAGAGACGAAAAGAAGTTACACTATTGTAAATGGCCACCCCAAAGTCTCTACGGTTGCTACAAGAACCGAGATAGACAATCTGGATGGCTCGCGCACCATATCCAGTTATGAAGGTTGGAGTTCTCAAACGGGCGTAGTCGAATATACTTATGATGAGATAGGATTATTAACTGGAGCAGAAGAAGTCAAGCCTGAAGTAATCCTTATGGAAGATGGATATGGCAATGTCACCAGGACGGAGACCAGGAGAACATACACAATCATAAATGGCCAGGCAAAGGTCACTACAGTTACCACAAGTACAGAGATAGACAATCTCGATGGTTCCCACACGGTATCCAGCCATAAAGGCTGGAGTTCTCAGCCCGGCGTAGTGCAGTATAGCTATGATGAGATAGGAAGATTAACTGCAACAAGAGAAGTCGAGGCTGAAATCATCCTTATGGATGACGGATATGGCAACGTCACCCGGACAGAGACGAGAAGAAGCTACACGGTCATGAATGGCCAGGCAAAAGTCACTACAGCTACTACGAGTACAGAGATAGAAAATCTCGATGGTTCCCGCACCGTATCCAGTTATGAAGGGTGGACTTCGCAGCCGAGCGTAGTGCAGTATGGTTATGATGGAGTAGGAAGATTAGTTGGGGCGGAAGAAGTCCAGGCTGAAGTAGTCCTTATGGAGGACGAACTTGGCAATGTCACTAAGACAGAGACAAGCAGGGCTTACGTTATAATCAATGGCCAGGCGAAGGTATCCACAGTAACCACTTCTACAGAGATAGACAATCTCGATGGTTCACACACGATATCCAGCCATAAAGGAGTAGCAGACTTCAGTCTGCGTCATGAAGAGTGGAGCTCTCAGCCGGGCGTAGTCCAGTATAATTACAATGATAGGGGAAGATTAACTGGAGCAAGCGAAGTCCGGTCTGAAGTAATCCTGATAGAGGACGAACTTGGCAATGTAACTAAGACAGAGACGAGAAGGAACTACAGGATTCTAAATGGTCAGGCGAAGGTCTCTACAGTTACTACACATACCGAGATAGATAACATAGATGGCTCGCATACTATTGCCAGCCATAAGGGCTGGAGTTCTCAGCCGAGCGTAGTCGTCCAGTATAGCTATGATGAAAAGGGAAGAATAACTGGAACAAGGGAAGTCCAGCCTGAAGTCATCCTTATGGATGATGGATATGGCAATGTCACCAGGACTGAGACCAGGAGGACATACAGGGTTATCAACGGACAGGCAAAGGTAGATACAGTTACTACGAGTACGGAGATAGATAATCTCGATGGTTCACACACCATATCCAGTTATGAAGGTTGGAGTTCCCGGCCAAGTGTAGTCCACTATACCTATGATGATAAGGGAAGATTGACCGGGGTAAGCGAAGTGCAGACTGAAGTAATTCTTATGAAGGACGAACTTGGCAATGTCACCAGGACAGAGACAAACAGGACCTACATTATAATTAAAGGTCAGGCGAGAGTAGATAAAGTTACCACACATACAGAGATAGATAATCTCGATGGTTCGCACACCATATCCAGTTATGAAGGTTGGAGTTCCCAACCGAGTGTAGTGCAGTA
>Ga0315310_10001165_pt1 | contig 16544 bp, 12 predicted proteins | sample TDP5_MG_FD_203630 | JGI IMG/M metagenome (GOLD analysis project Ga0315310, IMG submission 203630) | Freshwater sediment microbial communities from Lake Towuti, South Sulawesi, Indonesia - TDP5 | ecosystem: Environmental > Aquatic > Freshwater > Lake > Sediment | place: Indonesia: South Sulawesi... | reverse complement strand
ATCCATAAGCGTTGTACAGAGCCACAGCCTTTGTGAGTGGTTCAAAACACTCTAACGAAATCGTTTTGCAATGCCTTTGTTTTGCCAGTTCACTGATTCTCTCAAGAATAAGCCAGCCAATGCCCTTTCCTTGACAACTCGGTTTCACAGCCATACTGCGTATGTGCAGATCATCGTTGTCCCGTACTCTTACTGAAGCTGTTCCTGCAACTTCATTGTTGTAGATAGCTACGAGAACTACTGCTTTCGAGTCATCAATGCGTTTTTCGATCTCACGGGGATTTGACACTGTAGCCCTGTAAGCCCTTTCTGTGTAGTAATGCCTGTAGGGTTCGAAGGATGCGCAAAGCACGGCACATGTGTCTTTGACATCGTCCTTTTGCGCAATTCTAATCTCCACTCTGCCTTTTGTTTTCGAACTGGACAAAGTCATTCTTCCCATGTGTCCGATGTGTCTGTTAGCGCACGACCTATAATAAAGAAACAGCCATGGCTCAAGACACAATGAGAACCGAGACTTGCTAAGAAGCAGCAGGAAATCGAACCATAAATACAGGACCCATGGTCTGCATGAGACAGAGGCAAATCTTTTATTTTGATTCAGTTATCCGGAAAGCCGGTGTGAAAAATGGGTAGCTTATGGCTTGGGGCTTTCGTGGGTTTTCTAGTCATCGCTGTCTTAGGAGCTCCCCTTCCAATAATCGGTCACTTAGTCGGCGGGTTAGTTGCAGGGTTAATAGCTGGAGGAGTGGGTAGGGGAGCATTGGCTGGCTTCCTTGCAGGAATATTCGGTGGCATAATAGTCAGCATACTCGCTATAGCGGGTCTAGTAGCAATAGGAGGAATCCTAGGCGGGGGGTTCGGTGGACTAATAGGAGGCATCGTTGGAGCAATCATAGCCATCGTAGCAATCATACTGAGCCTGTTCGGAGCGATAGTAGCCGCCATCGGAGGATTAATCGGCGGAGCAATAAGAAAAAAGTAGAGCCACACAGAATTATCTTGTAATCAATTCTCTGTTTTCATATCCCTTTCTTTTTGGTCTCTCAGCTACCAGTACTTTATGATCATGTTTATGCCCGAGATTATAACCACAACGCCGAAGACTCTGCGCAGGTTCTTGCCAGAAATCCTCTTAGATGTGTAGGCGCCTACTTGAGCCCTGAATATTGCTCCCAAGACCAGTAGCAGGGCAGTTTCGAAGTTTATGTGGTTCGCTTGGTAATGCTGCGTAACGCCTGATATCGACGTGAAGATCATCGTGAACATAGATGTTGCAGTGGCCGGGTGTATTGACATGTCCATGGCAAAGGTCATGATGGGCACTACAAGCAAGCCGCCGCCTATGCCAAGCAAGCCAGAGGCTAAGCCGCCAAAAAAACTGAGACTAGCGCCTACGGCTATTGTTTTTCCAGATTTGACCAGCTCGGAGTCAGATTTCTGAGCTGAGGTCTTGTCTTGGTTTCTTGAGCCCCTGAGATTATTCAGATCAGTCATTATGTAAACTGCCACGATGATGAGGAAGAAGCCGAAGATCAATCCCAAGTCTCTTGCCTGCAGGATAGTGGTGAGCCATGCGCCAAGGTAGGCTCCAGGAGCCGTAATTACGGCAAGAATTAGGCCTATTCTCCAGTAGATTCGCTTTTGTCTCGCATAGTTCAGGGTTGCGGCAACTGCCGTAAAGATTAATAGTAGTTAAGCTGGTGCCAACCGCGTTAGCTGGAACAAACTCGTACAGCAACGTCAACACTGGCACAATGAATATGCCCCCGCCGATGCCAGTTAAGGAACCAACTATAGCTATAAGAAAACCGAACAGTGGCAGCAACCACAAATCCCACATATTTTGGTCACACTGGCAACTATGATAACCGCGAGAAACCTATTCCATGAGCATATCCAAGATATAGGTCAAACGGTTCAAGGGCAACGTTTCTGCAAAAGCTCAGATGCTCTCGGCTAAGGCGTCACTTTACCCATAGAATCGCCTTAGTAAGGCTAGGACTCTTGTTGACCAATCATGCTGTCGGTTCTTCAGTTTCCGCCAGCTTTCTGAAAGTGGAAAGTGAACTGACATGCTTGCTCGAGGTCCAAAATCCCACAGGCCTTCACTGTTCCTCTGCGCCCACAACCACTCGATCATTTTTTCTGCATGGCTGCGCCAGCTTGGAAAGAAGGAGAGCAGCTCAAGCGACGTGAAAAGTCTATCCAGCGTTCCAGCTGTGAATCGACGCGGCGGACTTGACAATGGGATCTCCAAATATCCGACGCCGTCTCGTTTGTGCCACACCCAATCGAACACAGCCTTCTCTGTTGATTTTGGCAGCTTCTCTGCTCTTGAGCCTAAGAGAGCTAATTGATACCTGCCGCTAAGCATAAGATAGCTGTCCTTGACAGAGGCGCCAGTCAACACCTGATGCGTTCGTATTTCTGCCTCTGGATCATATTTCCCAGAAGTAAACGTGCGCTTCGCTATTGTAGCCCACAATTTCCACGGCTTGTCAAGAACGGGCAGAGTTGGACAGATTCTGGCTAGGGTTGCAGCCGCAAACAACTGCTTGCCAGTAGCCCATCGGTTGTTCCGTTCAGCAGGGTCTGGAAACTCAACTTTTCCCTCAAGCAAGCGTGTAAGGTAATCTATTGCTGCGCGAAAAATTGGGTCAGAAGCCTCTAAGCCTAAGGCTAAACCTCTTTCAACAGCAGCTTCTGTTGTTGTAGTTTTGCCTTTGGCCTTCATTGCAGAATGGAATCTTCCCCAACCGCCATCGTCTCTCTGCTCATTTTTCAGTTCAAGAACCCATCGGCTCTCCAACATCTTCTGCCGAACATTGACAAGCACGCTTGAGTCTGGCGCTACTCTGAGCACGTCACGCAGTAGCCGAAAACAAACGATATTGTCAGGGCTTTGCTGCAAAATGCGGTTAGCCAACTCTTCAATCATCTGCTGTTCAGTCAAATGTTGCTTTTCTCTCCGCAATGTGCCTCAAGCCAAGTCTAGTGTCTGAACCACCCCAAAGCACTTCATCAACTGTTAAGCTCATAAATACATACACCTGCATAAACCCTTACGGAAAGACGTGCAGAAGCCATGAATGAAACACAAGGATACGTGCTAATTTTCTCGGCATCTGTTCTCTGGGGAACCATGGGCATTTTAGCAAAGCTTGCTTTTGCTTACGGTATTCAACCAGCGACGCTTATAGCCTTGAGGCTTCTACTCAGCTTCATAACACTGCTTTCAGTTCTCGCCGTGTTCAGCAGAGGCTCCCTGAGGATTCAGAAGACAGACATACTTCTCTTCGCGGCTTTCGGTTTGTTTGGAGTTGCCCTTCAAAGAATCTCATACTTCTACGCCGTGAACCTAACGACAGTCACGACGGCAGCAATACTATTCTACACCTATCCTGTATTTGTGACGCTGACAGCCTCCGCCTTCATGAAAGAGAAAATCTCTCTATTTCAAATAGCCGCTATTTTGATGACCTTCCTAGGCGTAGCGCTCGTTGTCAAAGTCTATGACACCTCAACCCTCAGCAACAACGCCCTCGGAATCGCATTTGGAGTGCTCTCAAGCATTCTATTCATTATCTATTTCATGATGGTTAAAAAGCTAAGAAACAGATATGCCAGCTGGACAATAACCCTGTATGGAGAACTCGTGGGAGCAATAGTCTTAACGCCAATAATCGCAGTCTCCACTTCGCAGATACTAGCTTTCCCATACCAGCTATGGCTAATAATCCTGATCATAGCCCTGGTGCCCTCTCTCTTAGCCTATCTGCTCTACTCCACCGCAGTTAAACATGTGAAAGCATCAAAAGGGAGCACACTGGGAGTCATCGAACCCTTGTCCGCTGCACTACTCTCATCAGCCCTGCTCGGAGAAAACATAGAAAGCCCGCAAATTGTAGGCATAATAATCTCACTAACAGCAATCATTATGCTCTTCCAAACAGGAAAGGCAAAGGAAAGCCAATCGTGAATTTTGCTGCGTAAGAAATCACATGAAGAGTGCCGGCGCGCTATCCAAGATAAACAAGCAGCTTAGACGCCAGCGATCTGTTGAACCTCCTCTGAACCTTTTTGATAGGTTCTCCCAACACCGTTATCTGCTCTAAATCGCAGGTTCCCAAGCCTTTCTTCTCAGCCAATCTCAAGTGTTTAACGTCCTTCGGCGATATGCCCATTACAGAAGCGCCCACAGCGTCCACCGCCACAGGGTCTGTTCCAGCAATGACCAAGTTCATTTCCACCGGATTTCCACTGTTCTCGTGACCTTCACCAGCTACTATGCCATCGACAACCGCTAAGCTAGGCTTCATAATCGAAGCCAAATCTGCGATGTTCTCGCTTAGACTTGTGCCCACATGCATAGAGCCCTTCGAAGCCAAGGCACCCATCATGTTCTTCAGACTCAGGGTAACCGTGGTTATTCTGTGAGGCTTCAGCTTGGGAACGCTGACAATCGTGCTCTCAACAGCCGTCTGGGCAACCTTAACCTTCTTCAACGACAAGGGATCAGGTGGACTCACTTCAATAAATTCATCCTTGTTGAGGTCTACTAACTCTATTCCATAGCGTTCTGCAACCTTGTCCACGCCTGCAACCCTAAAAGCTTCGAACGTGTCAGCGAAACCGCTACCTTCCCCAATAATGATGTCTCTGTGCCCGCACTTGTCTTTCAAAAACTTGACTACGCCTTCGATCACTCGGCTGTCGGTTGTGACCCCGGTTGAAGGATGCTTCGAGTTCAAATAGTTAGGCTTGACCAAAATCCGTCTCTTCTCAGAAAGCACTCTGTCCACATCGAAGCGGATCGCCTCAAGAGCCTGAACAGTGGTCTCCACTGGATCTGTGCCCCTGATGATGGCAACCTCGATCATTTGATGCTCACTTGATCTTACTTGAACATGTCATATGTCATACAAGCATTTGAACCTATCCTTTTCGGCCACTCAGCTATCTGGCCACAGCCCTCATCGGCTGACGCAAACCAAGATGCCACATAATCCTGTAGACGAAGTAGCTAAGCAGACCACGAACAATGCCTTCACGCAGATACCTTCTAGTGGAAACATAGACTAGAATATTGTCATCGATAAGCGCTCTTGTCTCCCTGCGCAAACGATAACACAGCTCAATGTCTTCACACACTTTCAGCCTTTCTTGAAAACCGCCCACTCTCTTGAAAATATCGGCATCAACCGGCATACATTCCCCGCTTCCATAGTTGTCAACATACTTTTGAAACAAGTGTTGAAAGACATACCAAGGCCTGTACGCTGGTCGCGGCAGCTGTATCAGGTTTCCGTTTATGCGCATGTACTCGCGTCTGGGCAGATACTTCGGAACAATGAAACCAGGATGATACTTCTCAAAGTCCTTAACAATTCTCTCTAAAGCATCAGAAGCAAGAATCGTATCCGCATCCAGAAAAACAAGGACAGAATAGTCTTTGCCGACATGTTTGACTGCCTGATTTCTAGCTTCTCCAGGAGAGCCGTCCCTCTCAGAGATGATCATGCCAGTGTATCGGGATGCCAATTCAACCGTCCTATCGCTACTTAGACCGTCTTTGACTATGAGATCAAAGTCTTTGTAGGTCTGATTTCGCAGGCTCTCAAGAGTCAAGCGCAGAACCGTTTCCTCGTTGAGAACGGGCACTATCACCGCGACTTTCAATGTCTTGTCAAGTTGAGTATTGGTGGATAATGACCAAAAAAGGCATTCGCATCCCGATTCTTCCCGCAGTTCAGATACGATATCGATATATTTTCCCGCACTATACTTCGAAACATGAAAACCGGCTTAATTGATCTGGCGCACAGAATCGCCGACACAAACTTTAAGAAGAGAACAGAAGTCGTTGGCATTCTTTTGAGAGGGTCATCAGTCATCGGAGTCCGCGATGAACTTGTGGATCTGGATTTCGATCTAATAGTCAGACGCGAATTTCTTGAAGAGACCCAGCCGACATCGGACGCAACTTGCTTTGAAGGAATTGAGGTGTGTTGGAGCTACAAGTCCCTCGAAATGATAGAAGCAGAACTGCATGACTGGACAAGAGACACTGATCTATGGGCTTATTCAACTGCGAACATACTTTATGACCAGACTGGAAGAATCAAAAACTTGTTGGAGACGTACAAGCAGTATCCTGAGCCCATTCGACTTGAAAAAATGTTCAGCTACTTCTATCACGCCACGGCAGCGTCTCCATACAACAGCGACAGGGCGATAAAGCGTCAAGATTATTCGACCGCGCAACTCTTCATGATCAACGCTATGGAGCTGTACACTGCTCTCCTATTTCTAATCAACAAGAGCTTTATACCTTATCGTAAGTGGCGAATTCGCCAGCTGGCCTTGCTTCAAAGAAAGCCTTCTGAATATAAACAGAGAATTCTCAAAGTTATATTCAACAAAGGATCACATTCGGAAGAAATGCTGCTCAACAAACAATCGATTGTAATTGGCATAATGAATGAGATCAAATCTATGCTACTCGAGGAAGGCGTAGATCCGCGAAAACTTGGTGATGACTTATGGCGGTATGAACCAAGGTACATGCCATCAATCTAACTCGCTCTAATCGTGCTCCCTTTCATGACCCGCGATATCTCGATTTCATGTGCAAATGCCTATTCAAAATAAGGTTTTTAGTTTCATAACTCCTAAACCTTTCCCAAACAAACCATGACTAGACAGAAGATGTCCGTGGCCGAGACCGAAGTTGTGCTAGAAAAAAAGCGGATGGACGCTGAGCGAGTTACCTTGCTCGCGCAGGGCTTTCTTTATCGGCTAGGATACACACACGGAATGCGTCCAACAAAGGCTTCAGTTGAAGGCGAGAAGTACGTAGTCGAGCTACAGCTCAAGAAAAAAACTGCAAGAGTGGACATTGACATAGCAACCGAAGAAGTCAGGGCATACCAAATCGAGGAGGCAGCTGAAACAGGATTTCGGTTTCCACTAACAAGGAGAACACTGATGATAATAATAAGCGGCATCGCCGCAGCAGCCATCCTTATCACCCTCAACCTCATGGGCATGCTTTCCTTCTGAGACATAACCTTAACAAAGCACCACCGGCACTAGGAAAATCAAAATAAATTCAGTCACTCTTCTAAATGGTCATGAGACTGTTCCTCAGCTGCACCGAGCTAGGCCTGGGCCACGTAACCAGAATAATGCCACTCGGAAAAAAGCTGGCACAGAAAGGACACGAACTGTTCTTTTTCTCAGGAGGAACAGCCTACAACCTATTAAAGAAAGAGTTTGAAAACGTCTATCCCTGCACGCCGGTAGCATGGTACGAGACCTCAAGAGGAGTCTTAGCCTCAGCGTCATTTCTTAACATCCTCTTTCCGCTTCCACGCTTCAACTTCGAAACGAACACCTTCGAGATCAAAAACGCAAGCGGTATGGAAACCGTTCATCGCTACTACGACCTTAGACGACACATAAGAAGAATCAATCCAGACCTGATTGTGTCTGACGGCGACATGCACGCGCTGAGGCTCGGCCACAGATGGAACATCCCTTCAGTATATATAACCAACATAATTCGACCCAGCTACGGCTTCTCACCGCTGTTCACTCCTGGCGAAAGATTCACCGAAGGCTACGTGAGAAAATGCGCAAAAATACTCGTGCCTGACAACCCGCCCCCTTACACGATCTGCACATACAACCTAGGCGACTTGAACCAGATGCGGCTAAAGGACAAGGTCGAGTTTGCCGGCAGCTTCCTCGACATGAAACCAATCAAAGGACGAGAGACCCACATTCTAGCGCCTATAAGTGGACCTCCAGGAACAAGAGCCAAACTCATGCAAACAATTATTCCAGTTCTGGAAAAAACTGGGACTATGAGCATTGTTAGCCTGGGACAACACGGCAAGAAGCTGACAAGTCAAATCGGAAACTGTAAGATACACACGTGGCTCACTCAAGAAGAAAGACAGGAATACATGAGAGGTGCCAAACTAATAGCGTTCAGCGGCGGACACGGAACGTGTTTTGAGACAATAAAGTACGGCAAACCCAGCATCTGCATACCAACGCAGCCGGAGCAGATGGGAAACGCAAAAAGACTCTACGAACTCAAATGCTCTACCCCCGCGGTCAGTAATCAGAAACAGTTTGCCTCAGCATTAAACGAAATGGAAATCAACATAGACGCTTACAAACGCAGGACGGAGGAACTGCGCAACTACTCAAGCAGATTCTCCGGCTTAGATCGGGCAGTTAGAGCTATAGAGGAAACCATCAAAGCGTGATGTCCAGACTGTTCTACGAAGTGTGACAAGAAAAAAGAAAGAAAGGAAAGTTACGTGGGCGTGTTAGAGTCTGTCGACGCTTCGTTTGATGTCGAGTCTGCCAGCTCCACAGATTCTGTTGATTCACTTGGCCCTGCCGTCTGCTTAGAGACAAGGGGCTCTGCAGGATCTGCTGCAGGTGGCGTTGAAGATGACGGTGCCTGAAAACCTGTTGGCTTTATCCTTCGAATTAACATCACTGAGAGCATTGATCCTGCGGCTGCGATTAGCGACAAAATCAACGCGCCTATCTCCACCTGAAATCCTGTTGTGGTCACATGTGACTTAACTGTGCCGAGGTCGCTTGAAATTGTGGCTACGCTTCCATCTACCGAGGTAACCTTGGCATTGATTGTGTCCGTGTTTGTCTTCAAAGTGCCTATGTCCGATTGTATTGTCGCTTCCTTTCCTTCAACGCTGACCAATTTCGCATTTATGGCTGTCAAATTAGCCTTGATTATACCCAAGTCAGGTATTACGATGCTTCCTATGTTGTCTTCAAGCTCTATCAGCAGAGCGTTCTGAGCCGTTAGAGTGGGACTGAGAAGGAAGCTGCCAGAGCCTGTTCCATAAGCTTCAACCACATCTGCATAGTAATGCGCCTTAACAACAAGCATGTAGGTGCCTTGGGCCGCGTCGTCAGGTATCGAGTATGGGATTCTGTAAAGTCCTGTGGCTACAAGCTGAACGCTTAAGGCAAGATCAGCACTCGAGCTACCATTTGCATAATAGAGCATTGCCTCGTCTATCTTGCCATTGACAAGTTCACCGTCGAAACCTGTTTTGACGTAGAACTCTGCGATCTCTCCTCTGAAATGGGTAGAGCCACCATTAACTTCAAGATCCAGAGGTTGACCGCTGACTACTGTTAACGGAGTGGAAGCTAGCATCTCAGGCTCAGGCGACCATGGCCCAGCCACTGCATAAGCAGAAACACTGTAGACTCCAGGTCTAGTTACGGGAACAACAAACTGATACTCAAAGTAACCACGCTCGTCAGCGAAAATCTTTGAAGACATCCACAATAGGTCAACAGTGCTTGTCATGGTCACGTCCTCGAGCTGCAACGTAACAGGTGCGAACGGCTGGAAACCCCAACCTGTAGCGGTCACAATAGACGACTCAAAGGTCCTATTCGGTGTCAACGTGAGAAGCGGCGAGGGTACAAAAAACGGTAGATATGCTGAGTTGCCCTCGTCGTCGGTTGCAGTCACGGTGTAGATTCCGTCAGGAACCTGTGGAACAAAGAACGGGGCATCAAATGAGCCGTCCCAACTTGTGGTTAGAAACGGGTACGGAGTCACATCAATCGAGCCGAACAATAACGTTGCATTAACATCTGGTGCGAATCCATAACCTCCAACGAAGGCAAGGCTTGACGGAGCTCCACTTGCTGGCAACCATGTCATCAGCTTCGGAACAACTCTGAACTCAGCTGAAGCACTATAACCCAAATCATCAGTTACAGTGACAACGTATGTTCCGTTCGGAATCGAAGGAACCCAAAAGCTGGCTTGGAAAGACCCCAAGAAATCGGTTTGGGGCACAGGCGACGGAGTTACATCCATCCAGTCAAACATTATCGTTACATTAGTGTCAGCACTGAAACCGTCACCTCTTACAGAGACCTCTGTGTTCCATCCACCTTCAGATGGAGTCAGCAGAATTCTCGGTTCAATGGTGAAGGTTGTTGTCTGAGTGTCTCCGCTTGCCACATCTAAAGCCATTATCAGATAGGTGCCTTCAGGAACCGATGGCACAGTAACGCTAACTGAATAACCGCCTGTTTCGTTTGCCGTTGTGGCTGCTATAAAGACTGCGCCCAAGACGTAGATTTTCACTGCCCCCATAGGCGTAGCATCAAGTCCTGAAACAGTAATGGCGTCGCCGACAGGAGCGGAAGCAGGTGAAACTTCAATTGTCAAGGGGTTTGCCCTAGCGGGCTGTATGTTCAAGGTAGTTGCGAGCATTAGACCAACAAAGAGCAAAACAAACATGCTTGTAGGAGTTGCTGATTTTCCAAATAGCGATTTCAGAGACATTCTTTTTCCTCTCAAATCGTTTTGACAGGTGAACTCAGTCACGTTTGGTTAAGACGTTTATGAACTCAAAATCCACATCGAGGTTCAATCCCAATCAGACAGATAGCGGCCATCAAATGAAAACGGCAAATCGTGACTTATAGAAGCAACGTGGATTGTGAATTCATAAAACCTATTTTATATACAGTAAAGACTCTGTCCCGTCGTGAGATCATGCAGAAGAAGACACTTTTAGGAATACTGCTATTGCTAGTTCTATCAGCTACGACAGCGATAAAACCATCCTCAGCCGTTGACACACTTTCGCCAAACGACTTCAAGCTTGAAAGCTTCAGCAAGACCGTCGACTTCTTCGATTTCGCTCGCGCTTATGCTGCCAGCCACGGTAAAACTCCACCGCCAGCCAACTGGCACGCTTACCTATATCAAAACTACATCAACGTCAGCGGATTCCAACTATACTGCAGCGGCCTAATCAACATCACCGCTGGAGAGGGAGCATTAACAATTCCAGTGCAGAGCTTCATAGAGCATTACAAAACTCCTGCAGGCAAAGACGTGCTCACAAGTTCATCATTCATAATGCTCCTAGCCTTCAACGATACCGGCGGCTCGCTGCGTGACAATTCCCCAGACATAAACGACAACCTCTACGCTTCGTTCTCGCTTGGACTTGACCTCGCCGACATCTACGGAGACTCAGCTAAACCTGCACTCAGTAGCAAAACCGAAACCATCCCATTGATAGAATCAGATGAAAACACATGGGAATGGGGCATGAGATATACCAACATGACAGCAGTCTGGTGGAGGATGTTCATAAACCCACTCAACCCGAGATTCGAAGCTCTGCCCATTGCCATCACAACCTACGATGAACTAACCTTCAGGTACAAGCTAACGCTTGACCCAGCCAACCACAAAGCAACCGTGACAGCCAGCTACGTGATCGGAAGGATGACGAACCTCTGGCTAATCTACTGGCTACTCTTAATCCCCATAGTTGTACATTATAATGCAACAGGCGCATATCGTCCAAACGGCACTAAAATCTCTAACGAAACCGTATACAAATTCCTAGAAAACCAACACATCAAAATGAGCATAGTATTGTTCCAGAATTCACTGGTTCTCAACGACGTAACCAAGAGCACTTATAACAATCAAAATGTAACAGACGCCGACATTGACGTCAGCTCAGGCACAATATCAACCAAAGTCGGAAACGAAAAGGTCTTTGACGCGGACTTCGGCACGAAGAAAACCTACAGCCTCTACAACTACACAGCTGACTCAACAGAAATCGACTTCGACACGTACAACGCGGTTACCAGAACAGCGCCTAGAACGGGCTTTGCAAGAAACCCACTCTTCAGCATGCACGTTGCACTGCTCAAATACGTGCCTTTAATAATTGCACATATAGACCCGCCGTTATTTCAAAGGGCCAAAGATCACATGCTCAGCATGACATACGCCGACTACTTCTACTTGATATCGTACCCCACATACAGCGGCTTCAAGGTCAAACATGACCCAACATACACAGCATACATAGCTTCGACCGCAACCACACCTCTGGGACCAGGAATCTTCGGCCTCATACTGATCGGAGGCATAATAGCCGTAGGCGTAATAGCAGTCATCATAGTACTTAAGAGACGCGCAGAAAGAACCCCAACCATTCAGCAAACCTCACCGCCCCAGCCTCCTCAGATGGCAGCAACAGCCCTCCAAACTTAACTCCTTTTTTCTTCTATTCACCTCGCAGCTTCAAAGGTGCTCAGATGACCAGAGCATGGGAGCAACCTATGGAAAACCAAACGAGAAAGTTTATTAGTTTGATACGTTTTCTACGTGTTAGCACCTCATAAAAAATGGGTCAGCCTTTGGAGACCCGACTTTTCGGGTCGGATGACACCGGCCCGCTGGAGGAACCCCCTAGTTTGGAAGACTTCCACATTGTCCGTTTCCATGTAGATGTTATCACAATCAAGAGTTTACAGAGGAAGAATTAAGTTGGAAGCATCAGTTACGCAAGACGACTTTCTCATGCTTCAGAAGGCATTTTTCAGAGAGAAAGGCCTCGTCAGACAACACTTAGACTCCTACAACGAGTTCATCGAGAAAGGCCTACAAGAAGTCATTAATGAAGTCGGCGAGATCGACATCGAAGTGCCCGAACAACCATACAAGATCAAATTAGGGCAAATATGGATCATTGACCCACAGTCAAAAATAAGCGGTCCATACATGACCGAAGTTGACGGCACCAAACACGAGATCTATCCACTTGAGGCAAGATTCCGCAATCTGTCCTATTCAGCCCCGCTTTCGCTGGAAATGACACCCATCGTTGACGGCAGAGAACAGGAAACCGAACTTGTTCTAGTCGGCAACCTACCCGTCATGCTCAAGTCAAAGCTCTGCGTGTTGTCCCAGCTCTTGCCCGAAGAGTTGATAGCACACGGCGAAGACCCAGACGATCCAGGCGGCTACTTTGTAGTAAACGGATCCGAAAGAGTCATAGTCGCTCTCGAAGACCTAGCGCCTAACCGAATCCTAGTTGACATAGATACACGCGGTGCAACACCAGTATATCAAGCCAAAATCTTCTCTACAACGGTCGGCTTCAGAGCACGCATCGAACTTCGCCTCAAATCAGACGGCGCCATCTATGTTTCCATGCCAGGCGTCCCAACAGAAATCCCGCTTGTCATAGTTATGCGAGCATTAGGCTTGAAGTCCGACCGGGACATCGCTGACGCCGTTTCACTCGAGAAGATCATTCAAGGCGAAATCGAACCCTCGTTTGAGAAGGCCGTTGGCATCGACACCGTTGCCGAAGCAATCATGTACATAGGAAGCCGCGTGGCCCATGGGCAAGTCGAGGAATATCGAAAGCAAAAGGCAGAAAGCATACTTGACCGCAACTTTCTCCCACATATCGGCCGAACCCCTGAAACTCGAAGAGACAAGGCGCTGTTTCTAGGCGAGATGGCATACCGAGTCATAGAACTGAAAATGGGCAAGCGCAAAGCAGACGACAAAGACCACTTCAAGAACAAACGGTTGAAACTGGCTGGACCACTATTAGCAGACCTCTTCAGAATCGCCTTCCGAAACCTCGCCCGAGACATAAAGTATCAGCTTGAACGCATGGGAGTCAAGCGCCAGCTGCTCACAGTCTCCGTTGCTGTTCGACCGGGCATAATAACTGAAAGACTGCAACACGCCCTGGCCACTGGAAACTGGGGCCGAGGACGCGTAGGCATAACACAGCTACTTGACCGAACAAACCACACTTCAACGCTGAGCCACCTTAGACGACTGCAGTCACCGCTTAGTCGAAGTCAACCGAACTTTGAGGCAAGAGACCTTCACCCGACCCACTGGGGAAGACTGTGCCCCAACGAGACACCGGAGGGATCAAACTGTGGTCTAGTCAAGAACCTCGCGTTAGGCTCATGCATATCCGTAAGCGTCAACCCGGAGAAGGTGAAACATGCACTCTATCGAATGGGAGTCATACCAGTCAACGAGGCAAACGATTCCGTCCGCAGCTCAGGTGCTAAAGTGTTCGTTGACGGCAACCTCGTAGGCCACAGCCTCACGCCGGCTGACCTCACGGCCGAGATCAGAACGAAGAGGCGAGCCGGAGAGCTCTCAACAGAAATCAATGTAGCGCATTTCTCCCTTGAATACGGCAAGGAAAAAGACGAAATCTACATAAACTGCGACGAAGGTAGAGTACGCCGACCACTAATAATTGTTGACAACGCTGTTCCAAGACTCGGGCGTGAACATATCGAGAGAATCCGGGTTGGCGAGTGGGCATGGGAAGACCCGATCAAGAACGGCGTAATCGAATACATAGACGCTGAAGAAGAAGAGAACCTCTACATCGCACTGAATTATGCCGATATCAAGCCCGACCACAGCCATGTTGAAATCACAACCTACACGATTTTGGGCATATGTGCCTCGTTGATTCCGTATGCAGAGCACAACCAGTCTCCGCGCAACTCCTATGAGGCGGCCATGGCCAAACAAGCCCTCGGAATTCATTCAACCAACTTCTTAATGCGCGTGGATTCACGCTCGCACATCCTGCATTATCCTCAGAAGCCCATGGTTGACACACGTCCTATGGACATAATTGGCTACGACCTCCACCCCTCAGGTCAAAACTGCGTCGTGGCCGTCTTGTCTTTTGAAGGCTACAATATGGAGGACGCACTCATATTCAACAAGGCTTCTATCGAACGCGGCCTAGGCCGTTCAACATTCTACAGAATATACGATGCAGAGTGCCGCCAGTATCTGGGCGGACTGAAGGACAAGTTCGTGTCACCCGAAGCCGGCATTAGAGGCTACAGAGGCGAACAATACTACCGTTTGCTGGAGCAAGACGGCATCGTTGGTCTTGAGGCTGAGGTTGCTGGAGGCGATGTTCTCATCGGACGGACAAGCCCGCCTCGATTCTTGGAGGAGTACAAGGAATTCGAGGTTAAGGGACCAACCATGCGAGACACGTCTGTGGACATGCGTCCCGCTGAAACAGGTGTTGTGGACCAAATCTTCATAACCGAAACAGGTGAAGGCAGCAAGCTGGTGAAGGCAAGGGTTCGAGACCAGCGCATCCCTGAGTTGGGCGACAAATTCGCTTCAAGACATGGACAGAAAGGCGTCATCGGAATGATTGTTCCACAGGAAGACATGCCATTCAGCACAGACGGTGTCATACCAGACATTATAATTAACCCACATGCTATGCCGTCCCGCATGACTATTGGACAGTTCCTTGAATCCATCGCAGGCAAAGTTGGCGCAGCGAGAGGCAGACCAGTTGACGGCACACCGTTCGTCAACGAAAAACCGGATGACCTCAAACGCATGCTCAAGGAGCTTGGCTTCAGTCACACTGGCCGAGACTCGTTATACAATGGCATCACTGGTGAACATTTCGAAGCGGACATCTTTATGGGCATAGTCTACTATCAGAAACTGCACCACATGGTGGCCGACAAGATTCATGCGAGAGCCAGAGGACAAGTCCAGATGCTGACCAGACAGCCAACCGAGGGCAGAGCCAGAGGAGGCGGCTTAAGATTCGGAGAAATGGAGAGAGACTGCCTTATAGGCCACGGCGCCGCCATGCTGTTGCGAGACCGACTGCTGGAAGAATCAGACAGATACCTGCTGTACGTGTGTGAAAACTGCGGTTTCATAGCCTTCTACGACATCAAACAGCGCAAGTACGTATGTCGTGTCTGCGAAGAAAAAGCTCAGATATCACCAGTCGTTGTGTCATATGCGTTCAAGTTGCTCCTGCAGGAACTGATGAGCCTTTGTGTAACGCCAAAGTTGAAGCTAAAGGAGAGAGCGTAAAATGGCAGTCGCTGAGGAAACTATACACAAGGTCGTTGACCAACTTTTCTTCGGCATACTCTCCCCACAAGATATCCGCAGGCTCTCAGTGGCTGAGATACAGACAGCTGACACCTACGATGAAGACGGCGCACCAATCACCTCTGGACTGATGGACGGACGACTGGGCACATTAGAGCCTAGACAGAGATGCAAAACCTGCGGCAACACAGCAATACGGTGCCCAGGCCATTTCGGACACATAGAACTGGCAGTGCCGATAATCCACGTCGAGTTCACAAAGATCGTACACGACCTCTTGAATGGCACATGCAGAAACTGTGGCCGCATACTGCTTTCCGAAACTCGAATTGAAAAATTGAGAAAGAGAATTGAACGCACCCGAAAGCTGTTGGGAACGATTCCCGATGATCTCTACAAGAAGGTTCATCAAGAGGCTAAGGGGAAGGAATGCCCGCACTGCGGCGCTCCTCAATACAAAAACGAGTTCACCAAGCCCACAACATTCCACGAAATTTCGGAAGAAGGCGCACAGCGGCTAACACCAAGCATGATTCGGGAACGGCTTGAGCGTATACCAAACGAAGACTTGGAGCTGTTCGGCTTCAACCCGAAATCTGCCCGACCAGAATGGATGGTCTTGCAGGTTCTACCTGTTCCACCAGTCTACGTGAGACCTTCTATAACTTTGGAGTCAGGAATCCGCTCAGAAGATGACTTAACCCACAAACTTGTAGACATCATACGCATCAATCAACGCCTGAAAGAGAACATGGAAGCAGGCGCACCA
>Ga0315310_10001164_pt1 | contig 16550 bp, 19 predicted proteins | sample TDP5_MG_FD_203630 | JGI IMG/M metagenome (GOLD analysis project Ga0315310, IMG submission 203630) | Freshwater sediment microbial communities from Lake Towuti, South Sulawesi, Indonesia - TDP5 | ecosystem: Environmental > Aquatic > Freshwater > Lake > Sediment | place: Indonesia: South Sulawesi... | reverse complement strand
GATGCCAGAGAGCATGAAACACCCAGAAAAACTCTCCATAGAGACCGCTGAAACAGAAAGAGAAAGAGAAACAGAGACTTCAACTAAGCCCAAGCCTTTGCCCGTACCGGTAGAGGAACTGCCCATCCAAGAAAGACTGGACCAACCAGAATTCAGAGTACAAGTCCCGCAAGAATGCCAACACCAATTCGGATACCTGCGAACACTGCCAAGAAACGCGTCCCTACCAGACGAATGTCTCCGCTGCCACAAGATACTCGACTGCAGACACGGACGTCCAGCCAAATTAGAAACCCAAACCCAACCAAACCCACCAGCAGAAGCATAAACGAAGACCCATCAGAAGACCGCAACAGCTCGGTTCAACTACAGCTCAGAACAAACACACACCGCCAAAATCACAAAAAACAAGAAAAAACAGCCAAATTCACACTCAAAGCCCACCGCACTCCATTCGCAACCTTTATAACTTTTCGTCATTATTGTGAACTGCGAATGGTCGATAACCCATGGGTCACCGTAAGGTCAACGCGCCCAAACGCGGTTCTCTATCTTATCTGCCTAAGGGACGCGCTGCCAGCCCAGTTGGAAGAATACGTTACTGGCCCAAAATCAAAACAGGCCCAGCTTTACTGGGCTTCATGGGCTACAAAGCCGGAATGACCCACGTATTCATGGTGGAAGACAAGCAAGGCTCACCAGACTTCGGAAAAGAAGTCTCTAAACCCGCAACCGTAATCGACACCCCACCAGCAACCGTATGCGCAGTAAGAGCATACACACGAGACCCCTACGGCTTAAAAACACTGACAGAAACATGGATGAAAGACCCACCAGAAGACATCAACCGCCTAACCACACCACCAAACAACCCAAACCCAGAAAACGGGTTCAAAAAAATAGAAGAAAACCTTGCTCAAATAGCCGAATTCCGAATCTTGGCCGCAACCCAGCCACGACTAGCCGGAGTCCCGAAAAAGAAACCCGAGCTTATGGAAATTAAAGTAGACGGAGCCGAAATCAAAGAACAATTCGAATACGTCAAGAAACTACTCGGCAAAACCATATCGTTGACAGAAATCTTCAAAGAAGGCCAATACCTGGACGTCATAGCCGTGTCAAAAGGCAAAGGAGTCCAAGGAGTAATCAAACGCTGGGGCGTCAAAATAAGAGACCGCAAAAGCCGAAAAATGCAGAGAGGCGTAGCCACACTCGGCGCATGGTCACCCAGCCGAGTCCTATACACGATACCCAGATCAGGACAAATGGGCTACCACCAAAGAGTCGAACACAACAAACGCGTCCTAAAAATCGGCACAAACGGCGCCGACATCACACCAAAAGGCGGCTTCCTAAGATACGGACCGGTAAAAGGCACGTACGTACTCCTGAACGGAAGCGTACCCGGCGCAACCAAACGCCTAATACGCCTACGAGCACCAGCCAGACCACCAAGACGAATACCCGAGGCGCCGCCAAAAATAGTGGAAATATCCCTAGAATCGCCCCAAGGATGACCACGGAATGGGCAAGCTAACAACCAAAGTGTTCGACCTAGACGGAAAAGCCGTGGGCAAACTCAAAGTCCCAACAGTCTTCAAGACACCACTCAGACCAGACGTCATAAAAAGAGCCGTAGTCACACTTCAGTCGCACCGATTCCAGCCGCAGGGACGCGACCCCCTAGCTGGCAAACGAAGAAGCTTTGAATCGTTGGGTGCAGGACACGGAATAGCCCGAGTCGCCCGACTGAAAGCAGGCGGCCAAAGAGCCGTCTTCGGCGTCGGCATAGTCGGCGGAAGAGCAGCATTCCCACCAGTCGCAGAGAAGAGAATCTACAAAAAGATCCCACGAAAAGAAATGCAACTAGCCCTGCGCTCAGCCCTAGCAGCCACAGCGTCAAAAGACACAGTCGCCAAAAGAGGGCACATAGTCGAAGACATCCGAGACATGCCCCTAGTCGTCGCCGACGACATACAAGGCCTAAAGAAAACAAGCGAAGTACAGAAAGCCCTCGTCAAACTAGGCGTGTGGCCCGACATAATCAGAGTAAAAGAAAGCGTCAACGTACGCGCAGGAAAAGGCAAACTACGCGGACGCAGAATCAAACACGCAGTAGGCCCACTGATGGTCGTGGCTGAAAAAAGCGACATATTCCACGCAGCCCACAACTTCCTAGGGGTAGACATAGTAACCGTCAACAACCTGAACGCCGAATTGTTAGCGCCGGGAACACACCCGGGTAGGCTCACGGTCTGGTCGAAATCTGCCTTCGAAAAACTAGAAACACTGTACAGCGAAGGAGGTTAATAGCGCAAAAATGGACCCCTACGACATCATCCTTTATCCAGTTATGACAGAAGTCGCAAGCCGCATGCTCGAAGCCGAGAACAAACTAGTCTTCGTAGTAAGCCTCAAAGCCTCAAGAGCCGACATAAAACAGGCAGTGGAAGAACTATACGAAGTCAGAGTCCAAAGGGTAACCACGTCCATAACCCACAAGGGTGAAAAGAAAGCCTTCGTCAAACTCACACCAGACTTCAAAGCCGCTGATGTAGCCGTCAAACTGGGCATACTGTGAACCGATTTCAGCCTTGATATCAGTTTTGATTTTTAATTCAAACTCCACAAAGCAAATATATAATTATTAACAAAAGAGAGCGAAAGTCAAAGAGATGTCAAAGATGGAGAAAATCCGAGTCGTCTGCTACGGACTAGGCGCAGTTGGAAGCCGCATAACCAAACTCCTACTGGAGAAGGAAGGAATCCAAATCGTAGGCGCCATCGACATAGATAAAGACAAAATCGGAAAAGACCTAGGTGAAATCTTGGAACTCAACAAAAAACTCGGCGTAGTAGTATCCGACGATGTCGACAAGGTCCTTTCAAAAGTCTGCTGCAACGTAGCCATACATGCCACGGGCTCCTACCTCAAAAACATCTACGAACAAATCGCACCCCTAGCCAAATACGGCGTCAACGTAATCTCAACGTGCGAAGAACTCTCCTACCCGTATGAGTCAGAGCCGGAAATAGCCAAAAAACTGGACGCATTAGGTGTAAAATACGGCGTAACCTTCCTAGGCACTGGAATAAACCCCGGCTTCCTCATGGACACACTGGTCATCACACTCACTGGCGCCTGCCAGAAAATCAACAGAATAAAAGCCGAACGAGTCATGAACGCCGCCACAAGACGCGTACCATTCCAAAGGAAAATAGGCGCTGGACTCACCCTCAGCGAACTCAAACAAAGAATAGCCACAAAAAAAATCACAGGACACGTCGGACTTGAACAGTCAATCGGCATGATCGCTGCAGCCCTAGGCTGGCAACTGGACAAAATCCAAATAGACCCAGTTGAACCCGTAATCGCCAAGACACCAGTGCAGAGCGATGCCATCAAAGTCAAGAAAGGCGAAGTAGCCGGACTAAAACAGGCCGCTCATGGAATCATGAAACGAAAAGATGTGATCATCCTGGACTTTCAGGCTTACATAGGCGCACAGGAAGAATACGACGCCATAACAATCGACGGAATCCCACCTATACACCAGAAGATCTCACCCTGCGTCCACGGCGACTTGGCAACAGTAGCCGTAATCGTCAACTCCATCCCAAAAATCATGAACGCACCACCAGGTCTCGTCACGATGAAAGACCTACCCATCCCATCCGCAGCCGTAGGAGACATGACAAAATACCTGTAAACAAGTCTCCTTTTTTCCACACATGAGAATCCAGTTAAAGAATGCTTTCTGCAGATGTGATGTTGAAAAACTAGATTAGCCACCGTGCCCAAAAGTCTTAGTTTGTGATCGAGTTGAGCATCAAACACGCTGGAGTCCACAAGAAAGGAACGTTGCTGCTTACAGACGTCGTTGACTCGGTAAAATCACGTCCAGACTACAACAAAGTTGGAGCCATGGCTCTCTTCATCGGTGTCGTCAGAGGCCAAACCAAAAAAGGCGAACCAGTACAGCATCTGCAACTTGAAGCCTACGAGGAAGAGGCAGACAAGGTCCTAGAAAAAATCTGCAAGCAACTCAAAAAAAGAAAAGGGATAGTCGACGTGCAGATTCACCATTTCACGGGCGAGTTTGAACTCGGCGAAGACCTAGTCTACACACTCGTCGCAGGCGGCCACAGAGAAAACGTGTTCCCAATCCTAAAGGAAGCGGTGGAACGCTACAAGAAAGAGGCACCCATTTTCAAGAAAGAATATGTCAAGGATAAAAGGGGCAAATTAAAGTCATACTGGGTTAGCGAAAGCGGAGAAAGAAGATAAGAAATGGAAAAAACTCTCGACTTCAACTTGGCAGCTCCATGCGGCTCATACTGTGGGCAATGTAAATACTATAAGAAAGCTTGTGCAGGATGCGGCTACGTGAAGGGCAAGCCATTCTGGGGTGAATGCCGCTTCTACTCCTGTGTTAAGGATAAGGACATTGAGCATTGTGGTCTCTGCGCTGAGTTTCCATGCGATTACTATCTTACTACATTCGACCCAAAAGAGGGACGGTGGCGCGTCTTCTACCGTGCAGGTCAGCTAGCCTACAGAAAAAAGATAGGCACAAAGGCTTGGCTGGAAGAAAAAATCAAGGGTGTGAACACCGACCCGAAATACAAGAAATAAGCGTCTAGGACGCCACGCTGAATTTGAACTCGCCGGCTCCCATGTACTCGCTTAGCTCTCTAGCTCTTTCCTCTACCTCATTCAAGCCGTCTCTGCCAATCTTCTCGAAGAGAGTAACTGTGATTCTGACGCTGTTTTTGGTCCTCGTCGGCTTCCACGTTCCAACCACACGCCCATTAACCAAAACGGTAGCTGCAATGTCACCTACCTGCGGCTTGAAAACCCGCTTCTTATGCTCATCGCTGATAATTCGGGTTCGATCTTTGTGCCCCAACAGAATCGAGTCGAACTTGGGCAACAGAATCGCAGGCAGCTTCTCATCAAAATCCACGGTGTAAGCAAGCTTCGCGTCTTCCTTTAAAATCCAAAAACGTCCCTTAACACCCTCAACCTCAACTTGCTCAAGGCTTGAAGCCGTGTTCTCAATCGCCTGACGAGCGTCGCCAGCCATCAACCCGCTCCACAAGGCAAAGTCTTGCTGAGTCGCCGGGCCATAGCCCCGCAAATACTTCAAGAGCAGCCTTTTCTGCGATTCCTCCTCAGTCACACTGTTCAGGTTCACGTTGGGCAGCCATTTGTCAACCCTCGCAAAACACGCCTCAGGCCCGCACGGTTGAGCGTGAACTGTCAACCCATCGTAAGCCGTCTCCTTAAGTATGCCGCCCCAGCCCGAGAAAAGCCTCTGATACGGCTTGGTATCATCCTTCAGCAGTGCGCGCACCTTGTTGTTGAGATCCTTTCGCTTGAGTGGTGCCTCAGCCAGCGCCTCAAGAATTGCAGGATAGATAACCTTCTTTCTCTCCTCAAGCGAGGGATAATCTGGCTCACGCATGTATCGACCATGATGCTCAAACCACATCCGCCTCAGGCCTCGGTTGTAAACAGGTAAATCCTCAGACGGAATTACGTGTAGGGTTCCACGCATGCACCACACCTTCGCAAGGCTCTTGTCCTCGTATAGCGCCCTGTTCAGCAGCTTGTCCTCGAAGTCCTCAACACGGCTCCACAAAGAGAGATAGGGAGTTGTAGGTGCCTGAGCGTGCAGTCCGCAAACGTCGTCAACAACCTTCACAACACTGCGTTTGTTAGCCCTCGGAAAGAGATGATGCTTTATCAAGTATAGGCGAGTCACGGTCTCTCTTGATATCTTCTCAGAACTCAACGTGAATCACTGGTTTTTCTTCATAGTGAACTTCCATTGGCACCAGACGCCTTTTGGGCGCTCATCGGGTGGCGCAACCTGACACGTGACCTCTATGTTGGGATTGAACTCTTGGGCGAAGCTCTTCAGGTAGCTGAATCGCACCTTCTTGCACGGAAAAACGCCCAAAGACTTGCTGATCCTTGTTTCCTGTGTTCTGCACTTGACGACTCTGTAAACTGCCTTAGACTCTGAAACCTCTGTTTGTTTCTCCTCTTGATAAAGTGACCAACTGGTGTTCCTCAGAGCATGCATGAAAGACGGGATATCGTTTTTCTTTATTCCCAGTAGATTCTTGAGTTCTCGAGCCTCCAGTTTGCCCAGAATCTTCCAGCAGTCTGTGTCGATTTGAGTTGCCGACTCCGTGCCGAATTTCTCTTCGATGCCCAAGAAGTACAGGCCGTCGACACGCCAAATGTTCCTAATGTGCATGTGGAATAGGCTGAGCAACTTTTCCTTAGGCATCTCATTCAACATTTCGTAGTCTTCTTCTGTCAAGCCACTCATGGGAGTCCACGCCGCAAATTCATACGGAATGCTTTATCCTCCATAAAACGTTTCTTGCTAGCCACAAACCGAAGAGAACCGTTGAGGTTTTGCTTCAGAGAAAGCGGAAAGACTCCTAAATCCTGACACAGCAATAACTGGACTAGCGGAGTTGCCACAGGCATTGAACAGCCTAGAAAAAGAAGCGTCAGTGCAGAGTTAGGGTTGTTTTTTCATCCATCTTGCGGCTTCGCTCAGTAGCGGGCTCGGAGACACGTCTATGATTGGTACGTCGAAGGTGCCCACGCGTACGGTCTGTTTGTATTCGGGCATAATCGCGTAGACCACGTCTGACCAGTAGACCTTGCCCTTCACATACTCGTCCAGGAGAAGGTCTGTTGAAGGCGCTATCGGCGAGTATGAGAACACGACGCCCTCAGCCCACTTCAGGACCACGGATTCGCCCGTGCTTATGATGATGGCCACAACTTTGGCCAACGCCTCAACAGAGGGATAATGGGTGCATTCTAGAACAATCAACTGCTTCGGTGGTTGACAAACAATGTCGAACATGCGGGATCACACCTTTGCCTCATCAGCCTCCCTATTATTCTCGGACTGCTTTTTAACTCTTCCACAAAAGCTTGAGAATGTGACTGAAAATGGAAAAGATTGACTTTGACCGTGCTGTTTAGACGAGGCATTGCTTGAGGTAGTCGTCCAAAGTCTTCGCTGACACAACTTCTATCTTGTAGTCCTTGGTATCCAACGAATAGTCAAAGTTCTTCTGCGGCACAATCACCTTCTTGAAACCCCACGCCTCCGCAGCCTTGATCTTCTCGTACAAGCCGCCTACAGCCGTAACCATGATGTTGTCTCCAACGCCCAAGTTGATTTCACCGGTGACAGCCACGTCCTGCCTCACGGGACGTCCTTCAATCAGTGAGCAGAGTAATATGGTCATTGTCACGCCCGCGGATGGGCCGTCTACACCGTAGGCTTGTGAGAAGTCGATGTGGGTGAGGAAGTCCTGTGCAATGTCTACACCATACTTGTGCAGTATGACGCTGCGCACCTTGGCTATGCTGTCGGAGATGAATACGTCATGTTTGCCCTTGGCTACGCCGGTGACCTTGTAGTATCCTTGGAGCGGGTAGTCACGGTTGATCTCAGCGCGCTTAACCATCTGCGCTTTAACGGTGAGCACGTTGCCCGTCATCTCGCCACTGTACGGGTCGGTTACCACAGCTAATCCGTAGATTTGTCCAAGTTTGGTGCCGTTGGGTTCGATTTCAAGAAGCTTGCCCCTCTCGTTGAGCTGGTGCTCCAGAATCTGTCTCTGAATGGTTTTGCAGTGTTTGTCTATGGCTTCTTGGACGTGACGGCGCTCAACCATAGACAGGTCTTCGTTCATGGCTAATGTCCCAGCTGTTTTAACGATTGAGATCAGTGGTCGGAACTTGGTTGACAAAGCGTCTCGTTTGTTACTGCGGCGTCGACCTTCTTCCACCAGTTCTTCGCAGGCTTCTCGACCGAAGGGAAGCAGATGGAAACGATGGGTTTCTTGGGTTATGAACTGCACGTACCTGCGCCTGTTCTCAACGGTGTTGGGCATGTCGTTGTTCATGCGCACGACTTTGCCATAGCCGTAAATGCGGTCCATTAAGGCTGGGTGAATCTGCCCGATTGAGTCGAAGTTTCCGGCGCCCACTAGAAAGCAATTGCATGGGGCGGGTTCGGTTGAAACCGCCATGGCTGCGGTGCCACTGGTCAGCATGTGGCCTCGAGTCGTTATGGGCAACTGGCCTTCTTCTAGTACGGTGAGCAGGGTTACTGCTTCCATTGGGTTTAGGTTCTTGATTTCGTCAATGTATAAGATGCCTAGTGATGCTCTGTGGACGTCTCCGGCCGTGACGCGTTGATGCTCTGGAGTGCCCATTCCTCCTGTTTGGAACGGATCCCATGCTATGTCGCCGAAAAGCTGAGAAGACATGTGACCTGTAGCGTCAACGAATGGCGCGTGTTTCGAGCTGTTGTCCACGAGCAATTTTGGAACGCCTGACTGTTGGGCTCCGCCTATGCCGCCTAGGTTCAGGGCGCCTCCACCCATTTTGCCAAACCACCATATGAAAATGCCAAAGAAGAGTAAGGAGCCAGCTGGAACAAAAATTAGCACAAGCGATGGAAATGACTTGGCGAAATATTCCAGAAAATTGTATGAGAATGTTTCCTGGAGGGTCAGGTCCTCAGCTATTATTGGGTTTAGTGACCATGTCTGGAACAGCTGGTAAAGCCCGTACATGCCAACCAAGAGCAGGGTAATTCCCAGGCCTACGAGGAATGTCTGAATCACCCGCAAACCCGCGGAAAGAAGTAACTTTCTTTTTTCCTGTCGGAGCCTCTCCTTCTTGATCACGTCCTTTGCTTTTCCGGCTTCCTGCATTGAAATCTTGGGTTCGCTTGGGACAACCTTGTTCTTCCAGCAGAGCACATCGAACAGTCTGATTTTATTCTCCGTGTAGATCTCGGTCAATTTCTCCGATAGTGCTCTGCCAATCAGTGATTTGCCTGTGCCCGGGTCGCCGAGCAGGAGCAGGTATGGTCCTGGGCTTAGTTTGGTCTTGACGGCTGGTTTGGGCGTTTCGGGGTCTTTCCACTCGTCGTACCATTTTTGTTCTTCAAGCATTTTGAGTTTATGGGCCCATTCGTCGAGGCAGAGAAAACATTCCTGCAATGCGCGGTCTTGTCCGATTACCCAAGAGATCAGGTTATCGTCTATTGGGAATTGTCTGGTACTCTCGAAGTTTGCCCAGTCCCACTTCACCTTAGCCTTTTTTCCATTAATTGTCCGCTCAAGGATTTCGGTTTCTTCTCCGAAGTAGGTTGAGTCGTCGGTCTTCGAGGTTTCCATGTAGAATCTATTTTGAATCTTTGTTTTGCGAAATTAAAGTCGTTATTTCAACATTTGTAATATGCTTGCATTGGATAGAAGACAGATGCTAGGCGATTCGAAGGGCTTATTAGTTGTCAAGGTTAGACTTCTGTTCAAATGAACTAAGGGGGTTTGCATCGCTTTGAAATACGAAATAAAGTATAAACCGTCATACTCTATGCTCGTCGTGCAGCTTGGCCCAGGGGAATCGATTACCGCTGAGTCTGGTGCCATGACGTACATGAATCCGAATGTTGACGTAAAGACTCGGATGAGGGAGAAAAGCTTGCTGGGCACAATTGGGTTGAAGCTGATTGGCAGGCAATCTTTCTGGGTCAACGACTATATGGCCTCGTCAGGGGAGGGAGAAGCCGCATTTGTGTCCGCGCCCGTCGGAGACATCGAAGTTCTTGAGGTCACACCTAATCAAGGATACATCATTCAGAAGACAGCCTACATCGCGTCCACGCAAGACGTGAACCTGGACGTGCAGTGGCAAGGCTTCACCAAAGGCCTGTTTGGGCAGGGCTTGTTCATGATCAAGGTCACGGGAAGAGGCAGCCTTTTCATCAACACGTTCGGCGCCATCGACAAGCACACGCTGAAGCCTGGAGAAACGATGATTGTGGACAACTTCCACCTGGTCGCTTTCAGTGACGCCTGTCAGTACAAGGTGATAAAGTTCGGAGGGCTTAAAGAAACGCTTCTAGGCGGGGAAGGCTTAGTCACGCAGATAACTGGACCCGGCGACGTGTACATTCAGACCAAGAATCTGAGAGAGTTCGTTGACTGGCTATGGACACTGATAGAGCCAAGAGTGCAGGCAAGAGCCCGCTAAAATGAAAATGGGAAAAAACACATAAAATTTTGATTTATAGTAGCATTCCAGACGATGCGGAGGCAGCCTATGGCAAAGTCGAAAATGCTTTTTTGTCTGGTGCTAGCTCTAATGTCTGCTTTGACCTATGTTTTTTTGATATTAGGGGTTATGAGCGTAGGGGACATGACACCTGCCGAAGGCGTTCCGGCCTTTTTCTATATTGTTCCTGCTGGCTATGCGATCGGCGGTCTCCTGATTCTCCTGAAAAAGCGCTGGCTGTGGATGATCGGAGCTGTTTTAAATCTTATTCCCATCGTCGTGTTCTATGCCGCGTATGCCGGGAGAACCGACATAATGCTTAGCGCACCCGGCCTCATTACCAAAATTGCGCAGGTTCTGCTAGAAATCAGCCTTATCTACCTAGTTGTAACGCACAAACGCAATGAAACCAAGGATACATGAAATATTTTCCGTGCAAGCCACAGCGGAGTCCAAGATGATTATTGTTATATAGTTGAACCTCTCTTTTCTCTGCAATCTAGGGGAGCTGAGGTTAACTCGGCTGAGAGGACGACTAAACGCGTCGTCGACCCTTAGAACCTGAACCAGATAATGCTGGCGGAGGGAAAAAAGAAATGAGTGAACCTGTGCTTGTAAAGCGTTCTACTGCAAAGCTGGCTCTAATGGCTGTAATGTCCGCGTTGATCGCCGTTACAACCACACTGGCGATACCCGTGCCACCACCACTTTCTACCATAACTTTGGCTCCTATAGTGATATTTGTGACAGGCATCTTGATGGGTCAATGGCTTGGACTGATGTCGGCGGCTATAGGCTCAGGTATCGGATTCATAGCAGGATCGAGCATAGGAACCATACTTGTACCACCTGGCTATCTTTACGTGTTTCTTTTGGGTATCATTATCGCGAGGGGTCCCATGGGCTTAACCGTGGGTTTTCTCAGAAAGGTTAACGAAGTTGGTGCAATGATTTCGGGCGTTCTGGTTGAAACTGTGATCTTTTTCGTCGCGGATTGGTACCTGTTTGGTTTCAGTATATCCATTATTACGTTGGGAACCCTTGTCGATCTGGTTTATGTCCCAGTAACCTACGGTGTTCTGAAGGCTCTCCGAAAAGCTCTGAACACTACCTACGTAGTTTAGGCGGTCATAAATGCAAAAGGACGCATGGTACCTTCAAGAGGAGATTGTCAAGACCTACGAATCTTGGTATGAGGGCAAGTACAAGAGAGCCGATGTGCTGGAAAAATCCCTTTTAAAGGAGCTTCTGACCTCACTGCCCCCTGCAGAGAGTCTGCTCGAAGTTGGTTGTGGGACCGCGCATTTCACCAGATGGTTTGAATCGCTGGATTTGAAGTGTTCTGGCCTTGATCTGTCGCGTTTGATGCTCAGAGAAGCGAAGAAACTTTGGGTGAGCAGATCTCTAGTGCAGGGCGAGTCCGCTCACCTGCCTTTCAAAGATGACTCCTTCGACGTTGTAGCATTCATAGCTTGCATGGAGTACATGCGTGATCCTGGCAAAGTCTTGATTGAAGCCTCAAGAGTCGCACGCAAGGGGTTAATCATAGGTCTGATGAACAAGTGGAGTCTGCCAACTGTGAGGAGAATGATACAGGTGAAAATGGGTAGAAATCCCTACTACAAAAACGCCAAGTTCTATTCAATACTCGGCATGAAACGGGTCTTGAAAGAATCTCTAAAGGACAGATATGTTATGGCTCATTGGAACACGACTCTGTTTCCCAGAGTTTTCCGGAGCGCAAAATCTTCCTCAATACCTTTTGGCGCATTTCTTGGAGTCGCCGTGTGGTTAAGGTGAATTCCATGATTGATATGTCCAAGGTCGGCAAATTCCCCATAGACCTGATGGAAAAGACAGTGTACCCAAGGCTAGGAGCCAAAAGACGCGAAATACTCGTTAGTCCAGGACACGGCCTCGACAATGCGGTCGTTAAATTGGGTCACAACCAAGTTCTTGTCTTGACATCGGATCCGTTTTCGGTTATTCCTGTTCTTGGCTTGCGAGATTCTGCTTGGCTCTCTGTACATCTGTTGGCCTCAGATTTGAGTACTTGTGGTTTTCCACCTCGATTTGTTATGGTGAACTTCTGTCTTCCACCGCGAATGAAGGATGAAGAATTCGAGGAGTATTGGGATGCTTTTCACGAGGAGTGCAAGCGACTTGGAGTTGCTGTTCTGGGTGGACACACTGGCAGGTACGTGGGATGCGATTACACGATAGTTGGCGGAGGAGTAATGATGACACTGGCCGATGAGAACCGTTACCTAGCCAGTAACATGAGCAGGCCTAGTGACCTGATAATTATGACAAAGGGAGTCGCGATAGCCGCTACTGGAATCCTCTCCCGAGCCTTTCCGGAAACCATTGAGAAAGCCCACGGTTCAGCATTTCTCAAGAAAGCTCAGGCGCATTTCCGCATGTTCAGTGTTGTTGATGACGCTTTGATTGCAGCTTCAGTTGGGTTGAGAAAGGAGGGCGTCACGGCGATGCACGATGTTACCGAGGGTGGTCTTCTCGGAGCCTTGTACGAACTGTCGGAAGCCTCTGGTGTGGGCTTGGACATCGATCTCTCAAAGGTCATCGTCACTCAGGAAGCAAAGCTGATTTGCAGGCTGTTCGACTTGGACCCTTATATTACGTTAAGTGAGGGAACCCTGATAGCGACTGTTAAACCGGAAAAAGCGGAAGAGGTTGTGAAAGCTCTCACTTCTAGGGGTGTTAGAGCCAGCTTGATAGGAAGGGTGATGAACAGGCGGCATGGACGATGGGTTGTGAAGGGCAAGAGGCGAAAACCGCTTAAAAAGCCAACTGTTGATCCTTATTGGAAGGCTTACTGGCGAGCCGAACAAGGAGGGTGGAGATGACTTCGTTGGAAAGGTTGCAGGGACTGTATCTAGTTGTCGATCCGACCATCCCTCGCGTCAAGCTGGTCAGCATAGTCGAGAAGGCTTTGAAAGGAGGAGTCGACATCGTGCAGTTGTGGGTTCCCAGCGAGGGCAGGGCTGAGGCTGTTAAAGCCGCCAAGGCTTTGCTCGATTTAGCTAGGCGTTACAAAGTGCCTTTTATCATCAACAATGACGTGAAGTTGGCCAAAGAGGTTGGTGCCGACGGAGTTCATATGGATGGATACGATGTGACTCCGGCTCAGGTGAAGGCGGAGATTGGTCAGCGAAGCATCGTGGGCTACACTTTGGGCAACGACTTAAGCAGGTTGCAGTGGGCTGAGAAGGTGGGAGCTGACTACGTGTCATTCTGCGCCATGTTTCCGACAACCTCTGTCACTGAATGCGAAATCGTTCCCATCGAGTCCATAAAACTGGCCAAGTCAATGTCTAGACTGCCTGTGTTCGCATCGGGAGGCATAAACCTGAACAACGCTCATCTTACCCTTGAGGCAGGAGCTGACGGAATCGCTGTGATATCGGCAATACTTAAGGCACATGATCCTGGGCAAGTAGCGAAGTCCTTCAAAGAAATCATTAAGAAATACAGGCAGTGAGCCCGCGGCCTAAATCTGCTTGTTGCTTCTGAAACTTTAAAATATCACGTTTGCGAATGAACAGCCGAAGGTGGGTTATCTTGGCAAGCGAGTTGAAAAAATTCACTTTGGAAGAACTGAAGCAGTATGATGGCAAAGAAGGTAGACCGGCCTACATTGCTTATAAGGGAAAGGTTTACGACGTCACGGACAGTTATCTCTGGCTGGAAGGCGATCATCAGGGTCAGCACGTGGCTGGGAAAGACCTGTCAGAGGAAATTTCATTTGCGCCTCATGGAGAAGAAACGCTGGAAAGAGTGAAACAAGTAGGCGTGTTGGTTTCTAGTTCCTGATTTCTTGCGCATGCCAGAAGTCTCGTGTCAACTCGCTTCTAGAAGCGGTTTTCCTGAGACCACAACAATAAATATTCTATGTTGACTCCTTAATCTTGATGAACGTTGAATGCAAGAGTTAGCTGTGCCACGCTGGTTCTAACAATATTGCTTGCGGTTTGTTTCAGTTTGCCGTTTTCTGTGTTCTTGAGCCGCGCGGAGTCTCGTCAGAACTTAACATCTCAGGAAACGCAGGTTGCAGCACTGGTGAACGGAACACGGGTGTACAACTTTGACCTGGAACTAGAGAAAATCGCGCTGAATCATAGCGTTTCCAACTATTCGTTCAGGTCAGGCGGATCGGCAGGCGCAACCACAACAGCTTTTTGGTTGAGAGACAAGCTTCAGGGCTTCGGGTTGGAAGCAGGGTTGGAGCCTTTTGAATTTACGACTTGGGACTTGCTGAGCAAGCCTTCGATGGTAATTGATGTTGACAGAAACCCGAACACGATTTCAGATCAGATTCCAATTCCTTCGTTTCAGAGTGAACATCTGAGCTGGTCCACGCCTCAAAACGGAGTCTTTGCCGACTTGGTGGTTCTGCCACTGCCTGTAGCCGCCCAACGCAGTGAAGTTGGAGCAAACTCAATCGACATGTCTGCTTGGAACGCCGTGAACACCACGGGAAAAATCGTGCTAATAGGCAAAGAGGTTCGCTGGGCCACTAGCTGGGCAAACACATTCTTGAATAAACTGGAGTCTCAGCCCCCCGCAGCAGTCGTTTTCACATGGTGGTACGACTGGATGTCGTTTAGTCCGGCTTCGTACGGCTCGATCAGCGGACACACTTATTGGAGTTTGAAGATTCCTGTGGGTTCTGTAGACTATCAAGATGGACAACAGATCAGGAATCAGGCAAACACCCTGAATCCGTCAGCACACGTCAAAATCGATTCGGTCATCGGCAGCGGAATCCATTACAACGTGGTCGGAAAAATCCTTGGCGCCAAGAATCCAGACAAGCTAGTAATCGTTTCAGGCCATTATGACACTGTTGTGACCTCGGGTTTTGGCGACAACGGCGCTGGCACAGCAGGAGTTTTGGAGCTTGCCAGAATTTTCTCCGAGGCAAATGAAAGCGGATCGTACAAGCCTGACTATACACTTGTTTTTGTGGCCTTTGCCAGCGAAGAGTTTTGGCTAGTCGGCTCAGTCAACTACGTGAAGCAGCACAAGAGTGAAATGGCAAACATCACCGCGGTCATAAACCTTGACTGCATCGGCAGCGACGATCTCGCGGTAACAGAAACAGACTCCGCTGGTTCATTTGACCTTGACGCAACGATATTGCAGTCGGCTCAGGATCTAGGCGTCAGCGCCACGATAGAGTCGCCGGGCGGCTCAGATCAGGAAACCTTTCGAGACCCTTACACGATCGGTGGCTCCTACGCTCAGAATTGGGGTGTTGGAGCAGGAATTTCTGACGCCAAACGAGTCAAGTCAAGCGCAATGGTGATTTCGTATCCGCTTTTTCCAACCGACATCTGGTCTAGGGGCAAATCAGGTTGGATTCACACGTCCTTCGACAATTCCTCCTCAACTCAAACGTTGAACTGGGTTGAACCGGCTAGACTTGAAGAGCAGGTGAAAGTAGTTACCCTTTCGGTTATGCGGATTTCGCCTTCATCTCCAGAGTCATTTGGCACTTCACCGCTTTCATGGTTGATATTGGGCATAGGAGTCACCGCGGCTGGAGTGTTCGTTGCAGTGACGATTGTCTATGTTGTAAAGCGGAGGAAACCCAGTCGAAAAGATACTGTAGAAGAGCCGAGTCGAGTTGGGCAGGTTTAGGGTGTTCGTTTGCCTCCGCAGTGGGGGCATTTTTCGTATTTCTCGTCGTAGAGGTTGTTGCAGTATGGGCAGCGGATCTTCACGATTTCCCTGATGATTTCGCGTTCTTTCACTACAGGTGCAGGTTCTGTGGAGATTGATTGTTCAGGCTTGTGCAGGGTTCTGTAGAAGTTGACTATCGCTGAGAGAATGACCATGATCAAGATTATTACGAAGACTACCATGAACATCGAGGAAAACGTGTCGAATGCCATCAACAGTTCGGACCCTATAAGAATGAGTAATCGGCTTTGGTTTCTAAGGTTTACGGAAGGCAATGCGGAATGGTTCTAGTCTTTGTTCTTGTTTCTGTAAACGATGGTTCCGCATTCCTTGCAGTAGTCGAAGTTGGCATCGGAGTTTTCGGATTTGTCTATGGGACGCTTGCATTGATTGTTTGGGCACTTCATCTCTGCTTTCACACTCTTCTGAAGAGGGTGTATTCAAGCGGCTCGCGTTCGAAGCATGGGCAGGCTTTGCAGAGTGGGCGATCTATCAGTTCTTTCAAGGCGCAGCAGTAGGTCTTTTTTGCAAAGGGAATGGCTTGCTTACAATTGTTGGAGAAAACCGTGGGGGATCTGGGTGGTTTGCGCGTTCGTCTCGGCTTCCAGATGCCTTCAAGCTGTTGTTTTCTGTATTCTTCTAGTCTTTGTAGATACTTTTTTGGAAAAGTTATTTCGAGGCTGCTTTCAGAGGTTTCCTGCATAAGCATCATCAGCGATAGAGTCATTTG
>Ga0315310_10001163_pt1 | contig 16563 bp, 14 predicted proteins | sample TDP5_MG_FD_203630 | JGI IMG/M metagenome (GOLD analysis project Ga0315310, IMG submission 203630) | Freshwater sediment microbial communities from Lake Towuti, South Sulawesi, Indonesia - TDP5 | ecosystem: Environmental > Aquatic > Freshwater > Lake > Sediment | place: Indonesia: South Sulawesi... | reverse complement strand
TTAAATAATGGAATTATCTCCGAATTATTCTTATTTTCAAGGAAAGAAATATTTGCGGGGCACACCTGGGCGCAAACTCCACACCCGATGCATTTCTTTGAATCAAGTAAAACACCCGTTTCATATTTCTTCACCGGTCGGAATTGACTCTCAAGCCAAACCCTCAAAAATTTATAAGGAGGGGTCGCAAGAATTGGGCAATTATCCACTTCAACGTTATGTTTCTGCAGTTCATTGAGAAAGTCCAGGCAGGTCTGGGCCCCACATTCCCCACAATTTTGCTCTGGCATTAATTTTAAGATTCTTTCAATATCCACACTCAATCTAAAAAATCGTCCATACCAATTTCTATCAATAAAAATGGGCAATTCACTGACATGGATAGGACCGGGAAAGATTTTCCAACCAATGATTTTCTCAAAAGGAATTTTCAAATAGATTCCAAATCGCGGGATAATGATATAACGATGATTTACTAATTCCTCGAGATGGGAATTTTCTATCGTTTGCTTTATAGAATAAATGGGAAACTGTGCTGTAAGAATAGTTTCTCCCATAGAAACTCCTTGTGTATCTACTGCCAGAAGGTAACATGAAATCTCTGCTCGTTCCAGTAATGAATTTAAAATGCTTTGCTCATATAGCACATTCGAAGTTAAGATAACAGGCGCATTCTGATCCGGATTCCCCACTGTTATAACGCCGATTATCGCAGATTTATTCATTTTTTTTTCTTTAATATAACGTCGCGCCAAGGGATAGAGAAAGTCCTCATAATTAATTAAAAGAAATAACAATTCATGCTCATGCGGCGTTAGATGAGGACAAATTTTTGTAGAATCACTTATAAGTTCTCTAGCAAACGCGAAACAATCTTCCATCCCACAATCGCCACAATCCGAGCAGGGTAGATACCGCAATACCTTCTGGATTTTTATTTCAAGATAAGGATCAATGAATTCTTCCATATTATAGCTTCTCTAAATTAAAAATTACCTTTTCTTTCTTTCTTTCGCTTGATCTTTTTTAACTTCGCGTGACATCGCAATATATTCCTGCCGAAAGCCCATCTTTTCAAAAAGTGGAACTACATTCTGGACTTCGACATTCACATTAATTTGAATTTTATCGACTGCCATTGCTGTTAGTATTTTAATTGCTTCATTCATTAGCTCAATGGATACACCTTGATTACGATACTCCTCATCGACAATAATATTCTTAATATTTCCAATTATAACTCCGATTTCATTCCATTTGACATCGATGAAACACATTCCCGCTACCACCCCATCCAATTCTGCAATTAACGTCCTTTGCTGTGGTGAAAACATTCTTTGACGCAATGTCATATCCCATGATTTCTCATCAAACTGGGTTTTATATAATTTCACTAGCTGTTTCATTAAATTTACAGTTGCTTCGAAATCATCTTTTTGATAATCACGAACTGTTATCATAACTCATCACGCATTTAAAGTTTGAATAATTTCCTTTAATACAAATAATCTATTATATTATGTATTTTTCAAATTTCGTAAAATTTAATCCTTACTTAATATAGGAATTGCTTTCCTTTCCTTTAATGATTAGTCTAAAAATTGCTTATATGCTTAATTCACATGTTTGTGAAAATTCTTGTACAAACGGTAGCATTCAAAGGAAAAAAAGGGATTATATAAAAAATTGTTGAATAAAATGAGTATAAATAAAAAAAAATTTAATTTCCTTGAACTTCTGCCATAATTTCCCTTAAATCCCATTCAGGCTTCATATCAAGTGCATCATAATTACAAATTCTTAAACATTCTTTGCAAGCAATGCATTTGGAAAGATTTAATTTAATGGTGCCGATGCCAAGAAGCCCTTCTGGAACAGCCACCGGTTTTTCTGGCTCTTTTCGTTTCAATTTGTTGATAAATTCTGTTAAAAGGACTCGATTTTTAGCGTTGGTGTCTTTGGGAAGGTTTTGTAACGAATTTAAATCGAATGAATTTTTCAGCACTATTGCTTCGTCTTCACACATTCTCGTGCAACTGCCGCATGCGATACATTTTGTGGCATCATGCACCACTGTCCCGAATCCTTTTAATTCTTTGGGTACTACGATATTTTCAGGCGTTTTAACTGCTAACTTTCGTATTAAATCAAGTAAATATCGGCGTTTTGTTTTTTCAATCCACGTTATGGACATCTTTCATCTTCTCCTTACTTTGTGGGATTTGGTCCGACTTCTTGGATTAATTCATTTAATTTTTGGATTGACTTTACATATTTATCTGGCTCAGAGGAGACCATTTGCGTATTCATTAAACGTGAACTCTCGAAACCAATTTCATCAAGGATATTTTTAGTGAATTGCACCATGAGATTGGCGTTATGACTTCCAAAAAGATAATGGCAGGATTGCTCCGGGCATTGAACTACAAGAACAGCATCTGCGCCTTCTACAAAGGCCTTCAAGACATCTATGACTCCAATTCGCCCTGCACAGGGAATATCAACACCAAAAACATTCACTGGATACTCAAAACCAGAAAGTCCAGCAATATCAATACCACACGAGCCACACTCTTCACAAATCAAAGCTATTATTACTGGCTCCTCCCATCCTTCCTCTTTCACGGATTTTATGATTGTTTCAATCTTGATAAAAAGAACACCCCTTTGATAATTCTTTAGTTGGGTTGCCCCGGTCGGGCAAACTGCAGAGCAGGTCCCGCACCCCTTGCATTTTGTTGGATCCACCGAAGCGATTTGCACAATTTCCTCGTCCGTTTTTTTCTTCACAATCATAGAAATTGCATTGAACTGACAGGTGATTAAGCAAGTCTGGCAGCCATTGCATAAAGTCTCGTCGATGGTGGGGATGAGCAGATCCCGTGTTAAAGTCCCTTCCTTTAAGAATTTTAAGGCTTTGATCGCCGCAGAGGCAGCGTGTGACATCGATTCTTCAATACTCATGGGCGTGAAAGCAGAGCCCGCGATGAAAACCCCGCGTTGCGTGGTTTGGGTAGTATTCGTTTTTGAATACAGGTCTGCGATGAAGTGAGAAGGTTTGGTTTTCAACCCAGCTAAGGTTGCTATTTTATCGTTCCCCTTAGGAGGTACTAAGGCTGAACTCAGAACAATGAGATCAGGTGATAATTCATACAATTGACTGGTTAGGGTATTTTCTACAGAGACAAGAAATTCGTTGTTAGGGCCTATTTCGATTGACTGGGGTTTTCCACGAATGAAAGTAACGCCCTGCTCTCGGGCTTGTCGATAAATATTTTCATATTTATAGGGTGCCCGAATATCCATATAGCTGATGGCTGTTTCGATTCCCTTCTCCACCAATTCCATGGCATGATGAATTGAATAAGTACAGCAAATTTTAGAGCAATAGAAATTATGTTCATCCCGGGAGTTGGCGCAATTTACCATGAGAACCTGTTTCGGTTCCTGTTGCGTGGAGGGCACGAGGACCTGATTATCACGGAGCATTCGCGCTAAATCTGTCTGAAGAATAACATCTTGGCTTTTCCCATATCCTAACTCTAATCCTAATGGTTTTGATTCTTCAAAGCCTGTCGCCACTATGATTGCTCCGACCTTTAAAACTTCCGTTGAGGCGCCTGGACTTTCCACCGTGACTTCATAAGCCCCAGGATTGCCCCTAATATCCTTTATCTCTGCACTCATTTTGATATTTATATTAGAATTTTCCTTCAATTGACTTATTTTGGATTCCAATACTTCCTGGATTATAAGATCACCCGGAAAAACCTTGCCCATATTCAATATATTGCCGCCCAGTTTTTCGTTCCGTTCTACAAGGGTTACCTTAATATCTGGCGTAAAACTGAGCGCGGCTTCGATACCTGCGATACCGCCTCCAATGATTACCACCCCTTGCTCCACTTTATAATTTTCCTGTTCTATTTTATCCTTCACTTCCAAGGCGGCTATAGCTGTTTTTAGTAGGATAATGGCTTTTTTCGTCGCTTTCTTTGGGTCTGATTTGTTCGGCCACGCAATATGCTCTCGGAGGATGACAAATTCAAATTCCTTAATTGTTTTAAGCTCTTGCCGTAATTTGAATTCGATAAGTTTCGGGGTGCAAGCCCCAACAACTAATTTATCGATCTCACTGGATTCTACAAAATTCTTCAGATCCTGAATGCCTTCATCTAAGCATAAATTGCTAATTTTCTTGATAGGGATTTTTAAGCCTTCAATAGCACTTGAAACGGCATTATAATCGATGATCTTGCTTAATTTTTCACCACAATCACAAATCACGACACCAATTACCATGTCCATTTTCGCCTCATTTTAGTGATTGATTAATTTTAACTGCTGCGGCATTCGCTTGCACAATCGAATCAGGAATGTCTTTTGGTCCCTCTGCCGTGCCCGCAATATAAATTCCCGATAATTCTGTCTCGGTCTGGCTGAATTTAGCGATATCTCCCATAAAGAATCCATTTTCATCGGTTTTTAATGTTAAAAACTCTGCAATTTTCTCAGACCCTTCTGCAGGGATCAAGGCTGCAGTTAGAACGACGAGATCGTCTTCAAGCTCAATGTATTGGGAGGTGATCGTGTTCTCCACGTTCATAATCAACTTCTTAGTTTCGGGATCTTCTTCAATCCCTGCGATCCGCCCCCGAACGAAAGTGACGCCCTCTTCTCGGGCTCGAATGTAGTAATTCTCATATTCTCCGAAGGATCGGATGTCCATATAGCAAATTCGCACATCAACTCCCCGCTCACGCATCATCAACGCATGTTTCAGGCTGTAAGTGCAGCAAATCCGGGAGCAATATTCCTTTACCCGGGAGTCCCGCGAACCAATGCAGAGCGCGATCGTCACACTTTTAGCGGGCTCTCCGCTCGAGGGCATTATAGGTATGCCCTTTGAGGGTCCGGTGGGATCTAGCATCCGGGCTAGTTGAATCTGTGTAATCACGTTTTTGTAAGTTCCATAGCCGTATTCTTTCAAATTCGTGGGATCCATCTCTTCAAATCCGGTTGCGACTACAATGGCTTTGGCTTTAATGCTGAGATCCTGTTCATCCGCATTTAGGTCGATAGCGTTTGTTGGACAGGCTGCCTTGCATTCTTCGGTGCAATCGTGGCACTCTGCCCGATTAATTGCTGCCCAATGAGGTACAGCCATCGGAAAGGGAAGATAAATCGCCTTTCGGGTATTCCACCCAAAATTAAATTCATTGGGCACTTCAATGGGGCATGCCTCAATACAAGCAAGACACCCGATACAACTCGCATTCACATACCGCGGCTTTTGCTTCACTTCAAGCGTGAAATCCCCGGCACTCCCCTTGATTTCCGTGATATTTGCCAACGGAAGAACTTCAATGTTGGGATTGAGTTCTAAATTTGATCGATACAGGCATTTGCGGAAGCCCCGACTATGGAACATGGAATTGCATACGCTAAAACAGAGTGCGCAATCATCAGTAGGGAAAAATTTCCCTAACTGCGCAGCTTTTCCACCAATAGATGGCTTTCGTTCAATAATAACGACTTTTCTTCCTAAATCGGCAAGCTCAATCGCAGCATGCGTACCTGCAATGCCGCCTCCAATAATCGCCACATCTTTTTCCATAACTATCGCCTGGTTTATTCAGCTTCAATTGGTTTCTCTCTTTTCATATAGACCGGGCTGGGTCCCAGTTCCCTGACTTTTTCTGTGAAATTCTTCACCACTCTGACGAATTCATCTGCCATTGCCGCGGAAATGAAATGCTGACCACTCAGACGCTCTGGCTCAAAGCCAATTGACTTCAGGATTTCCCTTGCCATATCCACTCTGCGAACGGATTTGTAATTCCCGCTTGCATAATGGCACTGATCTAAGATGCACCCGGATATGATTACACCATCCGCACCTAATTCAAAGGCGTGAAGAATGTAGGTAATATCCATTTTTCCAGTACAGGGTAATCGAATTAACCGCACCGTGGGCGGATATTGCAGTCGGCTCGTACCCGCTAAATCGGCGGCGCCATAAGTGCACCAATTGCAAACGAAGGTGACAATGAAGGGATCCCACTCACCTTTTTCCCATGCCGCTTTTTGCCGCTCCGGGACACCTTCCAACAGGGACTCAATCTGATGATAAATATAAGTATCTTTATAATGCCGTAACTCGATTGCACCAACTGGGCATTCACCGCAGCACGTCCCACATCCCTTACACAACGCTGATTCAACCTGAACCTTGCCGCTGTGCTCGTTAAGCGAAAGAGCGCTATAAGGACATGTATTAACACATTCCCCACAGCCCCGGCATAAGTCCAGATTAACTTGGGGAATAACCAATGGAAATATTAATTTATTCTTAGAAATCAAATCTCCAGCCTTTGCTGCGGCCCCGCATGCTTGGGCAACGGAATCAGGTATGTCTTTCGGTCCTTGGCAACAGCCGCCAAGGAAAACACCTTCTGTATTCGTTTCCACAGGCCGTAATTTCGGATGTGCCTCTAAAAAGAACCCATCGGGACTCCGCGAGATATTAAATATTTTTTGGACCTTTTCCACATCATCACGGGGATGAATTCCTGTTGCGAGGACCACTAAATCAAATTCCAATTCCATAACCCGATCTAGGAACGTGTCCTCCGACCGCAGAATGAGATTATGTGTTTCAGGATCTTCCAGAATTTCAGAAATGCGCCCTCGAACAAATTTGATTCCTAATTCTTGAGCACGATGGTAAAACTCCTCATATCCCTTCCCAAAAGCCCTGATATCCATGTAATAAATGGTAATTTCTGTTTCAGGATGATGATCTTTAATTAATCGCGCTAATTTCACGGCATACATGCAGCAAACCCGGGAGCAATAGTTGTGTTTTCCCTCCCGGAAATCACGAGAGCCCACACACTGAATGAAAGCGACTCGATGGGGGTGTTTTCCATCCGAGGGACGAATTATTTCTCCTTGTGTCGGCCCTGTCGGACTGATTATCCGCTCCATTTCAAGCCCTGCAAGAATATTCGGATAAAGCCCATACTTGTATTGCTCTAACCCATATTCAGGCTCATTTACTCGCATTTGATCGTAGCCTGTGGCCACAACAATAGCGCCCACTTCTAAATTGACGAGTTCATCCTTCTGCGAAAAATCAATCGCCTTTAGCTCACAGATCCTTTCACACAAATGGCATTGAATACATTTTGTCATGTCAATCGTGTAGGTATTTGGAACAGCTTGAGCTAAGGGCACGTAAATCGCGCGTCGCGAATCCATGCGCTCATTATACTCGTTTGGAACATAGACTGGACAGATTTCGACACATTTACCACAACCGTTACATTTTTTGGCATCGATGTACCGCGCCTTCTTTCGGACCGTTACGGTGAAATTCCCGACATACCCATGCACTTCTTCCACTTCACTGTAAGATAGGATTTCTACATTCGGATTCCGGGCCACTTCAACCATTTTAGGCGTTAGAATGCACATAGAACAATCTAAAGTAGGAAAAGTCTTATCCAATTGAGCCATATGTCCTCCAATACTCGGTGTACGCTCGACAAGATACGTTTTGAACCCCATATCCGCAATATCCAATGCCGCATAAATGCCAGAAATCCCACCTCCGACTACCAACGCTTTTTGGGTAACAGGAACTTCTCGATATTCAATCGGTTCCAATAAAGCTGCACGACCCACAGATGCACGAACTAGGTCTTTCGCTACTTGAAAGGCTTTTTCAGGATCTCGAATATGGCACCAGGTATCGTGTTCCCGGATATTCGTCTGTTCAAAGCAATACTCATTCAATCCCATATCCTTAACTACATTACGAAAAGTCGGCTCATGTAGTCTGGGACTGCAAGCCGCTACGATAATCCGGTCCAAATTGTATTCCTTTATCTTTTCTTTAATTAATTCCTGACCTGGGCTGGAACACATAAACCTATTATCTTGCGCTACTACGACATTTGGAAGAGTGCTAGCATATTCCGTAACTTTTGCGGGATCAATCACCCCAGCAATATTGGTTCCGCAATGGCAAACAAATACTCCAATCCGAGGACTCTTTTTCTCAATAGCATCTTTAATATTTACTATTTCTGAATCTGCACCCGCCATATTAAATCCTTCAGCCTTTCTTTAAGCATTTTTTTCTTATATATTGCAAATGCCGTCCTTTTCAAATGCACAAAGTCCGACATTTTATTGTAAATTTCTCAATTACGATATTAATTATGATTAAAATATTTTTTCTCTGATAACGAAGTCATAAATTGGAATTTAAGAATAAGGTTAGCACTCCCTTTTTACACTAAATCAATAAATTAGAGGTATTACTCATAAACCAAGGCGAGTTAATTAAAAAACATTTATTAAAAAAAAAATTGGCACTAATTTTCTTTAAGAAAAAAAATGGTAGAATCCTTGCTAACTATCTCTTATCTGGTTGTGACACTGAAGCGGAGCGGCCGACCTCTGGCCAGGAGCCGAAGGATCCTTTCTCAAAAGCCAGAGGTCATAGATCCCAATTTTGGGAAAAAACAGTTTTATAATATTTCTAAAACTGTTTTGAACCCTTCCTACCTGATTTTACCGATTTTTATTTCAAAAAAATTTATAAAAAATAGTCTTTGTTCTATTTTTGAAAAGTATTAATACTTAAAATGGTACCAATACTCATAATATTAAAAGAAATTTCACAAAATGATTAGAATGAAACGAGAATTTAGTGTGATAATAGAAAAAGACGAAGATAACTATTATATTGACAATGTTTTTGAAATACCAGGATGCCGCACTCAAACAAAAACTTTGGATGAATTAAATGAACGAATTAAAGAAGCTATTGAGCTATATTTAGAAGTAAAGAAAGAAGAATTGGATTTCTCAAAAAATTTTTTGGAATACAAAGAGTTGAAATTTCTTTTGATGAAGCTTAAGCCTATTTCAAATTTTTAAAGATAAGTTTAGTTCTATTATTTGAATGATAGAATAAGGAGCATGAGAATTAGTGAATAATGAAAACGATATAGTTCAAAAATTAAAGAAAGTATTAGAAGATCTCGAAGTTATATATTCCAAGATAATGCTTTTTGGGAGTAGAGCAAGAGGAGAATTTAATGAAGATAGTGATTGGGATTTCTTGATTATTCTCAAGAAGCCCATGGATGATAAAGCAAGAAAAGATTTGTGGTATAGGATTTATCAAAAATTTCACCAATATTTCCCTTATATTTCAATTGATCTAATTATAATAGATGCTAAATCTTTTGAAAACGAGAAAAATATTGCAAATACAATTTCAAATGAAGTATATATTGAGGGGATTGAGGTATAAAAAAAGATGTAGTTGAGAGATGGCTTAAAAAAGCAGAGAATGATTTAAAAGCAATAGAATATTTATTACCGATACCAGGAACACCCACAGATGTTTTATGCTTTCATTGTCAGTAGGCAGTTGAGAAATACTTAAAAGCTTATTTAACTTGGATGGATGTCCGAATAAAAAAGACTCATGATATTGCAAATATCCTTAATCTTTGCATCGAAAATGATAAAGATTTTGAGGAATTAGATAGAATAAAAATCTCTCAGCTCACTCTTTACGCAGTTGAGATAAAATACCCTATTGAAAACCCTGAACCTACTATTGAGGATGCAAAAAAACTTTTTAATCTTGCAAAACGGGTAAAAACCTTCATAATCGAAAAGTTAAATGAAGCAGGATTTCCAATATAATTTCAAACTACCCTCTTCTCCTCAAGAAGAAAAAATTGCCAAAAGGTAAAGGAAAGCTAAAGAAAGATTAATCCTTGAAGGTCCCATCCGGGACTTCTTCACCCGCAAGCAACATGTTAATGTAATTAATGCAGTTCTGAGGAATGGATTCTCCTGGCTCAGTTAGAACCTGTTGTTCGGATCCAATTTTGAATTTTATGAAAACGGCTACCCAGCTTTTATTATTCGGGGTTTGAATGATGCGGGCTTCCACCGTTAAAAGGAAGTCGGTATCCCATTCCTCAATTGGTTTCAGGTATGCATATTTCCGATAAATTCGTTTTTTATCTGGGACGATATATAAATTTTCAAATTTGAGTCCCATGGATATTCCCCACAAGGCAATCACACTACCAATTCCTATTAATATAGCGCCCATAGGTAAATTAATACTTAATCCGGAAATGGCCCCAAAAATTACAACTGCGAGTCCCAGTAAAGCCACAAGGGCGCCTTGTGTATATTTCCACTGGTCCGCTGATAATATTCCATATTGACGTACAATTTCTAATTTCATTTTGTTTAAATCTCCTTTTCTGGTATCAAATATTCTAAATTAATCATAGATGGTTCCCGGAGTGGTGTATTCGCCCTTCAAAAAGAGGTTGGCGTGCTCGGCGCAATTTTGGGGAGCATTGGGAAAATTGTGTTGTAAAGGGCGAATAATCTGTCCTGTTTTTAATTTCACATCTAAAAATCCAAGATTATCACTCTTTCCATGCTCCACGCCCCATACGAGGTTATCAATGATATCCAGAACCCTTGATCCACTAGAAGGCGCATAATGACTCGCACCAAATACATCTCTTGTTTTTGCTTCAAACTCGAGAATTTGATCAATCGCCCATTGATAGAGAACCTTATGACACAAAAAGCCAATTTCTCTAATTACCCTTACCCTTCCTTCTGTTTTATCAATTACCAGGGACTTCTTCCATGTATAAAAGATATACCCAGAGATTAAAAAAAGTAGGCTGATAATAATAATAACTATCCCCCCACCAAACGCGGCCTGCACCCAAATACCAAAGCCTATTAAACCACACCCTATAACTAGAAGTATAGAACAAAGTAACTTGGAATAGTTAAAATTTACTTCAACTTGAGCATGATCTGTATCAATAACGGTAAAACGCATTCCTTGGGGTTTCATTTTAGCATTCCCTTTCTTAGTCTTCAAATTTTCTCTATTGATGCCTCTCTCTGGAGGCCGAAAAACATACAATCCTTATACTTTAAAAAGATGATCCCTTGAAATTTACAATCTTTCTGATTTCTTCCCAAAGACAAAGAAAAAAAATAGAATTAATTATAAAATTTGATTTTGGGCTCCCCATAATCAAAGGTAGAGGAATTTATAATCTTGCATTAACGTCGTAAGATATTGACCACGCTTGCCGAGCCTGTTGCCCCGCGACCCAATCCAATATTGTGCTGTAAGCCGATTTCTACATCTGCCACTTGAACTTTACCAGCTGTACCTCGAAGTTGTTCGTAGATCTCCGCAATTTGTGCTACACCCGATGCCCCTATAGGATGTCCTTTTGCAATCAAGCCCCCTGATGGATTCACTGGAAGTGATCCCTGCAATGTTGTGATCCCCTCCTCAATCATCTTATGCCCTTCACCTTTCTCACAAAAGCCCAGATCTTCGTAATCCAACATCTCCGTTATAGTAAAGCAGTCATGAACCTCTGCCACTTGAATATCCTTCGCAGTAATACCCGCCTGCTTGTAGGCTTCGTTTGCGGCGACTACAGTCGCGGGGAACCCGATGAAATCCTCATTATTTCCTGTCATCCAAGAATCAACCCCGCATCCAGCGCCTTGCCACCAAACCGGCGTATCGGTATATTTCTCAGCAATATCGGCAGAAGCGATAATGACACAGCTTGCTCCATCGGTGATAGGGCAGCAATCTAATAGTCCGAGAGGATATGCGACCATGGGCGCCTTCAAGACTGCCTCAACCGTAGTTTCGAATTGATACATAGCATTAGGATAAAGACTGCCATTATGGTGGTTCTTGACAGAAATTAGAGCAAGATCTTCTCTGTTTGAACCGAATTCATGGAAATGCCGCGTTCCTCGTAAGGCAAAAAATGCAGGCATGGTTCTTGCTCTTGCCTTCCAAATGTCTTCGGTGGCTGCTCGACCTATAAGCCCCCCTGGCGTATCACTCATTTTCTCAGCACCACAAACTAGCACAACCTTGTAGATTCCCGCTTTAACCGCATAGCAAGCATTCCGGAAGGCATCACTTCCAGTTGCACAGCCATTCTCATTACGACTGATGGGAATCTTAAAGAGACCAGTAGGCACTGAGAGTGTAACGCCTGAGCGATCCCAAGCAGTGCCGAACCACGCTGCTTCAATTTCTTTCGGGTCAATCCCTTTATCTACACTCTTCAAACAGTTAATATAGGCATCTTCTATCATATTATCTAAGCTTTTTTCAAATAATTCACCGAATTTAATCATTCCAGCTCCAATCACAGCAACTTCTTTATGCATCTGCTATCACTCCCTAAGCGGTTTAAATTTGAAAGAAGGGGTACTTATACCCTCCGAATAATAAATTTCGCGAAAATCCAATTCGACGCGCAAGCCTATTTGCATGTCTTCGGGCTTTGTTTCGGTAGAGATGGCATAGATACGTCCTCCGGGTGGATCCAAATCAATAATCGCTAACGGAAGGGGCGTCTCAAACTGGGGGGGAAGTGTATAGGAGATTATATACGTATGTACAGTCCCCTTACTACTGACCTTCACTTTCTCCCACTGATCCACAGCGCCGCATTTCAAACATATTCTGTGATATTCAGGATAGGCGACAAAGCCACATTCCTTGCATCTCATTCCTTCAAGTTTCAAATTTATGGGTAATTCTCTATATAAAAGAGGGGTCGATATCTGTATCCACTCCTTTTCATTTATTTTATTAACCAGATTGTGAAATTACTTTATTATATCGGAGCATCTTCGTATAATTGACATATTCTTTGTATTTAAGGAATTTCTCTACGGGCGTTGCTCTCTCTTTTTTTTCTAGAATCGGGGGTTTGACGATCCAACTTAACGAATCTGCCCCTCCAGAGCCATAAGATATCATTAAAATTGTTTCATCAGGTTGGGCGTTATCTAATACCTCAGCTAAAGCGACCGGAAGGCAAGCTGCACCAAGATCCCCAAACTTTCCGATGAGAAAACCCGGCGCGGTTAGCCTTTCTTTAATTGCCTCTTTAGCGACTCCTAATCTTTCCAAGGCGCGTTGAAACCATTGGGCATGGGGCTGTTGCAGTATAATATGCTGAAAATCATTTATCGGACGCTCAATCTTGCCAAGAAGGGCTTTCCCTGCTTTTACCACATGATCAATATATCCATAATCCCGAATAAAGCGTCCCTCACCAATCCGGGGAAATCGTTCATTTAAATCCCGCCATCTATCTTTCAACCCTGTCATATAGGATGTCATTGCTTCAAAATCTGCAATAGTTCCCTCGCTTCCCAGAATCAACGCACCAGCCCCGGCGGCAGAAATATATTCCGAAGCTGGCTCTCCTATGCTTGTTCCTACACCTCCGACCAGAATATCTGATCCAATAATTACGCCATACCTAATCCGTTCGAGTTGCAAGGCGTCTAGACACATTTGAATTGCCATCGTAAAACTCCTTGAGGAGCCATGTAGATCCGCGATGGTGACATTCGGATTCATGTCTGCAGCTATCGCGATGTCCTGCGCCAAGGAACCCTCTATCATGCTTGAATTTGAACAGAAATAAACCGCACCAATTTCGTTGACCTGAATATTTGCATGCTGTAGTGCATTTATAACGGCATTCCGCCCCATAGTAAGGGTTGTTTCATCAACTCCAGGGACTGTCTTTTCGCCTGGCAATTTCGCCTCTTTTTTATTCCACGCTTCTGCAATATCTGCGAATTTTATTCTATAATAGGGAAGATATACTCCATAACTTACGATACCTGGCATTGGCTTACCTTCTAGATGATACTTATCTTATCCATATTTTTCTTTATACCACTCCATTGTCTGTTTTAAAGTGGTTTCTAAGGGTAGGGGATTGAAGCCTAATTCACGAACTGCTTTTTTATTTGTAACGGTCAGTTTTATCTTAAAATTTTCAAGAACTTCTGGACTTATTAGTTGTCTCTTTCCTGTTAAAAACCCTTTAACGCGATAGAATTTCTCCAAAATTGAAAGTAAACCCATTCCTAATCTTCTTTTTGGTGGATCTACGCCTCCCAATTCCGCTGCCTTTAGAAAAAATTCTTCGTAGCTTAAATTGTTTTCTTCTGGTCCAGCGATTATATATGATTCATTTTTTCCTTTTTCAAGACATAATATTAACCCATTTGCGACATCTTTTACATGAATAAAATTAATTTTTCCAGGAATTATAGGAATTCCAATCAAAGTTCCAGTTGCCAACTGGCTCAAAGATTCTCCTATATTAGAATGATCATTTTCGCCAAAAACTGCGCCTGGCATTCCTATTGTTATCGGAGCACCGTTTTCTTCTATTAACTTCTCCGCAAAGAGGTGAGCTTCATATTTAGTCTTTTCGTATAGACTAGTAAATGTTCCACAATGATCTTTAATCGATTCTTCGTTGGCAATCCCACATTTTGTGGTATCGCCTAATGTTCCAATTGTTGATGTATAAACTATTTTTGGGATATTATAGTTAAGTGCCATGTCGAGCGTGTTTTGAGTCCCGATAACATTCACCTTATGCATTATATTTCTTATACTCTTTATTGGACCGATTTCATATATGGCAGCATTAGCAATAACAGCATCGCAGCCTTCCATCGGTTTTAAAGAGTCTTTGTCTGTAATATCGCCTTTGACAGTTTCAACACCTGGTTTATCAATTTGTCTTGAATGTGTAAGGCAAATAAGCTCGTGCCCTTTTTCTATTAATTGATCGACTAATTGACTACCTATAAATCCAGTTCCACCTGTTATAAATATCTTCACCATAAATCCTTCCCTATTATTTAATGATTCAATAAAATTCAAATTTCAAACATATAAATATTATGTGATAGTTTTTCTATCAGAGAAATCGATTTAAAGTATCAATTTAAGGATTTATTTGGAATAAGAATTAAGAAAAAATTGAATGACTTTTTTTCAAAAGTTTCTAATGAATTAAAATAAAATATAGAATTATTATAATTAGGGTTATAATTACAATTCCACCTACTATTCCGATAATATCTTCCGAATCCATAGGTAATTTCAACGCCTAACTGAAAAAAGCATTAACAAATAATTAAAAAAATACATAATATAAGAATTTTGATTGGATCTTTAAGAGGATCGATAGCAAAATTATTCATTTTTGATGAGGATTTCAGCTAGTTTCTGGAAAATATAATCGACATTTTCGCCAGTTTTAGCAGAAGTTTCAATGAATTCTAATTTTATTTTATCCGCTAAACTTTTTCCATCATATTTATCAACTTGTCTGGGTAAATCCACTTTGTTACCAACCAAAAAGCCAGGGATAATCTCCCCTAATGCTATTATTGCATCCTGATACCAGTTTTTAACATTTCTAAAGGTTTTTGGGTTATTAATATCGTAGACAATTAGAATCGCATTGCTGCCCATATAAAAATTATTTCTAACTTTACGATAGCTTTCCTGGCCCGCAATATCCCACAGATTAAATTTTATTAAAGTATCATCGTATTCCACACTTTTCAACGATACTTGCACGCCTACTGTCGGGATATATAATTCACGAAAGGCTTTATCTACAAAACGCAAAAGAAGGGTTGTCTTTCCAACGGAAGGATCACCGATTACAATGACTTTGAATTTAAAAGTTTGGCTGTATGTCTTTTTGACTTCAGCCTCTATTTGATATCTTGTGATTTCATCCCTTTGGCAGGTTTCTACATATCCTTTCAGTTGATTAAAAAGGTCTTCAATAAATTCGGTTATATCTTGTTGATTTTTAATTGGTTCGGCTAAATCACTCATCGGCTTAATTTTATTTTCGAGCTCCTCAATACATTTATAGACAAATGGCGTGTAATTCTCGTTAAAAAGAACTGAAAGTGTGGCAACAACAGCGCCGCCTCGAGCCTGCACATCAACGATATCGAAGGCATATATGAGGGCAGTCATATGGAATTTTGGTAAGGGTAAAACAGAAAGATGTTCGGGTAAAATCCCAGTTTCTCCTGCCAGAATAGAGACCGCCTTAATAGAAACCTCAGTAAGCATCATATTATCCAAGTTTACCGGATACCATGAAATCGGATCAGGACCCTTTTCTCCAAAAATTGATACGAGCACTCCTTCTAAGATGTTTGGTTTAGTTACTTGCATTTTATTCTGCCTCAGTACCTACCAAAGAATAATCTTGCTCTTTTTTATAGTTTAATGATCTTTATTCTTGTTGTTTATTAAATTTAAAAAATAAAATTCATCTTATTTAATAAGCATTCCCTAAAGATATTTCCATTGAATTCTCCAATATAAAGCTAGACTATAAATGATGGATTGATTTTAAATAGGGATTTATTTTTCCTATTCTCCCACCATATCTTTTACCTTAAAGTTGTGATAAACCTTCCAAATTAATTGAGGAATACTGTGAGATATGTCCAGGTTATCAAAAATGGGCGTTCTGATTCGTGAAAATGACGATGGTCTCCCCATTTTTTTGCTTATATTTCGGGAGTTTTGGTCTGCCCAAATATTTTTCGGGATGATCCTTCCAATCTGTGATTGCGTTGAAGAACGAC